>Ga0206129_10000593_pt1 | contig 55260 bp, 61 predicted proteins | sample Helgoland_Spring_8_FD_148616 | JGI IMG/M metagenome (GOLD analysis project Ga0206129, IMG submission 148616) | Pelagic subsurface seawater microbial communities from Kabeltonne, Helgoland, North Sea - Helgoland_Spring_Bloom_20160502_2 | ecosystem: Environmental > Aquatic > Marine > Epipelagic ...
TCCCAGTCCTTTGCAAGACTACGTCGGTGGCGATCTTTCTGCTATCAATTGGAAACCGCTTGGTATGGGTGTGAAGCAAGCGATCTTGCCAACATCCAAAGCCGCGACGGCGCGTTTGCTCTACATTCCTGCGGGCGCTGCTGTGCCTGATCATGGACACCAGGGCACAGAAATGACGCTTGTTCTTCAAGGCGCGTTTGTGGACGAGGAAGACCGTTTCGCTCGCGGCGATGTAGAAGTTGCAAACGAAGATATGGAGCACACGCCAATCGCTGATATGGGTGAGGATTGCATTTGCTTGGCCGTCACAGATGCTCCGCTGAAGTTCAATGCGTTTATCCCACGTCTCGCACAGCGTTTCTTGCGGATCTAAATGTCTTCGTGGCAAGCAGAGGCTTGCGTCACGAGACCTTCTTCATCGAAAAATAGCGTCTCTGCGGCACGTAAGCCGCGGTGATTTAGGTATGTGATCACCATCATCTGATGACCTTTGAGGATATGCTGCACCTTGAAATTGAGGTCTGGCCGCTTCTTCAACGCAAGCCCCCAATAGGTGCGCAAAGCTTCTGTACCATGAAGTTTACCAGCGCCAACCAAGGCCACAGCTTTGCGAGAACGAAAGCAAATATCATTGCAGTAGTGCGATAGAATGCGATCTAAATCGTGGCTGTTCCAAGCGGCCTCCCACTCGCGCGCGAAGGCATCATAGTCAACGTTCAATTTTTGGCCCCGAGCTTGTAATCGGAACAACTGTTGGGTTCGGCTCAGGTGCAAGTTCTTCAAAGTCGAAATTATCAAGCCTGCGCGCACGACGCCCCGCTTTATCAGCGCTTATCTTGATCTCTGAAATATCCTTCGCCGCCTGTCCGAAATGACGATCAAGGTTTTCAACCCGTGTGCCCAAACGCTCTACGTCTTTGAACAGATTGCCTAGTTCACGACGGATCGCGCCCGCCTGTTCTTGCATGCGCGCGTCTTTCAGAATGGCTCGCATCGTATTCAGGGTTGCCATGCAGGTCGTCGGCGACACGATCCAAACACGCGCAGAAAATCCTTCGCGTACAAGCTCTGGGAAGTTCGAGTGCAGCTCTGCGTAAACCGCTTCCGATGGAAGAAACATCAACGCACCATCGGCAGTTTCGCCGTCTAGGATATACTTCTCTGAGATCGCTTTGATATGCGCCTTAACAGCCGTACGCATCATACGCGCCGCCTCGTTCAACTCATGTTGTGTTTCCGCATTGCGCAGTGCCTCATACGCTTCCAAGGGAAACTTGCTATCCACCACAATCGGCCCCGGAGGGTTGGGCAAATGGATCAAACAATCCGCGCGCTTGCCATTGGAAAGCGTTGCTTGCCACGTGTAACTGTCCGCTGGCAGCGCCTTTCCAACGATGTCTTTCAGTTGAATTTCCCCAAAGGCACCGCGCGTTTGCTTGTTGCTCAGGATATCTTGCAAGCTCAACACATCGCCCGAAAGCTTCGTGATATTATCCTGCGCCTTATCAATCGCTTGCAGCCGTTGTTGCAACTCCCCAAGACTTTGCGCGGTCCGCCGAGCGGATCCTTGCAGGTTCTCGTTCATCGTCCCACTGACTTGGCTCAAGCGTTGTTCCAACAGCTGCAACATATTTGCTTGAGAGGCTGCTTGCGCCTCAGAGACATGGTTCAAACCACCCGCGAGTTGTTGTTGTCCGTCGGAAATCGACTGAACGCGTTGCCCCAACATGCCCATCTGATTGGCCAAAGGTTCCGCCAAACGCGCACCACGTCCTGCAGCGCGAAGCGCCATAATCAACAGCACAAAAATCAACAAAAACGCCAACACAGCCGCAATCGCAGCCAATACAAACGGATCTTCAAAATCAATCGTCATCAGGTCCGTCCAAACAGGCGTTCAATGTCAGCGAGCTTTAGTTCCACATAGGTCGGGCGCCCATGATTGCACTGGCCCGAATGTGGCGTCGCTTCCATTTCACGCAAAAGCGCGTTCATTTCTTCACCGCGCATACGACGCCCAGACCGGATCGAGCCATGGCAAGCCACACGACTTAGGATCGCTTCGATCTTGGCTTGCACCGCGATGCTTTCGCCCTGATCCGAAAGTTCGTCCAAGATGTCGAGGAGCATGGCCTTTGCATTCACTTCACCCAAAATTGCAGGCGTTTCGCGCACAGCTATTGCGCCACCACCAAAACGTTCAATGCCAAGACCAAAGCGTTCCAGATCTGTCGCTATCTCCATCAAGCGCACGCAATCGCCATCGGACAGTTCGATAATCTCGGGGATCAGAAGCGCTTGCGCCGCGACGCCGTTCTCAGCCATTTGGGTCTTGAGTTTCTCATAGACCAATCGCTCATGCGCCGCGTGTTGATCAACGATCACCATGCCATCGCTTGTCTGCGCTATGATATAATTCTCATGCACCTGCCCACGCGCAGCACCGAGTGGAAACTGCTCTACTGGGGGTTCTTCAACCACAGGTTCAACGCGGCTGAACACGCCAGCGGTTTCTCCAAATCCGGGCGCTTGCGCTTGATAACTGGCGCACAAAGCGCCCTGCGAGGGGCGATCCATCTGATACACGCGCGCAGGGCCAGTTGGTTCAGGTCGCATGGCACCCAAAGTCGCATCAGCAACCGTCGTAGACGCGCGATGACCCGCTTCGGCCAAAGCATGACGCAGCGCAGAGACAATCAAACCACGCGCCAAACCCGGATCTCGAAAGCGTACCTCTGACTTTGCAGGATGCACATTCACATCAACCAATTGTGGATCACAATCGAGGAATAGCGCCGCGGCTGGATGACGGTCCCGCGAGAGGAAATCGAAATAAGCGCCACGCAAAGCACCGTAGAGAAGTTTGTCGCGCACCGGACGGCCATTTACGAAAAGATACTGCGTGACGGCAGAACCGCGCGAGTAAGTCGGCAAGGCTGCGAAACCCGTCAAGTGTAGACCTTCGCGTTCTGCTTCGATGCGCAGGGAATTATCCGCAAACTCTTTTCCAATGATCTGCGCAAGTCGCCCATGAAGCGCATCAAACAGATCGCCGTTTTCCGCATCCACTCGGAACGTCACGCGACCTTCGCCACCGCCCGTCACATCGCGCAGTGTAAATCCAACGAACGGCTCCGCCATGGCGAGACGCTTGATAACATCAGTAATCGCTTGGGATTCCGCGCGATCCGTACGCATGAATTTAAGACGCGCAGGCGTGGCAAAGAACAGATCGCGCAACTCAACAACCGTACCTTTGGACAAAGCAGCAGGTTTCACTGGGCTCATCGCACCGCCGTTCACGGCAATCTCATGCGCATCATGCCCCGCTGCACGCGAGGTGATTATCAGACGTCCGACAGCGCCGAGCGAGGGCAACGCCTCTCCGCGAAATCCGAACGTATGAATGTTAAGCAGATCGCTGCCATCAATCTTGGAAGTCGCATGACGTGACAGCGCGAGCGGCAGAGCGTCGGGAACAATCCCGCACCCATCATCAACAACACGGATCAGCGTCTTACCACCATCAGCATAGGCCACTTCGATCCGATGCGCGCCCGCATCAATTGCGTTTTCAACCAACTCCTTAACCGCAGAGGCAGGACGTTCGACAACCTCACCTGCTGCAATACGGTTGATCGCAGCATCGTCGAGTTGACGAATAACAGGCTGTGTATCGCTCATGTTGGGGGCAAGTTTGGTCATGCGGCTACTAATAGCATAGAGGTCGGCGATTCTGCCACGTCTCAAAACGGCGTTAACCAGCAAAATAACCCAAGCATTTCTGCTCGGGCTAAGGTCTTAAAGATTAGGGAAGTTAACCTTTCGAGAATTCAGGATAGGCTTCCATGCCCAGCTCGGTCATGTCGAGACCAGTGATCTCGGCTTCTGCGCTGACACGGATGCCGACTGTCGCCTTCAGGATGAACCAAACCACACCAGATACAACAAAGGTAAAGATGCCGATCACGAGGATGGAGTAAAGTTGAACACCAAGGGAGGCTGCATCGTTCGTGAACACTACCGCAATTGTGCCCCAGATGCCTGCGAACAGGTGGACAGGGATCGCACCAACAACATCATCGATCTTCAGCTTGTCAAGGAATGGAACCGCGAAGACAACAATCACACCACCCACAGCACCGATAAGGGTTGCTACACCAAGGGAAGGTGTCAAAGGCTCAGCCGTGATCGACACAAGGCCCGCAAGTGCGCCGTTCAGAACCATCGTCAGGTCAGGCTTCTTATAGAGAAGCTGTGTCAAGATCATCGCAGTGATTGCACCACCAGCCGCAGCTGCGTTTGTGTTGGAGAAGATGCGGGAGATGTCAGCAACGTTCGCAGCGCTGTCCATATAAAGCTGGGAGCCACCGTTAAAGCCGAACCAACCTAGCCACAGGATGAACGTACCAAGCGTTGCAAGTGTCAGGTTGGAACCTGGCATTGGAACAGTACGGCCATCTTTGTATTTGCCGATACGTGGACCAAGGATAAGCGCGCCAGCAAGGGCTGCCCAGCCACCAACAGAGTGTACAACCGTGGAACCCGCGAAGTCCTGGAAACCCATGCCATCAAGGAAACCACCGCCCCATTTCCAGCTTGCCTGGATTGGGTAGATAAGGCCAACAAGGACTATCGTGAACACGAGGAAAGGCCAAAGTTTAATACGCTCCGCCAATGCACCCGACACGATCGACGCTGTCGCCGCGCAGAACATCAACTGAAAGAAGAAGTCGGAACCGACAGAAGCATAAGTCAGATCAGGCTCTGCACCCTCCAAACCAACTGGTTCCAACACCGTTGGTGAAAACGCACCAAGCACGCCAGTGATCGACCAACCATCGCCCGGGTACATCAAATTGTAGCCGATGAAATAGTAAACAATCGTCGCAAGCGAGAAGAGACCCATGTTCTTGGTCAATTGCATCGTCACGTTTTTACCGCGCACAAGACCCGCCTCGAGCATCGCAAAACCAGCGGCCATGAAGAAGACCAGAAAGCCCGCAACGAGGAACATAAATGTAGTGAAGATAAAGCCGATCTCAGCATTTGTCGGCGTTGTATCCGCCTCTTGTGAAAGCCCCAAACTCGGGAGCAGAACTAACAGCGCGGTTGCACTCAAAAGTGTCGTCTTTTTCATATCCGTATCCTTCAAAATGCGCACTTAGATCGCGTCGTTATTTGTTTCGCCTGTGCGCACGCGCACAGCCTGTGCCACGTCGAGCACGAAAATTTTGCCATCACCGATTTTGCCAGTACGCGCTGTATTTGTGATCGTCTCAACCACTTGGTCGGCCATGTCGGCACCAATGACTATTTCCAGCTTAACTTTTGGCACAAAGTTCACGGCATATTCCGCACCGCGGTAAATCTCTGTATGCCCGGATTGCGCGCCGAAGCCTTTTATTTCTGTCACCATCATGCCGCGCACGCCAATATCTGTGAGCGCTTCACGGACGTCCTCCAGCTTGAATGGTTTGATTGTTGCTATGATGAGTTTCACTTGAAAACCTTTCGTAAGTGCGAGGGTCGAATCCCTCGGATCCTCCTTCAACAGAACGCGCATGAGGATGAGTTGGAAGAAAGTCGCCCAGCATTAGAAGAGTTTTTGAGACAAAGAGCCTAAAAATTAATCTTAAATATTTAATTGCCTATTTTTTAATCAAATATGTTTTGCAAATCTATGCTCAACATCTTCGGCGCGACACGGTATCATCGGAACGAAAAGATCTGAGCAGGTCCATTAAATGGTTCAAAAGAAACGCGGGAAATCTCCGCTTGTCGCTGAAAGGCGATATGGCAAAGCAAAACCTGCGAAGAAAAAAGTAGCGAAACCACGCAAGAAACGCGCGGCACGCAAGCCAATGCGCGGCCCAATTGGCTGGATAGTCACGCTGTTTCGCTGGATAGTTCGGCTTATCTGGGGCTTCACTTGGCGTATTGGGTTTGTCACCGCTGTCATTCTCGGCCTTGCGGTCACTTATTTCGCCCTACAACTTCCCGAAGCGAATGCTCTTCTTGACGGTCGCGCGCGCGGCTCCGTTACTTTGATGGATCGCAATGGCGAGGTCTTCGCCTGGCGCGGCGATCAATTTGGCGGTGCTATCACCACTGACACCGCCTCCCCGCATCTCACTAACGCGATCGTCGCGACGGAAGACAAACGCTTCTACTGGCATCTTGGCGTTAGTCCCCGCGGCATCGCGAGCGCAGTGCGCATTAATCTTCGTGAAGGGCGCGGACCTTTGTCTGGTCATGGTGGTTCAACAATCACCCAACAGACCGCGAAGCTGCTGTGCCTCGGAGTGCCCTATGACAACAAAACATGGAAAAGCGAAAAAGAATACGAGGCCGATTGCCGACGCACGACCATGTGGCGCAAAGCCAAAGAAGCACTGTTCGCAATGGCGATGGAGGTCAAATACACCAAAGACGACATCCTCAACATCTACATGAACCGTGCTTTCCTTGGCGCTGGCGCACGTGGGTTTGAAGCTGCGAGCAAACGTTACTTCGGCAAATCAGGCGCGGATATCAATGCGGCAGAGGCAGCCATGCTCGCAGGTCTATTGAAGGCACCAACACGCTATGCCCCCACGAATAGTCTACAACGCTCGCAAGAGCGCGCCTCCGTCATAATCGGGCTTATGGCTGATCAGGGATACCTTAGTCAGAAAGATTCAGACATCGCACGCATTGCGCCTGCACAGCTTTCTGAAGCGGCCCAAGCCAAAGCAGGTGGTGCCTTTGCAGACTGGGTCATGGATAGCGGACCAGAATTCTTTACCCGCGACACCACAGAAGACGTGATCATCAAAACAACGCTGGATCGCCGCCTGCAAGCGGGTGCCGAAGAGGCGTTGACACACATCTTCGACAATAAAGTACGTGAAGGAAGCAAAGCCCAAGCGGCAATTGTTGTTATGAGCGCAGATGGTGCCGTACGCGCGATGGTTGGCGGACGCAACACCAAGGTTTCTGGAGGCTTCAACCGTGCAACGCACGCAATGCGTCAGACGGGATCGGCTTTTAAACCATTCGTCTATGCAACTGCGCTAGAACTGGGCCATAGCCCGAATGAAATAATCATTGATGCGCCTTTGACGATCAACATCCCCGGCTCCGGCCCTTGGATTCCGAAAAATTACACAAAGGAATTCAAAGGCGCGGTGACTTTGACCGATGCTCTGAAAGATTCGCTCAACATTCCTGCTGTAAAGTTGTTAGAACTTGTGGGGCGAGAAAACGTGCGCAAAGTTGCTAGCGATTTTGGCATTGATAATGATCTTGCAGCAGGCCCCGCACTTGCGCTTGGTGCGTCAGAAAGCACTTTGATCGAGATGACAGGCGCTTACGCTGGCATTCTAAATGGTGGATCGTCTGTTGCTCCTTACGGTCTCGTCGAGTTGAGCTTGCTCGGTGATAGCGAACCTTTGATGGGAAGCGGAGGTGGAATACGCAACCGCGTGATCCGTGATGAGGCGGCAGGAAAACTGATCTACATGATGGAACGTGTGGTTAGCCAAGGCACGGGTCGTCGCGCCGCCCTTCCTGATCGCGAAGCAGCAGGCAAGACTGGCACGACACAAGCCGCGCGCGATGCTTGGTTCATCGGCTTTACTGCGGATTACGTTGCAGGGGTGTGGATGGGCTATGACGACAACACGCCGCTCACGGGTGTGACAGGCGGCGGCCTTCCCGCTGAAATCTGGCACGAGGTTATGGTCCGTGTACACGAAGGCTTGCCGTCAAAACCACTGCCAATGGTCGCCCCTACGCCTGTGCGTCAGCAACCTCAACAATAACGACGCAATGGTGAATTCGGACTGATCCCCACAGATGGCTTCGCCGATACGGTTTTACAACGCGTCCTCAGAAGCTTGGGCAGCAGCCACGGACCAGTTACGCCTCGCAGGCAGCGTAAAAAGATCATCATCGACAGTTAAAGAGCTATAGCCGAAGCTTACTTAGCTGTTCGTAGATCAGCGATCATTTTATCAAGATTACCGCTGCGACGATCGATCATCGCACCGATTTCCGTGCGCTCAGTGAGTAGCAGGTTGATGCCCTCAATGAATATATTGAAGAACTTGTCGCGTCCCGTGCGATTGGACACGAGGAAAGTCACAGTGAATGGCGCTTCGTCACGTAGAAACGCAGTCGTTGTCACCTCGAACCAGCTTTTCACAGGACGCACGCTTTTAGCTTCCAAGCGTCCGCCAATAAACTCACGGAAGCGCGCGCCGTATTTGCGCGAAATATAGGTCTGGAACTCGGCCGAGAATTTCTTTTTCTGCGCACCGCTCGCACGGCGACCATCATTGCCCATCGCATAAGCCGCGATGTAAGACGTATCACCATATTTCGCGAAGATGCGTTTGAAATCTTTGTACATCGCTTGCTCAGATTTTCCCGATGCAATGACGCGATTGATCTCGCCAACAAGAGCATCGACCAATTTCTTCGCGCTTACCGTGTCCAGAGCCGCGGCTTGTGTTGGCGCGACTGTAAACGTGGCGAGCGCTGCTCCGATAAGGCCAGTGGCCTTGCGTCGTGAAACTTGTGTCATGCTCAGAACCCTTCTGTATTCAGATCAAACGGGTTGATCTCTTCTGCAGCATCGCCATCGCCCAACTGGAACCGACGGTTTTGCATAAAAATGCTGCGCGCTTGGCTGTAGCTGTCCGCACTGTTGTAAAGTATAGAATCGAGCGTCTCGGCGTAGCGCCCGCGATCCCCCACTTTTGACGCGACTCCTGCCGCAGTACCAATGTATTTATCCGGGTTCGGCAAAACATAGCTCAAAGGATTGGTGAAGAGATCAACAGCCTTACCGAGTGCGGCTCGCTCCGTGGACGGGCCAACAATCAGTAGTTCGATATATGCGCCTTCTGGCACACCCCAAACATATAGTGTTTGACCAAAGTCACCGCTAATCTCATTGAGATCAAAATCTCCAGCAACATCGAACAAACCTCCAAACCCAAGGGTTGAGTTAAAAACAAAGCGCATAGAATTGCGAAACGCGCCTTCCATATTGCCCTGCAACAGGTTGTTCACAATTGTGCTTGGCAAGCTCAGGTTAGAGGCGAAGTTGCCAATACCGTCTTCAAGATCATCAGGGATGATCTTGGTGTAGCCGACTCCAACGGGCCGAGCCAACGCCTTGTCCAAAGCATGGTTTAACTCATGCGTTTGCCTGTTTTTCGCTTCGTAAGGATCAAAGACGTTGCCCTCAATTTGCCCCGGCCCCGGCTGCGCACAACCGGAAACGAGCGCCGCAAGCGCCAAAAGCAAGGCAAGGCGCGTCCAATTCGAAGTCAATAACGTCACAATACCCACCAACGATACACTCTTTAAAGTCACCTAATATGCCTTGATCGAAGAACCACTGCAAAAGCACCTAAATCCTCAGGTTGTAGCTCTGACGTGACAATAATTACAAAAAACCTTCCTCAAGCATCGCATATCCCAAGAGCGAGTTGAAGGGTTCGGCGAGCTTAACGCTGAGCTAACGCATCTGAACGAGTTCTTTAGAGAACGGCTTTGGCAATGGGTCCTGCCCCAAACGCGCACGATAGATTGGCAGACTTTCCGTCACCCGCATCGCGTAGTTGCGCGTTTCGCGGAAAGGAATGTGTTCAATCCAATCAACGATCTCAATTTCGCCCTTACGAGGATCGCCGTAAAGTTCCATCCACCGCACTGGCCGACCAGGGCCCGCATTGTATCCGGCAGAAATCATCACAGGGTTGCTGCCAAATTGCTTATACAAACGCGCCAAATAAGCCGTTCCAAGCTGCGCATTGTAGCGCCAATCGCTTGTAAGCTTTTCTTTTGCATAATCGATGCCAAGTTCGCTTGCGACGTTTTGGGCTGTCGCAGGCATCACTTGCATCAACCCTCGCGCGCCTGCACCAGAGACGACGACTGGATCAAACTCGCTTTCACGGCGCGCAATGGCGAGCGCAAATTCCGTCGCAATTGGATGCGTCGACTTCGCAAGATCATGAACAGCATAATACGGTGCAGGGATTGTCACACCGCCGCTCGCCGCGCGTTTGCCAATCATAACAGCTATATGCGGTTCATTGAGATCAATCGCAACCTGACCAAGCTGTGCAGCTTCAAGCGGGCTCAGGCTCTCAGTGAGATGGGTGAAGAACCGCTCCGACACCGTTAACTCACCCGCTTGCAACGCAAGAACTGCCGCTTGGAACACTGTCGATCCCAAAAAGCTCGCACTGCGCCAATCTGGCAAGGACGCTTGTCCGCCAAGGCTTTTGTCAAAACCAACTCCCGCGCGCTCAGCCGAAAGCAATCCATAAAAGCTCGACTGGTATTTTGCTCCATCCAAATAAGATGCTTTTGCAGCTTTCGCATTGCCCAAAGCCTCTTGCGCACGACCAATCCAATAGCCAGCACGGCCCCGCGAAATAGGGGTGACTACAGCACCTTGATGCGCTTGCAAATGCTTCAACGCTTTCGCAGGATCATTCAGAAACCGCAGAGAGATGTAGCCGCTTAGCCATTCGAGATCTGCGAAGGACGAGCCTTCAAATAGATGATGTTGGCTCGCCAAGGCATAAGCTTCGTTGTAATCTTTATTGCGCATCAACTGACGCGACAAAAATCGGCGTCTATTCGCCCATTGCTCAGGCTCACCCAAGGTTTTCGCACTTTTGCTTGATGCCAAAGCCAGCTTTATCGCATCTTCTTGGCGGCCTTTGCGCGAACGCCACACGAAACGCTCGAACGAAAGACCAGGATCGTTTTGCAAGTTTGCAGGAACAGAGGCGACCAAAGCATCTGTTCCCTTTACCCGCGCGCGCAATCCTTGACGCGCTTTCGCGAGCTTTTGATAGCCCTCAGGCACCAGAGACAACATCCGATCCGTGTCGCTTTTCCAATCCTTCCACAGCAGCATATCAAGGCGTGCGATGTGGTGTTCCGCCAGCAAATCGCCGTGCTCGTTCAACATCTGCGCGTAGATTTGCGGCCCAATCGCCATACTGCGCCACGCAAGAACAATGCCCGCGTCCGCACTGCCCGACTTACCACTTGCCTCTAAAGCACGCGCATGCGCCAAGGCACCTTGGGCAGTTTGGGGTAAATTTTCCTTAAAAAACAACAAGATATCAGCATTGCTTGCGTCCAGCATCACAGGTTCACTTTTGCGACGCAGCCAATCCAAACCCGGCCAATCAGGGTTGAGGTCCAGAAACAACATCACCTCTTCAGGCGTGCCAAAGCCACCGCGCAAACGATGCCATTCGATCAAGTCATAGGCGATGGGGCTTACGCCACTGGCAATCGTGCGTGCGCTTGTCCAATCGCCCACTTTCATCGCCTCATAGGCGCGGGTGAGTGGAACATGGCCGTCCGCGCGCGCAAAAATCGGAGCGCACAGAGTAAAAAAAAGCAAAAGGGCTAAACGCATCATGGCTTGCAATTCGTTCAATGACAAAGGATAGACACCGCATAACCTAGCCTCTGTAGCGCTGGCCGCAATTCACAATTGCACACGTGCATGTTCTCTTAGGCTGTTTTTTTGCATCCGGACCCTGCGTCCGCCAACACGAAGAGGAGCGTGTCATGTTTAAAGGCTCAAACGTCGCATTGATTACGCCGTTCAAGAACGGCGAGCTGGATTTGGATACACTGAAAAAACTTGTCGAATGGCATGTTCGTGAAGGCACGCACGGACTTGTTCCTGTTGGCACCACCGGCGAAAGCCCGACGCTAACCCATGACGAGCACGATAAAGTCGTCGAAGAAGTTGTGCGCGCCGCTGCCGGTCGCCGGCCTGTGATCGCGGGTGCAGGTAGCAACAACACGCTCGAATCCATCCGTCTTGCGCAAAGCGCCGAGAAAGCGGGTGCCGATGCGGTTCTTGTGGTCACGCCATATTATAACAAGCCAACGCAACTCGGCTTGGTCGCGCATTATACCTCGATTCACGACAGCACGAATATCCCGATCATCATTTACAATATTCCAGGCCGTTCCGTCGTTGATATGACGCCTGAAACAATGGGCGAATTGGCCAAGCTAAAACGCATTGTTGGCGTCAAAGACGCAACAGGCGATCTTGCACGCGTGCCCTTAACGCGTCTCACATGTGGTACGGATTTCATCCAACTCTCCGGTGAAGATGCAACAGCACTTGGCTATAACGCCCATGGTGGTCTTGGCATGATTTCGGTCACCGCAAACGTCGCGCCGAAGCTTTGCGCACAAATGCAAGCGGCGACACTTAAAGGTGATTTCGCCAAGGCGCTGGAAATTACCGATCAATTGATGCCGCTTCACAAGGCCATCTTCACAGAGCCCGGCCTTGTTGGTGCAAAGTATGCGATGTCCAAGTTGGACCTGTGCAGCGATGAAGTGCGCTCACCTTTGGTTGGCCTTATGGGTGAGACCAAAACAATGATCGACGCAGGCATGGCCCACGCTGGCTTGATCTAGCAACGGACGCTTAGCACTATTTTCCCTTGCGGTATGCCGCAGGGGAACACCCGTAGACCCTCTAAAATTCTAGGTAAAAGTTAGACCGCGTCAGAAACCCTGACTGCGCCATGACCTTTGCCACGCTTTCATCCGTGCCGCGCAAAAGATCTGCTGCATACTCCATCCGAAACCAATTCACCTAATGCGACACATTCATTTCTTGCGTTCGTTTAATGGCAACCGACAGCGCACGCACCGTCACATGAAGACGTTGCGACAAACGTTGCACTGTCAGATCAGGCTCGAGATACAGCTGCGTCGACATCAGCAGCTCTCGCACCTCTTGCTCTAATTTCACATTATCATCGCGCTCGCCCTGCAATAACGCCTCACTCTTCGCGCGTGGCGCAGACATCATTGAGGGCAGCACAAAGATGAAGGCAAGCAATCCAATAAAAAACGGGATTGGAGGCGAGCGAGATCAGCGTCTTCGCATTGCGCCCCTTGTTGGGCTTGGAATCAAGCGCTATCACTGTATCAACCAGAAAGATCTCTAACAGCAAAACCATGCCACGCAGCATCCAGTTGGACACCCTTTGCGAGACATCGAAATAAGCGTGGATCAAATAATCTGGCCCGCGACGCTAAAGCGCGACAAAATAGAACAGATAGCTGAGCGTTATCACCCAATCGAGCGCATAGATCGGTTTGGGCGACAGTAGCACGATTGCAATCACGATAGATGCAATGCTCAGGTGCAGCAGCACCACGCAACTGAACCGTTCTTTCGGCATCATAAACGCTGCGAACCCAAAATAAAGCCACGGCCCAACAAGCAAAGGCAACGTGCGCTGGATCAGGACTAACTGTTCCAATCCATAACCAAATCGTAACCTGACCAAGAGCGAACTGAAACTCAGCAAAGCGAATAAAAATGCGAATAACACCGTCGCGCTACGACTCACTCGATCAAGGCGAAGGATCAACGCCGCAATAGCACCACCGAGCAGTGCGGTCAGAATAGACAATGGTAAAACCAGCCGAGCCGTGTACTGCATATGTCCTCTTTCACATTTGAGCTGTCCTAGATCAATTTCAGGACATGTTTTGCGGCCTCCAGCGATTGCGAGACCCCCCTTTTCGCAGCACTCCATTTGGTATGACGCAAACATATCGGAGCTCGACATGAAACGAATAATTCACATTCTTTGCCTCAGTTTACTGATTGGCGCAGGGCAAGCGCACGCAGAGGATCAAGTCATGGGATGGCAAAAATTCAAAGTGAAAGACGCTCAGAAAGACCGCCCCATTAAAGGGCCTTTCGGGTAGCCGGTCTAGAACGATGGGCCAGTGAAACGCATCCAATTCAACGGAGTTTGGAGTGGGTGTTGACGCCGAAAAAAGGCGACGCCGCTTGAGGTTCAGCACCCTTTGGTCGTTCTATCGCATGGCATGTACGGCAATGAGCTCAACCAAAACTGGCTTACTGAAGCTCTGGTCGCCAAGGGGTATATCGTTGCTTCGTTGAGCCATCCTGGCACGTCGACTTGGCTGCGTGACACGGACGATGCGCCGCAATTATGGGAACGTCCGCGCGATGTGTCCCGAGTAATCAGCCATTTGTTAAGCGACGACACCTTCGCGCCACGCATTCATCCAAAGAACATATTCATGGGCGGACATTCCCTTGGAGGCTGGACGGCGGTGTGGCTTGCCGGTGGACTGTATGATGGCGACAAGGTCAAAACCGATTGTGCAACCGATCCGAGCGAGTTGATCTGCAAAATTGGTGAAATGTGGCGTATCGCGAAAACCCAAGAGGACATTGTGTCGATGGAACAAGATCTGAGCGATCCTCGCATCAAAGCGATTGCGGTCTTTGATTTGGGAGGCACGCAGACCTTCGCGCCCGAAACCCTCGCTATCATCAAGACCCCACTTTTGGTGATCGCTGCGCCAAAGCCATCAATGGGATCCCTTGGTCTTTATCGCGATAAGTCGCGCATTGGTCGCTATATTACCCAAGGATAATGTGCGCTACATTGAGCCTGCAAGCCTCACGCGTTTCGATTTTCTAGGGGTTTTTACAGAACGCGGCATGGATATCTTAGAGGACGAAGTCCGGGCAACGGCAGGCTGTGTGAAGGCGGCACAGACAAGCATATCGCGAATCACGCGCTTATCTCGGACGCTGTAATCAGCTTCTTCGCCAACCTTTAAAACACCGAGAGCCCCCCGTAAAAAGGGCGCTCTTTCTTACTCCAAACCTTCGGGTTTACCCACGACAGTAAAGTGCAGATCATCCGGCAAATACACGTCTTTGATCACACGGTTGATCTCTTTCAAGGTCACCGCATTCACATTGTCATTGCGCGTGTTGATGTAGTCTTTCGGCAAACCCTGCATCTGCATCCCAACAAGAATGTTCGCGATCGGACCATTGCCGTCAAAGCGTAATGGATAGGCACCAGTCAGATAGGTCTTAGTCACATCAAGTTCTTCTTGCGACACGCCTTCGTTGACCAAACGCGCCCATTCATCCTTGATCACATCAATCGCAGCGCCGACACGGTCATTGGCAGAGGCCACTTGCCCCACCACCAATTCCGCATGATCACGTGCGGAGAGAAATGAATAGACACCGTAGGTCAGGCCACGCTTATCGCGCACCTCTTCCATCAAGCGGCTGTTGAAACCGCCCCCACCAAGGATGTTGCTTGCAATAAAGGCCGCAAAGAAATCAGGGTCGTCCCGCTTGATCCCACGATGGCCAAACAGCGCAACCGATTGTGGCGTCTCGTAAGGAACAACGGTGATTCCAGGCTTAAGCTCGAACTCGACACGCTCTGGCATCGCCGTACCCGTTTCGGGCAAATCTTCGAGTAAAGTGTCCATCAACGCACCAAGATCTTCGGCTGTAATATCACCAACAGCACTGACAAACACACGGTCACGCGCCATCGTATCGCGGTGCGCATTCTGGATGTCTTTGCGCGTTAGACTTTCGATAGACACTGCTGTGCCACTTAAAGTGCTGCCATAGGGGTGATCCCCGAATGCCGCCTTGTTGAACGCAGTTTGCGCGATTTCATTGGGGTCTTTGAGATCAGATTGCAGGATAGAAAGCACCTGCCCTTTGACACGATCAATCGCAACTTGATCGAAATTCGGGGCAGCCACTGCACCCTTCAATAGCGCAATCGCCGCGTCACGGTTTTCGCTGAGCATGCGCGCGGAAACGCTGACTGAATCGCCGGTGGCGTCAAAGGTGAAGGAGGCCGCAAGCTCATCCACTTCACGCGCAAATCCGCGTGCGTCCAGATCGTCCGTACCCTCTTCAAGCAAAGCCATCATCAAATTAACAGAGCCACGTTTTCCTGCTCGATCCAAAGATGCACCACCTTTGAAACCGAGGCGCAAAGCCATGAAAGGTATCGCGTGATCCTCAACAAGCCACGCTTTGAAACCCAGAGGCGAGGTCACTTCTTGGACATCAACATCCGCACGAAGCGGCGCGGCAATGATCGTCACTACTGTAACTAAGCTATAGAAAAATTGGTTCATTGCGCTGCCTCCGCACCAGATGTGAGCCATCCTGTCACTGATGATTTCTTGTTCAACACGTCTCGCATGGCCGTTTTGATATTATCCTCTGTGATGCCTTCGACTACGTCTGGCCACACAAGAATGTCTTTCACTGTCAAACCCGAAGTCAAAGCACGCCCAAAACGATTAGCCAAACCCTGCACATTGTCTTTCGCGTAAACTTCGCTTGCGCGCATCGCGCGTTTAATTCGGTTTAGGTGATCCAGATCGATTGGCGCCTCCATGAACTCGGCAATCACGCGGTCCATCGCCGCCTCTGCATCGTTGAGACTGACACCTTCAACAGGCACGATAACGGTTGTGAAGCTCGCATCATCCAAAGAAGTGCCGCGATAGAATGCGCTGGCAAACACGGCGATTTTCTCTTCGAACTGGAGTTTTTGCGACATGAAAGATGTCTGACCATCCCCCAAGAGATTGGCCCCCAGCATCAAAGCTGCGGCAGTTTTTTGATCCTCACTGTCGCGTGCGGGCGCGAGGTAGGAGCGACGCACATAGGGTTGCGCGACGCGTGGGTCTTCAAATAAAATGCGACGCTCTGCATTGTGCAAAGGCTCTTGCGGGCGTGCGCGTGACTCCAAATCTGGGTTTGCTACAAGCGGTCCGTAATGACGCTCCGACAGCTCTTTAACTTCCTCTGGTGTGACATCACCAGCAACAATCAGAATTGTATTGTTGGGCGCATAAAACTGCTCATAATACTCAAGTGTATCTTCCAGCTCCAACGTTTCCATTTCGTGACGCCAACCAATGATCGGCACACCGTAGCGGTGGTTCATGTAAAGCGCGGCATTCGCTTGTTCACCAAACAACGCACCGGGATCATTCTCAGTGCGCTGGTTGCGTTCTTCGATGATCACTTCACGTTCCGTCAGAATATCCGCTTCCGTGAGGCGCAGATTGACCATACGATCCGCTTCCATCTTCATCATCAGCTCAAGACGATCCGAGGCGACGCGCTGAAAGTAGGCCGTATAATCATATGACGTAAACGCATTGTCAGAGCCGCCATTCACGGCGACTGTTCTGGAAAACTCGCCTGCTTCCATGGTGTCCGTGGCTTTGAAAAGCAGATGTTCCAGAAAATGCGCGACGCCGGAAACACCCGGTTTTTCATCCGCAGATCCAGCGCGATACCACATCATGTGAACAACGACGGGGGCGCGGTGATCTTCGATCACGACGACTTCCATACCATTGTCCAAATTGAACGTGCTGACCTGATCATCCCAGCGCACCGTTTCTGCAAACGCGCTCAAAGGGGCGGAAAACAGCGCCAGCACGGGCACTGCCAAACGTAGTCCAAAACGCATTGTATTTCCTCACGCTGGGTCTGTCTTTGTCTCAACCTACGTGCCGCGGGCGATGTTTCAAGCGCACCGACAGCTTCGTGAGAGAACTTTAATTCGCGGGAGGCGCAGTCGGTGTCTTTCGCCCAACTCGACGATACATCTCGACGGTTTTCTGAGCATCCAATATTTGACGCTTGTACACGCTGCCATAGCGATCCGTTTTAAACAGGCGAATGTTGGAGAAACGACCACGACGCTTGCGAAATTCTGCATCTTCCACAGCAGTTAGTTCACGAACACCGGCGGGCACCCCGAAGCGCGAAGCACTCGCGATCAAAGCCGCATCGATGCGCGCGGGGCCTTGTGCGTCCAATAAAGAGGGACGACCGCCAAGCGCTGCGACCGCGGCTTTCTTCGGTGTGGCATCCGCAAGATTTGCCTGATCAGGTGTTGGTACTGGCAATGCGGTATAATTGTCAGGTGTTTCCAAAGGCTTATTTGGAATAATATCAAACTCTTCCGGTCCCGCTGCGGGATCGTTCAAGTCGCGCAGGGTCGTATCGCCACACGCTGAAAGGCTCAGGGCCAAGATAAGGATCAAACTGCTCGCCGGTCGCATGGTTAAACTCCGCTCCGTTATCAGTGCTTTTAACCTATAGAATCAGCGGCGTCACCTAGGCTTTTTCAATGCCCGCGAAACTGCGCCGATTGTATGGGGTTAAGCCTCTTCCTTAGTGTCACCCGCAAAAAGTACCATGCCAAACGCACCCGCAAAGATCGCGATATCGGCGATGTTAAAAGAGAACGGGTTTGTGAAGCCACAACAGCTCATGTTGAGAAAGTCAGCGACGGCACCGTAGAGAATACGGTCAATAATATTTCCCAGCGCACCACCGATCAAAATGCCAGCGCTAATCAAGCCGATCTTGCCAAATTCTTCCTTACGCAAACAATAAAGCACAAAAGCAATGATGATGATTGCAAGGCCGATCAGCATCCAACGCGTTGAATCACTGTCACCCGAAAAGAACCCGAAGTTTATGCCGTAATTCCACGCCATGCGCAGATTAAGCACAGGAGGCAACACGTCAATGCTGACTTCTTCGCGCAGGTTCATCCAATGAACCACGAGATATTTGCTCGCTTGATCCGCGAGAAATACCCAAAAGCCTGCCCAAAACACCAGACGCATTTGCGTCCTCCTTTAACGTTTCTTAATGGCGGAAATGGCGCATACCCGTAAACACCATGGCCAGCCCAGCTTCATCAGCTGCTGCAATCACTTCATCATCGCGCATAGACCCTCCCGGTTGTATAACGCAAGAGGCACCCGCAGCAGCCGCTTCCATCAAACCATCCGCAAACGGGAAGAACGCGTCAGATGCGACAGCAGATCCAACGCTCAACGGCGACTCAAGTCCAAGTACCTCTGCCATACGTTCTGCCTTTTTCGCGGCGATCAACGCGCTATCAAGACGGTTCATCTGACCCGCGCCAACACCAACAGTTGCGCCGTCTTTCACATAGACAATCGCGTTCGATTTCACGTGTTTTCCGACCTTCCAAGCAAACAGTAAATCACGCATTTGTTCATCAGTCGGGGCAAGCTTGGTCACCACTTTCAGATCATCCTTACCGACAAACCCAACGTCTTTGTCTTGAACCAACATCCCACCTGCGACTTGGCGATAGGTCAGACCACCAGCGCGATTGTCAGGTAGACCATCAGTGGTCAGCAAGCGAAGGTTCTTCTTGCTTGCAAACACAGCGCGCGCGGCATCGGAAGCGCCCGGCGCGATGACGACTTCGGTAAAGATACCTACAATCTCGTTCGCCGTTTCCTCATCAAGCGGCTGATTAAGGGCGACAATTCCACCAAACGCAGAAGTGCGGTCGCAATCAAACGCACTTTTGTACGCCTCAATCAGCGATCCACCCAAAGCAACGCCACAGGGATTCGCATGTTTGATAATAGCACAGGCTGCTCCGTCGGCAGGGTCAAATTCCGCCACCAATTCAAAAGCAGCATCCGTGTCGTTGATGTTATTGTAGCTCAGCTCTTTGCCCTGGTGCTGTTTCGCCGTCGCAACGCCCGCGCGCTCTGTTCCATCAGTATAGAACGCAGCTGTTTGATGTGGGTTCTCTCCATAGCGAAGGGTCTGCGAGAGCGTTCCAGCAAAAGCTCGGCGGCGCGGAGCGACCTCGCCCAGCGCGTCCACCATCCAAGTCGACACAGCCGCATCATACGTACCCGTACGCGCGTAAGCCCTTTGTGCCAGCTTTTGGCGAAATGTATAGGTCGTTTGACCGTCGTTCGCATCCAATTCAGACAACAACCCAGCATAGTCTTCAACATCCACGACCACGCTCACAAACGCGTGGTTCTTCGCAGCAGCACGGATCATCGCAGGGCCACCAATGTCGATATTCTCAATACAGTCTTCGTAGTCACCACCTTTCGCCACTGTCTCTTCAAACGGGTAAAGATTAACAACAAGAAGATCGATCGCGCCAATGTTATGCTCATCCATCGCGGCCACATGCGCATCATTATCGCGCAGCGCCAGCAAGCCACCATGTACCGCAGGGTGCAGCGTTTTCACGCGTCCATCCATCATCTCTGGATAACCAGTCACATCCGCAACATCACGCACTTCAAGGCCAGCATCACGCAACGCCTTGGCACTTCCACCCGTCGAGAGAAGTTCAACTCCACGACTTGACAAAGCCTGTCCCAGCTCGATCAAGCCTGTTTTGTCAGACACAGAAAGCAAAGCGCGGCGGATCGGAGAAAGGTCAGTCATTAGGGCATCGTCCTAGGATAAAAATTGCGGTTCATCATCCGGTACAAGATCGCGCACACCAACCGCAGTGTCCTGCGTTTTGGAAAGCGACCACCGAATATGCGTCGCATAGTCCATTGCGCGCCCAGTTAAAACGATCTGTTTTGTCGCGCGCGGCTGAAGTCGCCCTTTTTCGAGGTAAACGCTTGGCTCAAGGCTAAGATTTGCGACGCCATCATGGCGAAACACCCAAAGTTCGCCGCTTTTTTGTGCAATCGACACGGCCGTGTCCCCCATATCCAGCGCTACATCGACCTCTGGATGCAGATGAAAGCGGATCGAGAACGCAACGCCTTGCAGGCTTGACTCATCCATGCGCTTGTCAAAGCGCTTCTTGGAAGCATCTTCCATGGCAAGCAGCATATCCTCACCCGCAAGACCACGCCCGTTGAAGGTCAACTCCAACGTGCGCACATGGGTCAGACCATGTGTGCTGTCATATCCATCGTGGCCCGCTTGCAAACGGACGCCATCAGGGGCTTTACTCACTTGCGCGGGGACATGCTTGGGACTGTCGACCAGCAGCTCTAATTTCCGTTTCTTGCTACCGCGCGCTGCAAAACGCACGCTGGAATAGCCATCAATAGAAAGCACAGAATGCGACTGCGTCGCACGTCCTGCGCTGCGCCAATCCTCACCAAAAACCTTGCCAGACCCGCAATTCACGATCAAAGGACGTCGCCCTGACGTCACCTCAAACGCGAGAGTTGAGGCATGTGCATTGTGCGAGGAGACATCTTTCGGCGGTACGCTGGCATCCACAATCAAGCTTGTACGCCCACCTGAGAGGCGCGCGAATCCCATCGACAAACCATCTGGTGCAATGTGGCGCACTTCAGAATTGGAAAGGGCTTGATCCAAGCGCCCATCCACACCACGACCACCGCCATGAAAGCGCGCAAGGCTACCATCAGCATGGCGCAATGTCCGCAAGGTTGGCGCGATGCGTTCAATCGCATCAAGATGTTCTTTCGGCGGTATGATCCCTGCCTCGCGCAAACTGACTGCGGCCCAAATGATAAGTGTAAAGATCTCAAGCAGCTCTTCAGGGTTACGCGTAGGAATCCCGCCTTTCGCATCGATCTGATCAGTGCACGCGCACGCCAAGGCTTTGACTGCCGGATTTACATGCGCCTCCATGCCGCTGAGAGAAAGGCCAGCATAGATCATCCCAGTCAAGGCCTCGAACCCTGCGAGCCCCGGTTCGGTTTTATGCAAACGACGCGCTAAAAATTTCGTTTGTTGCGTGAGGGAGCGATAAAATTGCTCTGACGCATTCGCCTCTTGCCCTCTCAACAAAAACAACGCGTGGTTTATCCAGCGGATCAAACGGCGCCCTGTAAGTCCGGGCACCCAGCCTGGTCCTTTACCGCGACCATAAGTCACGATCCAGTCCCAAACCCAAGTTTGCGCAGCTTCACGCGCCTCCAGATCACCAACCACGGCCAAATCATCAAGCCAACTAAAGCCATGCGCATCTTGCGCAAACGCTGCATCAGGAGCAGGAATTTTCCATAGGCTTGTCTTGGGTGCTTCTAATAGATGCCCTGCGAACATGATGTTTCCGGCACAAAGCTGACGACCCTTTGCAAAGCTGCCGATAGTGCGTGGTTCAGGCTGCGACACAAATCTTGTTGCCGCCGTTTGACGAGTGACGAGCCGCGCGTGAACGCGGTGCATCGCACGGGTTGCCCGCACGGACCATTTGCTACCTTTAGACATCTGAGCTGCCCTATGCGCTCTTGTGGCGCGGTGATTAATATCACCTTATTGCGAGAGCAGCTAAGAGTCACCGCTGAAAATCATCGCTCAAAGCGGTTTGCGCAATAGTGCGATATAGAAGCCGTCCATACCGCCCTGCTCTGCCCAATAATCGGGTCGCAGTCGCAATCCACCCTCTTCGGTGATCCATGCCTCCTCGACCCCATCGCGCTTCAAGGCCTCGCGATCAATCTCCAGCTCTGGATGTGTCGCAAGAAGATCCTCGATTTGGCATTCGCCCTCATCCGGCAAAAGCGAACATGTGCAAAAAGCCAAGCGTCCACCGGGTTTCAGAAGCGTAATCGCATGGGAAAGCATTTGCGCTTGCAGCTCGATCAGCTCCCCAAATTCCGAACCGTCCTTGACCAAAGGTAAATCTGGGTGACGTCTGATCGTACCGGTTGCAGAACAGGGCGCATCAAGAAGGATTGCATCGTATTGACCGCTGGTCTCCAAAGCGTCACCAACAACCAACTCAGCGGACAATTTTGCGCGCTCCAAATTTTCACGCACCCGCTGCATGCGTCGATCAGAGCTATCAACAGCCGTAACATTGGCCCCACTTGCCGCAAGTTGCATGGTTTTACCACCGGGCGCACAGCACAGATCGATAATCGCTTCGCCACTTTGTGGTTTAAGAATTTGCACAGGCAATGCCGCCGCTGCGTCCTGAACCCACCAATCGCCCGCGTCATAACCGGTCAAAGCAGACACTTGCACTGCTTCTTTGATGCGGACTGATCCAGTTGGCAAAACCACGCCATTAACCGCCTCGGAAAGAGCCTGCGCATCAACCTTTGGCGTCAAATCTAGCGGCGCACCCGCGAAATGCATACGCTCGATATCACCGATGCTCTCATGGCCATATGCTTGCGAAAGCGGGGCGCGCAGCCATTTTGGCAAACGCGGAACCCGCAGTTTCGCCCATTCCTCTGGACCCTTGTCGACGACTTTGCGCAAAACTGCGTTGGTCAAGCCCTTCATCTTTTCAGTGCGCTTGTTGGCACCCACGCTGCTGACTGCATCATTCACAACACCATGCGCGGCACCGCCTGTGCACAGCTCATAGGTCGCGATCCTCAGGACATTATGAACCGCAAGGGGCGGCGGCTTGCGCAAAAACGGCTTCATGATACGATCTACGCGTTCCAGTGATCGCAGCGTTTCAGACGCAAGTCGTTGTGCGCGCGCACGATCATCGTAGGCAAGCCGCAGCATGTAAGGGGCACCCAGCGCTTCAGACAGCATTTTGCCCTCACCAAGCACTTGTTCCAGCAATCTTGCCGCTGCGCGTCGCGCGGCTACACCGTTATCTGCCATTTAAATCGCCTTTGCACTGCTTGCCGACACTGTCTCGTGGCGTATATCAACGGGATGACCCCTTGGAAAGGAGCGCTGAGATGGCCGACATAGAGAACAACGATCTGCCTCCCGCCGCCCAGCGCGCCTTGGCTGAAGCAGAGGAACGTCGCAAGACCGCAAAAGTGCTAGATCTCGCGCCGGAACTCGGTGGACGCAATGGGCCTGAGCCCGTGCGCTATGGTGATTGGGAGAAAAAAGGAATCGCAGTCGATTTCTAACGGCTTAGCGCAGCTTGAACTCAGCGGACTGACCTGTGCCCTCATCAGACGTGAAGCGGACTTTGCCGTTCGACAAGCCAACCTCTTGGCAATTATAACCAAGCTCCATGCCGCCCCAATTTAAGTTACGACAGAAATAGCCGTTTTGCCAAGTCCATTGACCATTCACATCCCATATCGCGCCGCGACCTTTGATGCTGCCTGCGGAAGACACTTGGAGCTTTACCAAGGGGCGTGTGAGCGTTTTGCCCTGCACCAGTTTCACGAACTCGGCCTTGTAATTGATCTTCGTGTAATTGGCTGCAAACGCGGGTGTGCCAATCAGAGCAATGGCCAGTGCGCTGAGTCTAAACATGAAACGAAACTCCTTCGATTTACAAACCATACGCCAAGGCGGCCCGACTGGATCAAACTTCTACGCGTTGCCGCTGCTAATCTAGCTAGGCTTTTTGCCAGATTTAAGAAAATTTAAAGACCAAGCACATCGAGCATATCATATTCGCCCGGTGCCTTACCTTGCCCCCAAAGCGCCGCTTTCAGCGCACCGCGTGAGAAAACACGCCGATCTGTGGCCATGTGGCGGATCACAATCCGCTCGCCAGAAGCTGCGAACAACACGTCATGCTCGCCGACAATATCACCACCTCGAATAGCAGTGAAGCCAATGTCGCCGCGCTTGCGCGCGCCGGTGATGCCATCGCGCCCGCTGTCGCGCACGTCCTTGAGATCAACCCCGCGCCCCTCGGCTGCGGCTTCACCAAGCATGAGTGCGGTGCCAGAGGGCGCATCTATTTTCATATTGTGATGCGCTTCGATCACTTCGATGTCGAAGTCTTCATCAAGCGCAGCGGCGACCTTTTTCGTCAGCTGGGTCAGCAAATTTACCCCAAGACTCATGTTGCCCGCCCGCACAATAGTGGCGTGCCTTGCAGCAGCGGTGAATGCAGCCAAGTGATGATCCTCGAATCCCGTTGTACCAATCACATGGACAGCGCGCGCTTGCGCGGCGAGACCCGCAAAAGCGACGCTCGCATCCGGAGAAGTGAAATCAATAACCGCTTGCGCCTTGGCAAACACCTCCAAAGGGTCATCGGTGACCTGCAAACCAACCTCAGACCCCCCCGTGGCAATGCCAACATCGCAACCAACCCAATCGTGCCCGGGACGTTCCAAAGCGCCAACAAGATGCGCGGCATCGCTTTCCTGAATGGTCTTGATCAACATCTGCCCCATACGGCCAGAGGCACCAGTCACAACAATTCCAGGCGTTTCAGTCATCGCAATATTCCTTATCTCGTTACCCCTTCTTAACCCGCGCACAGCAGCTTGGCAAAGGCGGCAAGAGCGCTTAAGTGATGCTCATGGCTAAGAAATCATACTCCAGCGGCTCCGGCCCATCGCAGCGCCAACTTCGGGTTGGCGAATTGATCCGTCGTGGTCTGTCCGAAATCCTGCAACGTGGCGATTTGCATGACGCTGATCTCAACCGCTTGTCTGTGACAATAGGTGAGGTGCGCGTGTCCCCTGATCTACGTGTCGCCACTGTTTATGCATTACCGCTTGGGGGTGAAGGCAAAGACGATGTGATCGGATTGCTCGCCAAAAACAAAGGCGAATTGCGCCAGTTGATCAACAAAAAGCTCACTTTGAAACACTCCCCTGACATGCGCTTCCGCCTTGATGAGACATTTGATAAAATGGATGAGACACGCCGATTGTTTGAGCAAGAGCATGTGCGCGCGGATATCGAGCGCGCGACAGAACGAGACGAAGAAGACGAATGAAGCTCTGGCTCACCGCACTCTTAATCTGCTTGTTGTCGCCCTTAGTCGCCGCAGAGTGTCGTGAGCAAATCTATAAAGACAACCGCTTTGTGGTCTGCGATGTAGACCTTGCCAGCGAAGACCTACGCCTGTTTCTGAAAGACGACGCGGACGAAGTGCATGGCTATTTTTCCTCCGTAAATTCTGCGCTGAAAGACAACGGCGAAAGGCTGGGCTTTGCGATGAACGCGGGCATGTATCACGAAGACCGCGCACCTGTTGGATTTTACCTTGAGAATGGCACGCAAGAGCAACGCGTCATCACGTCAGATGGTCCAGGCAACTTTGGCCTGCTGCCCAATGGTGTATTTTGCATCAATGAAAACCGCGCTGACGTGATTGAAGCGCGCAAATTCGCCAAACGCTCGCCTCTGTGTACCTATGCCAGCCAATCTGGCCCGATGTTGGTGATTGATGGCAACCTGCACCCACGCTTCTTGATCGACAGCACGTCGCGCTACCTCCGCAATGGCGTTGGCACTAGCGCGGATGGCCGTATTGCCACCTTTGCGATTTCGCGTAACACCGTGACCTTCCACGAGTTCGGCACTTTTTATCGTGATGTTCTGAAAACCCCGAACGCGCTGTTCTTTGATGGCAATATTTCGCGACTTTACGCGCCTGAGATCGGCTCTTCCGGCGTTGGCTGGAACAAACTAGGCCCCATCGTTGGCACGGTTATCCCCGCAGAGTAATTGACGGGCGCGCGCCAATTGGCTAGGCGGCGCGCTCAGGTAATTAAGGACACTCCCATGGCACGTAAACGCAAAGGTCGCGATATTTCCGGCTGGATAGTTATCGACAAGCCTGCGGGCATCACATCGACCGCCGTTGTAAACAAAGTGAAATGGGCGCTTGAGGCGAAGAAAGCAGGCCATGCTGGCACGCTTGATCCTGAAGCGACAGGCGTTTTGGCGGTGGCCTTGGGCGAAGCGACGAAAACCGTGCCCTATATCACCGATGCTTTGAAAGCTTACCGTTTCACAGTGCGTTTGGGCCAAGCGACCAACACTGATGATGCCGAAGGTGAAGTGATTGAGAACAGTGATATGCGTCCAGAAGATGCTGAGATCACAGAAGCGCTCAGCGCATTCAATGGGGACATTCAACAGGTGCCACCAAAGTTCTCCGCGGTGAAGATTGACGGACAGCGCGCCTACAAACTTGCGCGCGATGGTGAGGATGTTGAACTGTCTGCGCGCCCACTTTGGGTTGAAGAACTGCTGTTGGTTGACCGCCCAGACGCGGACCATGTGGAGCTGGAAATGACCTGCGGCAAGGGTGGCTACGTACGCTCCATCGCGCGCGACTTGGGTGCTGCGTTAGGGTGCTACGGGCATGTCCTAAAATTGCGTCGCATTTGGTCTGGCCCGTTTGAGGCGAGCAATGGACTCAGCATGGAGCAAATCAAAGAGCTAGAGCGCACGCCAGCGCTGGACGATCACATCCAACCGCTTGAGATTGGGCTTGATGACCTACCTGAATTGCGCTGCTCTGAAGAAGGAGCAACCAAATTACGCAACGGCAATCCCGGCATGGTATTCGCGGCAGGTGGCATTGAATATGGCGACGAGGCTTGGGCGTCCCTCAATGGGCAAGCTGTCGCCGTGGGCATCTACAAAGCAGGCGAATTGCACCCGTCACGCGTATTCGTGCGCCCGAGCTAGCGGTGCTGGTCGATCAAGATCGGATTACCATCAGGATCAAGCACAACGAAACTTGCAGGCCCCTTTTCGCCACCTTGTTCATGTTCAATCACATGTCCTGCGGCGACCATCTTTTCCTTGATCGCACGTACATCATCGAACGGATCAACATTTTGCGCAGACTGATCCCAACCGGGGTTGAACGTTAACATGTTTGTCTCAAACATCCCTTTAAACATCACTTTAAACAGCCCGATCAAGCTCTCGCCGTTTTTCAAAGTCGCATAATCATGCTCAACTGTGCCGCCAAAGTGCGTAAAGCCAAGATCCTCGTAAAATGCGATTGATTTGCTGAGATCCTTCACCGTCAAACTGATCGAAAACGCGCCTAGGTTCATCTGATGTCCTTTCTTACTTTCGCGACACACTAACACAGATTTGCACACCCGCTCGTTTCAGGCATAACGGCGCATATGATCACGCGAACACATACCAAAGGTGATGCGCCCTCAACTGCGGTTTATTCCGATTGCGAGCAATATCGATATTCCCTTAGCCGCGTGTGGGACAGCGCTGGCAAACACGTGTGTTTCGTCATGCTCAACCCCTCAACAGCGACTGAGATACAAAATGATCCAACCGTTGAGCGTTGCGAGCGTCGTGCACGCGCACTTGGATTTGGCAGTTTCACTGTAACCAACATATTCGCGTGGCGCGACACCGATCCGCGCAAAATGAAGGCAGCTGCTGATCCAATCGGTCCAGCCAATGATGATGCCATTTTGGACGCAAGCCACACCTCTGATCAAATCATCGCCGCATGGGGCACACATGGAGCGCACTTGGCACGTGGGGCAGAAGTTCAGCAGCTTTTGTGCAAACTTGGTAAACCGCTTTACCACCTCGGTCTCAGCAAGGTGGGCCATCCAAAACACCCGCTCTACATCGCTTATACAGAGCAACCCCAACGCTGGGATTTACCCAATGACTGATGATACAAACACGCGCCTCGACAAGCTCACGGCGGAACTTGAAATTCTCAACGAACATCGCTTCATTCGGGTGCATAACTCTCTGTGGAAGCTCATTCTTTTCCAATTTACACGTGGCCTTGCGTTTGGTCTTGGCTCTGTTCTGGGCGCGTCAATATTGGTGTCGCTTGTGGTTTGGTGGCTGTCGCAATTCGAGTTCATTCCCATCATCGGCGACTTTACCAAACAGCTGATTGACTGGATCGAAATTCCCACTTCGGAACCGCGTGGACGTTAACCATCTGATCTAAATAGATTTGCCCGTCGCAACTTTGACCGTCAAACAATTGATTGGCGTTTAAAGAGGTGTGTGATGCTTATTTTAGCTGGTCTGTTGGAGATGTTGGCGATTGGCTCCATCTTGCTCGTCGAATCCAGTGCAAACACGGATGAAACTGACGATGGCATATCACCAGACACCCTCACGGATGACGTCACCACGCAAATCGGTGATACGAGCACGGACTTCCTATCCTACATGGATGAAGACGGCGTCACCCAAATCAATCCAAATGAAACAACAGATGGCGAAGATCTTCTGATTGGAACCAACGCCGCTGACGATCTGATCGGCGCTGATGGCAACGACACGCTTTTGGGCGGCCTCGACAACGACACGCTTGTTGGCAGTGCAAGAAACGACCTTCTTGATGGCGGTGAAGGAAGCGATCTCTTGAATGGAGGCGGCGGTGACGGTGCGTTGAACAGTTGGGAAGAGACGACCGAGAGCACTGACTTTCTCAATGGTGGAGATGGCAATGATACGATCTTCGCGGGGGCAGACGATCAGGTGTCCGGCGGGCTAGGTACGGATGCAACCGTGTTGAGCACTAACATGGACGGAGCGGCGCAAATCTGGGGTTTTGAAAGCGGGCAGGACACTTTGGTGTTTGTCTATGAAGCAGGCGACCGGAACCCGAGGTGAGAATTTCAAGCGATCCAGAGCAAGCAGACTGCTGGCTAATCCAAGCAAACGGCACCATGCTTGCCGAAGTGACGGGTGACGCGCCAACGCTGTCTGACATCAGCTTTGTTGAACAGGCGTAGCTATGCGCGCGTTTTTTGCTTTCTTTTCGATCTAATCTGACCTAAACGCGCTTGTCTCTTGTAGAAAAGAGACGATTCTCCATGGGCCTTGCTGGACGATATCCCGGCCTGCGCCATTCACTTTTATCTCTTAAAGGGGACCCCGATGTCGATTACGCCTGAAGAAAAAGCACGTCTGATGAAAGAATTCGCCACCAAAGAAGGCGATACAGGTTCACCAGAAGTACAAGTTGCAATCCTGTCCTCGCGCATCGCGACACTGACAGAGCACTTCAAAACACACAAAAAAGACAACCATGGTCGCCGTGGTCTGCTGAAGATGGTCGCTCTGCGCCGTAAACTTCTGGACTACGCACGTGCGAAAGACGAAGCACGTTACCAAGACCTAATCAAACGTTTGGGCTTGCGTCGCTAAGCGCCAGCTCTTACCGTCGAATTAGAAACACCCGTCTCTCTTTAAGGCGGGTGTTTTTTGTGCAATCAGTGCGGAGTACGGATGGCCCCTCCGTGTTGATCTAAACGGCTAGCAAATCCTTCAAAGACCCTTTCGCCTTTGCAACATCCGTCAGCGAATAGTCATCTAAAGCAGCAAAGAACGCTTCCTGCGCCTCAAGCAACGGGCCACGCAAACCACAGGCGGGCAAGATCGCGCATGAGGTATTGAAACCAAAACACTCCGCGACGGGTTCATCTTTTTTCAAGGAGCGCAGAACTGTGCCAATCGAAATATCGACAGCCGGCACAGCCAACGTCAAACCACCGCCGCGACCACGTTCTGACACCACAAAACCACCCTTAGAAAGTTGGGTTGCGATCTTCGCAAGGTGGTTTTCTGATATCCCATACATCCGCGCAATGTGAGACGCCGACAACTTGCCCGGCGCATGCGCGGTCAGTGCGATCAAGATACGTAACGCGTAGTCTGAAAATTTGTCCATTTGCATAAGCACATAATTAGCATTTTCAATGCGCATTTAAAACATCTACTTAATCCGCATCTAAAATACCTATTTAGGAGTAAACTCATGAAAATTTCTGATATGGTCCTTTGGCCTGGCGCGAAGATCTGCGAACGTTTGGGCGTTGATCCCACAGGAGACGTGGCCTTGATCCGATGGATGATTAATACATTGATCTATCTTGTTATCGCTTTGATCTTTGTATGGATCATCATTGTCTGAATGCTTGCACGGTTCGACATAACAACGGATGAGATCGAGCGTGTGACTGAAGCGTTTTATGCCAAAGTTCGCTAGCATGAAACGCTTGGCCCTGTATCCGCATTGCACGTGAAAGTTTGGCCTATTCACGAAGCGAAAATCATGCGATTTTGGCGTAACGCGATCTTGCTAGAACGCTCATACAACGGCAATCCAATGCAAATTCACAAAGCGGCTGGCAACGTCCATGCGAATCATTTCCCCATCTGGATCGCCCTTTTTGACGAAACACTCGCACAGAATTTAGAACCAAACATTGCGCACGCTTGGTCGACGCTTACCCATCGCATTGGCAGTGGCCTTAGCATGGGTCTTGAACCTGTTGTTAGAGCAGACGCTGCTCCACCAAAGTTCATTTAAGACAAGTAGCTGACCTCTTCCCAAACGTACAAATTTACTGTAGACGCGCCCTATCTGAGACGTGACGCTTTGGCCTTGGCGCACAAAACGATGGAAAAGGCCGGTGGCAATGGGGCCACTAATTGAACGGAAGACCCGGAACGCCGGGAGTGCTTCCAACTAGGAAACGATACATGTTTAACGTTACGAAAAAATCAATCGAGTGGGGCGATGATACGCTGACACTCGAAACCGGCAAAGTTGCGCGTCAAGCTGACGGCTGCGTCATTGCCACACTTGGTGAAACCTCCGTTATGGCGGCCGTCACCTTTGCGAAAAAGCAAAAGCCAGGTCAGGATTTCTTTCCTTTGACCGTGCACTACCAAGAAAAATATTACGCTGCGGGTAAAGTCCCCGGTGGTTTCTTTAAGCGCGAAGCACGTCCTTCCGAAAAAGAAACACTTACAGCACGTTTAATCGATCGTCCGATCCGTCCACTGTTCGTCCCAGGCTTCAAAAACGAAGTGTTGGTGATGTGTACTGTTCTGTCCCACGATCTCGACAATGATCCAGACACGCTCGCTATGATCGCGGCTTCTGCGGCGTTGACGATTTCCGGCGCTCCTTTCATGGGCCCAATCGCCTGTGCACGCGTTGGTTTTGTGGACGGCGAATATACGCTGAACCCAACTGTTGACGACATGCAGGACCTGCGTTTGAACCCTGAACAGCGTCTTGATCTCGTTGTTGCTGGTACAAAAGACGCAGTGATGATGGTTGAATCAGAGGCGTATGAGCTGTCTGAAGCTGAAATGCTTGGTGCCGTAAACTTCGCGCATGAGCAAATCCAACCTGTGATCGACTTGATCGTTGATCTGGCAGAAGATTGCGCGAAAGAGCCGTTTGATTTCCAACCTGCTGACTATTCCGAATTGTCCGCTGCTGTTGCAGCTGCTGGCGAAAAAGACATGCGCGCAGCATTTGCGATTACAGACAAACAAGAGCGCACGACAGCCGTCAACGATGCTCGCGCAGTGATCAAAGACGCGCTTACAGAAGAGCAGCGTGCAGATGCCAACCTTGGTTCCGCAATGAAGGGCCTCGAAGCAGGTATCCTTCGCGGTGACGTTGTTAAGACGGGCAAGCGTATTGATGGCCGTGACACGACAACGATCCGTCCAATCGTTTCTGAGACAGGCCTTTTGCCACGTACACACGGCTCTGCCCTGTTTACACGCGGTGAAACGCAAGGTCTTGTTGTGACGACTTTGGGTACCGGAGACGACGAGCAGTTCATCGACTCATTGCACGGTAACTTCAAATCCAACTTCCTGCTGCACTACAACTTCCCTCCCTATTCTGTGGGTGAAGCTGGTCGCGTGGGCCCTCCCGGTCGTCGCGAAATTGGTCACGGTAAACTGGCTTGGCGCGCGCTTCAGGCGGTTCTGCCTGCGGCAACGGATTTCCCATACACCGTTCGTGTTGTGTCCGAGATCACTGAATCCAACGGCTCGTCTTCTATGGCATCTGTTTGTGGTGGCTCCTTGTCGATGATGGACGCGGGCGTTCCGCTCAAGTCCGCTGTTGCTGGTGTTGCAATGGGTCTCATCATGGAAGAAGATGGCTCCTACGCGATCCTGTCCGACATCCTTGGTGACGAAGATCACCTCGGCGACATGGACTTCAAAGTGGCAGGTACCGAGAACGGCATCACGTCCCTTCAGATGGATATCAAGATTGCAGGCATCACGCCTGACATAATGGAGAAAGCTCTGGAGCAGGCCAAAGACGGCCGTATGCATATCCTCGGTGAAATGGGCAAAGCCATCTCTGGCGCGCAGGAATTCTCTGTGCACGCGCCACGCATTGAGACCATGCAGGTTCCAACAGACAAAATCCGTGAAGTCATCGGTTCTGGCGGTAAAGTCATCCGCGAGATCGTTGAAGTCTCTGGTGCGAAAGTGGACATCAACGACGAAGGCATCATCAAGATTGCTTCGCCAAATGGTGAGTCCATCAAGAAAGCCTACGACATGATCTATTCCATCGTAGCCGAGCCCGAAGAGGGCATGGTTTACGACGGTAAGGTTGTGAAGATCGTTGATTTTGGTGCCTTCGTGAACTTCTTCGGCAAGCGCGATGGTCTTGTGCACGTGTCTCAGATCGAGAATCGTCGCTTGAACCACCCATCTGACGTTCTCAAAGAAGGTCAGGACGTTAAGGTCAAGCTTCTGGGCTTTGATGATCGCGGCAAGGTTCGCCTGTCCATGAAAGTTGTTGACCAAGCAACTGGTGAAGAAGTTAAGCCAGAAGCGGCTGAAAAGTCGGACGACTAAACGACGCTCAACAAACCATTATAGAAAGCCCCGGTGGAAACGCCGGGGCTTTTTGCGTTTACCTCCAGCATAATTCCCCGTGTTAGCAATGTTTAAGTAGTTATACCTGCCCCCACAAAAATAACGAAGGGACAGATCATGAAGAAACCATTGGCTGAATTTATCGGCACATTCACACTCGTACTATTCGGTTGCGGCGCTGCGGTTATAGCAGGAGGCGACATTGGCCTCACTGGCATTAGCTTTGCATTCGGCCTCGCGCTGATCGGTATGGCATATGGGATCGGCTCCGTTTCGGGCTGCCACATCAACTCAGCAGTTACACTTGGTGTTGTAGCATCCGGCCGCATGAGTATCGCAGACGCAGTACCTTATATGATCGCGCAAGTTGCAGGCGGTATTGCTGGTGCCCTAGTTCTGATGATCATCGCGACAAGCAAAGCCGACTACACGGTTGCGGCAAACGGTCTTGGCCAAAATGGTTGGGGCGCTGGATATCTTGGCGAATACACAATGGCCGCGGCGTTTGTGTTTGAGGTTGTCGCAACATTCTTGTTCCTCGTCGTCATTCTCGGCGCGATTGGCGCTGGCACTCCGTCCGCAATGGCGGGTCTCGCGATTGGTCTCGCACTCGTGGTGATCCACTTGGTTGGCATCAACGTGACGGGCGTTTCTGTGAACCCTGCACGCTCCATCGGGCCAGCATTGTTTGCAGGTGGTACAGCAATTGCACAACTTTGGCTGTTCATCGTTGCACCAATCATTGGTGCGGTCGCGGCCGGATTGCTGTTCAAGTCAGGCTTGCTTGACGCAGAGTGATTGAGCACGGGGTGAAGCACACTGCTTTTCCCCGTTATTCATTGCTTAAGAGTAGGCAAATACAAATCACGTAAAGGCGCCTTCACTCACGGATAGTGCCTGACCCTTCGCCATCGATTCCCTCATGGTGGAGGGTTTTTCTAGTACTTGGCGACCTTGTTGCAAATCTGCGGCTATTTTCATGGACTGACTCGCCTTGTAGTTGACCTCGAGGCATCCATCAGAGGCACAGGGGTAAGTAATTTTTTGTGGGGCCAATATTATGAAATCTATTCTTCTTACCGCGTCTGCCATCGCGCTACTTGCAAGCACTGCATCTGCACAAGACAGCAACCTTCGTTTCGGCCTTAGTGTCCACCATGGGTGCAACACTTGAAGGTGCATATCGCTTTAACCAAAACTGGACCGTTCGTGGTGTAATCGCTGGCGGCATTAGCGCCAATGGAACACAATCCATAGACGGCGTAAGCTATACGACGCCAGGCCAACTTGGTGGTTTTGCATTGCTTGCTGACTACTACACAGGTAGCTCAGGCTTCCGCGTTTCTGGTGGTGCATTTGTATCAAACACAAACTTCAGCGGTTCAACAACAGCGACTGCTGCGAACCCAATCGAAGTTGGCGGCTTTACAGCTAACAGCGGTGAAACAGTGAGCGCAGAGATTGAATTCACTCGAAAAGTATCTCCAATATTGACGGTTGCCTACGACTGGAACAATGGTCGCACGTTCACACTTAGCGGTGAAATCGGCGCAATTGGTATGGGCGGCATGAACGTCTCTGTTGATGCTCCTGCAATTGCAGCAAACGAAGTTGCAGCCGAAGTGAATAACATTAACGACGAGCTTTCAGCGTTTGGCGTTTACCCCTAAGTGGCGATCACAGGTACGTTCCGCTTCAAAGATCGTTTTTGAGCTTCAAAGAAAAGGCCCGGTCATTTCGCGGGGCCTTTTTTATTGGTGATTAGAAATCAGGACGGCAATTGTGCTTTGCGCAAGTAAGGCAGCACCGTTTCGAATGTTCCGAATTTCTCTATGGCAGCCTCGTTCGAAACCGTCGCAGGAATAATCACGTCCTGTCCCAACTCCCAATTTGCAGGCATCGCAACACCATGTTTTGCTGATGTCTGAAGCGCATCCAAAGCACGCAGGATTTCCGCGAAATTCCGACCAACCGTCATGGGGTAAGTCATCGACAGCTTCAACTGCTTATCGGGTCCAATGATAAAGACCGAGCGCACGGTCGCACTATCAGCAGGGGTGCGTCCATCGGGCAAATATGCCTCTGCGGGCAACATGTCGAACGCTTTGGAAACAGCAAGACCCTCATCCGCGATAATCGGAAATCCAGCGCTCGTGCCAGCAACGCTTTCAATATCGCCTTTCCATTTTTTGTGATCTTCAACACCGTCCACGGACACACCAATCACCTTGGTGCCACGGGCTTCCCATTCAGATGTCAACTGTGCAACTGCGCCAAACTCGGTCGTGCAAACAGGTGTGAAATCTTTGGGATGCGAGAACAGGACTGCCCAACTGCCACCAATCCAATCATGGAACGTTATCGCCCCTTGATCCGTGTCCGCCCTGAAATTTGGAACCACTTCATTAATACGAAGACTCATATTTTATCCTTTCATGTCGCCCTTTGAATATCCTATGTCGTAACTTAGGCGTTCGTTAAGACACTTACATCCCCTCCCTTGCGCCAAAGCGCACACGATGACAAAGTGCCGCTAATCTGCGAGGAGACCCTTCGCACACAAGAATCTCACAGGAGCTTTCCAATGCTGGAACACCGTCAGTTTTACATCAATGGCGCATGGGTTGACCCAGCCGTTGCGAACGATTTCGATGTGGTAAACCCTTCAAACGAAGAGAATTGCGCAGTCATTTCTTTGGGTGGCCAAGCGGATACAGACGCTGCTGTTGCTGCTGCGAAAACAGCGTTCGAGAGCTGGTCGCAAACCTCCAAAGAAGAGCGCCTCGCGCTTTTGGAAAAATTGCTCGAAGTGTATAATTCGCGCCAAGAAGAAATGGCGCAAGCTATGTCCATGGAAATGGGTGCCCCACAAAATCTGGCGCGCGCTCAGCAAACTGGCGCAGGTAGCTGGCATCTTGATGGTTTCATCAAAGCGTTCCGTGATTTCGAATTTGATTCTGAGTACACGAAAACTGAGATGACGCTCAAAGAGCCGATCGGCGTCGTGGCCTGCATCACGCCATGGAACTGGCCAATGAACCAGATCGTTCTGAAAGCGATTCCGGCGATTGCGACAGGCTGTACAGTCGTTCTGAAACCATCCGAAATTGCGCCTTTGTCTGGCGTTCTGTTCGCTGAATTCATGCACGAAGCAGGCTTCCCAGCGGGCGTATTCAACATGCTGAATGGCGACGGTGTTGGTGCCGGATCGCAGCTTTCCGTGCATCCAGATGTGGACATGGTCAGCTTCACAGGGTCCTCGCGCGCGGGCATCCTGATTTCTAAAGCAGCGGCAGACTCACTCAAGCGCGTGAGCCTCGAACTCGGGGGCAAAGGTGCTAACATTATCTTCGCGGACGCTGGCGTAAAGGCAATGCAATACGGCGCAGATCGCTGTTTCCGCAACTCCGGCCAATCATGCAACGCGCCAACGCGCATGCTCGTTGAACGCTCTGTCTATGATCGCGCTGTCGAAGTGGTCACGGAAGCCGCAAACAACACTCATGTAGGACCAGCGTCAGAAGAAGGCGGCCACATCGGTCCGGTTGTCTCCAAAGTGCAATTCGACAAGATCCAAGGTTTGATCGAAGTAGGCATGGGCGAAGCGAAACTCGTCGCCGGCGGCCTTGGTCGCCCAGACGGTTTGAACCGTGGCTACTACGTCAAGCCAACGGTCTTTGCAGATGCAACGAACGACATGCGTATCGCTCAGGAGGAAATCTTTGGCCCCGTGCTTGCCATGATCCCTTTCGACACCGAAGAGGAAGCAATCGCAATCGCCAACGACACGCCGTATGGCCTCACCAACTACGTGCAAACGCCTGACGATGAAAAACGTCGTCGCGTGGCGCGTCGTTTGCGCTCTGGCATGGTCGAAACCAACGCGCAAGGCTTTGCACAGGGTTCACCGTTTGGTGGATACAAGCAGTCTGGCAATGGTCGCGAAGGTGGCCTCTATGGCCTCGAAGAATTCCTTGAAATCAAGGCCGTTTCTGGCTGGAATGGCAAAAGCTAAACGAGCTTAATTCTAAAGTGTAAGAATGCGCCAAGGACACTCTGGCGCATTTTTCTTTGGCTAGTGTAGATATCCGAGCTTGTTTCGTATGAATTGCGCTTCTGCGGCATTCTGCGTGTGCTCAAGCGCCAAACCCAGCGCATGTCTAGCATCTGCATCGCGTCTCAAACGTTCCAGAACCTCTGCCTGCGCAAGATGAAACGGTACATATCCTTCCAAGTTTTCGATGTCGTCTAGAACCGCCATAGCTTTCTCAGGCCTGCCAGCCATACACATCGCAACAGCTTGATTAAGCCGTACAACGGACGTGGGTTCAAACTTCAGCAACTCACCATAAAGCGCAACAATCTGCACCCAATCGGTGCTTTGCCAATCCGCGCTATGAGCGTGAACGCCACTGATTGCCGCTTGAATCTGATAGGGTCCAGCGTGTCCTTGCTTTAAGGCAACCTGCAAAAATGTCGTGCCTTCTTTGATTTTATCTTTACTCTAAAGCGCTCGATCTTGCTGCTATAACGTGACCACGTCTCCATTCTCTTCCACACGTGTTTCACATCGAGAATCGTGCAGCAACATCAACGAAGAAGCCCCTGTACTTCGCATTCCTCTGGCATCAACTTGGCGGTGATACGCACCAAGCGGATCGCCTCATCGCTCAGATCAACGCGTGTCAAAGCATTGCCGGATCGGCTTGCATACCCTTCGTTGAAGATCAGATAGAGCGTACGCAAAACCGATACAAAACGAGCAGGCAACTCTTCTGCGTCTGGCACCTTATAGGCGATCCATGCTCCAGCAATTTTCTTTTTCGCACGTGTGATCCGCCGCTGCATCGCTTCACTTGTGTCTAAGAAAGCAGCTGCAATTTGCTCTGTACTCAGACCGCCCAGCGCACGAAGCGTGAGCGCAACACGCGACTTCTCCGCCAATGCAGGGTGACAACAGATGAAGATCATTTGCAAACGCTCGTCAGGGATCATTGCGCTCTCCTCCGCGTCATCACCGTTGTTTTCCAGCTCATAAAGGTATGTCAATTCGGGAATTTTCGCCGCGAAACCTCTGTCGCGTCTTATGCGATCAATTACTTTACTTTGCGCGGCTTTCAACAACCAAGCGGCAGGCGATCTAGGCAGGTCAGAGCGCTCCCAATGCTCAAAAGCACTGAGTAACGCATCTTGCAGGCAATCTTCTGCCATTTGAAAATCGCCCAGCGTTTTCACTAAGCTAGCTAAAATGCGCCCCCAGCACTTCTTTCGTTTCCATGAAGGGACCGTCCATCGTTTCGGTCTTTTCGCCACGCACAGACACAGTCGTCGCCGTTTCTGTCCCTTGCAAAGCATCGCCGGAGACGAATTTAGCGGTGTCCTGCACATGTTTGGTGAACGTACCTTACCCCTGCATCATTTCGCCAAACTCAGGCGTTCCGTGAGCAGGCTCGTTTGCGGGATCAGAATAAATGAGGCAAATAAATTGCATGGTATTTCCTTTGTGTTGCAGCAGACGCAAAGCACGTCTGTACATACTAGACGAACAAAGCTTAGCGAAACCGACAGTTTTCGCGAAATTATTTTTAAAAAGGTGCTTTGGCGCGGAATTTATGCGTCGCACCACCGTCAGGATGCTTCACGCGCAGCTCTTCTGAATGCAGCATCAGCCGTCCATGATCCGTCAAAGCAGCGCCAGAGGCGTAGAACGGATCGCCCAATATCGGATGCCCAAGTGCGAGCATATGCACGCGAAGCTGATGCGAACGTCCTGTTCTTGGCGTCAAACGCACGCGAGTTTCATTCTCGCCGTAACGCATTACACGATAATCCGTATGCGCGTTTTTACCCGTCTCGTGACACACCTTTTGCAACGGACGGTTTGGCCAATCGACAATAAGCGGCAATTCAACCGCGCCAGTCTTTGGTTCTAACAACCCTGAAACACGCGCCACATAGGTCTTCTGCGTCATGCGTTTCTCAAATTGCAGTCCCAAGTGCCGCTGCGCATTACGGGTCAACGCAAAGACCATGACGCCAGACGTATCGCGGTCCAAACGATGCACGAGCAGAGCTTGCGGAAACACCATTTGGATACGCGCAATCAAACAATCTGCAAGTTCCTCCCCCTTCCCCGGCACAGACAACAAACCCGCAGGTTTGTTCACGATCAAAAGTTCATGATCGTCGTGAATGATATCCAAAGGATCGTTCGGGGGATTGTATGCGGAACCCATGCGCCCTCGTCTCAGATGCGCGCCGTCTTTTCAAGCCGACATCTTGCGCCTAGGCTATCCACAAAGGAGTTTCCCATGCATCCCACAATCACCACCATGCAAGAGGTCGTCGCCAAAGGGGACGATAGCAAGATCGCGCCTTTGCTCACAGAGCAAGTTAATTTCTTGCCACCGACCTATTTCGCGACTTGGACGGGACGTAATGCAGTTGCGGCAGTGTTGGGTCATGTGGGGCAAGTGTTTAGCGATTTCGAATACCGCCGTGTGATGGGAAGCGGCAAAGATTGGGCGCTGGAGTTTCAATGTAAGATCGGTGATCTCGATGCGGTTGGCGTCGATCTAATTACCTTGGATGATGAGGGTTTAATCGAGACATTCGAGGTCGTCATGCGTCCGCACAAAAGCATCGGCGCGCTGCGCGAGGCGATGAATGCACGCGTGATGAAAGACCCCGCGTTCCTGAAACACAAAGCTGCTTTGAGTTAAGCTTTGCGCATCTGGCGCACCATTGAGGTGGTGTAAACGATCAACGCCAACCAGATCAGCGGAAACGCAATTGCACGCGCGCGCCCGAAAGGTTCGTCAAAGACGAAGACCGCGATCAGGAAAATGATGGTTGGGGCGATGTATTGCAGGATGCCAATGGTGGAGAGGCGCAAGAGTTTCGCGCCATTCGCGTAAATCATCAGCGGCACTGCGGTGATGACCCCACAACCGAGCAGGAGCCAAGTGTTTGTGCTAAGTGCTGGTTCGAAATGCGATGTGCCTTGTGTGCTGAGATAGGCGACGTAGGCGAGCGCAAAGGGGACCAGGATCAACACTTCGAGCAGGAACCCTTGGTTCGGCCCAATCGGCAATTGCTTCTTGCCCAACGCATAAAAGCCCCATGTGAACATCATGCCAAGCGCGGCCCATGGCAGACCCCCGCCATCAATGACCAACACCAGAACAGCAGTTGCAGCTAATCCAATGGCAACCAACTGCGCACGGCTGAGCTCTTCACCCAGCAAAAGCGCGCCAAGCGCGATGCTAAAAAGCGGGTTCATATAATAGCCCAGCGCCGCTTCCATGGCGTGTCCGGCGGTGACGGCCCAGACGTAGACGCCCCAATTGAGCGAGACCAATGCTGCCGTTACGCAGGCCATGCCAAGCATCTTTGGCGTTTTCAAAGCGGTGACCACATCCTTAGTGCGGCGCAACAAAAGCAACACGACCACAGCGATCGGAACGGACCAAATAATACGATGCGCAATGATCTCAACAGGGGGGATATGTGCGAGGAGTTTGATGTAGAGCGGCAGGAACCCCCACAAAAAGTAGGCGGTCAAAGCAAAGGCAAGCCCTTGCGGTGTATCAACATTTGCGCGTTGTGTCATATGGCAGTGCTACTGCACCCGTCCACCAAAGGAAAGACAGGTGCGTGCCAAGCACAACACCTTACGTAGGGTGCGTGATCTTACGCTACCCCCCGCTTATACTTTTACGCGCTCAGACTTGGGGTCATAAAACGGCTTGGAAGACACTTCAGCCTTCACACGCGTTCCAGCAACATCAATCTCAAACGTTGATCCTAAAACATCCGCAAGCTTTTCACCCTTGCATGGAATATACCCCATGCCCATCGCAGCCCCCTCGTGATGGCCATAAGCGCCAGAGGTCAGGTAGCTCACGATCTCTCCATCGCGCAGCACAGGTTCCGCGTGATACAAAAGTGGCTCAGGATCGCTCAGCTTGAACTGCAATAGACGCATATCAAGACCATTCTCTTGCTTGGCCAAAATCGCTTCACGGCCGATATAGTTCGCTTTGTCCTTCTTCACAGCAAAGCCAAGACCAGCTTCCATCACATGATCTTCAGATGTGATATCATGCCCAAAATGGCGGAACCCCTTCTCGATGCGACAAGTGTCCATCATATGCATCCCACACAGGCGCATGCCCATTTCTAGACCCGGCTCCGCAAGCGTTTCAAACACATGACCCGCCATATCGGCAGAAACATAGATCTCCCAGCCCAGCTCACCCACATAAGTCACGCGGTGCGCGCGGGCGAGACCCATGCCAATCTCGATCTCTTGCGCAGTTCCAAAAGGATTGCTCGCATTGGTGAAATCATTCGGTGACACCGCTTCCAGTAATTCGCGTGAGCGTGGACCCATGATGGCCAAAACACCCTCGCCAGAGGTCACATCCGTGATCACCACCTCAAAGTCGCCTTGATTGCGACGCAGCCATGTTTCATCCGCAAGCCGTGTCGCCGCAGGCGTGACAACCAGATAAGACCGCTCCGTCAAGCGAGTGACAGTCACGTCTGCTTCAATTCCACCGCGCCTATTCAAAAACTGCGTGTAGACGATCTTGCCATTGGCCACGGAATAATCACCACCGCCAATGTAGTTCATGAAGGCTTCAGCATCACGCCCCTCGACGCGGATCTTACCAAAGGACGACATATCATACATGCCCACGCCTTGACGCACGGCCATATGTTCTTGACGCACGTTGTCGAAGAAATTCTGGCGTTGCCAGCTGTATTGATACTCTGGCTCCTGCGCCTCGCGCGCGAACCAGTTTGCGCGCTCCCACCCCGCCAGTTCACCCATGACAGCGCCACGCTCAATCAGGTGGTGATGAAAGGGCGTCCTGCGCACACCTCGCGCGGTTTTCTTTTGCAGATAGGGGAAGTGATCGGCGTAAAGCAGACCCAAAGTCTCTTTCGAACGCTCAAAGAGGTAAGCTTTGTTCCCTTGGAAAGGCTGCATACGGGAGATGTCCACATCGCCCAGATCAAATGGCTTATCGCCTTCATCCATCCATTGCGCCAAAGCAGAGCCAGCGCCGCCAGCAGATTGAATGCCGATAGAGTTAAAGCCACAGGCTACCCAGAAGTTATCTAATTCAGGTGCAAGCCCAAGATGATAGGCATCATCAGGCGTAAAGCTCTCAGGGCCGTTAAAGAACGTATGAATGCCCGCTTCTGCAAGCATTGGAAGGCGTTCGACAGCCGCCTCAAGTATTGGCTCGAAGTGGTCAAAGTCCTCTGGCAGTTGGTCGAACTCAAAGTCCTTGGGAATGTCCAAGGTCCATGGCTTAGAGACTGGCTCAAACGCGCCGAGCAGCATCTTGCCTGCGTCTTCCTTGTAGTAAGCGCATTCATCAGGAACCCGCAGCACAGGCATTTGCGTAAGGCCCGCAATCGCTTCGGTCACGATATAGAAGTGTTCACAAGAATGCAGCGGCACGTTCACTCCAGCCATGCGTCCAATGGAATGACCCCACATTCCACCACAGTTGACGACGTGCTCTGCTTCAATCGCACCGGTCTCGCCGTTCTTATCTTCCCAAGTGACACCCGTAACGCGACGCCCCTCTTTCTGGATGTTGGTGACGAGATACCCCTCTTTCACCAATACCCCATTCTGACGCGCGCCTTTGGCCAAAGCATGCGCAATGTTGGCCGGATCGCCCTGCCCGTCGAGAGGTAAGTAAACGCCACCGTGGACACCATCAATGTTGAGATGCTCGTACTTTGCTTTCACTTCTTCGGGTGAAATCGGCCCAGCCTCGACCCCGAAAGAACGTGCCATCGCGGCTTGACGATTGATCTCTTCGAGACGTTCTTCAGTCAACGCAACGGTGATGGACCCACAGCGCTTAAAGCCCGTCTCAACACCCGTCTCCGCCGCTAAATTTCCATAAAGCTCCTGAGAATACTTCGCCAGCTTCGTCATATTCTTTGTAGCGCGCAGCTGCGCGATCAGGCCAGCCGCATGCCAGGTCGTGCCAGATGTGAGTTGTTTACGCTCCAAAAGAACGATGTCTTTCCAACCAAGCTTAGCGAGGTGATATGCAACAGAGCATCCAATCACGCCACCGCCAATAATGACGACGCGGGCTTTTTCAGGAAGAGACATGGGCGTGGGTTCCTTTAGATTATAGTGTGACCAGCCGCGCGCAGGCGTTTGGCGATTTCCGCAATATGGGCGGGGCTGACTTCACAGCATCCGCCAACGAGTGTGGCCCCTTGATCGACCCACGTCATGACGTGATCGGCGTAGCTTTCAGGGGTGAAATCATGGCGCAATGTGAGCGCATCAACTGTGGGGCGTTCTTCGAGAAAGCCATCGCTGATCTTAGTAAATCCGTTGGCGTATGCACCGTAGGGTAGACCCGTTTTAGCGAGTTCGGCCAACGCCGCAGGGATCACTTCGGGCGCAGAGCAATTGGCCAGAACCGCGACAACACCCAAGTCAGCCGCGATCTTTGCCGCCTCCGCAATAGGCTCACCAGAGCGCAGTTTGCTGCCGTCTTCATCACTGACAGAGAAAGCACAATATATCGGCAGTTCAGCCACTTTTGCTCCCTCAATGATGCAGCGCGTGTGCTCAAGCGAGACAACAGTTTCACAGATGACCAGATCGGTCTTGCCTTTGAATTTCTCCGCAACTTCGCGGTAAAGCGGAACTGCTATATCCGCGCTTGGATGAATGTCGGGACGATAGCTTGCGCCCAGAGGGCCAAGGCTACCCGCAAGACGGCCAGACCCATGCGCCGCAACAGCGTTTTGCGCTTCACTCATGGCCATCGCGTGCAAAGTATCGAACTGGTCTTCAATTCCAACAGGCACAAGGCGGTCACGCTGGATCGCATAACTGTTCAAGGTCGCAACCGTCGCGCCAGCGCTCAGAAAATCTTGGGCAACTTCGGAGACCAAGCCGGGCTTGTCCATCATCACTTGCGTGGACCAAAGCGGTGTTGGTTTGTCGCCAGCGCGGTGAATAAGTTCTTGGCCCATGCCACCATCGAGAAGTGTAATTTCGCTCATCAGATCGGTCCTGTCAGTAAGAGGAATGTCAGGGCCGCCGCATAACACCAGTCCACGACAACGCAACCACTAACGTACCAGCCAAAGAATGGCGTTCCATGGCCGCGATGTTTCAACAGGTCCCAAACGCCATGACCGAAGATGCCTGCGATGATGAGCCATGGAGTAGTTAACAAGCCTAGCAGACCGAGCAAGGCTAAGAAGATTGAGACGCGCAGCTCTAGTGAGAAGTGGCTCCCGCTACGCCAAGCGGCAGCGGGGTAAGTAAAGAGCATCGCGATCAGGAAGAAGGTCGCGATGCCCCAGATATAGGCGTGCGGCAGAGCGAAATGACTGATCACAATTCCGATGACATAAAGCGTCGACGCGGCCTTCAAAAAAAGGAAGGACCGCGACAACAGGCTGTCATGCAAGTCAATATCGTCTTCCGTGTGGGTCATGCACGCAGTCTTTCATTCGCAGGATCCCACATGGGCTGATCTTCCTGAACTGTCGCGCCGTATCGAGCGCCAAAGATCTCAACCTCAAGCTTCGTACTCGGCTCAAGAAGGTCCGCGCGCAGCATGCCAAGCGCGATGCACTTGTTGGTGCGGTAGCCCATCGCAGACGACGTGACCTCGCCGACAACCTCATCGCCATTCCAAATCGTGGACATATACGGTGCATCGAAAATACAGTCGTCATCGATCGTTATCGTGACGAAACCCTTCTTGCGACCCGCTTGCTTTTCACTCAACAAGGCGGCCTTGCCAGGGAAGTCCTGCTCTTTGTTGAAGTTGATGAAGCGATCTAGTCCGCCCTCAAGCAGGGAGTAATCCGTGGACAAGTCCCCCTTCCAAGCACGGTAGCCTTTTTCGATCCGCAAAGAGTTGAGCGCATACATGCCAAAAGGCGATGCGCCTGCGGCGGTGACGGCGTCATAGATTTCGCACGCGTCGCCCATGGCGCAATGCACTTCCCAGCCAAGCTCCCCCGCGAAGGAAACGCGCAGCAAGCTCACGTCTTTGCCTGCAACTTTCGCTTCTTGATAGGTCAGCCAGCCTTTGGAGAGGTCCGCGTCACTGATACCCGCGAGCACGTCGCGTGCTTTTGGACCTGTGACGAGCAAGCATTCATAGTCTGTCGTTTTGTCGATGATTTCGATGCCCTCAGGCGCGGTGCGACGCAAGAATTCAGCATCGTGCCATTGTGCGAGAGCAGCAGTAATCAACCATGTCTCATCTTCGCTACGCGTGATCACAGAGGTCTCTGTCACGATACGACCACGGCTGTCCGCGAAATAGGCCAAGCCAACGCGACCCACTTTTGGCAAACGCGAGGCGGTCAAGCTGTCGATATAGTCCTGCGCACCGGGGCCTTTCACGGAGAGGCGCGAGAAGCCGGTGATCGGCAGAACACCGCAGTTGTCGCGCACCGCTTCAACTTCTTCCTTGATGCGCGCTTCCCATGGGCCATTGCGCTCCCATGTTTGCGTGCTTTCCTCGGATGTGTCGTCGCCGTCTTTGGCAAACCAATTCGCGCGCTCCCAACCGTTGTAGCTGCCCATCTGACCACCACGCTCAAGCAAGCGCGAATGCAAAGGCGAATGCTTCTTGTCGCGACCCGCTGGCCATTCGTGATGCGGGAAGTGCATCGCGTATTCATGACCGTAGGTCTCCAAAGCTTTCGCGAGGCAATGATCATGATCGGTGTAATCGGTGTAGCGACGTGGATCGACAGCCCACATGTCATCTTCGGTTTCACCGTGCATGATCCATTCCGAGAGCACCTTACCCGCGCCGCCGCCCTGAGCGATGCCGAAGGTAAAGGAATGACCTTCAAACGCGTTCGGGCAACCGGGCATTGGGCCAATCATCGGCAATCCATCGGGCGCATAAGGGATAGGTCCGTTGATATTGCGCTCGATGCCGCCTTCACCCAACAACGGCACGCGCTCCATCGCATCGGTGATCTGGAATTCGATCCGCTCCAAATCGTCGGGATAAAGCTGGAACGAGAAATCCTCTGGCATCGGATCTTCTGGCGTCACCCAATGGGCCTTACAGTTACGCTCGTAAGGGCCGAGGTTCAGACCGTTCTTGTCCTGCCGCAGATAATAGCTGATATCCACATCGCGCAGCAGCGGTACTTTGTGACCTTTTTCCTTGGTCCAGGCTTCGAGCTCTGGCAATTGACCTGTCAGGAAATACTGGTGCGACATGACGACCATCGGAACCGTGCGACCCCCGTGCGGCTTGAACATCTCGCCCACGCGCTGCGCATAATACCCCGCGCAATTCACAACTTTTTCGCAGCGAATATCGCCTTTGTTAGTCTTTACTATCCACTCGTCACCATCGCGATCAATACCTGTAACAGGACAGAAACGCTCAATCCGACCACCCGTGTCGCGCGCACCTTTGGCCAAAGCTTGTGTCAATTGAGCCGGATCAATATCCCCATCAAGCGGATCCCAGAGACCGCCTGTTAGATCGTGAGTTTCCATGAAAGGATGCAGTTCCTGCATCTCTTTCGGGGTCATTATATCCATTTGCAGACCCTGATAACGGCCCATGCCTGCGACGCGCTCGAATTCCTGCATGCGCTCCTTGGAATGCGCCAAACGGATCGACCCTGTCACGTGGTAGTTCATCGGATAATCGACATCTTCGCCCAACGTGCGATACATCGCAGCGCCGTAGCGTTGCATGTTCATCACCGCCCAAGAGCCTGCGAAGTTCGGAACGTTCCCCGCGGCATGCCAAGTGGAACCAGCGGTCAATTCGTTCTTTTCGAGCAGCACGCAATCTTTCCAGCCTGCTTTAGCAAGGTGGTACAAAGTTGAAGTGCCGACGACGCCACCACCGATGATGACGACGCGGGCCGTTGTTGGAAAGTCAGCCATGGTTTCTCCCTAGGTTTTGTTCAGTTGCCCACTGCCAAGCAGCACACCGTAAATGATAAAACAGATCGCCATCACCCGCCTAAACCAGACGTTGAAAACTGCACCCAATGCGGCGCGACCCAAGCCAGCGCCCAGCGCGGTGAATCCGCAATAACTCAGCGTCGTGAGGATCAAAGCAGTGGGAGCAATGACTATCATTTGCTCCCAAATCGGAACGTTGGGTTGCACGAATTGCGAGAATGCCGCGAGATAACCCGCCACGCTTTTCGGGTTGATCACAGCAATTGCTAAAGCGCGCCCATAGATACTGCCAGTGCTCGGCGGCAATTTTGGAGCCGGTTTTCTCGCGCCCATCCAACCTTTGATCCCAAGCCAGATCAGCCATGCGGCACCAATATACTTCGCAATCAGAAAACCAGTTTCAGAAGTGGCGATAAGTGCTGTGACGCCAAGCGCGGACAGCACCAAGAAAAGACTCGCTTGTGTCAGGATCGCCGCCACACCCCAAAGGCTGCGCGCAAAGCCAAGTTGCATGCCGTTCGCGATGCAATTGACCGCGTTTGGGCCGGGTGTCGTGACAAACACCGCCCAAAAGATTGCGAAAATACTCCATGCCTCGAAGCTCATATGCCCGCGCCCTAATACACTGGCGGCGCGATCACCCAGATCGCTACAGCAGGTTTTTCGTAGGGGTTAGACCACTGATAAGAAACACCTTTAATCCGGAAACTATCCCCTGTTTTGACGGTAAATGCTTGGCCATCAATGACAAGATCAAGCGTGCCAGAGACCAAATATCCAACTTCCTGCGTCGGCCGCGTCACCGCGTCTTCCATCAAAGCGCCAGGATCGAATGTGGAATGCACCATCTCGAATTCATCCGTGAGATCAGGCGAAAGGAGTTCTTCGACCAAGCCCTGCTCTTTTGATCCAATGGTTCGGCGCGCATGAGCACGCACGATCACACCTGCTTCTTGAGCAGGTGTTTGCGCCTGACCAAAGAGGATCGAGACGGGCACATTCAAGATCTTTGCAATCTGTTTCAGATCGAAGACAGAAGGTTCAGAGAGATCGCGCTCAACCTGAGAAATCCAACCGACCGAGCGATCCAGCGCGTCCGCCAAATCACTCAACGTCAAGCCGCGAGATTTGCGAAGCGCACGCAAATCAGCCCCAAGGCTCTTGGTCTTTGTGACGTCAGATTGAATCATCTAGGGTGCAGCTTTCGTGAAATTACTCAGTCAAATTTCACAAAGCCCGAAGTTGCGTGAAAAATCAAAGGATTTTTTCATAACCTAAACATTTGTATATTTGTCAGGCGGCATCTGTGAACACGGTATTAAGAAGCTCCGTCAAATTATCCGCATCAGTTTGATCAAATGCAGCGGGTTGATCACTGTCGATATCCAGCACACCCAACAATCGACCTGCCCCGTTCACGACCGGAATAACCAATTCAGAGCGAGTAGAACTGGCACATGCAATATGACCCTCAAAAGTCTCTACATCCTTGATAAGTTGCGTTTCTTGCGTGCGTGCCGCAGCCCCGCAAACACCGCGATCAAATGGGATTACCAAACACCCATGCCCACCTTGATAAGGTCCGATCTTCAATAGTTCCGGCGCGGTGACACGGTAAAACCCAGTCCAATCAAACCGATCATCGCTGTGATGCACCTCGCAAGCAAAGGTGGCCATCAAGGCAATTTCGTCGGTCTCGCCCTGCGTCAAAGACAACATTATCGCGGAGAGATCTTTATAATTTACGCGCTTCATCATGCTCATCGAATCGTAACCAATTGCTCCTAAGTGTGTCTTCAGTATTTCCAGAACAGGCAAGATGCACATGAATATTACAAGTTAAACAAGTGGTGATCTTCAAATCTTAAAAGTGGAAGAAACACGTATCGATGCGGTCGCGGCTATTCAGTTCAAAGATACCTTTCGCAAACTGACAGCTGATCAAGACAACGCCGTCGTGCTGGATCTATCTAATGTCGAGTTTATTGATTCCAGTGGACTTGGCGCAATCCTTGCGGCGATGAAACTGCTGGGTAGAGATCGCCCACTGCATCTTGCTGGGCTAACAGCCATTGTGGCGAAAGTCTTTGCGCTTACGCGAATGGAGCGGGTGTTTAAGATCTTTAAATCACCGCTCGATGCATTGAAAATAAATGAGGCGAAAAGTGCCTGACGGCTCTTTCATAGAACCCATGGCCATTCAGTCCAAAACATCTTCACCACCTGACGTACACCTCGTCTTCACAGCGCGTGAAATCGCTGTGCGGCGGGCTTTGCAATCGACCTGTCAGGCGTTGAAAGCACTCGGGGCCGAAGCTTCCGCGCTTGGAATTGTCGAAATCGTTTTAGCAGAGGTCACGAATAACATTGTCGAACACGCCTACTCTGCACAGTCCTCTGGCACGATAACGCTAAGCTGCATCAAGCGAACAACAAACATTCGCTTCGAAGTCATTGATCAAAGAAATATGTTGCCGGGTGGCGAGATTCCGTCAAAACAGTAACATGATCTCACAATCGACCTGGATAGCTTGCCTGAGGGCGGCTTCGGTTGGGGATTGATTCGCGATATGACTATGAATCTAGCGTACCGCCGCTGTGAGGGCCTAAACATTCTAAGATTTTCGATTCCTTTGAAAGAATTGTAGGCACCCTGATCAATATTTGCAGGCGACACACGAAGGTATCCAGCGAAGTATCGGTCTTGGCGCCATGAGGACATTCCAATCACATCGAAGTTGCTAAAAATCATTGCGGGCGGCGTGCTCTAATGAAAAATAGGTGCCGCATCCTAAAAAAGCCCCATTCTGAACCAAAAACTGTCTCTTTAAACCGCAACCACTGGTCTTGTAGATGCATATAGCTTCATTCCAGCGTCGTGTGTTAATTGCCCCCACCCAGTACGCGACGCTGGGAACCTCCCCAACGCTCTTCGATTATTGGCAAGCTTCGCAAGTCGAACTAAGGTTTCTCTGACACCTTAAGAAAGAAGAAAATATGCGCGATTTCCATTTTCCAGGACGTTCCGAAGTATTTGCAAGCAATGGGATGTGCGCAACGTCGCATCCGCTTGGGGCAAATGTCGCGATCGATATTCTCAAGCGAGGTGGTACAGCAATGGACGCAGCAATTGCTGGCGCGCTGGTCTTGGGAATTTGCGAACCCCAAATGACGGGGATTGGCGGCGATATATTCGCACTCGTCTCTCCAGCCGGATCCGACAGAGTCCACGCCTACAATGGCTCAGGTCGTGCACCTGCTGCTGCAAATGCAGCGAACTTGCGCGAAAAGGGCCATGCAACGGTTCACGTACAAAGCCCCGATGCGGTCACCGTTCCCACAGCGATGCACGCCTTCGCGGCGATGAACGAAAAATGGGGCAAGCTTGGGTTTGACACGGTTTTAGAACCAACAATTCACTACGCTCAGGCAGGTGTTCCTGTAGCACCACGTGTTGCGTTCGACTGGGTTGATGCCTCCAAAATACTGCAAGGCGCTGGCAAGAAACACTATTTGATCAATGGTCAGATCCCCAAAGCGGGCGACATATTCTACGCCCCCGGTCAAGCAGAGGTCCTGAAGCGCATTGCAAAATATGGGGTAAAAGCCTTCTATGAAGGCGAAATAGCCGATGATATGTTAACCGCGCTCCAATCACTCGGGGGCGTACATACCGCCGAAGATTTCGCGAATGTCACCTCAGAAGAAACCGCGCCAATCAACGGAGACTACAAAGGCACAGAGCTGTTTGAGCACCCACCGAATGGCCAAGGCGCAACCGCTATCTTGCTGCTGAACATCCTCAAGCATTTCGACATTGCAGCGATGGACCCCTTGGGATCAGAGCGCGCGCATATCGAAGCGGAAGCGGCCAAGCTGGCCTATGATGCGCGTAATCGTTTTCTCGCTGATCCAGATCACACCGAGAAGCTTGATCATATGTTGGCACCAAACATTGCAGAAAAACTTGCAGGGTTGATCGATCCAAAACGCGCTATGGCCGCACCCAAAAAGGTAAGCGAAGCCGTTCACAAAGACACGATTTACATCACCGTTGTTGATCGTGACGGCATGTCTGTGTCGTTGATATATTCGATTTTCCATGGATTTGGATCTGGCATCGCCTCTGAAAAATTCGGCATTTTGCTACAAAATCGCGGCGCTGGTTTCACGCTTGAGGCTGGCCATCCCAATGAACTTGGCGGTGGAAAACGCCCGATGCACACTATTATCCCCGGAATGCTCGCTGAAAATGGCGCAGTTAATATGCCGTTCGGCGTGATGGGCGGTGCGTATCAACCCAATGGACACGCGCGTTTTCTATCAAACTTAAAGGACTTTGGCATGGATGCCCAAAGCGCCATTGATACCCCACGGGCCTTTGCCGATGCCGGCATTCTCAAGATCGAGAAAGGTTACAGCGACCAAGTGCGCGCTGAATTAGCAGACCTCGGACACAAGATTGAAGTGCCAAATGGGCCAATTGGCGGAGCACAGTCCATCAAAATAAATGAAAATGGCGTGCTCGTTGGCGCATCTGATCCACGCAAAGATGGATGTGCTTTGGGCTACTAGTTTAGCTGAAAATGCAAAGGATAGGTCCCATCCTCGATGGGGCCAAACAGGTCCTCGATATCAGGATGATCCACAGGTTCGCCTGAATAATCCGCGATTAAATTCTGCTCTGACACATAGGCCACGTAGTAGCTTTGATCGTTTTCCGCAAGCAGGTGATAATACGGTTGTTCGCGCTTGGGACGGCTATCCTCGGGAATCGCGTCATACCATTCTTCGGTATTGCTGAACGTCGGATCGACATCAAAAACCACACCTCGGAAGGGATGTTTTTTGTGTCGGACTATCTGCCCGAGGTGATATTTTGAATGCGACACAATCATTGCATTGCAGCTCCTACATTTGGTTAGTACCCAATTCAAGTGCGTCTTGTCCAATTTTTGGGTCTAAATTCAGGGAAACAGTTTGTGATCATCTTTGTGACAGTGCTGGAAATCGTCGCACCCGTGTTTCTACTAGCGTTGATTGGGTTCAGCTGGGTCAAACTTGGATTTGAGTACCGCGTTGAATTTGTGACGCGTCTTGCCATGACACTTGCGGTGCCTTGTTTGATCTTCACTGCACTAATGAAGACCGAGATTGATCCAAGTGCATTAACCACGCTTTTGCTGGCCAGCATCTTGGCGCATGGCGCGATTGCGGCAATCGGTGCGCTCGGGTTTTGGGCGCTGAACATGCGGCAACAAACCTACCTTGCACCTTTCACGTTCGGCAATACTGGTAACCTTGGCCTGCCGCTTGCGTTGTTTGCATTCGGGGCGGAAGGGCTAAGCTATGCGATGGTTATTTTTGCCGTATCCGCAATCCTCTCCTTCACATTTGGTATCTGGATTGTCTCAGGCGGCGGCAGTTTGGTGAGAGCGCTGAAAGAGCCGATGGTTGGCGCTACCTTGCTTGGTACTTTGTTTCTTTGGCAAGGTTGGCGCACGCCTGATTTCTTAACCAACACACTCGAATTAGTTGGGCAAATGGCTATTCCGATGATGCTCATCACCCTTGGTGTGGCGGTCGCGCAGCTGAAACCCGGACGCATCGGACAAGCCTTCATCCTCACCTTCGTAAAATACGGCGTCTGCGCAGGAGTGGCTTTGGCAATCGGCACAGCGCTTGGTCTTAGCGACATCCCACTCGCAGTTCTTGTGCTGCAAACTGCTACCCCCGTTGCGGTCACCGCGTACTTGCTAGCCCAAAAATATGGCGGCGATGCAGATGCAGTCGCAGGTTTAGTCGTCGTTTCGACGCTCATGTCCGTTGCTGCAATACCGCTGTTGCTCGCTTTTCTCCTGTAGTCAGCTCGCCTCAAGCGAAAATCATTTTGCAACACGGAAATTTGCGCTAAAGTCTCGAAAAAACAATATAAAGCGAGAGGCATATGAGCAGAATCTTTCGCGCCCTGGTAATTTTAGCCCTGGTCGCATCTTGCGGCGGAGGCGGCAATAAGTCGTCCGCGCCACGAAATCTTGATAACGCCTGCAGCATTGCGCAGCAACGTCCCAAATACATGAAAGCCTTCCGCAAAACTGAACGGAAATGGGGCGTGCCTGTGCACGTTCAGATGGCTGCGATATATCAAGAAAGCAAATTTAAGGGCGATGCCCGCACACCTTTGAAATACACGCTTGGCGTTATTCCGATGGGGCGGCAAAGCTCTGCTTATGGGTATGCTCAAGCGCTTGATGCTACATGGAAAGAGTATCAGGTCGATCAAGGCCGCCGCTCTGCCAAACGTGATCGGATCGCGGATGCGTCGGACTTTATGGGTTGGTACATGAACCGCTCAAAGCAGCGAAATGGTATTTCGCTTAACGATGCGCGCAATCAGTACTTGGCCTATCACGAGGGTCACACAGGCTATAAGCGCGGATCATTCTACGGCAAATCGTGGTTAATGCGCATTGCGGGTCAGATTGACGAGCGGTCTTACAAATATCGAAATCAGCTACAAGGGTGCCGCGGTTAGCGGTCAGTCCCCTGGGGGAGCGCAAATTCAGGATTAAACAATGTGTTGTTCATCCGCGCTTTCTTATCCAGCACGCCCAAAATCACGGTCGTACGACTGCCAGCATCATCATTGATGACCCATTGGCGCAGCTCGATCGGGTTTGAGGTAAACACGAGTTCGATATTTCCGTACTCAGGATGCTCTGGGTCTTGCGCTTTCACGGTCGTAGATTTGTCATCCGCCGTGTGACCAACAACCATATTCGCACGTGACAGGTTCACGTTCTTTGCAAGAATGATCGACAAAGGCGTGCGCGCCAGCGGGTAGCTTTTAGGCGGCTCATTCGTCTTGGGATCATGAATAATCACCGTGCCACCACTGGCCAGAACCAGCGCTTTCTCCGGTGGGTTATACTCGAACCGAATACGCCCCGGACGTTTGATAAAGATAGTCCCAGTCGAAATCGTGCCATCGTCATTCACTTGCGTGAAAGCGCCCTTGGCTGTGCTGAGTTGCTTCAGATAACGCGAAAGCGCATTCAGCGATATCTTCTCTGCCGCAACAGGCAGTGCAGTTGCGAGTAAAATCGCGGCTGCGGGGAGGGCTGTCCAAATCTTCATGAGTATAACTTAACCATTCTTAGCAAAGGGTACACCTCACGTGACCCTCACAAAGGTGAGAGCAGCGAAGGATCGCCATTATTGAGCTTCTGGTACCAGTATTTCACGTTTACCCACATGGTTTGCGGGGGAAACAAGCCCCTGATCTTCCATTTGTTCAACTAAACGCGCAGCCTTGTTGTAACCAATCGCCAATTTGCGCTGAATATAAGAGGTCGAGCACTTACGATCCTTAACCACAATCGCAACGGCCGTGTCATAAAGCGCATCTTCGCCATCAGTATTGCCGCCAAGCCCCAGAACCGTGTCGATGCTGCTGGCCGTATCATCAGACGGGCCTTCAACAACACCGCTCATATAGTTTGGTGGGCCATAAACCTTGAGGTGGTTCACAATTTCTTCGACTTCTTCATCGCTTACAAACGGACCATGGCACCGCGTAATCTTCGCGCCACCCGCCATATAGAGCATGTCACCCATACCCAAAAGTTGCTCCGCGCCCATTTCACCAAGGATCGTACGGCTATCGATTTTCGAGGTTACTTGGAACGAAATACGTGTTGGGAAGTTGGCCTTAATCGTACCCGTGATAACATCAACAGACGGACGCTGTGTCGCCATGATCAGGTGAATACCAGACGCACGCGCCATCTGCGCGAGACGTTGAATACACGCTTCGATTTCCTTGCCCGCAACCATCATCAGATCCGCCATTTCGTCAACAACGACGACGATGTAGGGCATTTTCTCCGGCAGCGTCTCTTCCGTTTCAAAGATCGGTTCTCCCGTCTCATCATCAAAGCCAGTCTGCACAGTGCGTGAGAACATTTCGTTCTTTTTCAACGCATCGTCGACGCGAGAATTATAGCCATCAATGTTACGCACGCCCATTTTGGACATCTTGCGATAGCGCTCTTCCATCTCACCCACAGTCCACTTTAGAGCGACAACCGCTTTTTTCGGGTCGGTCACAACAGGGGACAGAAGATGTGGAATGCCGTCATAAACGGACAGCTCAAGCATCTTCGGGTCGATCATGATCAAGCGGCACTCTTCCGGTGTCAGCTTGTAAAGCAAGGAAAGGATCATCGTGTTGATCGCCACGGATTTACCAGAACCGGTCGTGCCCGCGATCAAAAGGTGGGGCATTTTGGCGAGGTTT
>Ga0206129_10000594_pt1 | contig 55167 bp, 55 predicted proteins | sample Helgoland_Spring_8_FD_148616 | JGI IMG/M metagenome (GOLD analysis project Ga0206129, IMG submission 148616) | Pelagic subsurface seawater microbial communities from Kabeltonne, Helgoland, North Sea - Helgoland_Spring_Bloom_20160502_2 | ecosystem: Environmental > Aquatic > Marine > Epipelagic ...
ATGCGAGTCTTTATTTCGGCAACATCAACCCAATTGAAGAGCAATTTGAATTCTTTTTCTCCCATAGTTGAATAAAATCCATTATGATCTATCAATAAATCCCATGACTCATCATTACTCGCCCATTGAATATCTTGTGCATAAAACCAACAACTTTTATTATCTAGAACGTAACCTTCTTTATTCAAAGATTGAATAATAAAGGGGAAATGCGGAAGGATGTTATACATCTTTATCACCTCACAAATAGGCTTTATGTATTCTTCTTTTAAATCATTAGTCGAATTATTTTGTGTACTCATTTTGGTTCAATTTAAGATTTTGAAATTATTTTATCATGTGATAAATTACTTAACAAATTGTTAAATTCAAACTATATCAAGTTTATTAGGTATATACACCTAAAAACACCTAATATTTTATGAACAACAATTATATATTTGAATATGGGTAAAACATATTTAAAATTTATTTTTTTATTTATATCAATAAGGGTGTTTTCTATTACACCAGTGGTTATTGACACCTTAGAAGTACATCAAAAAATAAAAAGTTTTGGAATAAATGAACGTTTATTGAATTTTAAAGATAATTTCTTTGAAGATATTATTAGGAGCTACTAACCAAAACGAGTCGTTGTTGAAATTGGAAATGGCACTTTCAATTGCTTCTGTTTTAGCATTGCCAATAACTTCTTTATCATTAACTACTATAGACCTTAATTCCGGTTGCTGAATGTTTAACCGAACAACAGTATCCCCCATTCTAACCTCAACGATTTGCTGTTGCCTATTCCATTTGTAGTGATTTCTTCCTGCAAATGTCCATTCAATATATTTGGTTTTTTGATAGGCTTCATGATTCACAGCCTTCAACATTTTTTGGGCTAGTAAATCCGCCTCTGAAGATATTGTAGCCTCCGGCAACTTTTCATTGTAAACTAAGTAAACCCCTGTAAAAATGAGTACCAAAGCAAGCAATAAGCCCAGCAATATTTTTCCTGCTATCTTAAAAAATCTAATCATTGTTGATGTTTTAATTTTGCTTAAAATATGTGTTTCAAACTTAACCGATGGTTTACTTCACTTGTTCTCCATTCTCCACCTTCTTTTCAGTTGAAAGAAGTACAATTTCTCCATTTAAATCGGCAACCCCCAACACCAAACATTCCGAGAAAAAGTTGGCGATTTGCTTCGGTGGAAAATTTACTACTGCTAAAATTTGTCTACCAACAAGACTCTTTTTGCTGTAATGATGGACGATTTGAGCAGAGCTATTTTTAATTCCCAGTTCTCTTCCAAAGTCAATTTTAAGCTGCCAAGCTGGGCTATGTGCTTTCGGAAAATCATGCACTTCGACAATTGTTCCGGTGCGAATATCTACTTTTTTAAATTCTTCCCAGCTAATCATATTTTACAGGTATTTCTGCTCAATTACCCAAATGTGGTGCAATTCATGACCAATTAGAATGTACATAATTTGTTCGGGAGTCATTTCTAAATCGTTGGCATTACCTTTTGTCCGTAACATCTCTTTCGAAAAGCTCTTAAACAAGTCGATGGTACTTGCTCTCAAGCGCTTCAGCTCTTCCAAAAGATCTTTTAAACTCCTGCGATTTGCAGAAGAGTTTGCCACGTATTCGTTGTGATCGTATCCTCGAATTGCATTGGTTTCACCACGGGAAAAACTTAACGCTCTGTAGTTGTAAATACGCTCTGTGTCAATAATGTGCTGCACCACTTCTTTTATACTCCATTTCCCTTCAGCATACCCTATATTGGCTTGCTCATCAGATACCATTGCTAAAGTTTTGATGGTATTTTTTAATGTAATAATAAACAATTCAAAGGGGTCTTTTCCCTCTGGAATTCTTTCAATGTATTGCTGATAATATTCTGGATATGCTTTTGAGTCCATAATGGCAAATGTTCTATTCAATTTGCAAATAAAAAGAACTGGGTTGAAAGAGTTAGTATGAGGGCGCTAAATATTTATTGCTTTACATCCATGTTGCCCAAATGTAGTATAAACTAAATGCATACAAGAAAACTAATCCAAACCAAGCGATGTACCGTTCAATGTTCGAAAACAGTTGAACTGCGTTTTTTTGCACCACAAAATAAATTAAACTAGCTAAAATTGGTGCCGTTACGAAAGAAACAGAGGTGGCAAAATCTACCAATTGCCTCATATTATCTAACTGAAAAACAAGCACGAAAAGAGCACCTAATGCTACGATTACTATTAATAGTGGATATAATCTTTGATTGGATGTTGGAACACTCAATTGAAATGCTTTTTGCAGCACCCTTGGGTAAGCATCTAATACTGTTAAAGTAGTACTAAACATTGTAGTAAATGCTGCCAACGCAACAAAACCAAATGACCACTTTCCTAAAGTAGAAACATACATATCAATCAATTGCCCTGAGAAAGCAACTCCACTAGCAGGGAGCTCTGTACCATTTTTGCCAAGTAAAAATGCCCCTAGAGCAACAAAAGCAACGGCTAATGCTGTGGTTCCCCAATAACCAATATTAAAATCGAAAACTGATTTTGAGATAGATAATGGTTCACGCTTTTCATTAGCCGCATCTAATGTCCATTCGGAATGCCACAATGCTATATCTAACGGAGCCGGCATCCAGCCTATCAATGCAATTAAAAAAAATAAATCCGCTTGATTTGTAAAGGAAAAAGTGTGAATAGAGGTTCCTGCGGAGTCACTAAAAATAAAAGCCGCTAGCACCGTAATTAAGGTAGTTATAGCTAAGAGAATAATGACCGTCTTCATGATACTATCCAACACTCGATATGATCCAATAGTTAGGACCGAAGTACATATGAGTAGCAATAAGGCTGAGATTTGCCAAAGCGGCATTGATAGATTGAAAACAGAAGAAAAGACACTAGCTGTGAGCAAGGTGACCACAGCTTGAACCGTAAACATTCCCGATATGGTTACTGCATAAAATAGCAGCATGGCCCATTTTCCTTGCTGAAAAAAAGCCTCTAACAAACTCTTTTTGTTGGCCGCTGCAAAAAGTGGCCCAGCTTTGAAAAAGGGATACTTAATAATATTCGCTGCAATAACAACCAATATCATTAGCAGGCCATAATTAGCGCCCGCCCTAGTTGATTGGACCAAATGAGAAACCCCAACAGCGGCACCCGCATATAGTAAACCAGGACCAAGTCGAGCTAAAACAGCTTTCATTAACTTAACCTACTCTTCCAATTTTCTTTGCATATTCGGCAGTTTTAGCTTCTAAATTAGAGGCAATTGAATTAAAATGGGCCTTAATTTTTGCGCTACTTTCACGGTTAGGATAAGCACAAACTTTATTCAACATTTCGATTCGATCATCAATAACTTGATCAATTATCTTATCCATTTTTTCAGCTTCCTTCGCATCTCCATTTACACTTTCAATGAATGCATCTTCAATTAAAAAATTCGTTTGACTCTTAATTGCTTTTTTAAATTTTCTTCTGCTTGCCATGATTTTAGTTTTGGTTAAAAATAAGGAGAGTACTTCGAAACAAAAAGGCTTTCTTTAAGAATCTATCAACCATTGATAATATTTAAGTAAGCAGAATATAAAACCCATTTGGCAATGTGTATTTTTGCCCCCGAAATGAGCAAATTTTATTCTATCATTGATATTGAAGCTACTGGAGGTAATTCTAAGATTGGAAGAATTACCGAAGTGGCAATCTACCTTTACGATGGGAAAGAAATTGTTAAAGAATACAATACTCTGGTTAATCCTGAAAGAAGTATTCCTATTTATGTTCAGAGACTAACCGGAATTACCGATAAAATGGTTGCTAAAGCACCTCTTTTTGCTGAAGTAGCCGATGACATTGCTAGCTTTTTGAACGGGTCGTGCTTTGTAGCGCACAACGTAAAATCAGATTACAGCTTTATAAAAGATGAGTTACAAAAAGCAGGAATTGCATACAAAAGTGAACACCTTTGCACGCTTGAATTATCGAAAACACTAATACCAGAGGCAAGCCATCACGGCTTGGGTAAAATTTGTAAACATCTGGAGATTGAAGTGCCAAATCGGCATCGAGCGTCTGGCGATGCCCTAGCGACAGTTAAACTTTTTCAGTATTTGCAGCGAGTTGACAAAACTGACAAAATTCAAAGATTGATCAGAAAAGCCTAATGGAAAGCAAACCGAACAACTTTAAACTATGGTTAAAGCGAATCGGGTTCGGAGGGATCATATTCTTTTCGGTAAAAGGAATTATTTGGCTGCTCATCTTTTTTGGACTAGGCAGATACATCGGTTGCTAAAAGAAATAAGAGAAATTAATCTGAGCAGTCGGGTTAACATTTAAAGCAGTTGTCTTCGAAATATCATCTCTACTATCAAATGTAGACGTTCTAGTGCCTCCTGCAGTTGTATTAGTTGTATTATCGGTAATCCCACCTCCTACACTTACGTATTGAAAACCAAGATACAATTCACTACCTACACTAAAATTCTTTGCTAAAAAATAGTTAAACCCTCCTCCTAGGTTTAATCCCAAGGCAAAACCTCCGTCTCTAATAATTTCTCTTTCCGTTGAATTGGTCCCAATTGTTGAAGTCTGACGATTTTCAATATTGTTCTTTGTTTTACCAATCAGTGAAAGATCCAATTGTCCAAACACAAAAGGATCCAACCTTTTATTTGGCATAAGGTGTTTCTCTATCCCTATTGATATATTGACGCTGTAACTTCTCCTTAACGAATCAACTTCAACCAACAATGCCCCAGCACTATCAGCAGTTTCTCTTACTGCTCTATTTAACTTAAACCCAAATCCAGTCCGCAGCGCTAAATCATCTTTTAAATAATACTTTGCAAATAAAATATTTTGTCCGTATGCGTTGCTATTGGTTGACAAGCTAATGTTGTCTATTAGACCATTGACAACTATAGAAGCCCCAAAGTCACCAGCTTTTGGCAAGAAATCTTTTGAGGTATCTTGAGCGAAAACAGAAAGCGAAAGGAAGCAACTCATTAATAGCAGAGCTATGGATTTTAATCTATTCATGTGTTTTGTTGTTTAAAGCAAATAACCGAAAACTACTGCAGTTATTGTCTAACTCTTAAAAGATTTATCCTGCAACATGGGCACAAAACTAAACTCTCCGTAAGTTTCTGTTTGGAATTCATTCTCTGCAATCTTTATAATCCGTTGCATCTCTTGCTTATCGGAATCTCCTAATGGAATCACCATCATACCGCCAACCTTAAGCTGTTCTAATAGGTCTTGCGGTATAAATGGCGCAGCTGCGGTGATGATAATTTTATCAAATGGAGCATATCCCGGTAATCCTTTGTACCCATCGCCGAAAAACAATTTTGGAAAGTGCCCCAATTGATTCAACATCTTTTTAGACTTCATATGCAATGACCGATGTCTTTCAATACTAAAAACCTTTACACTCATTTCCATCAACACACTGCATTGATAACCGGACCCAGTTCCAATTTCAAGTACTTTTTCACTCTTTTTTACTTCCAGCAACTGAGTTTGAAAGGCAACGGTAAATGGGTGAGAAATAGTTTGCTCTGACCCGATTGGGAACGCTTGATTCTTGTACGCAAAATTTACAAAGGCATTGTCTAAAAATAAATGTCTCGGAACCTTATCTATGGCATTCAAAACATCCTCATCTGTAATACCTTTCGACCTCAAAAGTTCCACTAACTTTCGGCGCATTCCTTTATGTCTATAGGTATCATTTAGCATGTTACAAAAAAAGATGAATTAATCCTTGCATGCGTTAAATCATACGCTTCTTTTTCAATAAAAAAATGTTAACAAAGCTGTTCTACTCGTTAACATTTTAAAACCAGCTTTAACGTACTTTGTAAAAAATCATTTTATGCTAAAAATAGGTGTTTTAGGTGCAGGTCATTTGGGAAAAATCCACATTCGAATTTTATTAGAACATGAAGATTTTGCTTTGGTTGGATTCTACGATCCGAATAAAGAAAATGCGAAAAAAGTTTCTGAAGAGTTTGATTTGAAAGCCTTCGATTCTATTGAAGAATTAGTGGATGCCGTAGATGCTGTAGATATTGTTACTCCTACACTGTCTCATTACGATTGTGCCGTTACTGCAATTAGACAAACCAAGCACATTTTTATAGAAAAACCTATTACCAATACGGTAGAAGAAGCGCGCAAATTAATCAACCTATCAGAAGAGGCGGGGGTTACTGTTCAGGTGGGTCATGTAGAACGTTTCAATCCAGCGTTCACGGCAACAAAACCTTACATTAAACATCCTATGTTTATTGAAACTCATCGATTGGCGCAGTTTAACCCGAGAGGCACAGATGTTTCAGTAGTATTGGATTTAATGATACACGACTTAGACATTATTCTAAGCATTGTCGATAGTAATGTGAAAAGAGTTAGCGCAAGTGGCGTAGCTGTAGTTAGCGACACACCTGATATTGCAAATGCTAGAATCGAATTTGATAATGGCTGCGTTGCAAACTTGACGACAAGTCGTATATCTCTGAAAAACATGAGGAAAACTCGAATTTTTCAAAAAGACGCATACCTGTCTGTAGATTTTTTAGAAAAACAAAGCGAAGTTGTTCGCCTATCTAATGTTGAAGGTGAACCAGACCCCTTGTCAGTGACCATTGACCTACCAGATGGTAAAGGACAAAAACTAATCTATTTTGGAAAGCCAGATATTGAAAGTAACAATGCCATTAAAGATGAATTAACAGCTTTTGCTCAAGCAATTAATTCAAACACTACCCCTGCTGTTAGTATACATGATGGCTACAAAGCCCTAGATGTTGCCTATCAAATTATAGAGAAATTAGAGATTAATAGACAAAATTCTATTATTTAAACAATAATTAGGAATTTCGCGCGTTCAGTTCCAGTAATTCCAACCTCTTCATATGAAGAACCAGTACCTACTAATTATCTGTATTACAATAATTTCACTATTCTCGTGTGAAAAACAGAAAGCCATAGTTCCTGGGTTCTTAAAAATTGATGATGTTATTCTACGAGCCGCTCCAACACAAGGTTCTAGTAGCGATCGAATTACAGATATTAATGTTTTTATCAACGATCAATCTATCGGCATTTTCGAATTGCCGGCGCTTATTCCTATTCAACAAACAGGTAATGTTAACCTTAAAATTAGAGGCGTTATTTATAAAAATGGGCAATCTAACGAGAAAGTAGATTATCCATTTTACACAACATTTAATCTAGACACTATTTTTGTACCTGAAGCACAAATGGAAATAACACCTGTGGTCAAGTATCAAAGCTCTGCTATATTTGATGACCCTTGGTCGGGTGAGGATTTTGAAACAGGAGTAAGTTTTAAAAAACCCACTCGACCTCCACTTTCTGACACAGTTTTTTCAAGAATAACTGACCCAGCTGAAGCATTTGAGGGCGCTTCTGGTCTGGCATACCTTACTGAGGACATGGACTTTTTTGAAGCCTGGTCACCTACCTTCTCAAATATTCCAAGAAATGGAGTTGATGTTTGGTTAGAAATGGATTACAAGTCCACCCATCAATTCGCGATAAGTGTATTTGTAAATGGCACGGCCCCCTCGAACCAAAGGCCGGTTGTTTTTTTTAACCCTCGTGCCACTTATGGAAAAATATACGTTGAACTGAGTACTGTTTTCTCAACACTTTCAGGCGCAGTTAACTATACGCTTGCAATTGGTTTTCCTAAACAAACCGGTGAGGTTGCTCAATTTTATATAGACAACGTTAAATTGGTTCGGTTTTGAATAAAAAGTTACAAGCTCTTAAATATATTTTATTCGACTTTATAGCAGCTGCAATCGCTTGGGCGTTGTTTTTCCGATTCCGGAAAATGTACCTTGAGCCCTCAAAGTTCGGCTATGAAGTACCTCTTAATATTGATGATGCTTTCATATATGGATTACTTTTTATACCTACTTGCTGGGTGCTTCTTTACGCTGCCACCGGGTTTTACAAAACCCCTTATCGGAAATCAAGACTAAAAGAGCTAAGTAAAACCCTAACAGTTAGTATATTAGGATGTACTTTATTATTTTTCGTTTTTATCCTAGATGACGAAATAAACACATACAAAGATTATTACCTATCCTATTTATACATCCTCTTTTTTCATTTCGTTATTACTTATCTGTTCCGATTTTTAATTACGAGTAGAACCGTTTATAGAATACAAAACAGAGAAATTGGATTCAATACCATTATGATTGGATCGAATGAAAAAGCAGTAGCCTTATTTCTAGAAATGAAAGGCGAAAAAAAATCATTTGGGAATCGTTTTATCGGATTTGCTCGAGTCGATAAAAAGGACGAATACCTCTTAAAAGACCACCTTCCTTTCCTTGGAAATACTTCTGAGTTAAAAAAAATAGTCCAAGACAACGACATAGAAGAAGCCATCATAGCAATTGAGTCTTCAGAACATAAAAGTCTTGAAAACATTATCGGAGAACTGGAAGGACTAAATGTTATCGTAAAGGTTATTCCTGATATGTATGACATACTCAGTGGCTCAGTTAAAATGAGCTCTATCTTTGGCGCTCCTCTCATTATTATTAATAGAGAGATAATGCCCGCTTGGCAGCAAACCGTCAAGAGGGGCATTGATATTGCCGCCTCATTGTTTGTATTAATTGTTTTTAGCCCGCTTTACCTCATTGTTAGCATCCTTGTCAAATCAAGTTCTAAAGGACCTGTAATTTTTTCTCAAGAACGAATTGGTATTCATGGCAAACCTTTTATGATTCATAAATTTCGCTCCATGTATAAGGACGCAGAAAAACTTGGACCAGCCTTATCGAGTGAAAATGATCCAAGAATTACACCTTTTGGAAAATTCATGAGAAAGACAAGACTGGATGAAATTCCACAATTTTACAACGTATTAATTGGAGATATGGCTTTGGTGGGACCACGTCCTGAACGACAATTTTTTATTGATAAGATTGTAAAAAAGGCCGCCCACTACAATCACCTATTGAAGGTTAGACCCGGCATAACATCTTGGGGACAGGTAAAATACGGATACGCTGAAAATGTTGACCAAATGATTGAGCGCTTAAAGTATGACATTATTTACATTGAAAACATGTCGCTTACCGTTGACATTAAAATTTTAATCTACACCGTCTTAATTGTAATGAAAGGCAGTGGAAAATAAGTTTTGTTTGCCCTACTCCATTGGGTAATTTAGCACCTTTAAAAAATTGATATTATGAAGAATGTAGCTGTCATTGGAGCAGGAACCATGGGAAATGGAATTGCTCATACTTTTGCCCAATTTGGATTCGAAGTGTCACTAATTGACATTTCTCAAGATTCGTTGGATAAAGCACTTAAAACTATAACAAAAAACCTTGATCGACTAGTTGCTAAAGAGCGATTAACGGAAGTGCAAAAGGAACAAACTCTTGCGAACCTAAAAACATTTACAAAGTTAGAAGAAGGTGTAAAAAATGCTGATTTAGTAGTTGAGGCTGCTACAGAAAACATCGACATAAAACTGAGTATTTTCAAAACACTAGATGAGGTTTGTCCACCTGCTACTATTTTAGCTAGCAACACCTCATCTATTTCTATCACAAAAATAGGTTCTGTTACCAACCGTCCAGATAAAGTAATTGGAATGCACTTTATGAACCCAGTGCCAATTATGAAATTAGTGGAGATCATTAGAGGTTATGCAACATCTGATGAAGCAACCAATTTAATCATGGAAACCTCTAAAAAGCTGGGCAAAACTCCTACAGAGGTGAATGATTACCCCGGATTTATTGCAAATAGAATTTTAATGCCCATGATTAATGAAGCAATTTATTCGCTTTATGAGGGAGTTGCCGGAGTAGAAGAGATTGACACCGTTATGAAATTAGGCATGGCTCACCCAATGGGACCACTTCAGTTAGCAGATTTTATTGGTTTAGATGTTTGTCTATCAATTCTACAAGTATTGAATGATGGTTTTGGAAATCCAAAGTATGCACCTTGCCCATTGCTTGTGAACATGGTAACTGCAGGTAAGTTAGGTGTTAAGTCAAGTGAAGGTTTTTATAACCATACACATGGAACAAAAGAGCTTATTATTGCAGATAATTTCAAGTAGCAAACTCTTCATAAAAGAATAAAAAAGCGAACTCTTCAGTTCGCTTTTTTATGTTACAATTTTTACCCATTTTTGGCATTAGATAAAAAACATGGCATTATTTCAAGAATTCGAGAAACAAGGAGTTAAACTATTCAAGTATAGAGGAACGCTTCCTATTTTCATTTTAGTTGCAGCACTTGCCTTGTATGCGTATCAGTGTTACTCACCTTCTGTAAACGGAATAACAGAGTTTTTACCAACTGAAGGAAACCTTTATCAAACAATTTGTTTGATTGTCTCCTTAATCGGATTGTTTATTCGAATTCATACATTGGGTTTTGTTATTCCAAATACCTCTGGAAGAAATACGCACAAACAAATTGCTGATGGCATCAATAAAACGGGAATGTATTCACTGCTTAGGCACCCTCTTTACCTGGGCAACTTTTTAATGTGGTTAGGTATTGGAATGCTGACTGAAAATGTATGGTTTAATATTTTCTTTATACTTAGCTTTTGGTTGTACTATGAGCGAATTATGTATGCTGAAGAAACGTTCTTAATTAAGAAATTCGGTGATGAATACACTAAATGGTCAAAAGATGTTCCGCCTTTCATACCGAGACTTTCCAATTATGAAAAACCAGCCTTAGATTTTGCTTGGAGAAAAGTTATTCGACAAGAAAAAAGTGGAATCGCAGCTCTTTTTATTGTGTTTATGCTTTTCCATCAAGTGGAATACTATTTTAATGAAGGGTCATTAGACCTTACCATGAGCCTTTGGAATCTACTTTTTATCATTTTTACTATCTACATTATTGTTGTGAAGTTAATTCAGAAATCAACAGATTGGCTGGACATAGAGAAAACGCGTTAAGGCTTCTTTTTCCGAATTCGTTTTTGGTAAGGAATTGCTCCACTTTCCATTTGCTGCACTATTTCCTCTACCAACAAATCTTCCCCGTCAGGATCGTATTTAAGCTTCAAGTTGGACCCAAATAATCGAGCAAGCGATTGCCAAATAAAGGCAGAAAACGAACCTCTCAATGTTTTAATTAGTTCAAAAGAAGAATTCCCGGTCTCCCGATCAATTAACTTCACTAGAAGTATGCCTTGCTTAATGGTTAAACTCTTCAATTCGCCTTCAAACTCTTGTTTTAGCTCATCTTCTACGGCGGCCAAAAATTTCTTTTGCTCCCGCTCTGTCTTCATGGTTTTCAGCGTATCGTCAAAATCATTCAACATCTCTCCTGCCAATTCTGCATATGGAAATACTTTCACAACGTAACGCTTTAACCTTCCGTACCGCCGTCGGTCACGTTTAGAGAAACGCTTTTTACCATTCACAGTAATTGACTTGAAAGTATACATTAGAAAGGTATCTCCATCAATCACAACCATCTCTAACACTGTAATGTCATCTGTTGTTGGCTGTGCTTGAAGCGCAAAATCCGCAATAAAAAAAGTGTAAAAGAAGGCAAAAACAAAAAGTAATCTCATGGGCCATTTATTAGAAAAAATAAAATTAACCAAAACCATGCCTTATTTCTTTGGTGTGTAAATTCGTGTTATGGTTAATAGCGCAGAACTTCACGAGGCAGTTAAATTTCTTAAAGAAAATAAATGCATTTCAATCGAATACAGCGACGGAATTAAATTCATTTTTGATTCAAAAAATGACACAGAAGCCCTGCGTCATTTAAATTCCCTTCAACAAAAGTTTGGTATACTCATTAGCTCAGACCGGATGGCAAATCAGTGCATCAAAGAGATCCCTGAAGTTGCTTGGGATATGATGGACTATGCAACAACTCCTTTAACACTTGTTCTAAACGGGGGACAATTTGTTTCAAAACATTTAATCAGTGAGGACGGAAGTCTTGCCATCCAAAAGCTTAGATCAGGTCCTTTATTTGAACTCGTTTCTAAATATGGAAAACCACTTGCATTCTTTAACAGTGACAAAAATCAATCGTTTAAATCTGATTTTAAAATTGTGATGGAGCAGAATATGGTAAAAGAAAAAATTGTACAAATTCGCCCAAATGGTGAGGTAGAAATCATAGCGAACTAAGGGCAATTCGTATTTTTGCAAAAATTTCTCTTTTGCAAGAACACCTATACCATCCCATTTTTAAAACACTCAGTAAAGTCGCAGATGAACTACATCTTGAGACCTACGTTATTGGTGGTTTTGTGCGGGATCTTATTCTTGAACGACCAAGTAAAGACATCGATATTGTTTGTGTTGGCAGCGGTATTGACTTGGCAAAAGCTGTTGCAAAAGCACTTAACGTGAAAAAAGTTTCAGTGTTTAAGAATTTTGGAACCGCAATGATCAACTATCAAGGTTGGGAAATTGAATTCGTTGGCGCAAGGAAGGAGTCATACGATAGAGGAAGTAGAAAACCCGTAGTTGAAGATGGAACATTGGAGGATGACCAAAACCGAAGGGATTTCAGCATTAACGCTATGGCACTTTGCTTGAATAAAAACAGGTTTGGTGAGTTAGTTGACCCTTTTAATGGATTAAAAGACTGCGATGATAAAATCATTCGAACCCCTTTAGAACCAAAAATAACTTTTTCTGACGATCCGTTACGAATGATGCGTGCTATACGATTTGCCACTCAATTGAACTTTACAATTGAAGACAAAACTTATGACGCATTACACACTGAAAAAGATAGAATTACAATTATTTCTCAAGAGCGAATTACTGATGAGTTAAATAAAATAATTTTATCAGAGGTTCCATCTATTGGCTTTAAACATCTCTTCGACACAGGTTTACTACATTACTTTTTCCCAGAAATGGTGAAGTTATACGGGGTTGAGGTACGCAATAGCTTAGGGCACAAGGATAATTTTTACCATACCTTACAAGTGTTAGACAACATTTGTCCTAATACGAATAGTTTATGGCTTAGGTGGGCAGCAATTCTTCACGACATTGCCAAACCCCCTACCAAACGCTTTGACCCAAAACAAGGGTGGACATTTCATGGGCACGAAGATAGAGGCGCTAGGATGGTTCCAGAAATTTTTAAGAAATTGAAACTTCCCTTAGATGCTAAAATGAAATACGTACAAAAATTAGTTCGTTTGCATCTAAGACCAATTGCTTTAGTTAAAGAAACTGTAACAGATTCTGCAGTAAGGAGACTGCTTGTTGAGGCGGGAGAGGATGTTGATGACCTGATGATTTTGTGTTCAGCAGACATTACCACTAAGAATGAAAAGAAGCTCAAAAAATACAAGAAAAATTTTATTTTAGTTGAGGAAAAGCTCAAAGAGGTAGAAGAAAAGGATCATTTAAGAAATTGGCAGCCTCCTATATCTGGCGAAGACATCATGGCAACTTTTGGAATTGGACCTTCAAAAGAAGTGGGACAAATTAAAAATGCTATTAAAGAGGCAATGTTAGAAGGAGAAATACAGAATAATGAAGCAGAAGCCAGAGTATTCATGCACAGGCTTGGCAGTAAAATGGGTTTAAAACTAGTTTAATATGAAAGAATTTTTAATAAAAGTCTTAATGGAGACACACAACACCGTGTACCGTGATATTTTAGTGAATGAAAACCACTCATTATTTCAACTACATGAATTAATAAAACAAGCATTTGGGTTCAATAGTAACGAAATGGCTTCTTTTATAAAGGAAGAAGAAGGATGGGATAACGACACAGAGTACCCGTTAGAAGATGTGATGAACGCAGGAAACCCCACTATAGATAAAGTAGTTGTCTCAAATGTTTTTTTAAAAGTCGGAGATCAATTAACATACGTTTACGACTATTTAAACGAGTGGAAGTTTTATTTGGAAGTAATTGAGATAGAAGCAGGCGAGAATAAGATAAAAGAGCCCAAAATCCTGAAGCGATTTGGATCGCCTCCAAAAGAAGAAGAAAGAAACTTGACTGGTGACGACGCTCAAAGCATCTTATTAAATGCTATGATGGGTGAAGAATTTTCAGAAGATGATGAGGATTTATTTAAAGACCCATTTGATAGCAACAACATGGACTCGCTAGACGACTATGAGGAATATCAATAATTTGTGAAAAAAACACTTATATCCATTGTCGGACCGACTGCAGTAGGTAAAACTTCAACAGCAATACATATTGCTAAGAAATTAGGTACTGAAATAATCTCTTCGGACTCAAGACAATTTTACAAGGAAATTTCAATCGGTACGGCAAAGCCAACGGCATTAGAATTAAGAGAAGTAACTCATCATTTTATTAACCACCTCTCGATTTCTGAAGAATACAATGCTAGTAAATTTGAAAATGAAGTAATTGAATTTCTAGACAGCTACTTCACAAATAAAGATACTGCTATTTTGTGCGGAGGTTCAGGCATGTATAACGATGCCGTCCTTAAAGGGTTTGATACCGAAATTCCAACTGCTGACGCAACTTTTAGGAAAGAGTTGAGACAGAATTATGAAGAGCAAGGCCTACCTTATTTACAAGATTTATTGCTACGTATAGATCCATTAGCATACAAGAGCATTGACATTCATAATAGTAAAAGACTCATGCGAGCTATTGAAATTTGCAAACTAACCGGGAAAACAAATGCAGCAGTAAAAAAAGGAATTAGCAAACAAAGAAACTTTGACATTATTCAGATAGGCCTTGAACTACCAAGAAGTTTATTATATGAGCGGATAAACCAAAGGGTTGATTTAATGATACATGAAGGTTTGCTAAATGAAGTAAAATCTGTGGCTTTGTACAGAGAAAAAAATGCGTTAAATACTGTTGGATACAAAGAAGTATTTGATTATTTGGATGGAAATATTACCTGGGATGCAGCAGTAGAAAAAATAAAAACCAATTGCCGGAGATATGCCAAAAGGCAACTTACTTGGTTTAAGCGAAATGAAAGAATCAAATGGTTTTCACCCAACGAAATAAATAAAATTAGTAAGTATATTCGCAGAACAATAAAAAACACATGAGCCGAATTGACGAAATAAAAAAGATGCTTAAGACAGATAAGGAGGATAGTTTTCTGACCTATGCGTTGGCTCTAGAATATGAAAAAATTGGCAAAGTAAAAGACGCTATCTCAATTATCGAAACTCTCATCAAAACCGATCCTAATTATTTAGGAGCTTATTATAAGTTAGGCGCATTGTATGAAGGCAAAAATAAAATGGACAAAGCAATGACTATCTACAGAATAGGTATAAAGCTGGCTACAGAGAAAAATGATAATAAAACAAAAGGTGAATTAGAAGAAGCTCTTTGGTTAATCGAAGAGGAATCTTAATTTTTTTTCAAAAAAATATACATTTCCAAAACAAAAGTATTTAAAGATTGTCTTGATATTAGAAAATATTTAAGACTTGGTTTGGTTGGAGCCCGTTGTATACTCTCAGAGTGGCAGCGGGCTTTTACAATAATATGACTTTCATTTAACAAATACTTCGCTTGTTCCATTGTAATTTACACAATACCAATTTGCTATTTTTAAGACTCATTTTTATCGACCCTTCCCATAAAATTATATAAATCTACATCTCCTTTCGGTCCGTATGCTGCTGAGATTGTGCCTTTACTGCCATCTTTGAATTCGATAGCAAAGAGCAAGGACATATCACTTGAGCGAAATCTCCGCTTGTTTGGTTCACAACTAAAATTTCTGTTAACTTCTTTCCTGTTTGTTCATCAACAGTAACCCTGAACTACAGATTTCTTAGCTTGTCCAAAAGAAAAAAGAGGAAAAAGGAGTACAAGTAGTTGTACCTGCACAAGTACTATAAAACTCGAATATTGATTTTGATGACTTATCATGCTGTTCAATTACAAAGTAACGTTTCATTTATTAAAAATGTTACATTACACAGGCTACTATAATACGTAACTTGTGTTGATAGATTACATTTCAACTATTGCCTAAGAAAGTACAGCAATGAAGCTATCATTGGCGCCATTTATAATTTGAAAAAACTTAATCTTAAGGTACAAAAAAAGCCTCGTCTATCGACGAAGCTTTAATATTAGGGTGGATGATGGGATTGACTTTGCCCATCCCGATACCATCTGAATAGTGCCCTTATTAAAATAAAAACTTCACTACGTTCATTTTTTTACGCAATAAATTTCATTTTGAGCAAACTCAATAAAATTTATTGCAGAAAAAACCAAGTCTATAAAGACTTGGTTTTCATTTTATGGGTGGATGATGGGATTTCCTTCAGACATCCCTAGATCATCTGTTTGGCCTTCAAATTTTAAAGTATCAATTGTTTCACAATTGGCCTTCTTTTGTGCCTATTCAATTTTTAAGTAAACTTAAATTGAAAGCACAAAAAAAGCCTCGTCTATCGACGAAGCTTTAATATTAGGGTGGATGATGGGATTCGAACCCACGACCCCCGGCACCACAAACCAGTGCTCTAACCAACTGAGCTACAACCACCATTTTCTGCAATCGATTTGCAGTAACCCGAGAAATAATTCGGGGTGCAAATATAAAAAAATGGTTTGAAATGAAGTTCTACTATTTCAAAAAATAAAATAAAAATTAAAGCCCCATTTTCTTTCTAATTTCGGTATCCTCCGGTTCATTCATTCCCCAATATGCCAACCTTTCACTAGAAAGTAGTACTCCGGTAGTAGTTCTAACTTGTTCGTCGAACGCGGAAGGATAGGTTTCGGTAAAACCTACAATCCGATAAGGACTCACTGATTCAAAAACCAACGTAACTTCTCGCTTCTGTTCTGCAACCGCATAACGATACTCTAATAGGTCTTTACCTTCAAATATTTCCCCCTTATATTCGCTGAGTGAGGCTGTTGCCTTGTAGGTTTTAAGTGCTTTGTGCTTTAAGGCTGTATAGCTCAATTTTGAAATAATATTAAACGCTCCAATTGGTAAATTCTTGTAATCTAAACGAATTTGATTCATCAGAGCGTCTTCGACAACCGCTTGTTCTAACTGAACTCTTCGATCTCCTTCTTTTTCGAAATAGGAACGTTGCTCCATAAAATACATTCCATTTTTATAATTCATTTGCAGAAAAGTAGTTCCGCACCATTCTTGCATCGTATTGGTAACCTTTAAGGTAGAAAATCTACTTTGGTTAATAGGAGTGAACACTGAAGTGTGCAGAGAGTAATCATAAATGCCCGTAATAAAGTTGGTTCGAACAATATTCTTTAAAATAGGTGCCGAACTTTTGCTTTCGTAAGTCTCGTTTTTAACTTGCTTGTCCGTCAAAAAGTCTTCTCGAACAAAAATGCTAACCACCTTCCCTTGATGAATTGCATTGTATCTGTTCTGAGATAATTGATAAACCGACACCTCAGCTTTACCATCTTGCCAAAATGCCTCAAAAATTGAATCTTGAGGAGTATTTGAGTAATTGACAGATGTATCTTCTCCCTTTGGTTGGCAGGACATGAACAACAGAATAGAAAAAAGTAGAGTTATTGTTTTAAACATAGTAAATCGTTTTAGGAGAATGGATACAATCTTTCTCCAAATTAAGCAACTATATGCATAAACATGAGGAGAAACCCCACTTTTCCCATTTTTTATTGAGATTTACTTTATACGATAGTAAATGTGCGTTTCAAGTTCGTCATCTCCTACTTTACCGGGTTGATTTATATACACTTCCCAACAATAATCAGCTAACTCGATGTTAGACAACTTGGCATACTCATCAATTGCTTCATGCACCTCTTCTAGACCTGCATAATCACCAAGAAAAACAGCTTTGAGTGCCTTACCATCATTCATTTTAATCACTTTAACCCTTCCCCCCTCGGTTACCTCTTGCCCAATTGGAAATGCGGGTTCAAAAACAACTTTCTCTGGTGAGTAGGTGTAATACATAGAGAGGGAACTATCACTAGCTTTAATTCCATTCATTCCCATAAAAATTCCAAGCTCTGTGTATATCTCTGTCATTTTACTCGACATTTCCTCAGCTGTGCAGGAATCTTTAATAGATATTATAGACATCTCCTCTAAATCTACTACCTCTAAATTCAATGGATTAGGTACTTTAGTCGGTTTACTCTCAACAATATTCTTTAAATCTTTTAAGCTTGTTTTATAACTCTCAACAATTATCGGCTTCAAGATGGTGTTCATTATTCTTGCGTAAAACGGAGTTTCTGCTCCAACCATATCCCAAACAACTGTTGTTTCACCATCATCTTCCGAGAGTTCAAAAGAAGCAAAGTTTTCTTCCGCACTTTCATTGAATAACATTTTTGTCTTCATGTATTCATTCTCTCGAATTTCAACCACTTCCTGACTGCCATTTCCTACCATTGGATTTTCACTTTCCCATGAGTTTTTATAACCAACTTTCCCCATCTCTCCTTCATAAGACTGCTCCATTGTAGTGTCTATTTTACTCCAGGCTGACCACTTATCCCAAGCATTAAAATCTCTAATCTCTTCAAAGACTTGGCTTGCCGGAGCATTAATAACAATAGACTCTTGTACGGTCATTTGAGAAGGCTGACTTGCCCCATATATCATTACTATACCGACAATTACCACAATAATTATCAGTAGCCATTTTAAAAATTTCATATCAATTTGTTTACTTGTTTGTCTAATTATTAAGCCAAGGTAGAACATTTTTTCGTTTTTTTACATTTGACTAATCTTTTGAACATGAACACACATGAAATTGACTACGCCATATTTGGAGACGACCTTCAATGTGTTGAAGTAGAACTAGACCCCAATGAAACTGTAATTGCAGAAGCAGGCAGTATGATGATGATGGACCATAACATAGAAATGAATGCCATATTGGGTGATGGCTCAAAGCAAGACGAAAGTATTTTTGGTAAAATTTTCTCCGCTGGCAAGCGGGTTCTAACCGGTGAGAGTTTGTTCATGACAACCTACACCCAAAGAGGACACAGTAAAGCTAAAGTTACCTTCGCAGCTCCCTATCCCGGTAAAATAATACCAATGGACTTGACTCAATTTAATGGCAAAATAATTTGCCAAAAGGAAGCGTTTCTTTGCGCAGCAAAAGGAGTTTCTGTGGGAATTGAATTTCAGCGAAAGTTAGGAGTAGGTTTTTTTGGTGGTGAGGGCTTTATCATGCAAAAACTCGAAGGAGATGGAATGGCGTTTTTGCATGCTGGAGGAACCGTGGTTAAAAAAACCTTATCTCACGGAGAAACATTAAATGTTGATACGGGATGTTTGGTAGCCTTAAGCACAAGTGTAAACTACGACATTCGACTTCAAAAAGGAATTAAAAACTCATTATTTGGTGGTGAAGGCCTATTCATTGCGACCCTGCAAGGCCCGGGAGAAGTTTGGATTCAGTCCATGCCTTTTAGTAGACTTGCAGACCGCATTTATGCCAACATGCCAAGAACTGGAGGAAAACGGACAGGAGAAGGAAGCTTTTTAGTAGGTTTAGGAGATTTAATTGATGGAGATAATTAAATCCTTTTCATTGAGGTACATCTCATTTATCTTCTTATTTGTCAGTGTCAACCTATTGTTTGCACAAGATTCAAATAAGCAAAAAAGGATGGTTCCTGCTATTGTTGTCAACACAGAACAAAATTCTACCAAACATGACTTTAACGACTTAAACGGTGAGCAAATCATCCAACTTATTGACTCATTGTTGGAGTTAGATTCTGTTTCAGATGCTATTATTCAAGGTTTAAGTGACTGCGCAGAAAACAAACGTATACAAGAAGATATCTTCATATCACTCTCAGGTTTTTATGATTCAAGCATTTACCCTTCCAATTCAATGTATGATAAGTGGGACACATATCAATTATTTAGTCAAGGCTCGAGTGAGTTAAAACCAGGAGAGAGTCGAACATTAGTTTTGGAAGATACTGCAAATGAATGCAGGTTTTATAACCCTTTTAGAGGATTAATAACCTCTAATTTTGGCTGGCGCGACGGAAGATCTCACAATGGTATTGATATAGATTTACAAGTTTGGGACCCTGTTATTGCGGCGTTTGATGGAATGGTAAGGGTTGCTAGAAATCATAACGGATATGGAAGAGTAGTAATTATTAGGCACTACAACGGATTGGAGACATTATACGCCCACTTGCATCGTTTCAAGGTTAAAACTGGAGATATACTGGAGGCAGGTCAAGTGATTGGTTTGGGTGGTAGCTCAGGAAGATCGACAGGTAGTCACCTTCATTTTGAAGTTCGGTATAAAGGAAGTCCTTTAAACCCAAGGAGTATTATTGATTTTAATAATAACAACTTAAAATCAAGCAACATTAAACTCATCAAAACAAAATACAGCTATGCTGCAGTGCCCGAAGGTCTTCACTTCCATACTGTAAAAAGTGGTGAAAGTTTATACAAGATTGCAAATGTTTACGGCACAAGTATTGATAAATTATGTAATATCAATGGTATTAAAAGAAATAGACCTCTTCAAATCGGTCAAAAATTAATGGTAAATAGTCAATGATTTCAACAATCAATTTTCAGGAACACCCAACGAATAGAAATTTAAAAGTTTTCTTTTACAGTAATACCGATCATGCCTTCCACTTTGAAGGGCTTTTAAATGAGCACTCTATTGAATTTGAAAAACAGGTGGACCTAGAAGGAGATCAAAGAATTTATTATGGAATTCACATCACTCATTTTAACGAAGCAAAACGACTCAATTATTTAACCATTGGCAAATTTAGAAAGAAGTTTATTCCAGATTTATTTTTCCGTTTACTTATAATAACCATTTCAATATTAGTCCTTGGGCTAGCTATAGTAGGAGCCCTCCTTTCTGATTAGTTTAATGATTTAACAGTAACTTCGCGAAATGAGATTACCCTGTGTACTAATTTGTGCCTTTTCGCTATTCCTAGCATCATCTACTTTTGCGCAGGAAAGAGTCACCACCATTGGAATTCAACTCAAACCTATTCTAAGCTCCTCCATCATCAACACGGGACCTCAAAATCAAGAAATTGAAGACATAAATTACACCATCACTCCCAAAAGCGGATATGCATTTGGAATGGTAATTAGAAAAGGTTTTACAAAACAGATTTCGCTGGAAACGGGAATCAATTATACAAGAAAGAGCTTTGATTTAAGAATAACCGATGACCTTTCAATCCTTGAGATTGATGATGAATTTAGCTACGTAATTTATGAAATACCGGTAACAGGTCTAATCTACATTCAATTAGGTAGACAACTTTTCTTGAATACCTCATTCGGATTAGCTGCCGATTTTCTGCCTTCTGATTGGGACTCTGGCAATCCACAATACTATCATCGCTCCTTTCGCACCTATTGGGTATTGCCCTCGCTTTTAGCCAATTTAGGCTTTGAGTATAGAACTGAAAAAGATGGATATTTCTACTTGGGTTTTTCATACAAAAGACCATTTACCAACATAACTACTGCTAAAGTTGGTATTGTAGATGACGACCAACAAATAGTCAAACAATCTTCGTTTGACATCCTAGGCAACTATTTAACCGTTGATTTGAGGTATTTCTTTCATGAAAACCCAGAACGAAAATTCAGTAGAAAAAGATGATACATTTAATTAAAGACCTATTTATTGAAAAACTAATGCTTCTCGGTGCAACGGAGTTTTGGTCTCATTTCATTACAAAAATGAGCCTTGTCCTCACTGCGCTTGTCGTTGCTTACTTAATTGATCGAATTGTACGTTACTTATTGTTTAGCATATTTGTTCGATTGGTTAGAAAAAGTAAAACTGATTGGGACGACCTGTTGGTAGAACACAAAGTTTTCTATGCCATAGCTCACTTAGTTCCAGTGCTCTTTGTGTTTTACATTATACCTGAAATTTTAGACCAAAGTTTTGTGTGGGTTGATTATCTTGAACGGCTAAACAAGGTAGTAGTCATACTCGTTCTTGCGGTCTTACTTTTTAGATTCTTAAATGTTGTAAAAACAATTGTCAGTAGAATAGATTCATTCAAAGACAAGCCATTAGACAGCTATTTGCAGTTAGTGAAGATCATTATTTCTATCATCCTATTCTTGCTGATTCTATCTATTCTAGCTAAAACTTCAATTGGCTATTTCTTTGGTGCCTTTGGTGCCATGACAGCAGTTGTCATCTTAGTTTTTAAAGATACTCTGCTCGGTTTTATTGGCAGTATTCAACTCTCTGCCAACGATATGATTCGAGTGGGAGAATGGATTAGTATGGAGAAGTTCGGAGCAGACGGAGATGTTATCGAAATCAATCTAACAACCGTTAAGGTTCGTAATTGGGACAAAACCATTACTACCGTTCCCACCTATTCTCTCATCTCAGATTCATTCAAGAATTGGAGAGGAATGCAAGAAACAGGTTCTAGAAGAATAGCCCGCTCCATTTTTATCAACCAAAGCACCATAAAATTCGCTGACCAAGAATTAATTGATCGCTTTAAAAAAATACACTTGCTGCATGATTATATAGTGAATAAAGAACTTGAAGTTAAGAAGTATAACGAAGAGAATAAAATAGATACTGCTATGGTTTCAAATGGCAGACGGATCACCAATATTGGAACATTTAGAGCATATTTAGTCAGTTATTTGAAAAAGCACCCAAAAATAAATCAAGATCTTACTGTATTGGTTCGTCAATTAGACCCAACCATAAATGGAATTCCTTTACAGATTTATGCTTTTAGCAAAGACATCGAATGGGTGAATTACGAAGGTATTCAATCGGATATTTTTGACCACATTTTAGCTGTGATTTCTCAGTTTGAATTATCATTATTTCAAAGCCCTAGTGGTGCTGATTTTAAGAAGGTCCTAAAATGAAACTAAAAGTTGCGGGGCTAACTTTTAATCAAAGGGGGAATAATAGCGTTAATTATAAATCCCTTAGGCTTCCAATTGGGATAGATCTTCAATTCGGCAATAACGTTGACTTCATTATTGGTGGTGGAATAATCAATAGCATTTTACTTAGCCATCAAGGATTAGAGTCAACCGACTTTCTTGATTCGAAACGAGACTTCCAAATCATATCAGAGATAAATACTGGGATGGGAGTGCACCTTAATAAAAAAATCAGCCTTTCATTGTCTTTCCAAAATAACTTTGACCTTACAAAGGTATATGAAGTTGAGAGAATGTCTCCAGGAGGGGCAAGTTATACAGATGGTTCGAAAGGACGTGATGGGTTTCTTTCTATTTCAATTAGATCTACAATCAAAAAAGAATAATTATCGCTAACAACAGCTATAAAAACAGCCAAAACGCTCAAAATAAACAACATGACTAGAACGCTTATTTTATTATCTCTCTTCTTAACGCTTTCTTTAGAAGCACTCTGCCAAAATTATGTGGTGATTGGAGAAAGTAGTTATCCGAGTACGGAAATATTCAAGCTTCGGTCAAACGCAGATGTTAATTTCATCAATGACCTCAACCTTATTTTCGCAAAGGATGGAGAACAAGCAGTTTTAATTGTTCGATCAGCACTCGTAAGCACCGTGCGCATTAGTGGAGAAGTGTTAATTGAACTCGAAGATAAATCTGTGATTACTTGCACCAAAAAAGGACAAAAAGAAAATATAGACGGCTTCGCCTCTACCGAATATAAATTAACAAAAGAAGATTTGGCTCTTTTAAAAAAGAGTAATATTCAAACAGTGAACTATCAGATAAAATGCGCTGATTGTTCAAGAAACCTCTTGTATGAAGGAAAGTATTCAGCTTCTAATAAAGGTGATTCCGCAATTAACTTTGTAGAACGATTGAATGATTTTTACGGCGAGTAACTTTTTAAATCAACTCTCCTTCCCTATTTAGTCATGATCAATATCTGCTTGTCTTATGTGAGCGAAAGTGGGTACATTTTCAACAATGCTTCCGGCCCCTTTTTTATTTATTTTAAAGGTAACATCTTTTGTTGTTGTAAATAATAACACCGATAAAAACGGCGACTTGAGGTATTTTTTAACTACTTGAAAAGCCTCGTCTAAATCCATCTCGTCTTCTTTATCCTCAGTATCTCTGGAACGATAACGTAGTTTAAGTAAAACCTTGAATTCCCCTTCTGAATAGATGGGTCTTACAAATATATTTCTCAAATTGGGCTTACCCACTGTCTTTGCCATCGTCAGTTTAGCAAAACGCTCTTCTTGCACGCTCTCTTTTACCTGCTCCCAAAATTGAATAAACACATCTTCGTACGACATAAATTTGCTGTTTATAAGTGTAAATCTGTTCTTTCAAAAGTAACATTATTCGTTTAATAAGGTTTAGCTGTGAGTATGAACTCAAAGGAGATTCAAGACAGATCAAATCAACTAAAAGCCAAATTAAATATCTCTTAACCATTTAATTAACAAACAATCTATACAACCGTTTAATTTATTAAACTAAGCAAAATACAGAACTGCTGCAATTCCACCTTTCAGAAATCAACTCTATTTCAGGACATGCGCTTCCAATAAATAAAACAAAGTAACGTTTGTAAAGTATCTATCTTCAAAACGTTCACCATGAAAAATCTAATCGCTCTGTTACAGCTGAAAAAAAATTTGAACAGGTTCAATTCAAAAATCAACGACTGAAAGCTATGGGAGAGATGTCTTCTTCCATTGCACATGATTTCAATAATTCTCTACAAGAAATGATGGGGAATTTAGAAATTGTAAAACTTGATAGTGCTTTATCTGAAAGCACCACTAAGCGAATAAATTCAATAGTTTCAATCATCGAAGATGTTGCTGATCGAGTTAGTGCATTGCAAAAATTTAGTGATACAGACCATGCTGACAAGAATTCAAAACCGCTAGACCTTAATACTCTAATTGAAGAAAGCTTGAATGAATCTCGTCCCCTTTGGAAAGATGCTATGGAAAAGGAGGGATTTAAAATAAACGGCAATACTGAATTTGGAAGCATTCCAAAGATTCTTTCTACAAGTGGAGAATTAAAAGCAGCCATTTACAATTTAGTAAAGAATAGTGTTGAAGCAATGCCTCAGGGTGGACATCTAAAAATTACAACAGGCTTGAAAGCAGAAGGTGTTTATGCCAGGTTCTCCGATACCGGAATTGGTATGACCGAGGAAACCAAGCTTAAACTTTTCGACCCGTTCTACTCAACCAAAGGCTTTGAATTGGGCAGAGGGCTTGGAATGAGCGGTGTATATAGTATTGTAAAGAAATACGATGGAGAGATAGCAGTAATTTCCTCAGAAATAAACAAAGGAACAACTATTGAGCTCGTTTTCCCAATCACGAATCGAGATGAAAACATTGAGGTAAGCAACGAACAACCAAAAGACAAGAGTTCATTTAATGTTTTATGGGTAGATGATGATTTCCTAATTGCAAAATCCTCCTCCCTATTAGTAGAATCTCTTGGTCATCTGTGCGATGAAACCAATAGTGGAAAAAAAGCACTGGCCTTTCTTGAGGAAAAAAAGTATGCTTTCATTTTTACCGACATTGGAATGCCAAAAATGAATGGGTGGGAATTAGCTGATGCAATTCGGAATAGGTTTGGTAATGAACCTAAAATTATAGCTGTCACCGGATGGGAAATTGAAGAAAAAGTAAAAAAAGAACATGGGATTGATTTTGTTTTACAGAAGCCCTTCACCCTAAAGCTGCTTAAAAAAACATTTGTGCTGACTTAACTTAATTCAGACCCAACTCCCTTTCTAAAATCGAATTTATCAAGAATCCTTAGCCGGTAAAGATTAATTATTGGATTATAAGCAGACACTTAAACCCACCTTGCCTGGAGTGAAGCAATATTTTTTAGGTAAGTTATAAGTATTCAGACTAATGCTATTTGAGCTTAGCAGCTAAATTTTTGACTTGCATCATTTCGCAACGTTACTAGTTGAAGATAATTTAAGCGACAACGAACCTTTGCAGGTATTAATTGTCTTCCTTTTTACATAAACACGAATAAACAGGACAACTCGAATTGAAAAAGGTAAGTTTACACCCTAACACTTTTTGAAGTAACTATTTAATAAATAAAACAACCATGAATAGAGTTCTACTTATTTCTCTTTTTTTAATTTCTTCATCTTTAGTCGCTCAGACTTGGAATAGAAAATCAGACATTCCTAGTGCACGACACCATCCAATAACGTTCTCAATAAATGGAATAGGTTATTCAGTAACTGGAACCTCCTCTGCTAACGTTCCTACAAAAGATTTTTACGATTATGATCCTGTGAATGATTCTTGGTCAACACTCCCTCTTTTCCCGGGCTTGTCGCGTAGTTTCGGAATTGGAACCGTCGCTCCAAATAATGTGGCCTATCTCGGGTTTGGAGCTTCTACGGTGCAATACCTCAGAGATTTTTGGAGTTTTGATGCAAGTGATAGTTCTTGGACACGATTAGCGGACTGCCCATGCGCAGGTAGAAGACACCCAGCAATGATTTCAATTGGTGATAAAATTTACGTTGGATTAGGAGACGGAGCAACAGGAAATTTAGATGACTGGTGGATGTATAATATTACAACGAATTCTTGGACACAAACTGCCGACTTTCCCGGTGCAGGAAGACACCATCCATTTATGTTTAATGCAAGTGGAGATGTGTTTGCAGGACTAGGCCATGCAGGTCAAGTAATTTACAGAGATTGGTACAAGTTGGATACAGCATCAAATACGTGGAGTTCAATGAGACCTTTCCCAGGGGAAGCACGAGTAGCGGGCACCCAATTTACAGCACATGGATATGGTTTTGTGTTAAGTGGAGATGGTGACAACCACAGTTTTATGCAAACCGGTGAGATGTGGCGTTATGACCCAAGCAGGGACAGTTGGACTCAACTTCCTCCACACCCTGGGAATAGTTTATGGGCTCCGGGCAGTTTTGTGATCAACAATGAAGTTTATTGTTTCGGAGGACTTAATAGACATTTAAATTTTTTTCCAAGCAATGTATATAAGTTCACATTACTTGACCCCACTGGAATTGAAGAAAAAGAGAATATTCTATCTAATACCTATGTCTACCCCAACCCTGCTAATAATGAAATACTGTGGAACAATGATCAAAGCATAACTGAAGTAAGAATATTTAATTCTACAGGCCAATTGTTCTTTTCCTCACGTGCATCAGCTGGAAAAATCAACGTAGACAATCTATCAGATGGTCTTTACTTAGTTCAGTTTTTAGAGAATGATAAACCCGTTAAAACATCGAAAGTTTTAATACAGCACTAGGAAATAAAACCTCCAGTTAAAACATTTAAAAAGCAACCTTTGGTTGCTTTTTTTTATTCTCTTGTTTCCAACAAGGGAATAAAGGATTTGAATTACTAGATTTTATAACATAAAGTTCAATCTATATAATTTGCACTTTTGACGGCAGATAAATGGTACTTTCGCCAATTAATCTAGGACCTGAAAATTATTATGAATTGTCTATTAACCGGTGGAACAGGAATCGTAGGAAGTCACATTATTTTTGAATGGATTCATAAAGCCATTGTTGAAAAATCCGTTAACCACCTTTTCGTTGTTATACGAGATAGTAACATCTCTGCCCAAGAGCGTTTAATAGCTATCTTGCAAGCCAAGTCCCCTCCAGATTTTTTAAATAATTACACCCTAGAAGACTGTTTAAAAAAGATTACTGTAATCACTAATGATTTAGCTACTATCTCAAAAAATGATTTAAGCAACTATGAATTTGACACAGTAATTCATTGTGCCGGATCAACAAGTTTATTGCATACAAGTGATTCAAAAAAGAAAGTTCATACCCAAAACTATTTAGTAACCAAACAGCTCTTAGATCAGCTGCCACAAAGTGTAAATCGTTTCATCTACATTAGTACTGCTTATTCATTTGGCATCCAAGATAAAAGAGTTAATGATGACATTAACCAATATGAGGTTACTCATTTTAGAAATCCATACGAGCAATCAAAATATGAATGCGAACAGTATGTTAAAGAAACGTGCAACAGCAAAAACATAAACGCTCAAATTTTAAGGCCTAGTATCATTTGTGGTCGATTAATTGATGCCCCTTATTTCGAAACCCCAAAGTTTGACGTATTCTATTCATGGGCGATTTTCTTAGATAAATATGCCGAAAAAGCCAAGGAGAATTTCAGAATTTGGATTGATAAAAAAAGCGGATTAAATATTGTGCCTGTCGATTTTGTTTCAAAAGCAGTACTGTATGCCTTTTTAAAACCTGACATCAAAGAACTAAACATTGTTAATCCAAAGCAGATCCTGCACAAAGATTATGTTGGGGATGTCCTAGAATCTTTCAACATAAACACCTATGAATACATTGAAAAAAAACCGGAAGACCTGACTATTTTCGAGCAATTGTATTATAAAAGCATTGGTGGACTCTTTGAGAAATATGTATCTATTCCCGATTTACAATTTCAACCTGATCTCATTTTGAAATTAATAGATCAACTGCAACTTGACATTACGTTGGGAGTTCATGAGAACTTCATGAACTTGATTAATTTTTCTGTTGAAAAGAAGTTTAGAAAAAGTTACTAGGAATTAGCGAAGTAAATTTGTTCAGTGCTTAAGTAATAATGACAAACTACTTTATAACCCTTAAAAATACATGTGGTAAAATAGTAAAGCCCATCCCGACGATGTCTGGATGGGCTTTAGATTTTGGTTAAAAGTAGTATTACTTCTTATTTTTCAATTTAGCCTGTTGTTGCCTAGACATATCTTCCAATCTTTTTTGGAAACCAGATTTCTTTTGATTCTTAGGCTTCTTTTTGTTCACTTCAATCTTTGCTCGAATGGAATCTTCGTTAATAAATACCTTTCGAATCAAAATCGTTTGACCGATAGAGATCACGTTGGCCAAAAGGTAGTAATAACTTAAACCTGATGAATAATTGTTAAAGAAAAACAACATCATTACCGGCATCAAGTACATCATAATTTTCATTTGAGCCGCCATTGGACCTTCCGTCATCGTGCCACTCATCTGACTGTTCATTTTAGTGTAAAATGCAATAGAAATAGCCATCAATATGGTAAACAAACTAACGTGGTCTCCATACCAAGGTATTTCAAATCCCGCAGGAAAACTATAAATAGAATCATAAGTAGACAGATCATCTGCCCACAAAAAGCTTTCTTGTCTTAATTCTATGGAAGCAGGAAAAAACCGAAACATGGCAAACAAAATCGGCATTTGTATTAACAAAGGAATACACCCACTCAAAGGATTTACCCCGGTTTGACGATACAAGGTCATAGTCGCTTGCTGCTTCTTCATTGCATCATCTTTGAACTTGTCGTTGATCTCAGAAATTTCAGGCTTTAAAACCCTCATTTTGGCTCCAGAAAGGTAGGTCTTATAGGTAATTGGCATCAATACCAATTTCAATAAAACCGTTAATATCAATATAATGATACCATAATTCCAATCAAAATCCTCTAAGAAGTGAAAAACAGGGATAACAGCAAACTGGTTTACCCAACCAAATATTCCCCAACCTAAATTAATAATATCCTGAAGCTCATTTCCGTGATCTTTCAATATATCATACTTGTTTGGTCCCAAGTACATGGACATTCCAAACTTTTCAATTTTACTACCACTTACTGGCATTGTTAAGCCAGCCGTTAATTTTTTTACGTACTCGGTATCTCCTTCATCAGTAACCGTTTCCATGTAACCTTTTGACTTATCAAAATACTCGTCAGCAATTAAAGTAGTGTTAAAAAATTGCTGTTTCAATGAAACCCATTTCATTGAAGCCTCTAATTCCTCTCTTTCATCTGATATCCCTAAGTCATCAACGTCTTCATTTTTGTACTTATAAAAAATAGTGGTTGCGTCTCTTTGTGGTTTTAAGCTTTTTTCTTGGTTTGGAGCATTCACCATCCAATTAATATAGACCTCTCCACTTCTCATGTCCATTACTTGGTCCATTTCTACCAAGTTTACATCAAAGTCAATCATGTAATCGTTTCCCTTGATTTTGTAGATGTACTCAATGTAGCGGTCCGATCCAGCATTTAGCTTAAAGGAAATTACTTTTTCATTGTCACCATTCACCATAACATCTGTAGACTCTGTTGTAAACAGTAGCTCATCAGTTGTTATATCTTTACTGTCTCTTGTAAAAAAGTTCAAATTAAAACTGGATGTAGAATCAAAAAGCGTTAACTCTTCTCCTTGCTCACCATCCTCTGCATATCTGTAATACTTCTTTAATACGGCTTTCTTAATTCCTCCTCCTTTAGTAGAAAAGGTAAGTCTCATCAAGTCCGTCTCTACCTCAAACTCTTTTGCTTTGCCAACTGATGCTTGCGCGAAAGCACCATAGAATTGAACTTGTTGTTGTAAGCTTGCTGAATCAGAAATGGCTACTTGGGCCACTTTACCTGAAGTATCAACTACCTCGTTAAAGGTACTCTCCATTTTTTGAGCTTGCTCTTCGATTACTTCTTGCTGAACTGCTTCAACTTGTTCGATAGAGTCTCTTAATCTCTTACTTTCAGCTAAATCAGCATCAGAAGGTCCATTTAAGATGCTAAATCCGATAACGATGGCCCCAATTAATAAAAGCCCGACTAGTGTATTCTTATCCATGAATTTTGATTCCTTTCTTTATACTTTTTCTTTGATTGTAGCCTCTAAAAACTCCACAAATAAGGGATGTGGATTCAACACTGTACTGCTATATTCAGGGTGAAACTGCACACCTACAAACCATGGGTGATCTTCAATTTCAACAATCTCAACCATCTTTCCAGTTGGGTTAATACCTGTTGCTTTCATTCCAGCAGCGGCAAAGTCCTCTAAAAACTTATTGTTGAACTCATATCGGTGACGATGTCGCTCTGTAATCAATTCCTTGTTGTAGGTATCGTATGCCTTTGATGGTTGCTCAATCGCACATTCATAAGCACCTAAACGCATTGTTCCCCCTTTGTCAGTAACATCCTTTTGGTCTTCCATTAAAAAGATGACCGGAAATTCTGTTTTATCATTAATCTCAGTAGTATGAGCTCCCTTCAATCCGACAACATTCCGAGCAAACTCAATCACAGCACATTGCATTCCCAAGCAAATTCCTAAAAATGGAACCTTGTTTTCTCGCGCATACTTCACAGCAGCTATTTTACCTTCTATGCCTCGCTCTCCAAAACCCGGAGCAACTAAAATGCCATCTAATTCACCTAATTTTTCAGCTACATTCTCGTCATTTAACAGTTCCGAATGTATCCATTTAATATCCAAGGCACTTTCTGAAACGGCTCCTGCGTGAATCAACGATTCATGTATAGAGATATACGAGTCTTTCAACTCAATGTACTTTCCGATCAACCCTATCTTTAGTGTTCTTTTAGGGTTTTTAAGTCGGTGAAGGAAGTCTTTCCATTGAGTTATATCAGGGTCTTCTCCAATAGGCATGTTGAACTTTCTCAATACCACTTGGTCAAGCCCCTCTTCCTGCATCATTACCGGCACTTCATAGATGGTAGATGCATTCTTAGATTCAATAACCGCATCAGTTGAAATGTTACAAAATAGTGCAACCTTTCGTCTAATATCTTCATTTATGGAATGTTCTGTTCTTAAAACTAGAACATCTGCTTGCACTCCACTTTCTAATAATTGTTTGACCGAATGCTGAGTAGGCTTTGTTTTCAATTCACCTGAAGCAGCCAAGTAAGGAACCAACGTCAAATGAATGACTATGCAACTAAAATCAGGGTCCCACTTTAATTGCCTTACAGCTTCAATGTATGGCAATGATTCAATATCACCGACAGTTCCTCCAATTTCTGTAATTACAAAGTCGTATTTGCCTGTATGACCTAAAAGTCGAACTCTTCTTTTAATCTCATCTGTAATGTGAGGGATAACTTGCACTGTTTTGCCTAAGTACGCTCCTGCTCTTTCTTGATTAATAACGTGCTGGTAAATTCTACCTGTAGTTACGTTGTTCGCTTGGGAAGTATTTGTATCCAAATACCTTTCGTAATGTCCAAGGTCTAAATCAGTTTCAGCGCCATCTTCAGTAACAAAACACTCTCCGTGCTCATAAGGGTTCAAAGTACCCGGATCAACGTTGATGTATGGATCCAGTTTTTGAATTGTAACCGAGTGTCCCCTAGCTTGTAATAATTTAGCCAAAGATGCAGAGATAATTCCTTTCCCCAAAGAAGAGGTAACTCCACCAGTTACAAAAATATACTTAGTTTTAGAATCAGGCATTAGAAATAGTAACAGTTTAGTTTAAACTGTCCGCAAAATTAAGATAATAAGATGGGCTTAAAAAGCCTTATTTCTAAGTTATCATTAAAAAGTTAAGCTAATACCAATCGAAGGTAAAAAAGGCAATTGATTAACTCTTTCATTGGTAACTCGATTCACATAAAAAATATTTTCTCGATTGTAAACATTGGTTATACTGCCTGTTGCCTCCAAGATTGAATTTTCAGTAAGGAAAAACTTTCTTTTAATTGAAACATCGAATCGGTGGTACCAGGGTAAACGACCTTCTCCTAAACCACCATACTGAATTCCTAATATTCCATTTTGAGTTGTAATATCTTGTCCTATGTTACCTTGCAGTGCTATGTTTTCGTAAAACCCTGTTGTTTGCGTTAAAGGAAACCCTGAACCAAGATTCCATCGAGCATCAAATGACCAAACTTGGTCTTCCCCAAAAAGGTACGAACCCAATAAATTAATATTATGTCTTCTATCCCAAATTGGGTTGTAACGGTTAATCCCATCCCAACGGTCAACATAACTCCAAGAATATACCATAGAAACACTCAACTGTTTTTTTTCATATTTAGCAGAAAAGTCAACCCCATAAGCGTTTCCTGTTTCTACTATAAAATCCTTCTTTAATGCATCGGGAATTTCACCTCCTACCCTATTTTCATCGTATAATTTATTTCGATTCAAATTGGTTAACTGATTAAACCACTTGTAATAGCCTTCTAAATTTATATTTAAGTACCTGCTTACATCATATTCAAAACCAAGAATCGCATGCCTACCCAATTGCAAGGGAGCTCCAACTTCTGTTGTTGAACCATCTTCATTCAATATTTCATCTTGCAAGTTATCTGGCCCTGATAAAAATCCGTAAAACAAGTTAACCACATCACGATCAGAAGTAGCACTAATTAAATTTTGTGAGTAGAAACCACCGGCTCCTTTTATTCTTAGTCTTTTAGTAGCATTAAATTTAAATCCAAGTCTTGGCTCTGGAGAAAACGTAGACAAGGAAGCGTAATACTGAACTCTAAAACTAGGCTCAATCACAAATTTTCCGACGTTGTATCTATTTTGCAAATAAAGTGCCAATTCCGTAGTATTTTGCTGTTGACCCACCGTTTGGTTAACACTATTTAAAAATGAAAAGTCTGTTGTAAATCCCAAAATCTCAAACCCAAACTTGGTCTGATTTTCACCTTTAAAACTGGTAAAGTTCATACCCGCATTAAATCCTGTAATCTCACTTTGTCGATTAGAGATATCTGCGCCTTCACCACTTTCACTAGATTCTATATTGTAGTTACTGTAAGCTATTGTTCCATCGATTAAGGTTGTCGACGCTGCCGGGATAAGCACAAAGTTTGTACCTCCACCAAACTCTGTCCATTTAAAACCAGCGACATTAGGATAGTTTACCTCATCGGCATATCTAAAACCAAAGAAACTCGCCTTACTTCCGTTCGAACTCTTTAATGAAATCTTTCCATAAACATCATTAAAACGATAAGGCAAGCCTGCTGTATCTGCGCACTCGTAAAGCACCGGCGCTGTTTTATCGATAAAAGAGTTTTTATAAGACAAGATGAATGAACTCCCACCGGTACCTATTTTTTTAGGTTTACGAAGGGGTCCCTCAATAAACGCTTTCGAACCAAATGTACTAGCCGAAATCTTTCCACCAAAACGTTGGTTATTACCATCAATGGTTTTAATGTCCATAATAGAAGATACTCTACCTCCATACTCAGCACCAAAACCACCTGTATAAACATCTGCAGTTTTAATGATGTCCGTTTCAAAAACAGAAAATAAACCAATGGAGTGGAAAGGGTTGTAGACAACCATTCCGTCTAGCAGCACTTTGTTTTGAATAGGTGAACCTCCTCTAATATACAATTGCCCGCCTTGATCTCCTGTAAAAACGACACCGGGTAACACTTGTAAGTACTGAGCTAAATCCGGATCTCCTCCTATTGAGGGCATTTTCTTTATTTTCTTTGGAGTCAACCTACTAACTGACATCTTAACAGTAGTCATAGCTTCCTGTCTTTCTGCTGTAATGGTTACATCATCAATCCGAACAGAAGTTTCACCAACAGATAAATTGTTGGACAAGACTTTCCCAGCTCGATCAAGTGTAACTTTTTTATAGGCAGTATCAAATCCAATTGAAGTAGCCATTAATGTATAAGTTCCTAATGGCACGTTAGACATAGTATAATAACCATTCTCATCAGTAGTTGAACCAACTGCAGTTCCTTTCAAAACAACGTTAACAAATATTGCAGGTTCACCAGTTTCCTTCAAGTAAACAAAGCCTTTCAATGACCCCGACTGGGCAAATCCGGATGCTAAGAAAGATAAAGAACAGACGACTAGCAATGCAATTTTAGAGAATTTCATAAATTTTTTTTAAGGTCGCAAATGTAATTAATCAAACCGGCCTAAAATAGACAGTATTCGCAAAAGACAACTCCAAAGGTTAAATTGTTGTCTCTAACTATGAATGATTTCAAAAACCATTTCCTGTAATATTTCGTGATTACTCATACCTGAAACTCCAATCCCTTTTGAGAGGTTATCAGCTTTGCGCAATGAGGCAATAGCTCTTGCTACTTTTTTTGTATTGTAGTTTCTACCGGCAGCAATAAAATCACGGACAAAAAAGGGATTTACTCCCAATTTTGATGCTATTTCTCGCTCTGAGCTATTTCGCACCGTTTGGTACAGTAACATTTGTGAAAAGAATCGATAAATACTTGGTAAAATCATTGGAAGAGGGTGTGCTTTTTCGTTCTTGCCCATGTAATTAATAATCTTATTGGCTTTTACCACATTCCTCTCCCCCAATGCCTTGTTGAGTTCAAAAACGTTAAAATCTTTACTGATCCCAATATTCTCTTCAATAATCTTAGGTGAAATCTTGGTTCCTTGAGCTAAGTTAATTGTCAGCTTATCCAACTCATTACTAATTTTACTGAGTTCTGTCCCTAAAAAATCAACCAACAAAAGGGTAGCTTTCGGTTCTATGAAATACCCTTTTCGCTTGAGGTAAGAATCAATCCAGGGTCCGACCTTATTTTCATACAGTTTCTTGGATTCAAAATAAACTCCCGACTTCTTTACTTCTTTAACAAACGCTGACCTCCCATCCGCTTTAGCGTGCTTATAATTGATTACCAAAATAGTAGAAGTCGATGGGTTCTTTGCATAGTTAGCAAGTCCGTCCAGTTTTTTTAAGCTTTGCGCCTCCTTAACAATGACAACGTTATACTCTGACATCATTGGAAAACGCTTCGACTCAGCTTCAATGGTAAGTAAATCTGTTTCTAGACCATAAAGAACCGTTAAATTAAACTCCTTCTCCGCTTCGCTCAAAACGGTATCTTCTATTGCATCACTGATCTTATCAATGAAATATTCCTCATCGCCAGTTAGCACATAAATGGGCTTGAAAGACTTATTTTTAATGTCTCGAATTATTTGTTCGAATTCCAATGGGACTCCTTATTTTTGTGAATAACAGATGAAAACACTCAATCTTCCTACTTATCAATTTAGCTTCAAAGAGGAGAACAAAAAAACTAAAATTTTTGATGCAATACGGAAGAAATACTTAGTTCTTACTCCTGAAGAATGGGTTCGTCAACATGTTGTTCGCTTCTTGGTCGAAGAGAAAGGCTTTCCTTCTAACCTGATTGCAATTGAAATGGGGCTAAAATTGAATGGGTTGCAGAAAAGAGCGGATATTTTAGTTTATTCTAAACAAGGCAAACCCATACTTTTAGTAGAATGCAAAGCTCCGCATGTAAAAATAGACCAAAAGGTATTCGACCAAATTGGACGATATAACATTACCTTTAAACTTCCGTATCTACTAGTGACAAATGGAATGGAACATTTTTGTGCCCAAGTTGATTTTAATAGTAAAGACTTTTCCTTTTTACAAGAAATCCCTGAATATGAAAAACTTGAAGCATAGCATTGTGCTCTTATTTTTATTGAGTTTTGGCATGTATACATCTGCCCAAAATTCAACTAAATACGGTTTTGAGTTAAGAGAGTATTTAAAAACAGCAGAGGTGAACGAAAATGTTCCGCTTTTTAGTAGAAGGGGATGAACAGCAAATAAAACAACTAACCGAGCAACTTGGTGGAACAGTCCGATTGCAATTCGAATCTCTATTTTCACTAGAAATCCCCGCTCAAAATGTAAGTGTATTTGCGGAAAGCGCTGCAGTTCAAAACATCGAATTCTCAACAACTCCAGGTCGTACACTTTCAGATACCATGTTGGTGCATACCAATGTGGACTCAATTATTCAGCAAGCAGCACCGTTACGACAAGCCTACACGAGAAAAAGAGTCCTTTTAGGTGTGATTGATTCCGGTATTGAATTGAATCATCCTGACTTTCAAGATAGCACAGGCAAAACGAGAATCCTTTACATTTGGGACCAAAATCAGGCCTTTAATCCTGCTCAACAAGCGTTAACTTACAATTATGGAATTGAATGGGATTCTGCTGCAATCAACTCAAGAATTTCTACCCACGACGATAAGGCCAATGAATTTGGTCATGGGTCTAATGTCACAGGAGCAGCAGCATCAAATGGTTTAGCCAGCGGTCAGTTTCGCGGAGTAGCACCAGAAGTAAATATCATAACAGTTGCAACAGATTTTAGCAAGGTCAATTGGTTGCAGACAGTGGCGGAAGCCGTTGACTATATTTTCAAAAAAGCGGATACACTTGGTATGCCTTGTGTAATTAATGCAAGTATTGGAACCTATGTTGGCTCGCATGATGGAAAAGATATTGCTGCAAGAATTATCGCAGGGTTAATTAATCAAAAATCTGGAAGGTCGTTTGTGTGTGCAAATGGTAATGCCGGAAGTCAAAAATTTCACCTGCAACAAGCGCCAATTAACGATACAGCGTTCACCTGGTTTGAAAGCACTCCTTCTCAATGGTCAGGTTTAGGTGGTTTATATTATGAGGTTTGGTCGGATACAGCAGACTTTCAAAATCTGCAATTTTCCATTGGCGCTGATAAAGTAATCAATGGCGCTTATTCTTTTAAAGGGCGCACCAACTTCTCGGGCATTCAAAACCGACTCAACACTGTTTACTACGACACCTTGCGTGACCAACAAGGAAATAGACTCACCGCAATTCAGACATACGCTGAGCAAAACCAAGGACGTTACAAATTAGAAATTGCTATCATCAACCCAGATTCTGCTCAATTTTTATTCAGATTTGAAACCAAAGGTACCGGTAAGGTTGACATTTATTCTTCAAATTCATTTTTTGGTCATAGCAATATGATCAGCTCCAACCTACCTAATCCATAGCAGTTTCCGCCAATACAGAATTACGTCAAACCAGACTCTATGCAAACCATGGTCAGCAGCTTTACGTGCTCTCCTTCTGTAATTTCTGTTGGTAACCACTACAACAGAAGACTTTATACAGATGTAACTAGAACCGTTAGAAACATGGGAGTTACACCTGGGCAAATAAGTATCAATTCCAGCCTAGGCCCTAATCGGCTCGGTGACCTAAAACCTGATGTTAGCAGCGCAGGGGACTTTATGTTTAGTAGTGGCAGAATCGCGACGATTCGAAGTTTACTTAATTCTAGCCCAGAAAAAATTAGCAGCGACACCTTACATTGGAGAAATGGCGGAACTTCAATGGCCTCTCCAACAGTGGCAGGAATGGTAGCCCTTTACCTACAGATGTGTCCAAATGCAAAACAAAGTCAGATTATAGCAGACTTAAACTCGAGCGCTAAGAAGGATCAGTTTACAGGAACTCAAACCAACTTTACATACGGAAATGGAAAAGCAGATGGTTTTAACTTTTTAAAAAGGAAGACCTTCCTCCCTAGTTTAGCTGCTATTCTTCCAAACCTCTGTATGGGAGACAGCCTACCCCTTTCCTTGTCCCCAACCTACACTTCATATTTGTGGAATACAGGAGACACTGTTTCAAGTATTCTTGCTACCCAAAGTAATAATTACTATGCGACTGTTGAAAATCAATTCGGCTGCAAAGCAACTACAGATACGCTCAACCTTCTTTTTAATGCGCTGCCAATTAAGCCAACCATTGCTCGCTCAGGGAATACATTAAGCATTTCCGGAAATGGTTTTTATCAATGGTATTATAATAATACTAGAATTATGGGTGCCACGAATGCCTCATTTTTAGCTCAAGCAAGTGGAAATTACTATTGCTCTCTAACTGACAATAACGGCTGTAGTATTAATTCCGATACCGTTAACATAATAATTACAGAACTTGAAGAAGCAACACTACAATCTCTTTCGGTACAACCAAATCCAAGCAACGGAATAATCCTAGTAAAAACTAACAACAACGTGCAAATAGAGCGAATAGAGTTGTTCAACGTGGCGGGAAAGTTAGTTTGGAATGAAAAAATACAGCAAAGCGGACAACAATTCAGCTTAAATTTGAGTCTTATTATTAAAGGAATTTATTTTTTAAAAGCATATAGTTCAAAAGGAACTATTCAGAAAAAACTATTGATTGAATGAGAGCATTTTTATTGATTACTTCCATACTTCTGTTAAACCTAGGCTATGCTCAAGAACAATCAAGTTTTGTTGCAGGAGAAATTATTGTAAAAATAAAGCCCAACTATGGAGATAAATGTCAAAATTCTACCATTCAAATTCCCGAAATTGAACAAGTAGTTCAAAAAAATGCAATCACTGCAGTTCGAAAGCTTTTCCCTAACCACCAATCACCAACAACTAAGAAGAGTGGTCCCAAATTGGTTGATTTAAGCACCATGTATTCCGTTCAAGTTGATCCTTTAGCAGATGTAAAAAAGATAATTGCTCAATTCAACAGCATGGAGTCGGTAGCATATGCAGAAGAAAAGGTAATTAACGAGTTAGCATACACGCCAAACGACACCCTACTTGGAAGACAATGGTACATAGGAGCTGCAGACTTACTTAGGGCTTGGGACATTCAACAAGGAGACACAAGCGTAGTTATTGCTTATACTGACACTGGCACAGACATTGATCACCCAGACATGGTAGCAAACTATGCCTACAATTACAATGATCCGGTCAATGGTATTGATGATGACAACGATGGCTACATCGATAATTTTTTAGGATGGGATGTGGCAGATAACGATAACGATGCTGGGTTTGGAAGTTCAGGACATGGAATAAATGTCGGTGGCTTAATCAGTGCAGCTACCGATAATGTTACAGGATTAAGTGGAGCAGGCTTCAAGACAAAACTGATGCCAGTCAAAATTGACCAATCATCTACTGGTCAATTAACAGCAGCATATGAAGGAATTGTGTATGCAGCAGACCACGGCGCTTTTATTATTAATAACTCATGGGGAGGAACAGTATATCGTCAATACGCGCAAGAAATCATTAACTACGCAGCACTCAATAGAGGTTGCCTGATCATTGCTGCCACGGGTAACAATAAATTTGAGAATCGCTTTTATCCAGCAGCTTATGATAACGTGCTTTCCGTAGGTTCGTTAACTACGCCGGACACAGTAAAGTCTGACATAAGAGGTTCAAATTATGGCTATTGGACAGACATCATGGCTCCTGGAGACAACATTCTAACAACTAATGCGATTGGTGGTTATGGAATCAACGGGGGAACTTCCATGGCCGCGCCAATTGTTGCAGGAATTGCAGGCTTGGTTAAGGCGCAATTTCCTAATTATACTTGGCAACAAGTTACCGAGCAAATCATTAATAATGGAAACAACATCGATGCATTCAACGACCCCATATATGCCGGAAAACTTGGTGCAGGAAGGGTAAATGCATTTCTAGCAGTTACAGACTCTTCCAAACCCGGAATTCTATTTCAAAACAACACGATTTACGATGCAAATGATGAAACGTTTGTGATTGGAGATACACTTAGAATTGTCGGTGCGTTCATGAATTGGCTGAAAGATGCGAATAATGTTACAGTTAACATTAGTACGATTAATAACAAACTTCAACCGCTAAATTCTACAATTGTTAACATAGGAAACTTGAATTCGTTAGATTCATTTTCAATACGAAATAATCCCATTGAATTTAAAATTGGTCAAAGTGTTGGTTTCGATGAAGAAATTGAGTTCGAGGTTACCATAACTGCAGATGGCTACAGCAAGAAGCAATACTTTTCAAGAATTATAAACTCTGACTTCTTAACAATAGATGAAAATAACTTAACAGTTACTGCAATTAGTGACGGTGGCATTGGTTACACAGCTCCAAATCGTTTAATCGGTGAAGGAATTAAATATAAAAATGGAAACTCGCTTTTATGGGAAGGGAGCTTACTTATAGGTGCTAGTAACAGTTTTGTTGCAAATAAATTCAGAGGAGACAATGGAAACGATGATGATTTTGAGATAAATGCAGCAATTCGTCCGGAGACCCCAAAAATAGCAGACTTCCAAACATATAGTTCCTCCAGTTTTAACTCTCCGGCTAATGATGGCTTACGCATTGAAAATAAATGTTATGTCTTTAAACATTTACAAGCACAAAACTCCATTATCTATGAATATAAAATTACCAATACGGGTGCGGTGAATTATAACAACTTATTTGCAGGCCTTATTTTAGACTGGGACATCGTTAATTATGATCGAAACAAAATAAGTTACGATGCTGCTAGAAAAATGGGGATTAGTTTTGCAACAGATTCTGCATTGTACTGCGGCGTTAGAGTGTTAGCAAGAGATTCATCCTATGCTACAACCCATTACGCTATTGATAATTCGTCAAACAGTCAAGGAAGTGTAAACTTATCTGATGGGTTCTCTGATGCAGAAAAAATTCAAGTTTTATCAACAAACAGACACTTTGCAGGTGCTGCAACTCCAGCAGGAAACGACATCATTGATGTAAACTCAATTGGACCTATTTCTTTATCAACAGGAGAAACGTTCTATGTCAGTTTCTTAGTCACTATATCAGACACACTCGCAAATCTGCAAACCGAAAGCGATACCTTAAAAAATCTTTACGAGAGAATAGCGCTTTCTAATCAAGAAATAGGGCTAACTGCAGCTAACAATGAATTAAAAATATATCCGAATCCAGCTTCAAGAATTGTCAATTTAGAACTGAATTTGACAAAACGAGAAGAACTTGACATCAACATTTATAACATAAAAGGTCAAAAAGTTTATAACTTAGCAGGCAACTCTTATAATAGAGGTAAAACACGAGTTGTACTCAATAACCTAGATCTTGAAACAGGAATCTACATTATCGAAATTGAAGGAGAAGGTTTGTTATTCCAACAAAAAATGGTGGTTGCTCGATAATTTAACTCTACTTTCATGAAGAAGTTAAACACTGCTTTTATCGAAAAACCTAAATTAGGTAGAAGACTGGTTATATCTGATATTCACGGTTGCAGTAGAACATTTAAGAAACTTCTGAAAAAAATTGAGCTTACTAAAAATGATCAGCTTTTCATATTAGGTGATGCAGTAAATAAAGGTCCAAATTCAAGTAAAGTCTTAAATCAAATCATACGATTACAACAAGAAGGTTACCAGGTATTTTTCATACGTGGCAATCATGAGCAAATCATTTTAAATTGCAAAAAGAAAACACTAGGACAGCGAAAGCGAACACTAAAGAGTGTAAATGCTCTTGAGCTGCTAGAGGGCAAAAAAATTAAAGCCGAATTTGTTGCGTTATTAAAAATGAGCTACCACTACATTGAAACGGATACACACTTTTTAGTTCATGCAGGGTTTAATCATATAGAGAACACATTCTCAGACATGAAAGCGATGCTCCAAACCCGCAGCTTTCAATATTGCGAGCAGCTTTGTAAGGGGAAGCAAGTAATAATTGGACACACACCAAGTTCGATTAAAAAAATAAAACAAGATATTGAGGAACGGAAATCTATCGTCTGCATTGATAATGGATGCGTTAACATAAATGAACAAGGACAAGGAAAATTGTTGTGCTTAAATCTTGACACTATGAATACCCATACTCAGAAATACGCTGAGCGTTAAAACAAAAAAGGCTTCTCGAATGAGAAGCCTTTTTTACTTAATGTCGTTTAAGAAACTTAAATAGCTGAAACGTGCTTCGTCAACTTAGACTTTAAGTTAGCAGCTTTTTTCTTGTGAATGATGTTTTTCTTGGCTAATCTGTCAATCATGCTGACAACTTTAGGTAAGGCAGCAGTTGCTTCTTTCTTGTCTTCAGTTCCTCTTAATACAGCAATTGCATTACGAGTAGTCTTTGCATAATATCTGTTCTGCAAATTTCTTTTTCTTGACTGTCTGATTCTCTTTAATGCCGACTTATGATTAGCCATAGTTTTGTTTTTTATTTGCAGTCCGTAGGGGAATCGAACCCCTGTTACCAGGATGAAAACCTGGCGTCCTAACCCCTAGACGAACGGACCGTATGTTATTCCAAAAAATTTGGAGTGCAAATGTACTAGAATTTTAAATATTGAAAAACTTTTTTTGTGTTTTTTTTAGTGCTTAACCTATAAAATTTTAACTTGCTAAATTATAATAATATAATTGGTTTAAAAATAAAGCCAGTAGCCCCTAAAAAGCCATAAAAGCGCTTTGCATCACAACAAATATTTCTACCCCTCAAAACTAAACTTAAACCCTACTCTTTTTCCTGTTTTTAATCGCATCCCAGACGCCTCATTTAACAATTGACCGACAGATATTTCCTGAACATGACGGTAAGGAGGCGTAAATAAATCAAAGTCCATAGAATACAATATGGCTTGCTGTATAATATTTAAAACGTCTTGCTCATTCACGGTTTGACTCGTAAAGTCATTGTGAATAAAGTTTAATTGGCGTTTACCTTCTACAAAAAAGTGATTGTCTTTATTGATAAAAATTCTTCCAATTAAATATCCACTGTCATCGTATCGATTGTATTTCAGAGAATCTGCTAAGAAGTTATAAATATTTATAATTCCACAGTAACTTCTGCTGGAGTCTTCTTTCAAATAAGCCGTTTTCCAAAGCGCATGAGACTTATCAAATTCAAAAACATTGGTGTGCATGTGGAATAAAATAATGTCCCCACCAATCTTTAATTGGTATTCAAACACTCCTTTTTCTTGGTAAACAATATTTACCCCATCATCGAAATTTGCCGCTTCTTTCACCAAGTTTTCTACAACATTTTTAGAGTTTTCTTTAAACTGTAAAAAACCTGCTAATGTGTTTCTGTAAATTTTCTGCTTAAGTGATGCCTTGTTTTTGACAACTTCTACAATTTGTCGAAAATCTTGTTCCTCCTTTTCTACCATAGTTTAGTAAGCTTTTGCAAAAATTACACGTTGTGCTGAATGCTTCCCGGTTACCATGCACACTCCCTCTTCTTTCTTAGCAGTAAAAGGAATACATCGAATGGTTGCTTTCGTTTCCTTCTTAATCAGTTCCTCAGTTTCTGCTGTTCCGTCCCAATGAGCATAAATGAACCCTCCTTTGTTTTTTAGAATGGTTTTAAACTCATCATAGCTGTCTACTTTGTTCGTTTTTTCTTCTCTAAAGTCTATTGCTCTTTGTTGCAAGTTATTTTGAATATTCTCCAAAAGGTGATCTACCTTATTCGCGATATCTTTCTGCTCGTAAATTTTCTTTTCGAGGGTATCTCTTCTAGCAAGCTCTAAATTTCCCGCTTCCAAATCACGCATACCCATGGCAATTCTAATAGGCACTCCTTTTAATTCGTATTCTGCAAACTTCCATCCCGGCTTCTGCGTATCGCGGTCATCTAATTTAACCGTAATTCCTTTTGCCTCAATTTCAGCCTTAATTTCTTTCATTCGTGCTACCACTGTTTCCTTTTGCTCTTCTCCTTTGTAAATAGGTATCATCACTACTTGAAACGGAGCTAATTTTGGCGGAAGTACTAAGCCGTTGTCGTCTGAATGAGTCATGATTAGCGCACCCATTAATCGAGTAGAAACGCCCCAAGATGTTGCCCAAACGTACTCCTGCTTGCCCTCTTTGGTTGCAAACTTTACATCAAAGGCCTCAGCAAAATTCTGACCTAAGAAGTGAGAGGTTCCGGCTTGTAATGCTTTTCCGTCTTGCATCATGGCTTCAATACAATAGGTATCTTCCGCTCCGGCAAATCGCTCACTTTCTGACTTTACTCCCTGAATTACGGGCATGGCCATCCATTCTTCGGCAAATTTTGCATACACCTCAACCATGGTTTTGGTTTCAGCTAACGCCTCTTCCTTTGTAGCATGAGCCGTGTGACCTTCTTGCCATAAAAACTCTGCTGTTCTCAAGAACAGTCTTGTTCTCATTTCCCAACGTACTACATTCGCCCACTGATTTACTAAAATTGGTAAATCCCGATACGATTGAATCCAGCCTTTATACGTATTCCATATGATTGCCTCACTAGTAGGCCTTACGATTAACTCCTCTTCTAATTTTGCATTCTCATCAACAATTAACTTACCTGCATTATCAGGATCTGTTTTAAGCCTGTAATGGGTAACAACAGCACATTCTTTTGCAAAACCCTCTGCATTCTTTTCCTCCGCTTCAAACAAGCTTTTAGGAACGAAAAGTGGGAAGTAAGCATTTTCATGTCCAGTTTCTTTGAACATCTTATCTAGCTGAGCTTGCATTTTCTCCCAGATTGCGTAACCGTATGGCTTTATCACCATACACCCTCTAACTGCCGAGTGCTCAGCCAGTCCTGCTCTACCTACGATCTCATTGTACCATTGAGAATAATCCTCTTCTCTAGTTGGAAGTCCTTTTGCCATTTGTGGTATAAAATTTGTTTAACTATAGTAAATCAAAAACAAAAGTATCAAAATACTTGCTGCTTAAGTTGCCGAAAATTTTAAAATAAACGCCATGAAGACGATTCACACATTTACTACCCTATCAATTGTTAGTTTGCTACTTGCAAGTTGTACTGTTTCAAACACGCCTTACGCATACGATGATTTGTATTACAATCCTTCTACTGATCCAGTGCAACAAGCTAGAATAGACCCTAATTATTCGAACCAAAACAACTCTCAAGCTGGCACTTATAATGATCGATACATTCAGGACAATGGAACGAATCCAAATGCAGCACAATATCAAAATAATTATGCTGAAGATGGCGCACAACAAGTCAACCCGAACAATCAACAAGTTCAGAATGTAGAATATTATGACGAGGATTATGCGCAAACCTTACAAACAATTAATGCACCAGTAAGAAGTTTTAATACCTATGACCCATACCAAAGAGATCGAATTATGTATACTCAAAATCCGGTCTTTGCTGCCCCTAGCCTTTATGGAGGGTATCAATTTTGGGATCCTTTTATGCCTTCTACAGGCTTAAGCGTTGGTTGGAATTCATTCAACGGTTGGAACGTTGGTGTTAATGCCGGTTTTGGTTTTGGCTGTGGTAGAGCTCTTAACCCATACACACGGTTTTATGACCCTTTTTGGGGTAACAATTTCGGATTTTACGATGCTTTTTGGGGACCACGATTCGTTTGGGGAAATAATTTTGGATGGAACAACCCTTGGGGCTGGAACAATGGCTTCAATAATTTTGCCTACCAAAATGGCTATAGAAATGGCTTTAACGATGGAGCATTCTTTAACTACAGAAATTACGCCGTAGGAAACAATGGAACGAGCGGTAGAAGACAAATTGTGGCGCCTAGAGGCAGTGTAAGTTCTAGAAATGTTTCAACCGGAAGCGGAAATCGACCGGTAAGACCTGTAAGAGGCGGCACTCAACCAGATGGAGCGAGAACTACAACGACGGCCCCTCGAACAAACGAAGCAAGGCCGACGCGTCCAACTCAGTCAAATAGTAATGCCCCTGCGGTGGAAAGTAGACCTGTTCAAACTAGACCTAATACTACAACTAGGCCTGCGAGAAGTACTAATACTCCTGAAAGATACAGGGTGACTCCAAATAGGCCTCAGCAAACTAGACCACAACAGACGAGGCCACAGCAAACGAGTCCAACTCAGTCTAGACCGACTACGCAGCCAACAAGACCTGCTACTCGACCTGTTCAGAGCACGCCAACCAGACCGACGTACAACAGGCCAGCTCAGCAGTCTCGACCGAACTATACGAGGCCTGCGACAAGACCTGCTCCACAACAAGCTAGACCGGCTGCAAGGCCGCAACCTAGACAACAAAGTAGGCCATCGTATAATAACAGCAGACCTACATATTCTGCACCTCGAAGCACTGGCGGTGGCAGTAGAGGAACGAGCAGTCCTTCAAGAGGATCAACAAGACCATCAAGAAGATAAAAAAGAACGATTATGAAATACATTATAGCATTATTAACCCTTGGGTTAGCAGGTACGAGTTTTGCACAGAATTATTCTGATGCCCTGCAGTTTTCAAGAACCGACATTGCAGGATCAGCAAGATTCGTGGCTATGGGTGGCTCTTTTGGAGCCCTTGGGGGTGAAATTTCAGGTATTTCTGTTAACCCAGGAGGAATTGGAGTGTACAGAAACTCAGAGTTTACTTTTACCGCAGGGTTTAACAATTACAATGCAGAAACAACATTTAGGGGCTCAGATGCGGTAGATGGAAGGTTCAATATGAACTTACCGAACGTTGGTTATGTAGGCAATTACAAAATCAACTCAAATGGATGGAAAAGCTACTCTTTTGGAATTCTGCATAACAGATTAAATCAATTTGGCTCGGAACAAAGAGCATCTGGTAATTCAAACAACTCCACCTACATTGACCAATATGTTAATATTTTAAATCAAAACAACCCAAGTATTAGTAGTTTAGAAAACTTTGACTATCCATTTGGTAGCTCACAAGCATGGTGGCTTTCAATGGTAGACCAAGTTGAAGACCCAAATGATAGAAATTCGTTAATCTTTATTCCTAGAATATACAACACGAGCGAACTAGGAGCGGGAAGATCGATTGAAAAAATTGAACAGTCTAGAACATTGGACACTCGGGGCAATCAAGCTGAAACACAATTCGTCTTCGGTGGTAACTTCATGGATAAGCTGCACGTAGGAGCTAGTGTATCGGTTCAAACGGTGAGCTTTGAAAGGGAAGTAAGTTTCAGAGAAGAGTACAGTTACCTGCCAACAGTTACAGCTCAAGACTCCAATTTAGTCGTTAATTATCAAGAAGATACTAGGTTGTTATCAGAAGGTCGAGGTGTAAACTTGAAAGTTGGAGGGATTTACAGGGCGACTGAAGACCTGCGTGTTGGTCTTGCTTTCCAAACACCAACTATTATGAGGATGGATGAAGTTTTTTCTATTGATGCAAGTTCCCAGTTTGCAGATGGATTTGAGGTAGTCGCAGAATCCGTAGAGTCTACTTTTAGTTACAGACTGCGCACGCCAGCAAGAGTAACGGCTAGTTTAGCTTATATTATTTTGCAACGAGCAGCCATTAACGTAGATTATGAGTACATCGATTATTCTACGGCTTTTTTTAACGATCGACAAGGCTTTCAAAACGACTATTCATTCCAAAATCTAGAAATTCAAGATATTCTTACGAATGCTCACCATGTAAGAGTCGGAGGAGAATTTAAAATAAATCCATTCGTACTTAGAGCAGGTTACAGTTACCAAGGTAATCCATACGACCCCGAGTTCTCAATATCTGACGAAAGCAGAAACACCTATTCTTTAGGCGGCGGTTTTAGAAACAAAAACTTCAACTTTGATGTAGGAGTTAATTGGAGACAAATGACACTGAATAAAAGGTTTTATAGCTCAACAGATGCAATGGCGGCAATAGAAGAAACAGAAACCAATGTAGTATTTACTTTTGGTTGGAGATGGTAAAAGTTTATTGAACGGAATAGAAAAGGGGGAAGTTTTGCTTCCCCTTTTTCTATTTATAATTTTTTGTAATTAAAGCTTGCGCCGTTGCATGTATATTTTTTCTCCTTGTTTAGGTTCATTGCCTTCTACCATTCCATTCTTTTTTAACAGCTTCTTGTACTTAATCCCATATTTCTGTGAAATGTCCCACATGGTTTCTCCTGTTCGTACAATGTGAAACTCTTCTTTTGCTTTTGAACGTTTCGGTTGTAAGAAAAGTACTCCTTCATCAAACAGTTCTTTGTCTTTATCTAGGTCATTGTATTTGTATAATTGCCAAGTTCCCATGTCAAACTCTTCAGCAATCTTTTCAAAGCTATCTTCGGGCTTTACCTCAATATATTTAATATTATTCTCGTGCAATTGCACAGGGTGACTTCCTTTTTTCTTTGATTTAACAACTTCTTCAACGATCTCTTCTTTCTTTTTATTTTTTGAAGATTTTACAGGTTTCACTTTATCAAACTTTGCCAAGTCATTCTCTTCTATTATGCGAATCAACAGCTGTGGATATTTTGGATTTGTAGCGTAACCTGCTTCTTTTAAACCCTTTGCCCAACCTTTATAATTGGTAGTTTTTAACTCGAACAAAGCCGCGTATCGCTTTCGTTTTAAGAAATTAGAATGATCTTGAAATGACTCGTAAGCTGAATTATACTTCCTAAAGCATTCATCCTTTGAGTCGTCATCTTGAATAAAAGTTTTACCGTTCCAGCTGCTGTGGCACTTAATACCAAAGTGATTGTTGGCGTATCTGGCCAATGGGCTATTGCCATCTCCAGACTCTAAAATTCCTTGAGCTAGGGTAATACTTGCAGGAACCCCGCTGTGATGCATTTCTTTAATTGCAGCATCTTTATACATATCAATGTACTCAGGCCTTGTTATTCTTTTACTCGCCGGCTGTGAGAATGCAGCGATTGAAAATCCGAATACTGCAATGGTGAAAATTAATTTTCTCATGCCTCAAAAGTATTGAGCTTGTCAACGTCCACTGCAATCAAGTGAATAAAGTATTAACAATACTTTATTCATTAGTAAATTCAATTCCCTTGCAGCCCTCCAGTATGGATTGCTAAAATTTTACTTCCATTCTTAAAATAACCCTTCCCGATTAAATCAAACAATCCAAACATCATTTTTGAGGTGTACACCTTGTCTAGCTCAACCTTGTATTCATTGGTAAAAGCAGACAAAAATTCCAATTGTTCAAGCTTTGTTTTTCCATACCCTCCAAAATGATAGTCTAGCTGAAGTTGAACATTTTGGAGCTGTTCTTTCGAGCAGTAGTGTTTCATTTCATCCAGTATAAACCCACCTCCCTTCAAAGCAGGAAACACCAAAAGGTTTTCATCTTTTAACTGTCTGCATATTCCAGATGCTGTAGTTCCGGTGCCTGCAGAAAGAGCAATCACATCAAATTGTTGATTGGTCTCAACCATAATTTCTTCACATCCTTGAACACCTAATTCATTTGCTCCTCCCTCAGGAATTAAATAAAATACCCCAAATTGATTTTTTAAGTTTCGAATAAATTCATCTTCGGATTTTAATTTATATTCCGCTCGACTTACAAAGTGAAGGTGCATTCCATTTTCTTTAGCGTATTGTAATGTTTTATTCTCAAAACCTTCATCTCCTCGAATTACTCCGATAGTTTTAATTCCTAACAATTTTCCTGCAGCAGCAGTAGCTGCTATATGATTCGAAAATGCCCCCCCAAAAGTTAGAACCTTTTTAATTCCTCTTTTATCTGCTTCGGCAATGTTATACTTCAGCTTGCGCCATTTGTTCCCGGATATGTCAGGATGAATCAAATCATCTCGTTTTAACCATAGTTCAACCTCATGTTTTCTTAAAAACATTGAATTGAGCTGTTCAATAGGGCTTGGTAGATTAAAAAAACGCATACTCATCAAAATTGAATAAAAATGAACCAAATTGTGCTTTTATAGTTCCTTAATTTTACACTTTATGGAAGGCTTTTCAATTTTTGACAAATACGACAAGGAAGATTACTACCTTAGTAAGGAAGGATACGTGGTTTTCACTGCGAAATATCATCTCAAAAGAGGGTATTGCTGCAAGAATGGTTGCAAGCATTGTCCATATGGATTCGTAAAAAGCAAAGACCGAATCATCAAAAAGTAGAATACTCAAAAAGGAAAAATCAGTAGCAATTATGAAAACAACTACATTATCATTCAAAACACAAATTTTACAAGGAATTCCTGCAGAATTAACAGAAGCAAAAACGGTCAACCCTAAAATTAATCACGCTCCGGTAAGAAAACAGATTTTAAATGATGCTGAAAAAAAGCTTGCACTGAAAAATGCCTTGCGCTACTTTGATAAAAAACACCATGCAGTACTCGCCAAAGAATTTGCAAAAGAATTAGCTGATTATGGTAGAATATACATGCACCGTTTTCGCCCTGATTATGAAATAAAATCTAAACATTTTGAGGATTTTCCTCACCAATCGAAGCAAGCAGCGGGAATAATGCTAATGCTATCCAATAATTTAGATCATGCAGTAGCTCAGCACCCCCACGAATTAATTACTTACGGTGGTAATGGAGCTGTTTTCCAAAATTGGGCACAATACCTCTTGTGCATGCAGTATTTAGCTACCATGAACGATGAGCAAACATTGGTGATGTATTCTGGTCATTCCATGGGACTATTCCCGTCACACAAAGACGCGCCAAGAGTTGTAGTTACAAACGGAATGATGATTCCTAACTATTCAAAACCTGACGACTGGGAAAAGTTCAATGCTCTTGGAGTAACGCAATACGGCCAAATGACTGCAGGTTCTTTTATGTATATCGGACCTCAAGGTATTGTTCATGGGACGACTATTACCCTATTGAATGCGGGAAGAATGATTTCTGACGAAGGTTTAGGAGGTAAGTTATTTGTAACAGCAGGACTTGGAGGAATGTCAGGAGCTCAACCTAAAGCAGCGAAGATTGCCGGAGCAGTGAGTATTACTGCCGAAATTAATGCAAAAGCAACCCATACAAGGCATTCTCAAGGTTGGGTTGATGAAGTATATACAGACTTAGATGAATTATTAGCGAGAACAAAACAAGCTCAAAATAATAAGGAAGCAGTTTCTTTAGTCTACCAAGGTAACATCGTTGAGCTTTGGGAAAAGCTCGTAAGCGAAGACTTTAAGGTTGATTTAGGCTCAGACCAAACATCGCTTCACAATCCTTGGGCAGGAGGATATTATCCAGCCGGGTATACACTAGAAGAAGCCAACGAAATGATGGCAAACGAGCCAAAAAGATTTAAAGAAGAAGTTCAAAAAACATTGAGAAGACATGTAGTTGCAATCAATACACTGAGCGGCAAGGGCATGTACTTTTTCGATTATGGAAATGCATTTTTATTAGAATCTAGTCGAGCAGGAGCGGATATAATGAATGGATCAAATTTCAAATACCCATCCTATGTTCAAGATATAATGGGGCCAATGTGTTTCGATTATGGCTTTGGACCTTTTAGGTGGGTATGTGCATCAAATGACTCAAGAGACCTAAAAATTACAGATAGAATCGCAGGTGAGGTGTTAGAAGAAATGTCGAAAGAAGCACCAAAAGAGATTAAACAACAAGTTGAAGACAACTTAAAATGGATAAGAGCAGCAGAAGAAAACAAAATGGTTGTTGGTTCGCAAGCTAGAATTTTGTACGCAGATGCAGAAGGTAGAATGCGAATTGCCAAAGCTTTTAACGATGCTGTAAAATCTGGTGAGCTTTCTGCTCCAATAATTTTAGGTCGAGATCACCATGATGTGTCAGGGACAGATTCACCTTACCGCGAAACTTCTAACATCTACGATGGTTCTCAATTCACAGCAGACATGGCCATTCAAAATGTAATAGGAGACTCTTTTAGAGGAGCAACATGGGTTTCCATTCACAACGGCGGCGGTGTAGGCTGGGGTGAGGTTATTAATGGTGGCTTTGGAATGCTGATAGACGGAAGTAAAGACTCTGAACGAAGGCTTACTTCTATGCTTCATTGGGATGTGAATAATGGAATCGCGAGAAGAAACTGGGCGAGAAATGAAGGCGCTACTTACGCCATTAAAAGAGCAATGGAAATGGAGCCCAATTTAAAAGTTACCATTCCTAATTTAGTAGACGATGCAGATTTAGAGAACTTGCTATGAGTAAATACGACGCAAACAACATCACTTGGAAACAACATGGAATAGGGTTTGGAGTCTTTATTTACATCCTAAACACTTTTGTTATTCCTTATTTTAGTGATCAAGAAGTTACATTAGAGTCCATCTTATTCATGATTCCTATTTGTATAGCCGCAGGCTTTGCTTTTGGCAGATTCAAAAAGTGGCAGGCAGAAAGGAATAATTAAATAATGCACAGCCATTACCTGATCCATAAACCTTATGGCTACCTCAGCCAGTTTGTAAACAACGGACCAAAGCAAGGAAAGAAGAAGTTGCTCGGCGAATTGCATGACTTTCCTGAAGGAACCATGGCAATTGGTAGGCTAGACGAACCATCAGAGGGACTGCTATTATTGACGACTGACGGCATGATGAGCGAGATGGTTCGTGGAAAAAAGGTAGAGAAAGAATATTTTGCGCAAGTAGATGGTTTAGTGAACCAAGAAGCTATCCGCAAAATGGAGGAAGGTGTTGAAATTGGTTTTCACGGCAAAAAGTATGTAACCAAACCGTGCGCCGTTTCTATTATTAATGATCCTAAGTTTCCAAACAGAACGCAAAAGATTCGTGACCCAAAACACGGTCCCACTTCTTGGATTTCAATTACACTTAAAGAAGGGAAATTTAGACAAGTTCGCAAAATGACAGCAGCCGTTGGATTTCCTACCTTACGTTTAGTAAGGGTAAGAATAGGCAACTATAAAATGGAAAAATTTACTTCAGGCGAGGTTCTTCCATTGAAAGAAATTCAAGTTTAACTCCTCCTACTCTTTCGGTCAAAGGGAGTATTTCGCGTGTGCGTTTGAATTAAACGTATTTGCTCTTCTCTCACTTTTGGATGTTTTCTGTGCCCCCAAATCTTATCTCTTGCAGTTTTAGATGCTTTTTCAAAATCGATAATAGGATTGGGATAGTCTACGCCTAACTCAAAACCATACAACTGCTGTTCCATAGGCGTTAGAGACCATGGCTCATGAATAAACTCAGAAGGTAAAACACCTAATTCAGGAATCCACTTTTTAATAAAAATACCTTCTTCGTCATTGTCTTTAGACTGCTTAACAGGGTTGTACATGCGAATCGTATTGATACCGGTAGTTCCTGCTTGCATCTGAATTTGAGGATAATGAATACCAGGCTCGTAATCTAGAAAATTACGACCCAAGTGAGAAGTAATTAAGCGCCAATCTAAATCCAAGTGATGACAAGCAAATGAAACCAACATGGCGCGCATTCTAAAATTAATCCAACCTGTGTTAATTAATGCTCGCATGTTTGCATCAATCATTGGAAAACCAGTTCTACCTTCTTTCCAAGCTTCTAATTTTGCCGGATTATTTTCTCGTTCTAAAAGTTCATAACCTCTATTAATGCACTTCTTTTCATAGGCGACTTCCACTTCAAATTTCTGAATAAAATGACAATGCCATTTCAGCCGTGTCATCATATTTTCAAAACTGCGCGAATATTTCTTCCTATTTGGATGAAAGTGGACAAAGTGAAGAACCTGTCTCACACTGAGGTTTCCCCAAGTGAGGTAAGGTGAGATTCTACTGCATGACTTTCTACTCAACAAGGGTATTGAAATGTGATTGCTATAATTCTTACCCCGGTCTTCGCAAAACGATTGTAAATATTTCCAAGCATTCTTTTCTCCGGAAGGCTGAAAATTTTCCGGTAATACAGCTATTCTTTCCTCCAATTCTGGTGATAATGGAAAGTTATTTTGAAATATCAGACTCTCTTTGTGTTTGTAGGTATTTTTAATGGGCTCTTCGCTCATGGTCTCATTCCACATTTTGTCCCAACCGTTTCTGTTCTTAATTCCGCGAACAATTGCATCTCTCTGAAATTCTTGCCAAACAACACCAACAGAATTAAACAACTTTTTTATGGCTTTATCACGATCCCATGTTACCTGCACTCCACTTTCTTGATAGCTAAAAACATTTTTAACATCGTATTGATTTAAAATACTTAGAAACCCATCAACAGCATTACAATGCATGGTCAGTATTTGTTGATTATACGCCTGTAAACTTTCCTTCATTTCTCGAATACTTCCTAAAATAAATTGCAAGTGTCTTTCTGAAGTAGCTGAATGAGCGAGCAGCTCAGGCTCAAAAAAATAGACCGTTAAGTACGGTAAGCTGCTCTTTTCTGCAGTAGCAAAAGATTCATGATCCCGCAGTCGCAAGTCTTTCTTCAACCAAACCACGTTTATCCCTTTCTTTCCCATTCTCAAAAAGAACCTTCAAATAAATAAAAAGTTTGAAAAACATGAGATTCTAAAAATAAGTCTACTTTTGTAAGTGATTACTCACTTTTATGAAATCAAAAAAAGAACTCATACTGGAAACTGCGCTTGACCTTTTTGCAAAAAAAGGGTTCAATGCAACAAGTACGTCTAAAATAGCCAAATCAGCAGGGGTTTCAGAGGGTCTTATATTTCGTCATTTTTCGAATAAAGATGGATTATTACAATCTATTTTAGATTTAGGCAAAGAACGGAGTGTGAAACTTTTTGAAGGAATTTCAGAATTGGAACTACCAGCAGACAAGCTAAAATACATTCTCCAAATTCCATTTAACATTCCATACACAGAATATGCCTTTTGGAAATTACTGTACGCTATAAAATGGCAGGCAGATAAATATGATGAAGAAATGTCAAATCAATTGAAATCCATTGTAATTGACATTT
>Ga0206129_10000597_pt1 | contig 54940 bp, 47 predicted proteins | sample Helgoland_Spring_8_FD_148616 | JGI IMG/M metagenome (GOLD analysis project Ga0206129, IMG submission 148616) | Pelagic subsurface seawater microbial communities from Kabeltonne, Helgoland, North Sea - Helgoland_Spring_Bloom_20160502_2 | ecosystem: Environmental > Aquatic > Marine > Epipelagic ...
GGTCACCAAGGTTCTAGAGCGTGGAGAATACGATAAACCTATTGGTAAACCTCTCAACCCAGGGGTCTTTTCCGTTTTAGGTGAAATGGATGCTGGCAGTCCATCGAACCGCCTAGGCCTGGCCAACTGGATCACATCAGATGACCAACCCCTTACTGCCCGTGTCTTGGTTAATCGTTTCTGGTTGATGGTGTTTGGTGATGGACTTGTGAGTACACCCGAAGAATTTGGGTTGCAGGGAGAGCATCCAACCCACCCCGAACTGCTTGACTGGATGGCGGTGGACTTTCAGGAAAACGGATGGAATCTCAAGCGATTGCTGAAACAATTCCTCACCAGCCGAACCTTTAAACAATCCTCCGCTAGACGTTCTGATTTTCCTGATCCGGAAAATAAGTACTGGGGTAGGGGGCCATCCTACAAGCTTGATGCTGAGGTGGTTCGGGATTTATCCCTGTGGTCATCCGGATTGCTCAATCGTAAAATTGGAGGGGAAGGTTTTAAGCCTTATCAACCATCCGGTATGTGGATCGCTCTGTCTCACCCAAACAGTGATACCAAAAATTATGTGATGAATAAGGATGACAGTATTTATCGTCGCAGTTTGTACATGTATTGGAAGCGTACCTCCCCGCATCCAATGATGACCCTCTTCGATGCACCCAGTCGAGAGACAAGCTGTGTGCAACGCTCTCGTACCAGTACATCGCTTCAATCTCTTGCTTTATTTAATGAGACTCAACGGATGGAAACCGCCCGCAAGCTAGCCGAGCGATTGCTTCGGGATAAGCAAAGGGATAGTAGCCGGATCGAGTATCTTTTCACCCTGCTTACTTCCCGCAAGCCAAGCACGGTGGAGTCCACAGCTCTTTCCACCCTATTGGACAATGCAAAGAGCAGGTTCTCCCTGTCGGAGGAGGATGCCCGCAAGGTGCTTGAACATGGCCTCGCCCCAGTGGATGAAAAATTACCCGTAGCAGAGGTAGCCGCATGGACGCAGGTGGCCGCTACTATGCTTGCGAGCGATCCGGCAATTTTACTTTATTAAAAACTTTAATACGAGACCAAGACTATGACCCAGGCAGATTTATTTCTCGATGATTCCTTTCACATCAACCGTAGGCAATTCTTTGGCCGTACTGCCCTTGGCTTGGGTACGGCATCCATGGCCAGCCTGCTTAGTAGCGATTTATTGGGCCGTTCTGTACCCACCGAGGGTTTACACCACAAAGCCACTGCCAAGCGGGTAATTTATTTATTTATGAGCGGGGGGCCCAGCCATATTGATATGTGGGACTATAAGCCCCGTTTAAGGGATGAATACGGCAAGGACCTTCCTCCTGAAGTGCGCGATGGCCAGCGTATCACCGGGATGACATCCGGGCAGAAAACCCTACCGCTTGCACCCAGTAAGTTTGAATTTACTAAATGTGATAACAATGACAAAGGCGTTTGGGTAAGTTCATTGCTTCCTTACACCTCCAAAATTACCAAAGAATTGTGTGTGGTCCATGGGACTTTTACCGAGGCAATTAATCACGACCCTGCGATTACTTACATCCAAACGGGGAGCCAAATTCCAGGTCGTCCCAGTCTCGGTTCCTGGTTGAGCTATGGATTGGGCAGTATGAATGAGAACCTGCCCAACTATGTGGTCATGCTTGCTCGTACTAATCATCCTCAGCAAAGTTTGTTTAACCGCCTTTGGGGTACTGGTTTTATGCCATCTGACCATCAAGGTATACTTTTTCGAGCAGCAGAAAATCCCGTCCTTTATTTAAAAAATCCACAGGGGGTTACGCAAGGTGACCGCCGGGCTCAGCTCGATGCTCTCGCTGCCCTCAACCAAAACCATTATCAGGAATTTGCAGATCCCGAGGTTCTTTCCCGCATTAAGCAACACGAAATGGCATACCGGATGCAGACATCGATCCCGGAATTAATGGATATGGGTGAGGAACCGGAGGAGGTTTTTGAACTTTATGGTGAGGATGCCCGCACACCTGGTACTTTTGCTGCTAGTTGCCTTAACGCCCGCCGCATGGCCCAGCGGGGCGTGCGCAATATCCAAATTTTTCACAGAGGGTGGGATTCTCATGGAGGTTTACCTGCTCAGCATGGTTCGCAATGCAAGGATATTGACCAGGCTTGCTATGGTCTAATTACTGATCTTAAACGCAAGGGCATGCTCGATGATACTCTCGTTGTATGGGGGGGAGAATTTGGCCGCACCAATTATTGCCAGGGTAAACTAACCCGGGAAAATTATGGCCGCGACCATCACCCCCGTGCCTTTACCACCTGGATGGCAGGTGGGGGAGTGCAACCGGGTATCACCTATGGGCAATCCGATGAGTATGGCTATAACCTTACGGACCGTGATGGAAATGTGATACGGCCGAACAAAGACCATTGGACGCAGGACACCATGCATGTTCATGACTTGAATGCCACAATTTTGCATCTCCTCGGAATTGATCATCGAAAACTCACCTATCGTTACCAGGGCAGGGACTTTCGCCTCACCGATATTCATGGTCATGTGATCAAAGATATCATTGCATAAGAAGGACCTTTTCATTCCTCAATTTTCGATATTACTTTTTGAGAATCTCGAGGAGTAAAGACTCGCTTTTAGGTTTCAGACAAGCTCTGTACCCATTTATCCTTAATCCTGTAATTATTCCCTCGCTTTTATGCAAGGGTCATGCGTTTTTGGGTACATAATTTTAATAAATGATGATTGATATATTTGAAGTATCTGCTGCAGATGAGAAAACATTGAGGGCAATCAATAATTTAATTCCCCAACTTTCTCAATCTGCTTCCATAATAAATGAAGCTTACCTGTGTAAGATCCTGGAATCAGACAGAACAAAACTTTTCTTTGCTCAAGAAAAGGACAAGGTTTTGGGAATGCTTACATTAGTTTTATTTTCAATTCCAACTGGCACCAAAGCATGGGTTGAGGATGTTGTTGTTGATCAAAGTGCAAGGGGTAAGGGGGTCGGGGTAACCCTTATGAATCATGCAGTAGGAGTGGCTGAGAATTGTGGGGCAATGAGTGTGGATCTTACCTCGCGACCTTCCCGAGAGGCTGCAAATCAACTCTACAAAAAGCTTGGATTCAGCACGCGTGAGACCAATGTTTACCGTTTTAAGTGTAATTAATTCCTTTTCCTTATTTTCACCCGAACCAACTACGTATGAGTGCCTCCCCCTTCATTTTTTCTTTTGTTTTATTTTTTCAAGTCAACTTGGATAAAATTCGAAATAGCGGATTTTATAAGCTAATTGAAGAAAAGTACCCAGCGATTTCACAAAGCTTGGCCCCCATGGGAACGGATGAGGATTTTTTAAAAATCCAAAAACTAACAGGGATCAAACCCGAAGATCTCGAAGCAATTAATCTTCGATTTGAGGCCTTGGATGGTATCGAAAAGGTTGATGCTCCCACATTGGGCTCCAATATGGATTTTTTCACCTCAGCCCAAGTTAAGGGATCAATTCGGTCGGATGATTTGATCGGTTATCTTCTCGATCAGTTGGAGGAAGAAAGTGGAGCTGAAGTGAGGAAACAAGCAGAAGATTCCAAACAACAAAAAGGGACCCAGACTACAATCGTCATACCAGCGGATTCATTTCATGCTTCTTTCCCTCATGAAAGTGATAAAAAGCATGCTGATTTAATGCTTGGTTTGGTTGAAGGAAAAAAGTCGTCCAACATTTTCATTGGATTAAAAAATAGAGTTTTGGATGCTATGTCTGGCAGTCAAGTGAGCCCTTTAATGACCGTTTCAGATGCGATGGCAAAAGATAGGCAAATTACCTTTGCTATGAAAATTGACCCTGCTTTATGGGATCGCCCAGAATTTGCACCCAACCCCCAAGCTCCTTTACTTGCCGGGTTGTCAAATTCAATGAAAGGTATTCGTGAAGTCGGTTTTTCTTTTAGTTTTCGTGAGAAATCTTTAGGGATTGAAATTTGTGTACATTGCGAGGATACCCAGGCTGCTCTGGGGTTATGGACTGTCGCACAAGGTGGGCTGGGCATGGCCCAATTATCTATGGCTCAAGAAGTCGGGGTTCCATTTTCTTCGATTGTGAGCCGAATCAAAACGGAAGCAAAAGGCAAAGAAGTTTTTGTGCGCTTGGAGGTATTACCTCCTGACTTGGATGAGTTTGCAGCTCAAATAGAGTTAGCTACAAATCAAGCGGATAGGATATCGGCCAAAGTGCCCCAGCCCCCTCAATCTCTAGTTAGGAAACAAGCCCCACCCTTTGAGATTTCGCTTCTCGAGGGTAAGAGTGTGACCCTCTCAGCTTTGAAAGGTAAAGTGGTGGTACTTGATTTTTGGGCATCATGGTGTGGGCCCTGCGTGAAAGGCTTACCGGTTGTCAGCCAAGTTGTAAAAGAATTGGGTGGGGAAGAAGTCGTGCTATTTGCAATCAATCAAGGAGAGTCGAAAGAGCAGATTAATACTTTTCTTAAAGCCAAAAAACTAGAATATTTAACGGTCGGGTTTGATCCTGAAAATGCTTTGGGCAAAATATTTCGTGTGCAAGGTATACCACAAACAGTGGTGATCGATCAAAGCGGTAAGGTTCACAGTGTTCATGTTGGATTTTCTGAGAATGTAGCCAAAAAGTTGAAGAAAGAAATCCAAGAGCTTTTGTCCAAATAGGCCTGAGTTTCTCTCTTTTTTCTGAGATCTGAGTGAAAAATTAATGGAAGATTTGTAGCTTCCGTGTCCTAAGGAGTTAATTCCGGGCTATATGGTTTCATCTATTTTAACCACACCCCGCTAACGCCTAAAAGGAGAAAAAGCTATGATGAAAGTAAATGATTTCCAAAAGTATGAAATAACCCTGCTTATTTCCTACGAAGATTACTTCAGCCTTATTTATGATACCAAATATTTACTGGAAGCGAGGTTAGGTCCAAATCGGACCTTCATCGCGAAAAAAGCAATGTATGGCAATAGTCGTAAGAAAGCGGTGCAGAAGGCAGTTCAATGGTTTTGGAAAGACTTTAAAGGTGTACTCGGCCCAGCCAACAAAATTATGACCATTAACGACCCCTTTAACGAAGTTGTTTATGATGAGGACTTTGCCTGCAATGACTTGAATAATAAGTATTTGGATGACCAGACAATTATCCGGGTAATTGGGCAAGCAGAGGGTGATCTCGTTCGGGATGACAGCGAAGGTTCGGCAAACCATCCAGCCAATAGTCTCAAACGAATCAAGAGAAGACGTAAGGAAAATAAACAAATTGCACCCCGATTATTTCAATCTCCCGCTGGTTTACTTTTTTACAAATCGACTGTACCCATAGCAGGCAAAGCGGCTCGTTCCAAAACTCGTTTGGTCAAGCTCTCCTCCAAAAATTTGGATAAGGCCTTGAGAGAAGTTTCCCGACGTGGTTTAAATAAGTTTGAGGGTTTTGATGAAAAAAAACAGAATAATACTCGTTCCTCATCTCGTTTATCCCAACAAGCTGCCTAGACACTGCTATTTTAATGTCCTCTCCTTCCGACAATCGCTCTGCTGAGTTAGTTCAACTTATGATGAAGTACCAGCGTAGATTGTTTGCTTACATCCACACCCTTGTTCCTTCGAGAAGCGATGCAGAGGATATTCTACAGGAGACCAGTCTAACCATTTGCGAAAAATTTAAGGATTTTGAAATTGGTACAAATTTTTATTCTTGGGCTTGTCAAATCGCTTATTGGAAAGTCAGAGCTGCGCGTAAAAAGTTTGCGATGTCCAAGGTTGTATTCAATCAGGAAGTTTTGGATGTTATTTCCCAGACACATGGGAAAATGGAAGAAGAACTAGATCACAGGCATTATGCATTATCCAGGTGCTTGAAGAAATTAAACGAGCGTGACCGGCGTATGGTCCTAACCCGGTATGAGTCTGGTAAGAATGTAACGGCTGCAGCACAGGCGTGTGGACGCACCGTGCAAGGGGCTTACAAAGCTTTGAATCGAATAAGAAAAGTACTCTTTGATTGTGTGACCTTTGAGTTGTCCATGGAGCAAGCCAAATGAAGTTGTCAGATAACGAGATTATTGAGCTTCACGACCTTTTTGATGGTCTTGTAGAGAATAACCTTTCTATTAAGGATAAAGAAAGGCTTCAGTCTCTCCTGGAAAACTCTGAGGAAGCGAGGCACTTTTACATCCGGTTTATTGATATGTCTGCAAGTTTGAAATACTATGCTGATGAGTTGCTTGGGGGTGATGAGGCAGGTCAGGGCTCGAAGTTTGCGATTACTGGCAAGGTGGTACCTTTTATTTCTCCGTTTCTTGCCGCAGCGGCGATTTTTGCGGTGGGCTTCTATATTTTTTCCTCCCTCGATACCGAGACTTCAGTTGATGATTATATTCCATTGTCTGCTAATGAAATTGTCATTGAACCCGAGAAGGTAATCACCACCGATGACACTGTGGCGGTTTTAACCAAGTCCGTGGGGGTGAAATGGTCAAAACATACTGGTTTCCGGCCTGAGCTCGGAACCACCCTCGAACTATCAAGATTGCAAATTCAAAAAGGGTTGGTGCAGTTGGAGTTTTTACAAGGGTCCACCGTTATCTTGGAAGGCCCTGTTGACTTTCAAATTCTGAATTCCAACGAAGGGAAACTTGCCAAGGGTAAACTCCGTGCCACCGTTCCTGAAGTCGCCCGCGGGTTTACGGTCAACCTTCCCAAGGGTAGGTTGATCGATCTGGGTACTGAGTTTGGACTTAATGTTCATCCCGGTGGTTCAACTGAAATCTTTGTTTACAAAGGAAATGTGCTGTATCGCGGACAAAATGACAGCGATGAAGAAGTCACCCGGGAAATCTCTGGGGGGGAGGCTCTTTTTGTTGATCCCTTCGGCTTTGCTAATTGGGTGGAAATGCCAAGTGAACCATTTATTGGTACGGCTGACTTAGCCTATCGATCGAAGGAGGAATCGCAGGTGAGGCATGCGGCGTGGTTGGAATTGAGCAAGGAGATTTCACAAAGCGCAAGCACATCTCTTTATTATTCATTTGATAACCAGTCTCCTTGGGCCCGGGTTGTACAGAACCAATCGAGTCCTCAAAAGAGTTTCCTTAACGGTGCTATTATCGGGTGCAAGTGGAGCGAGGGAAGGTGGCCCGGGAAAGGGGCACTTTCTTTTGAAAGGCAAAACGATCGTGTACGTTTGAATTTCCATGAAAAATTGCCGACAGTTACCCTCTGCAGTTGGATTAAGATTGATAAACTTTCGAATCACTTGTCACCAATTTTATGTTCGAACAATGCATCCAGTGGTGCAGCATCTTGGTATATAAACAGGAAAGGACAGGTCGTACTAGAGGTTTTTCGGGGATCAATCAAAGACACTTATCAGTCTGCGGTTGCATTTCGTAAAGAAAGATTGGGCAAGTGGATGCATGTAGCTACGACTTATGATCTTGGATCTAAAAGAGTAAGCCACTACGCCAATGGGCGACCTTTCAGTCATGAGCAAATTAAAGGAAGTATGCCCATATCCTTTGCTAATTCTCAGCTCGGTCATTTAGGCAAAAATAGTGCTTTCTCCAAAGATATTGTTTTAAATGGCAGTGTCGATGAGTTTGTTGTTTTTAATATTGCATCCCCAGAGGCCGATATCAGGAGAATGTATGAAATTGGGTGCCCGTACGAAATGGCGAATTCTTTAGGTCCCAAATTGCCCTAGGGTAGAGTTATCTTCTTCCTGTAATTACCTGAAATTTTTGCCCCAGATAATGTGGGTGTATTAATTCTTTAATTTTATTTTTTTCAGCCTGGGTTCCTTGGCTAATAATTTTCTCCAGTTGGTCCGGTGCATGTTTTATCAAAAAACTTTCTTGAGAATGATTTGAAACATGCTGGAAAGCGTTCTGATTTAACAGGTCAATGATATGCTCCCAGCAGAGATGGCAGGTAATATCCTGTTCGCCCGGTGTCTGAAGTATATTGTTGTATTGCACATGGTTTTTATAAGCCCGACCCGATCCCATGGATTTATTTTCCAAAATCTCACTTGTAGTATGAAATCCATAGTCAAAAGTCATAAAAAGACCTTTCCAGTCAGATGATTGAATTAATTTGAGTAGTGCCTGATGGGCACCAGTCGGCCAATCGATGGTATATCCATCCTGAGGTTGATCTTTTTCCCCAAGTGGTAAGACCTCTTCCAAGCTGATTGGGGTATCGGTTATGATTTCCCGAATCGATGACTTTTCCACCTTCACTCTGTGCTCACACCATCCAGCCAAGCTCTTGGAGAAAGAAAATCTTTTAAATGGTTGGGCATCAAGCCATTCATTGGAGTAAACAACAGAGAGGGGGGGGATGTCGTACTCTTCACCTAGTCGGATTACTTTGTAGGATGAAAATGGATGATCAACTTCGGAGAAAAGGCAACTTTCTGGTTCCGCTGCAATTTCAACAAATACATATTCTTTAAGGTTCTCATCTCCCAGTAATTTCACGCTGGATTCAAGGATGAGTTGGGCCCACAACTTTTGGAAAGAGGAGGAGGTGTAGAAATCACTATCTTTCGACTTACCAACTCTTTTTCTTGGCTGTTTGTAATAGCCATTATCTGCATCGTAAAGTGCCCAGTGGATAAAGGAGTCAAGCGGGAGGGTGTCTTGGTCATCCAATTGTTTGGCAAGGGATGAAACCAATCTTTCGCTAATTGTTGTCGATAGCAATGTCATCTGTTATATCAAAAGGTTTATGCCTATAACTAAGCGAGGAAAAACAGGACAGCGATTAAATTGGTGGATCATTCTTCCCGTTTGGTTATTTTGCGGGATCATTGGTTTTGCTTTAACCAATGTATGGATAAATCCATCCCTTCGCACTTTTTTTACACCTGACTATTGGCATTCCGTTTCCAAGTTTGAGGAAGCATTACGCTTGGTTAATACTGAGTATGTTGAGCAAAATAAATCGGGCATGCTTGGGCTAACCAACCAAGCCATTCAGGGCATGGTCAGTAAGTTGGACCGACATTCACAATATTTTAATCAGGCCGAGTATGACATCTTCCATGACGACACTCATCGCACTTATGTTGGGGTTGGCATTATGATTCGTTTAAATGAAAAAGGGGTTGTGGTCACCCGGGTTTTCCCTGGAAGCCCTGCAATTGAATCAGGTTTAGCAATCGGTGATGTTATTCTGCGGGTGAATGATCTGAGTGTGGAGGGAAACGACCTAGAGCAAATAAGTAACAGAATCAAGGGGGAGCCAGGTACAAAAGTTAACCTTTCAGTGAAGAGCTTACTTGGTAAGACTAAGGATATAGAGGTTACCCGAAAGAAGATTATTATTTCCAGCGTGGATGTATCCAATCTCGATGATAATGGTACGGGGTATATTCATATCGTACAGTTTACTGAAAAAACAGGAAAGGAGGTAGAGGGAAAACTTGAGGCCTTTAAACAAAGAGGTATGCAACGAATAATAATAGATCTTCGTGACAATGCCGGCGGTCTACTTTCAGGGGCAATAGAGGTCGCTTCCTTGTTTGTTCCTGAAAATGAATCTATTGTGACTGTAAAGGGAAGAGGACAGGGGCAAAAACGTGTTTTTACATGTAAAAAAGATGGGCCATATGTGGAGATGCCTATTGCCATTTTGCTTAATGAAGGCAGTGCCAGTGCTTCCGAGATAGTTGCAGGAGCCCTGTCAAAAGCAGGGAGAGCTATACTTGTTGGTGAGAAAAGCTTTGGGAAGGGGTCTGTGCAGACCGTTTTTTCTCTAATGGATGGCACGGGAATGAAGCTTACCACAGCAATGTATTTTTTCTCGGATGGCACCACGATTCACGAAACTGGAGTTCAGCCAGAACACCTTGTGCCATGTAGTGATGAGAATGAGACCAAGCTAAGATTGCAACGATACGCGGTGGGTGCACCCTCGGGGAAAAGTTTTTTTGATTTATTTGGTTTTACCAAAATACAAGATGAGCAATTACTTGCAGCCCAGACACTTTTACTCAGTTCTGAGGGTAATAGTTCGAAATAATAATGGTACCTTTTTTTTATGTGGTTAGCTTTTGAAAGTTCTTGTGATGAATCAGCCTTGGCCCTTGTATCTGAAAAAGGGGAAGTGCACGGAGAGTGGTTGCATACCCAAATTGAAAAGCATGCTGAATACGGTGGTGTAGTGCCTGATCTTGCTGTCGGAGAGCATCTCAATAATTTCATCCCCCTTCTCGGTCATGCTATGTCCGAATTTGATTTGCCTTCCATAGTTACCAGGATTGCGGTGACTCGAGGTCCCGGGTTAGTCGGATGCTTGGGTATGGGAATCGCATTTGCCAAGTCTCTTGGCTTGATCTGGAATGTTCCCGTTTTTGGGGTCAATCATCTGCGTGGCCATGCTTTTTCTGTCTTCATGCAGGAAATATCTGACGGACAGCTTCCCTGGGGAAAGGTATTGCCGCACCTTGGCCTTCTTGTTTCAGGAGGAAATACTCTGTTGTTTGAACTTAATGAAAAACGAGAAATTAAAGTCATCGCTGAGACTGTGGATGATGCTGCGGGAGAGGCTTTGGATAAGGGGGCAAAATTGCTCGGAATTCCTTATCCTGGAGGAGCAAAAATGGAGACTGTTGCCCAAGATGGTAAGCCAACGGCCTATGAATTTCCCCGAGCTTTCCCTGAAAAAAAAGAGCTGAAATTCAGCTTTTCTGGGCTTAAAACAAGTCTGTTGTATAAAATCAAAAGTTGGAGTGATGAGGAGATTTATCGAGCCAAGCCGGATTTATGTGCATCTTTTCAGCAAGCAGTTGTAGATCAGTTGGTCAGAAAAGCCAGGCATGTAATCGACAAGGGTGAATTTAAAAGCTTTGGGCTTTCAGGAGGAGTGGCGAATAATGAATTGTTGCGTTATGAGTTTACAAAATTGTGTGAGGATAAAAGTTTACAGTTTTTAGCCGCACACAAAAAACACACTGGAGATAATGCGGCTATGATTGGATTTGCTGCGTTTGCGGACTCAGGTGTTTTAGCAAATAATGTGGACCAATCCCTATCGTTTGACCCATCCCTTCGTTTGGTCTGACGGTAGAATTAGTTGTACGCTTTCTTGCACTTTTCTAAAAACATGCCATTATTGTGTCTTGTATTATGATATCTGACCCTAAAAAAGAAAAGAAACTATCGGCTAATGAATCTATCAAGGAAGGTAGTGATTTTTTACGTGGAACGATTGTTGAAAGCCTACAGGACGAGTCTACGGGCAGTATTCCTGCCAGCGATGCCCAACTGACAAAATTCCACGGAACTTACCTGCAAGATGACCGTGATAAGCGTGCCAGCTTAATTAAAGAGAAGAAAGAGAAAGCCTTCTCATTTATGATCAGAGTACGAGTGCCCGGAGGAGTCGCGACTGCTAAACAGTGGGTAGGTATAGATGATCTCTCAGACAAATTTGCCGATGGCACCCTTAAGCTCACCACTCGTCAGGCTTTTCAACTGCATGGCATCTTGAAGAGTGACCTGAAGCAGACGATGAAAGAGATTAATGATACTTTGCTCGATACCCTTGCAGCCTGCGGGGATGTAAATCGCAATGTCATGAGCCCATCCAACCCTTTTGAGTCAAAGTTGCATGGACAGGCGTTGAAAGTAGCCCAGGATATTCACGATCATCTTACTCCTAGTACTTCAGCATATGCGGAAATTTGGCTGGATGGTGAAAAATCGGCAATTGGTGAAACCGAAGTCGAGCCAATCTATGGGAAAACTTATTTACCTCGCAAGTTCAAGATAGCCGTCGCTCTTCCACCTCGAAATGATGTAGATGTTTTCTCTAATTGCCTTGGCTTTGTTGGAATAGCTGAAGGTGATCAGATTGTCGGCTACAATGTTTTGGTCGGTGGGGGACTTGGTATGACCCATGGTAAGGTTGCGACTTTTCCACGTCTTGCCGATGTAATCGGTTTTTGCAGACCCGATCAGGTCGTTGAAGTTGCTGAAGAAGTTGTAAAGATTCAAAGAGATTATGGTGACCGTTCAGACCGCAGACATGCCCGCTTAAAATACACCATTGAAGACCGTGGGGCTGATTGGTTTGCCGAGGAGTTGAATTCCCGGCTCGGGTGGTCGTTGGGTGAAGCCAGAGATTGTTCATTTGAGTCTACAACTGATCGTTATGGTTGGAATCAGGATCCTGATGGTTTGTGGACTTTTGGTATGTTTGTTGAGGGTGGACGTTTGCGGGGAGATGATAAAAAGGCAGTCCGAAAGATTGCCACGACCACGGACTGTGAGTTTAGGCTGACTGCCAACCAAAACCTGGTGATGGCCCGCATTTCATCATCAGACAAGGAAACGATTGAAGCAATTTTTACAGAATTTAATGTTCAAGATCCAAATTCTTACTCTGCTTTGCGGTTGAATTCCATTGCTTGCACAGCCTTGCCCACATGTAGTTTAGCTTTAGCGGAAAGTGAGCGTTACTTGCCCACTTTGATTGACGATCTTGATAACATTATTGATCGTTTGGGGCTTCGGTCTGAGTCAATTGCTATCCGGTCTACAGGCTGCCCGAACGGATGCGGCCGTCCCTTTCTTGGTGAGATTGGTCTCGTAGGTAAGTCGCCGGGTAAATACAACCTCTACTTAGGCGCAGGCTTTGATGGGGAGCGTCTCAACAAATTATTTAAACCAGCGATTACTCACGACGAAATACTTGAGTGCCTTGAACCAATTTTAGAGGATTATTCTAAAGAGAAAAAAGAGGGTGAAAAATTTGGTAACTTTTGCATTCGTAAGGAGTATGTGAAAGCAACATCCGAGGGTGCTGATTTTCACGAATAGGGTATTGCTTCTTTTGGAAGTAAATACTCTCCGAAAATAATTGTGGCTAAACGCTTTTCAAAAGCACTTGGGCGCAGGACCCATGCGAATCCTGATGCTGGTATTTCCACCCTATCAGAAGACGAAGGTCTGGATGCTATTGACGAAATGGAAGGGGATGCTTTTTTACTGATCCTGGATCAGGTACAAGACCCCCGTAACCTGGGGGCATGTTTACGATCTGCTGATGCCGCAGGAGTGAGCATGGTGATTATGCCTGCAGATCGATCGTCTGGACTCACAGATGTTGTGCGGCATGTTGCTGCTGGTGCTGCTGAATCTCTGCTTTTAATGCGGGTACGGAATTTGTCTCGCATTATGAAGCAACTTAAAGAAAGAGGTATTACTCTCGTAGGCACAAGTGATCAGGCAAAGCTTTCGATTTATGAAGTTGATGTAACCGGACCTATGGCACTTGTTGTGGGTGCGGAGGAAACAGGGATTCGTCGTTTAACCGCAGATAACTGTGATCAACTAATGAAAATTCCTATGAGTGGCAATGTGGACTGCTTAAATGTGTCGGTTGCCACTGGAGTTTGTTTATTTGAAGCAGTTAGGCAGCGAACAAGTAAGAAGTCTTAAAGTTTGGGTTACCTTTTAACTGGCGTTCCCTGTACCTGGAGTCAGGGAATGAGCAAGCTGGATTTTTGGCAAAAAATATCGCTTGGCTGAGAAAGCCAAAAGAGTGGCAAACAACACTGTACTCAGAATAGAGTTGCGAAGGAATAAGTAAGCAGGAGCGTATCCAGGTTCGCCAAAAATTGTGGCATGGAAAAGACCGGTTAAACTTTTGGTATAGGCAGGGTTGACCCACCAGGCAAATAGGCAAGTGATAAGGTGAAATACCAGGGCGGCCATGGCTCCATGAAGAGCAGTGGATAACAGATTGCCATTGGCTTTGATATATTTACCGTAACAAAATATAAGGGAGTAAGAAAGAAGGGTTACAAGCATGAAAGGTTCGAATAAAGCGTGCCCGTAGTTATGAGATAGAGCAAAGTCAGTTAAGATGACGCTAAATATAGGGGTTATCCAGGCGAGGTGCCCTTTTAAGTAGGCTCCGGAAATAAGGAAAATAGCGAGGGCTGGAGTAAAATTGAAAAGTTGAGGGTAATCCAAAGGCAAATACCTCGATAATCCAAGCAATACCAAAAGACATGCGAAATAAAGAAGTGGTTTTAAACTAACTGGGTTTGGAACTTTGATCGTGGCCATATTTTGTTTATAAGTTTTCTATGGAAAAGTACAACCTTAGCCGTAATATTTTTGATTTTCTTTACGATTAAGCGTGGTGATATATGCCCATTTAAATACTCATTTTCATAATGATAATATCGACATTTCCTGGCTGCATGCTTCTCAATTTACGCTGTTTTCTTATTACCTGAAAGCCCACTTTTTTATAACAAGTTATAGCTTGCTTGTTTGTGGCTAAGGTATTCAGAGAAATTGCTTTGGCAGATCCTTTCTTTTTAATAAGATTAATTAATTCATGGCAAAATTTTTGTCCATAACCACGACCCCTTAGCTCAGGGTTTACAATGACTCTGCAAATAGATGCTGAAGAAGGTATCTTGCTTACAACTTCCCCGTATGAGACTAATTGTTGTATAGAATCGATCAGGGAATAGGCAAAGACATCTTTTCTTTTGAGGTGACGATTAAAAGCGGGTAGGGAGAAGTCATGATCGAAGGTACTACCTGACCATAAAATCCGCTCTGTTTCATTCTGGATCCAGCTAAGTAGCTCGGGTCCGGCTCTCTCTTGAAAAGGTTGGAAATTCAATTTTGTGGATTTTAGAAATGACAAGGTAGTAAATGGTCACGCATCAAATAATGACCACCTACAGTTTTTTTGGCGAAAGGACTATATTTTTTGAATCCGTTGTGGTATGTAGGAACATTAAAACCTTACATTACTTACATCATTACCTATTAGATATGAATAAAAATAAAAAATTATTAATCGGATTTGGACTTTGCTTAATGACCAGCTTTTTAATGGGAGCTATTTTCCAGAAATCAGAGGCAACCTTAGCTGTGATTAAAGCAGGAGTGGATCAAGATGGAAATCCAGTCTGTATAAATAAATCTCAGGTTTATCTATTCAAAAAGCTCCAGGCCCAAAATAAAATCGAGTTTCTTTATCATGATCCGATAGATGAGAAAGCATCGGTCGTAAAATCTTTCGCAGATTCCATATCTTTGGATAAATATTGGGATAGCCTAATTAAAAACTGGTAGGTACAGGTTTTAATTTATTTTATAAAAAAAATCTTTCTTTGATGCGCACGCCTCCCTCTTTATCCATGGGGATGATAACACAGCATTTTGAATGATCTGGAGTGGCTAAGAAAACATAAGGCTTATTCTTTTCATCAACTCTTCTTGGTAATCCGTTTTTGGGTAAAATCTCAATGCATTCAAGAAAGTCTTTCCCATTGTATCCTTTTTCAAAAGAGTCAGAGTACAACCCATCTGGATGAATAAAAGAAGTCAGGATACCAAACCTGGATCGGCCCCGTTTTGTGAACTTAATAATATCACCCAGTTGAAATGTTCTTTTTTCTTTAAACCTAAAAAGGTTTAATTTTTTACAAGCAGTTTCATCCAAGGAAAAAATCTTTGGACCTTCTAAACTTCCTTTTTCAATCGGTCTAAGGTCGTGTTTATTCAGTTCCACCATTTCAAGCTTTCTTCTTCTTCCTTCTCGGACAAAGATAACTTCTCCAATTCTTTTTTTGTTTTTTTGAATTCTTTTTTCTACAACCAGATCTCCAACCGAAAGTTTCTCATTTTCTTTCTTTTTGATTTTCATTACTCAGCCATAATAGCTCCACTTTAAGTATAAATCAATAGATACACTAAATAAATCTTGTATTATTTTTGGTGAAGCGAACATTTTGAATAAGAATTTTACAAATTCTTATTTTTCAACGATCCAAATATTTCTGAATTGAAGGGGGTTGTTATGGCCTTGAAGCCTAATAGCACCCGGGGTGCCTTCTGGTTCATTGCGGGCACCGCCTGTTTTAGTGGGAATAGGGAATCCATCATGGATTAGGATTCCGTTCAGTTTCACGGTAATCCTGGCATCGGAAATTTTGATTCCCTGCTCAGACTTGGCGTTGGTGAAATCAATATCATAAGTTTGCCAGGATAGGGGAGGGAAGCAGGCATTCACCATTGAGTTTTTGATGGAGTATATGCCCCCGCATTCATTATGTAAGCCTTCAAGGCCAAAAGTATCTAGGATTTGATTCTCGTACATATCAACATTATAGACCCCACTGTTTCCTCTTTGCTGCCCTCTAGCGGTTGGTCGAAAAGGTAGCATGAATTCTAGATGTAGGTAGTAGTTATTGAACTTCTTTTTCGTCTGTAAACTTTTTCCGTCTGTGTTTAAAAGTTTGGTCTTAGCATCCATTCTTCCTCCATGCCATTGGTCTTTATTTGAGCCGTCAAAGAGGACAATCGATTTTTCGGGGGGAGCTTTTAGAAGAGTTGGGCTTTTTCTGTCTGTTTTTTTAAGATGTAGTTTTTCTCCATCTTCTCCGAGCAGGGTGATGGCTTTATTTTCAATACTTCCAGAATAGGACTTTTGCCCAACAGGTGGAAATTTCTCGGTTGCACTGAACAAGAAAGGTTTATTGGCTAGGTAAGTTCGATTTCCATCTGCCTGCCTTAACAGAACAATAGATTCGACTAAGGAGCCGCTTATTAAGCTTCTGTTGGTTTGGTCCCATCCCGCTGCTGGGAGTCCTCCCGAGAACAAAACCACCTGGAAATTGCCTTCTCCCAAAGCGATGACTTGGGCACCATATTCTCCGCCCACATATTCTCCCTGGAAATTAAAATCCTGGGGGATGTCAGGGTCTTTGATATTGGTGAAGGTGGGCAAGTTTGCTTGGGCATGGACTGCAAAAAGGCCCAGAAAAAAGAAGGTTACGAAATATCCAAATGACAACTGCATAAAGTATCAGTCTCCCTACCACCCACGAGTAGGAGCATGCAAGGAGCAAAGTGGAGAAGTTATCTTTTCTCCAGCAAATCTGCGTAACTTTCCATGTAGCGAACGACATGGAGTTTATTATTTTTTTCAAGATGCTGAAACCCACCATCAAGGTTGTTAAGAACATTTGGATCAGACAGGTTTTCCAATTTCACCACATCTTGGTGGGTCATACCAAGCTCTTCAACTCGGTGGAAAACATCTTCCACTTTGCAGCCAGACTTTACGCAGTACTCATTGGCGTGCTCAGACCATTCATCCAGCTTAAAATCAACACTTTCCACAATCTCGTAGCTACTCATTCCCGTAATGGTTTGGATGAGATGGCCGGCATTACATTGGCCCATGTGTCCCCACTGGTATTCAACTCCTTCTTGTGACAACCTTTTACTTGTTGAACGCAGGGCATCAATCAATGTTCTGTAGTTTCTGGAATCGTTTACGGTGCTCGAGGACAGGTTATTCATAGGGATAATTAAATTTAGGCTTTTAAAATACTCAACTTGTTTCATTCATTTATTTTCCACCTTGGATTCTTCCTCGCTAGGGAACTAATAAAATGTTTGGTAGATAATATGTCATACTTGGGGGTAGATCTAGGAACAGGAGGTTGCAGATGTGCAGTTGTCAATGATGCGGGAGAGATTGAGGCTGAAGCCAGTGCTCCATTTAATTCCATAAACCAATCAATGATAGCAGGAAGATCTGAGCAGTCCGCTCATGATTGGATCCAATCATTCGAAATTTGTCTAGATAAGATTTTCTCATTCCGTTTGAAGGAAAGTATCAACGCTATTTCGGTCGATGGAACATCCGGTACCGTTTTACCAGTTTCTCCAGATGGGGAAGCTCTTGCCAATGCCTTGATGCATAATGATATGCGGGCGTCTGAAGAAGCAAAACTCTGCCAGAATGTTTTTGATGGTGATTGTTCTCCCACCTTTGCATTGCCGAAAATACTTTGGATGCAAAAAAAATTGTCTTTGCCGGATAATACCTTGTTTTTACACTCATCCGATTTTTTATTTGCTTGGCTTGCCGGGACTGTGGAGGTCCCAACTGACTTTACAAACGCCATGAAAACCGGAGTTGATTTAGAGTGCGAGAGCTGGCGGCAGCATGAAATTATTGACTCCCTACATTTACCAAAGATCATTCCGCCCGGACAAAGTTTTGGTGAGGTTTGCCGATCCCATCGAAAAAAATGGGGTATTGATCAGGAAGTTATCCTTGTTTCTGGAGCCACTGATTCCAATGCCGCGTTTTATGCATCAGGGGCATGCAAGCTGGGGGACTGGGCCTCTACCATTGGCACAACCCTAGCAGTAAAAGGATTATCTGCTGAAAAAATTACAGATCAAGGCGGAAGGATTTATTGTCATAAGCACCCCGACGGCATTTGGTTGCCCGGCGGGGCATCCAATGCGGGTGCTGAAATAATCCGGCAAAAATTTTCGGGTCGGGAACAGCATATAGAAGAATTACTGAAAAAATCTGATTTATCGGTGAAGGGATTACTTTACCCCTCGGTTCGACTAGGGGAAAGATTGCCCGTAGCTAATAAGGAATTTAAACCCTTCCAAACCATTGAGGATTCAACGGATGAACAACTTTATTTAGCTTGCCTGGAGGGGATTGCTTACACCGAGAAGATGGTTTTTGACCTCTTGCATCAATTAGGTGCCAATACCGGTGGTGAGCTGTTTGCTATGGGAGGGACGACCCAAAGCATACTTGGGCTACAGACCCGGGCGGATGTGCACCAAAAATGCATCCATATACCTGCACATCCTAATTCTGCCTTTGGTGCCGCTATTCTTGCAGCCGCTGGATACAGGAATCAAACAGTGGGCGAAACTTCCAAGGCCATGGTACAGGTAGTCAGAGAAATTGAGCCGCGTTGTAACTTTGATGATTATCATGCCAGTAAATACTTTGGTTTTAAAGATCTCTGCCTTTCCAACTGATAAAATTTCATGACCCTACAACTAGTAATCTCCGACCTCGATGGTACCATTGTTGAAACAGAAGACTATCACCGCCGTGCCTACAATGGCTTATTTGAAGAGTTAGGTTTTGATACCCGCTGGACCAAGCAGGATTATGTGAATCGCCTCAATGTCATGGGGGGCGGAAAATTAAAGGAAGTTTTTTCATGGCTTAATAAGCCTGATAGCGAATATGGGAAGTTTAAGGAAGAGACATACTTGAGAAAAACCCAATTATATTTGCAACTTATCACCCACGACCTACGAGCTGGGGCTTTGGGGCTAAGGCCGGGCGTGCAGAGGTTGTTTGCTGAAATTGAAAAAGCTGGTGTCCCCATAGCCATTGGTACAGCTTGTGAAAAAAATGCGGCTTATCAGGTCTTGGATGCCGCTTTCCATACCTCTTTTACCCGCAAATTGGAAGCTCTCTGTGGTGGCGATGATACCCCCTTAAAAAAGCCCAACCCTGCCATTTATTTGCTCGTGGCTGAACAATGTGGTGTCGATCCTTACAATTGTGTCGTCCTGGAAGACACACATCATGGGATGATGGCTGCTTTGTCCGCTGGTATGAAGTGTGTGGCCAGTCCCAGTGAATATGCCCTAAGCCATGACTTTAGCGACGCCACTTTACAGGTGAAAGATTTTCAAACGCCAAGCCCATTAACCTTACACGACCTTCGAAATCTGTATGAGCTTTAGCCGGGGGTATGCAGGATTTTGTCTTGCCTTACTGGGGTGCAAAATCAAATTTGTTTTGATCGGGTCAGGTAGCTATTTTTTTTATAAAATTCTTTTTATGGATAGTGCTTGGATTTTTCGTTTTGTAATTATATAAAAATAAATGTACTGCAGGGCTCCAAGCCCGTGGCGATCCACTCGGACCCTGGAAATGCAGAGACAAACCCGTTTGCTCACCCTCAAGCCAGGATGGATTGCGTCGTCGTCCTGTCGTCCTCCTCGCAATAACAAAAGTGGGTATGTAGTGATTGTATTGCAGCCGGCATTTCTCCCCACCTTGTCATCGCGAGGGCTGAAAGCCCGTGGCGATCCACTGGGACCCTGGAAACGCAGAGACAAACCCGCCCGGGTCCCCTCGAGCCACGAAGGATACCGCGAGTAGAAGATATTCATTTAAAAAAAAGATACCGAAGGAAAGAATCGTCTATGTTTCGTCAGGCTGTAAGCACAAAATGGTATAAATAAAACATGTCCTGATGGCTGGGTTAGGCTACCAAACCCTTGACAAGTTTTCCCCATTCAATTGAGGTCAATTAATGAGACTTATTCTGTTCATGTTATTCTCAATACTCCTGTCCTTTTGCCTGAGGGCTGAAGAACCCATCCGTACCTGGACCAGTTCGGATGGACTCACCTTGGAGGCCCGCTTCATCGAGCAGGTCGGGAGCAATGTCAGGATTAAGAACGAAGCGGGTCGGGAATTTACCCTGCCGATTACCCGATTCTCCCAGGCAGATCAGGTGTATGTGAATCAGGCGTATGGCAGATCTTTCTTCGCTGAACCTCACCCATTTGAGGATGAGGGAAGCGGAGGGGTCATTGTGGCTTCTGCCAAGGGGAGTGTGGAGGTAATGCTTACAACTAATAATCAGTATTCCGATCAAGACCCCTTTCTTAGAGCGGTGATCGTCGGAGAATCGATAAGTTCTGGAGCTACTTTAATTACTGGCGATCGATCATCCGCGGACTTACTCCTTACCAATGGTACGCTTGCCCATATGGGAGAGGACACCAAGCTCGTGCTGACCACTCTTTATCAAAAAGCTTTTAGGGGAAACAAAGCTAAGGCGATCGAGTTGAAGGAGGAGGTTAGTGCAAGTCGTACGGTACTAAAACTTGAGGAGGGTGATCTAGTTTTGGAGGTTCGGAAGTTGGGTAAGGAATCTTCGTTTCTTATCAGCACAGAGGTTGCTCAGGCAGGGATAAGGGGTACAAAGTTTAAATTGTCTGCGAGAGCAGACTCAGCCGAGGTTTCGGTATTAGAGGGGCGAGTAGACTTTTTGGATTCGGAGCAGATGGCAACCCCTGTGGGGTCAGCCAAGAAGGCAGGCGCTCTCAAAGGCGGTTCTGCCAAGTTGGAAGACATGAGTGTATCCGAGCAGGCGATGGTGAAGCAGGCGGTGGAGCAGACCAGGCAGGCATCCAAAGGTATAGACTTGAACCGCCTAGCAGTCACTGTAGACGGATATACTTTCAAACCGAATTACATCGTTAAGTCGGCATTGGATATGGAGATGATATGGTGTCCGCCTGGGAGTTTTATCATGGGCCCTGGTGGAGAAGGTGCACCTGCTCACCCCGTGATACTGACCCAGGGTTTTTATCTCGGGAAATATGAGTTGACGCAAGAGCAGTACCAAAAATTGATGGGCACGAATCCAAGTAAATTTAAAGGAAATAATTTACCTGTTGAAGAAGTTACATGGACAAATGCGGTGGCATTTTGTGAGGCACTGAGTAAGAAGGAGCGAATTCCTCGGGGATGGGAGTTTGCCCTGCCGACTGAAGCGGAGTGGGAGTATGCCTGTAGGGCAGGCACATCCACTTCTTATAGTTGGGGGAATTCCGTTAGAACAGAGCTAGCTAATTATGTGGATAGCGGAAAAGGTATGACCATAGCTGTTGGTTCTTATGAGCCAAACCTATGGGGGTTTCACGATATGCACGGGAATGTTAGGGAATGGGTTGCAGACTATTTGGGGTCTTATCCCCCAAGTACGGTTTTTGACCCGTCAGGTCCAAATTTTGGAGAAAAAAATATTCAACGTGGTGGCTCATGGGGCAATGTCGGATCATTTATGCATTCCCGCCGAAGGGGGAATGGACCAACTGACAGCCCTTCATCGATACTTGGTTTCCGCGTTAGCTTAAAAAAAAGCAAGTAATGTTGTAAGGGTCTCGGTTTACATAAGGCGTACGCTCAGCGTGGCTGAACGGGATGCTTCGGTGAGGGAAAATTTTTCTCGAAGATCCAGTGTTTGATGTTGCCCGGAAAACTTATTATAGCTTCTGATTTTCTTGGGATGAAATCGGCTCGTCTTTGTAAAACAAAGGAATGGTGCGGGCACTCGGAATCGAACCGAGGACACCAGCTTGGAAGGCTGGGGTTTTACCCCTAAACTATGCCCGCATCACTAAAGTTTATATATGCCAAGAGACGGAAAATGGTCAAGGTGAATTAAGCGGAGAGGGTAGGAAGATTAAGTGCTTGGCAGACTTTCTGATGAAAGAGCCCAGACCCAACCCGAAAAGGACATGCACCCATGGTTGAGCTAAATTTTTTCATAGGGAAAGCAGGCTCAAAGAGAAAATGAAAGGATGCACCTGCTCCTTCGCAGATTGGGTAGCCCGCTGCACAGTCCCATGGCTTGGCCCGATACTCCAGGCAGCCATCGAGGCGCCCGGTGGCCACATTGGCAAGGCCAACAGCTGCAGACCCTGGACAACGGATACGCCATTCCTGTAAAGCATCCCGCAGGGCATCTAGTTGTTCTGTCGGAATGGGGAAATGCATGCAGAAGGTAAGCTTTTCGTTTACAAGTGTGGTGGAGGCCAAAACGGGGGTGGTGCCTTCAATGGAACCAAATGCTTTTCCTCCTTGGAGTAAATTATCTCGGCCAAAATCGTAAATAAATCCATAAACTGGCATGCCGTGACGAAGTAGTCCCAGAGATATTCCACACTCTGGGACACCTACCGCATAATTGTTGGTGCCATCCACTGGATCCAAAATCCAGGCAAATTCTCCGTTTAAGGGAACAGGTTCCGGGGTTTCTGCTGATTCTTCGGAGCAGTAGTCATCTAGAGGGAAACTTGCAGACAAGTGGGCAAAAAGTTCATGAGAAATTGTCTCGTCCACATCGGTTACCCGTGTTCCATCTTTTTTCCATCGGCTTTGTGTGGTGCCAAAGTTTGCCCGGAAGTATTCGACTTGGGCAAGTACCGCATTGTGCCCGGCGAGAATTCTTTCTTGCAGGGCAGGGTCGGCATGGGAGATGTCGGGAGTTTGGTTGCTTACGGATCGATCCATTTACCTTCTTCTTGTATGAGATTTACCAATCGGTCAACCGCATCAGTTTCGGGAATCGCCGAATTTACTCTATTTTTCCCAACATAGAGATCAATTTTTCCAGGACCTGAACCCACATAGCCAAAGTCAGCATCTGCCATTTCTCCGGGACCGTTTACGATACATCCCATGACTGCTATGGTTACACCCTTGAGGTGTCCGGTGGCAGTTTTTACTTTTTGGGTGGTGCTTTGAAGGTCAAACAATGTTCGGCCGCAACTGGGGCATGCCACAAATTCTGTTTTCGAAATACGAGCCCGTGCCCCTTGCAAAATATTAAAGGCCATGCCTCGGTTGCGGTCGAGGCAATCGAGGTTTTCCACCGAGATTAGATCGCCCAATCCATCGCAAAGTAAAGAGCCTGATAAAATGGAGGAATCCAAGAGGCGAGCGGAGAAAAGATTTTCTTTGGAAAGTCGTACTGTTTCCTGGTTACGAATCCAAAGTGGGAGTTGAAGCCCGGCGAGGTCAAGGTTTGAGGCAAGGCGTCGATAATCCCCGACGGGGTTGCCTTTTGCATCAGGAGCAAGAGTGATAATGGGGGCCTTGGGTGAAAAAGAGAGAAGGGAGACCATGCCCTCACTGATTTCGGCTGGGTGGAGGGAGACAGCCGGGTGGTGGCCTGCCTGCTCACAAAGGGCAAGAAAACGCGCAAGCTCGGCTTCTTCGGTGAATACTTTTGTTGGTAACCAAACCAAAGGAGTAATACCGGGAAATGCCGGTGGGAGTTCATCATCCGGGCGTTTATCTTCGACGATAATAAAAGGTACCGCCTTGATCAATGAGCGGGCCAAAGTTTCAAGTCCTTCCATTTCAGAGGTGTTGCAAAGCTCAACCAAAAGAGCTTCCACGGGAGCATCTTTGGCTTGCACTTGGGTCTTGGCCACTTCCTGGACAATTGCACCCGGATCTTTGAGGGAATGGGTGCTTGCTGAGATAACCAGCGGGGGGCTTTTGCTGCCGATGGAGCATAGAGGCTGCCCTATTTTGATATTTGTAGTACGCCGTCTTTCAAAGGTGAAGGGATCGAGGTTTTCTTGGCTGGGCTTATCTGGCACGGCCGATGGTTCTTGTGACCACCAAGTATGGGCCCGTTGTACCAAATCCTGGGCCACGGGAATTTCAGCGACTGGGTCCTCCGTGAGGGAAACCCGAATGGTATCTCCCAGACCATCCAATAAGAGGGAGCCAATTCCGATGGCACTTTTAATCCGGGCATCTTCTCCATCACCCGCTTCGGTTACTCCAAGATGGAGAGGGTAGTTCATGCCTTCTGCTTTCATCAAGGAGACTACCAAGCGGTAGGCTTGGATCATAACCTTGGGGTTGCTTGCCTTCATGGACAGAATGATCTGGTGGTAGTCATGAGAGCGGGCAACACGGAGAAACTCTAGGGCAGACTCGGCCATCCCCCGGGGGCTATCCCCGAAACGGTTCATGATCCGGTCGGAAAGCGAGCCATGGTTTGTACCAATCCTCATCGATCGGCCCAGTTCTTTACACCTCAAAACAAGAGGAGAGAACTCTTGATGGAGTCGTTCCAATTCTTCTTGGTATTGGGAGTCAGAATATTCACGAATCTGAAATTTTTTACGATCCGCATAGTTGCCTGGATTAATCCTTACCTTTTCTACATGTTTGGCGGCTTCCATGGCCGCATTGGGGAGGAAGTGAATGTCTGCAACCAGAGGGGTGGATATTTTCGCGGCTCTCACTTGTTTTGAAATCTCACCGAGAGCCTCAGCTGCTCTTACATTTGGCGCGGTTATACGAACCACTTCACAGCCAGCTTCTGCCAATTCGATGGTCTGTTTGACCGTCGCCTCGATATCGAGGGTGTTGGTTGTGGTCATGGACTGAACCCGAACGGGGTGGGTGCCACCAATCAATAAATCTCCAACTTGAACAACTCGTGATTTTCGGCGAATAGATCCAAAGCGGGAATCGCAGTAAGGGAGAAGTTTTCCCATTTATTCAGTTATCAGAAGGGTATGATTCTCTGCACATCAAAAAAGGTGACATACAACATGAAGGAGAAAAGCAGTAATACAAAAAGACTTTGAGCTCTCTCAAGAAAGGCAAGGGGTAGGGGTTGGCCTCGTATCTTTTCAATGGTGGCAAATAACATATGGCCCCCGTCCAGGACAGGTATGGGCAGCAAATTAAGAATAGCCAGGTTTACATTGATAAAGACAACAAACCAGAGGAGTTTCTTGAAACCAATTTTGGCAAATAAGCTGAGGTGGTTGACGATCCCCACCGGGCCACTCATGTTGCGAAGTTTTACATCGGATTGAGGGCTGACCAATCCACTGAGGGTGAGATACATGTCCTTAACTCTCCGAGTAATTAAAACGAACGGATTGGGGAAGGTGGTGGTTATTTTAGCCTGGGGTCGAAAGCCAATAAGTTTTCGAGTAACCGCAGTGGTACCCAAAACTATCTCTTTTTCTACCGGAGATAAGTCGTAGGTTTGTTCTCTTCCTTTTTCACCTCCTTTGCGTACTGTAAAAGCCACGCTTTGATTAGCGTCGATGTTAGTTAAGTAGGTAACCAGCTGGGAGAAAGAGTAAATTTTTTGCCCATCAATCTGAACCGGTTGATCTCCCACTTCGAGACCTGCTTGAATCGCAGGCATATCAGGCTGTAAGGATTCAATAAAAAACGATTCCTCTGGGCCAATACCAATAATACGGATTTCTTCGTTCCCTACGACTTCGGGGTAAATCTCAAGCTTCTTCTCTATCCCATCGCGGAGAATGGTGAGGTTGACGAGTCTTCGTCCCTGGGCAGTTTGTTGTTTGCCGGTTACGATTCTATTTTGGATATCCATGAAGTTTTCCACGGAAGCACCATCCACCTGCAAAATTTCATCGCCTAATTTTAAACCTGCCTTGTGCGCGGGGCCAGTGACTTCCTCGCCCTCTTCAACAAGTGGGTTCCATCGTTCCACTGTGTCCGCAACATAACCGACCTTAGTCGTAAGTTGTGAGTCCGCTACATCATAGCCAAAGACAGAAAGTATACAGGCCAGGGAAAAGGCAAGCAGTACATTGAAGACGGCACCCATTACCGAAACAATCATTTTGTCCGCATAGGTTATTTTGGGGAGCTGTTTAGCTTTTTCTTCCTCTTCGTCCTCTTCATCCCAGGATGTGAATGGTTTCTTTTCTTCTGCACCCTGCTGTTCCTCTTTTCCTTCCAGCCGGCCCATATCCACAAGTTGAGGAAGGGCCACATATCCACCGAATGGAATAGCCGATAAGCGGTACTCAACCCCATTGCGGGTCCAGCCAAATATTTTGGGTCCAAAACCTATTGAAAAACGGGTGATTACCAGACCTCGGCGGCGAGCCGCTAGAAAATGGCCGAGTTCATGAATAAATATGGTGAAGCCAAGAGCAAACAAGGCGACAAAGATAAAGGCTAGGTCGAGGACAGTGGACATCTTAGTTTAAACTGTTAACAACAGTTTCTGCAGTTTCTCGAATTTGAGAGTCGAGTAGGTGTAATTCATCAATGGTTAAAGGTTCTATGGCATTTAATTTATTCAAGGTAGCGTCTATTATGTTCGAAATCTGGACAAAGCCAATTCGATTCATTCGAAAAGCATCCACTGCTACCTCATTGGCGGCATTAAAGCCCAGGGGAAAGCAGCCTCCTTGTGCGAGTGATTGCTTTGCTAAGCGCAGACAGGGGTATCTTTGCTCACAGGGCGGAGTAAAAGAGAGGTTTAAATTTGCCGAGAAATCGAGAGATTTTTCAACTCCGTGGTGCCTTTCGGGAAAGAGCAAGGCATTTTGTAAGGCAAAGGTCATGGATGGAGGACTTAGCTGGGCGAGGCAGCAACCATCGATAAAGCGAACCATGGCATGCACAATACTGGGCGGATGAATGACGACCTCCATTTTCCCGGGTGGTAAACCAAATAACCAATGAGCTTCAATTAACTCCAGCCCCTTGTTGGCCATGGTGGCGGAGTCGATGGTTACTTTTGGGCCCATCGACCAATTGGGATGCTGCAGGGCTTGCTCAAGGCTTACATCTTTGAGCTTGTCGATGGGCAGATCCCGAAAAGCACCCCCAGATGCGGTCAATATGATTGAATCCAAGGCACGGTCTTCCTGTCCGAGTAGGCATTGATGGATAGCATTGTGCTCACTATCAGCCGGGATAATCCGGGCGCCTGATTTACGAGCTGCTTCAGTTACCAATTTACCTCCAACCACCAAGCTTTCTTTATTTGCCAATACCACATCTTTCCCGGCGTTCAAGGCCGCGAGGGTGGGCCCTAGGCCAGCGGAACCGACAATGGCAACCACAACTACATCAGCATCATCATGCGAAGCGAGGGCATTCAGGTTTGAACTGCCCGAGCTAAGGGTGGTGGCAGAAGAAAAAGCTTCAGGGTTTTTGGGTGAGGTACCAAGGTGGGCATGGGGAACCTGAAATTCATGGACGATAGTACGAAGCTTTTCTTCTTGTTGATTTGCCGAGACGCCCAGGAGTTCGAGCTTGTCAGGATGTTTTCGTAATACTCTGAGTGTGCTTTCTCCAATGGAACCGGTAGCCCCAAGGAGGACAAACTTCTTCCGACGGCTCACGATTGCAGGATAAGCAAAATGAAGTAGCCTGTTGGGGCGGCAAGAATCAAGCTATCGGTTAAGTCAAGGAGTCCACCAATTCCAGGGATTGATCCACCTGAATCCTTCATGCCAGCCAGCCTTTTAAGGACCGAAGCAATCAGGTCACCAATCACCGATGTAATGGCAATAAGAAGTCCCCATATTGCCCCTTGGGCAGGAGAGAAGTCAAAGTCTCCAAATTCAACAAGAGTGGGGGAATAATTTAAAATCAACCAAGGAATAAGAGCACCAATCCCAGCTGAGGCACCCAATCCACCAATGAGGCCCTCTATTGTTTTTCCAGGAGAAATAGAGGGAGCCATTTTATGCCGCCCAATGGTTTTACCCACAAGCAGAGCCCCAATGTCACTAAACTTGGCCACCACCACCACCCAAAGTGCAAAGAATAACCCAAAGCCCAGGCTGGAATCCGTACTTTCAACCCCGGAAACTTGAATGATGCGGACAAAATAATGGAGCAAAAAGCTTACGAAGAGCAGACCGAAGAAGGTGGGTAGGAGACGCTTGACATACATACCGCGCTGAGCTTGCGGGAAAAGGACACAGGCAGCAGAGGTTAGCAGGGCACCCACGGCAAGCACATCTACCCCGGCACCAGGGAAATAAAAGGCAACCGGTATCATACAGCCTCCTGTGATCATGCCTGACATTCGATTTGCGGCAAAGCCAAGCCTGCCAAGAATTGTGTAGATTTCAAAAAGGGTGAGGGTGGCGCAGAGATTTAGAATCCACATAGCTCCTGCTTCTTTGCTTGTGTAAACTATGCCTCCCATGAATGCCCAAAGGAAAATAGTGGAAATGGTACGAATGATCATAATATGAATGATTAGGTGAGGGATGCGATTTGTTCACGAGTCTTACCAAATCTTCGCTCCCGGTGAATGTAATCCTTTAAAGACCCGATAAAGGCACCACGATCAAATTCCGGCCAGTGTAAAGGCGAGACAAAAATTTCTGCGTAGGCGGCCTGTAAAAGTAAGAAGTTGCTCAGACGAAATTCTCCCGATGTTCGGATCACAAGATCAGGGTCTGGCAGGTCTCTGGTTTGGAGGTGCTCAGAGAAGTTCTGCCAATCCATTGATTCAGGATCTATATCATTTCTTTGCAGCATAGATTTTACCGCAGCAACTACCTCCTGGCGGCTTCCGTAGTTAAGTGCCAGGGTGAGATTCCAGTCTTTATTTTCTTTGGTCTGCTCAATGGTTTCTTCGACTGCTTTTCGAGCGAAGGGAGGTAGGCCTTCCAGGTCACCAATCGCACGTAATCGGATCCCATCTTTCATCATAGACCTGAGCTCGAGCTTCAGGAATTCTTCAAGCAATTTCATCAAACCTGATTTTTCAGCTACAGGTCGGTTTTGATTTTCTTGACTGAAGGCGTAGAGGGTAATGTAAGGAATACCGAGCTCGCGGGCAGTATTTACAACACTTCGGACATTTTCTACACCATTACGGTGACCAAAAAGCCTGGGTTTCCCCCGAGACTGTGCCCAGCGACCGTTGCCATCCATGATGATGGCAACATGATTAGGGAGCTTTTGACTTTCTTCCGATGTGAATGGATTCATTGAAAAATCACATACCAACCATTTCTGGCCAAATTGACAACGAGGAAAGCATAGAGTAGGAATCCAATCATGAACCAACCCATGGAAGAAAATGAAATTCAATCTCAAATTAAGAATTTACCTAGCTGGACTTGGGCGGATGATAAAATCCATAAAAGCTTAGTCTTTCCAGATTTCCGTGAAGCCATGTCATTTCTGGTGAAATTATCTTTTGAGGCCGAGCAGCTGGATCATCATCCCGAGATCTATAATTCTTACAATCGGGTAAAGATCTCGATAACAACTCATGATGTCGGTGGAAAAGTTACGGGCAAGGACTTCCAACTCGCCCATGCTATTGAAAAGCTAAGCTGACAAGAAATCAGTCATGCTTCTTTTTCTTGGGAACTTTTCTGACTCGGGTGAGAGGGCGTGTGTGTTCAGGCACTTGATATTCCTTACGTAACCTGGCCAGTTCCTTCTTAAGCTGAGCTGTGAGCTGTTCATATCCGGGCTCACCGTAAAGGGAATGTAATTCGTTTGGGTCTTCTTTCAGGTCATATAACTCCCACCCGTCGAGCATGCAAAAGTGGATAAGCTTGTGGCGGTCCGTACGAACCCCATAGTGACGGCGAACGCTGTGAGCTCCCGGGTATTCATAATAATGATAGTATAAGGACTTTCTTCAGTATTTTGGTTTCTTTCCGTGCAAAGTTGGAGTGATCGAAGCACCCTGCATATTTTTGGGGGACTGAACACCGCAAATGTCCAGGAAGGTTTGAGCATAGTCTAAGTTTTGTACAAGATCTGCGTTTTCCGAACTTGCAGGGGTGACGTCGGGCCAGCGTATAATCAGGGGTGTACGAAATGATTCTTCATACATCCACCTTTTATCATACCACCCGTGCTCACCCAGGTACCATCCCTGATCGGAAGAATAGATAACCACGGTGTTTTCAGCTAGCCCGCTCTCCTCAAGGTAGTCGAGCAGGCGACCAATATTTTCATCCACGGAGTCCACACAGCGAAGGTAGTCTTTTACATACCGTTGGTATTTCCACTTTAAAAGGGCGTCCCCCTGAAGATTTGCCTCCGTGAAAGCTTAATTTTTTGGGCCATAGGCTGCATCCCACTTGGCTTTTTGTGTGCTTGTGAGGTTTCGGCGAGTGGTGAGCTTTAAGTCGCTTTGCGATAAATGCCGGCCAATCGTCATGGATTGGTTAGATGCCGGACCCAAACGATTGTTGTAGGAATCACATAAAGTCTTGGGCTCTGGGATTTCAACCTCGTCGTATTTGCTCAGGTATTTTGGGCCGGGCTACCAATTTCTATGGGGTGCTTTGTGTTGGCTCATGACAAAGAAAGGCTTTTCCGGGTCTCTTTCATTTTGCAGCCAGTCGAGGGTAACATCTGTAATAATATCCGTGGTGTAGCCAGTCATTTTTTGACACCATCGGCCGTGTCCATTGGCGGGTTTTAGTAAGGTCCCTGGCCTTGTAAAACTTGCCAGAAATCGAACCCAGTCGGATCACTCTTAAGGTGCCATTTTCCAATGATTGCGGTTGTATAACCATGATTTCGGAGGAGTTTTGGAAAGGTCTGCTGGGAACCATCGAATACCTGACCGTTGGTGAGTTGGCCATTGAGGTGACTATGTTTGCCCGTGAGAATGACCGCTCGGCTGGGTGCATGTATGGAGTTGGTTACAAATGCCCGTTTGAAAAGCATGCAACCTTGTGCAATCCGGTCGATATTCGGGGTTTGGTTTCGGTTGGATCCGTAGGCTGAGATTGCTTGGTAAGCATGGTCATCCGTAAAGATAAACAAAACATTCAAAGGTTTTCCTTGGACTTGGATAAAAAAGCATCCCAAGAGGATCAAGAAACCTAGCAAAAAGGTGTGCATGGTTTTGAACAATCACTTTCGATTTCTCTTGGCAATTGGAAAAACGGGTGTGAGAAGACTAACAATCTATGAAGATGTTTTATTCTGCAGGTGAATCAAGTAGACCATAAAAAGTCGTTCAGGGCGATTTGGCCACTTTTGGTCTCTCAGACAATTGGGGCTTTCAATGACAATGCAATGAAAGCAATGCTTCCGGTGATGGCAGCGGTCCAGTTTGGGAAAGCAACAATGGACACCGTCAACCAGCAGGTCTCTATTCTGCTGATTCTGCCCTTTGTTCTTTTTGCTCCATTTGCAGGTTGGATAACGGACCGGTTTTCCAAGAAAAAAGTGATCAGTTATTCCCTCCTTGGCCAGCTGCTAGGATTAGCTGTTCTGGGGTACGCTTTTGTATCTGAAAGCTTGGAGCTAACCATGGCCGGATTTTTTTTGCTTTCGGTGCAATCCGCTTTCCTTTCTCCGGCCAAGAAGGGGATTTTGAAAGAACTGGTTGGAAGTAATAGCTTGGGCAAGGCGGTTGGCTTTATGGAGATGCTCGCGATGGTGGGTATACTTGGGGGTGCCTTTGCCGGTGCCTTGATCTTTGATCTTTTAGTGGAAGACAAAGGGGGCTGGGGTGCGGCAGGGCTGGTCTGCTCCTTGATTGCAATGTTGGCTCTTATTTCATGGATATTTTCATGGCCAATCCCAGAGACTCCCGCCGCTTGTGCCAAAGAGTTTAAACCCCGGGTGCTTGCGTCTCACTTGCCTGATTTATTTTATCTTTTGAAATGCCGTAAACTTCGTTACCCAGCGATGGGGGATGCTTGGTTTTGGGGAGTGGGAGGATTTTTCTACTTAGTATTGGTCAAGCTTTCCGGAGAGGTGGTTGCGGGAGATACTGGGATGGGCACCTTGTATGGGTACTGGTTTTTATTGTTGGGTATTGGTATCATGCTTGGGAGTCTATTTGTTGCCTATTTAAACCACGGAAGAATCGAGCTTGGATTGAGTGCTATCGGAGCCATGGGAATGCCCATGATTTTTGTTGGTCTTTACTGGTCAGAACCATTGGGGGGAGCATTTGATCTCTGTTGTTTTGGCCTGGGTTTTCTCGGAGCTTTATTTTTTGTTCCTTTAAATGGCCAACTTCAAGATCAGGCTAATGAGGACGAAAGGGGCCGGGTTTTGTCTGCTTCCAACCTGCTGACTCAACTCTTTAGCATTGGAATGGTTTTATTTCATACCTTTTTGTCTAACTCCCAAGGGTTAAGCTCCAAACAGGAGCTGTTGGTGATCTTGGTGCCTGCTTTATTGATTGGCTGCATTACCCTGTGGTATTTGCTTGAGGACTTTTTTCGTGCTTGGTTTCATGTTTTATTACGAGTCTTTTACCGCATAAAATTTTCAGGGATGGAGAACTTCCCGGCGGAGGGAGGCTGTTTACTGGTAAGCAATCATTTATCTTATGCGGATCCAGTTTTTATCGGGGCAGCTTTTCCTCGAAAAATCCGGTATCTTGCTTACTCTGGGCTTGCTCAATCTAGAATGATGCGGGCTGTTTTTAAACTGACGCAGACCCTTACAGTTTCTCCCCAAAGGTCATTGAAGAGCATAAGGGAATCAGTCAGCCAGTTAAAAAGAGGACAGGCCCTTTGCGTATTTGCGGAAGGAGGGATTTCGAGACTTGGGGTGATGCTTCCATTTATGCGCGGGTCTATGGTTCTTGCCAAGCAGGCTGGGGTACCGATTATTCCGGTTCACATCGATAAGGTCTGGGGTTCAGTTTTTAGCCCGGAGCGAGGAAAGTTTTTCACGAAATGGCCTTTATCTTTTCCTTATCCAATCACTGTTTCAGTTGGGGCAGCTTTGGATTCGTCTGTAGTTTCTGTTGAAACGGTAAGATCAGAAGTTATGGAACTTGGAAGGCTTTCATTTACAGAACGTATAAAATCGAGGCAGGCAGCCCTGTTATTTATAAAGAAAAAAATATTTGGCCCCAAAGATTCTCCGTTTTTTCAGTCTTTATCCGGGGAACATATAAGCAAAGCAGAATTCTTGGAGTTTGTAGAAAAAAAGAGGGATGATGTGCCAGTCCATCTCCAAGAATGGGTGAATCAAGTGAAAAAGCTTTTAAAGGGTGACCTCGAACTGGCCTCTATTATTTATGTGAATTGGTGCCGGCTCAAGGATATGAATTTATGGGATCACCCAAGCTTGTTGATAGGTAAAGGGAAAGGGCCGTGGGTTGAGCAATGGTTCCCCTGGATTCCCCTCTTGGATAACCGCATTATACGGTATGATAATGAAGGCATTATAATGGGTAGAAACCTTCAGCAAATCCAGCACTCTCCGATCAAAACTACGCAGGGGTTAGCCACGAGTAGAAACGGATTAATTGCCATCAATGGTCCGGATCCCTTGCTTAATGGAGTGGAGACAGATGTCATCACTCAATTTGGATCAAAGCGGGAGACTTTCGGTCGTATGCTGGTTGGGTGCTCATACAAAAATACGCCAGAAGGCTTTCTCTTCCAAGGTGTATTATGTGAGGAAATCCTGAAGGAAGTAAAAGGCGTTGATGAGGATGGTTTCCTGGAGCCTGTTTAAGCTCTTTCCATGCTTTTCCATGCTTTTCCTTTCTTCCCAGCTCTGTTATGGTGAGTCATTTATTTTATATTTATGGTCATGACTTCCTTTCTTTCGGAATCCACAACTTTTTCTCAAACGCTTGATCAGTTAAAAGGCGAAACCGTTTTGGTGCTTGGGCATCGCAGACCGGACGGTGATTGTATTGGTTCTCAGGTTGCACTAACCCGTATCCTTCAAAACCTTGGGGTAAACGCTCGTGCGGTAAACGCTGATCCTTCTCCTCGTACTTTAACGAAATTTCTGGGTGATACAAAGCTGCATCGTCCCGAGGATATTGCGGATACTAATGCTATTATTATCACGGTTGATTGCGCCGATCATGCGAGGGTTGGAGACCAATTGAAAGATCGCTTTCCTAAGGTTTTCCTGAACATTGACCATCATGTTTCCAATACCAAGTTTGCGGAGCACAACTTGGTATTATCCGAGGCCTCTGCAACAGGGGAGATACTGGCTAAATTCTTTTTTGATTGTGGTTACACCGTTGATAAAACAACCGCTGAAGCTTTGTACCTAGGCATATGTACAGATACCGGGCAGTTTTGTTATGCGGGAACAAATGCTTCGGTTTTTGAAGTTTGCCGATTGCTGTGTGAGGCCGGGTGCAACCCTTCCAAAGTTTCACATGAGCTCTATGAACGAGAAAAGCCCGGTCGTATTCAGTTGTTACAGCGCTTTCTTGCGAGTTTTCGGATGGAGTTTCAGGGCCGTGTATGTGTCGGAGCCATTCAGGAGGAATTCTACCAGGAAACCGGAACTAAGCCGGAAGATGCCGAAGGCTTTGTCGATTATGCCCGTTCATTGGAGGGAGTTGAGATTGGGGTGTTGGTGGAAAATAGAAATGACATATTAAAAGGTAGTTTTCGGGCAAAAGATAAAAGGTTCAGGGTCGACTTGCTGGCTAAAGAGTTTAAGGGGGGCGGGCACGCCTGTGCAGCAGGATTTAATGTAGAGTCTTCATTTGATGAATTTTATCCAAAATTGGTGGATGCCATCGGCCGTCACCTTGAATTTGTAAACGCAGAGGGATTTTAATCATGGCTAATATACAAGAGCCAACTTTTGAGGGCATTCTTCTCGTCGACAAACCATCCGGTATCACCTCTCATGATATTGTCGATCGCCTGCGTCGGAAATTAAAGATGAAGAAAATCGGGCATGCGGGAACATTGGATCCTCTGGCAACTGGTTTAATGATTATGCTGATTGGGAAGGCAACCAAAGTGTCTCAGTTTTTGATAAGCTTGGATAAAAGCTATGAAGGGGAATTTATTTTTGGTATTGAGACTGACAGTCAGGATGCAGACGGCGAAGTGGTGAACGAAAAACCCCTGCCCACCGATTTGACTAGTGAGCGAATCGAGAAGGAAATGGAAGGTTTTTTGGGTGACCAGTATCAAACACCCCCCATGTTTTCAGCGAAAAAAATCAATGGTGTGCCGCTTTACAAGATGGCACGCAAAGGCAAAACGGTGGAACGAGAGCCACGGTTTATTCGTATTAATGAATTAAAACTGACCAAGTGGGATTCCCCGAAAGGAGGCTTTTCGATGGCTTGTAGTAAGGGTACTTATGTTCGTACCGTTTTGCATGACCTTGGGCAAAGGATTGCCTGTGGGGCTCACATGAGCTCTTTACGGCGTACGCAAATTGATCAGTTCTCAATCGAGGGAGCTAAGCCACTGGAAGAAATACAGGAGATGAATCTGGGCGATATCCAAAAGCGTTTGATTCCAATCCGTGAGGCCGTTCCCTCTCATGTTCTCTGATTTATAATGGAGATTTTCTCCACCATCAAAGAATTTGGGGACAGCCAAAAGCAAACCCCGGTTATTTTGTCCATTGGGATGTTTGATGGTGTGCACCTTGGACATCAAGTGGTATTGCAAGAGACTATAGAAGAGGCGGCCAAAAAAAATGCCAGCCCTGTAGCCTTCACTTTCCCTGAGCATCCAGGGTCATTTTTAAGACCGGGTAAAGAACCTCCTTTGTTAATGGATGCGGAAAGTAAGGCTGTGACATTACTCCGTAGGGGAATGAAAGCGGTGATTATCAGAAGTTTTGACGCGAAGCTTTCTAATATTGAAGCAAAAGATTTTATTCCTTTTCTACTTGAGGGTATACCTTCGCTAGCCGGAATTTGTGTAGGGCAGAATTTCAGGTTTGGAAAAAAGAGGGTGGGGGATAGTCAATTTTTACTCGACGAAGGCAAGCGTAGAGGGATAGCTGTTCATATTATCCATTCCAAAATTTTAGGTGAGCAGCCGGTGAGTAGTTCAAGGATAAGGTTGGCCCTTATGAATGGAAATATTGAAGATGTGAACCAAATGCTTGGTTATCCCTACGAGATTTCAGGGATGGTGAAACCAGGAAAAGCATTGGGTCGGTCTATCGGTTTCCCAACCTTGAATGTAGATTGGAACCCTGAGGCGAAACCCGCTTATGGGGTGTACGCAGGTTCGGTGAAATCTGAAGACCAAAAGGTGTTTGCCGTCGCCAATTATGGATTACGCCCGACTATGGAGTCAAAAGCATTGACGCCAAAACTTGAAGTTCATGCCTTGGATCAGTTGGACCCGGGGAGATGGATGTCCGGAATTGAAATTTCTATGAAGCTTTTGAAGTTTATTCGCCCAGAAAAGAAGTTTGAATCTGTGGAGCAATTAACAGAACAAATTGCTAAGGATAAGCTAGTTGCAGAAGAAGTAAGAGCACTTAAATAGATTCATTTATTTTGAATATGTGGGCACCAGCAACTTGTTCGTCCTCCAATTTTTTCCCTTCGTAGTTTTTTTCCTGTCTTAGGGCAAAGGCCACCATCTTTCCATCGGGCATGAAAAAGCCAACCTTTAGGTGGATCTCCTCCGTTTACTCCCACTGAATTCATCGCACCTCGGGCGACAAAAAGGATTTGTTTAAATAAATGATCCTCTGCGGTTTTTTTTATTTTCCCACAGGGTGAAGCGGGATGAATTGCGGCTCTCCATAACACTTCGTCCGCCATCCAGTTCCCCATGCCCTGGAAATATCTTTGATCCAAAAGTAATGCCTTGATCGGGCGTCTTGCATGCCTTTTTAGGGCTGTCGTCACTATTTGTTGGTCAAATTTTTCGTCCAACATTGATGTAGGTAAATCTTTCCACCAAGATGGAACCGTTTTACCAATGTGCAAACTAACTTTACCAAATTGACGAGGATCTTTAAAAATAAGGGTAGCTGAGGGCTGATACAAAATAAGTGCATCATGTTTTTCAGCGGTGTAGGAGGATTCTTCCAGAGCAAGGCTTCCAGTCATGCCCAAGTGAAGACCCAGCCATTTGTCCCCAGTAAACTTGAACAGCATTTGTTTCCCGTGCGTTGCCGAGGATTTAAGAATGGTCTGAGATAAAGCATCTTCAACTTGACTGGGTTCACAATCACGAAACACCCGAGAAGTTTTGCTTACTTCCACCTTTTTAATTTTTTGATTCAAATTAGAGTTCCAAATGGAGCAGGCAAAGGCTACTTCGGCAAGTTCTGGCATAATCTATTGAATGGCGAGTGCGTCGTTTCTTTTTTGAACTGAATGTTCTGGGTTTACGGGAATTTCGATAACTCGAATTCCTTGCGCAAATGGTATACTTATTCTTTGACTGATCTCCTCCCATGTTTGAGCAAGGTGATACTCAACTTCGTGGGCCTCGCATAATTTACAGAAATTACAGTTTTGAGGGGTAACAAAGCACTTTTTAAACTCGTCCTGCTTGGAAATGGGGAGATGGTGAAATATGCCCCCACCATGGTTATTCACCAGTATCACGGTCAGGCTGCCACAAAAATAATCTGAAAATAGAAGAGCATTGGAGTCGTGTAAAAACGCCAGTTCTCCCGTGAGCAAAAATGTTGGTTTTTTAGATTGGTGGGCAAGCCCAAGCGATGTCCCCAGGGTGCCATCAATTCCATTAACTCCACGATTCCCGAAAAGTTTACGGTTGGTTGATCCTTTTTTCCAAAACCACTCAAGGTCACGGATGGGCATACTGTTCGCTACATGTAGCACTGCATCATCGGGCAAAGCCAAGGAGAGCGTGCGTGCCAATTTTGCTTCGTGGATGGAGTCTTGGCTGTCAAGATGGGCTTGTATTTTGTCGTCCATGTACTGCTCGGCATCCAGCCATGCTTGTACCCATGCAGAATTTGGTTTTCCTACTTCGAGATCTTGCAGCGTGCCAAAATCTAATTCAAAACTTGTGCTCTCAGAGGTCAATGGATCTACCTTTATACCTCGGGGTTCAATAATTATACGCTTTGCATTTGTTTGATCGATCCATGACCTCAATTTTTTCGATGTAGGTAATGGACCCAAGACAATGATCAGTTCTGGCTTAAGTTTTTCGAGCAGAGAGGGGTTTCGCAGGTGATGTTCATAACGCAAAATAGTGGTAGTGCATGAACAATGACGAAGGGGGCTGAGGGCATCGCAAATCGTAGGTATTGGGAACTTACTGAGGAGAGATAATATAGGAGTGGTTGGGGCAAATTCTCCAGCAATTAAGAGTACCTTGGAAAACTCTTTCGCGATGGCAGAAATTTTTTCGATCGAATCTTTGTATACTGGCTTTGGTAATTCTACGGAGGTGGATGTTGGGATTGAGCAAGTTGTCGATAAATCTTCCGGAAACAAAGGTTCGCGAAAGGGAAAATTTATTTGTACTGGCCCCGGGTTTTTACCTAAGGTCTGCCTGTAGGCTGCTTTTAAGATAGCAGTCAGTTTGTTTACTGATTCAGTACTGGAGTCAGGTAAGGGAGATTGATGAAACCCCCGAACAAATTTTTCGAACAGATTATACTGGTCAATGGTTTGCCCCGCTCCGCAATTTTGTAATTCAGGCGGTCGGTCAGCTGTTAAAAGGAAAAGAGGGATACTTGAATAGTGTGCTTCGGTCACAGCAGGAAACCAGTGAGTTGGTGCCGACCCGGAAGTACAAAGCAAAGCTGTAGGCTGTTGGCTGAGCTTACTTCTGCCCAAAGCGGCGAAAGATGCGGTTCGTTCATCTAGGACTGGAATACATTCAATGCCTTTTTTCCTTTCAAGTGCAAGGATTAGGGGAGTCGACCGAGATCCAGGGGAGAAAAAAACATGCTGAATCCTGTTTTGGTAAAAAAAGTCTGCCACCTTTTCTCCCCAAAGGAGATTGTTAAATGCAGTTTGATCTGCGGTTTGGTTCATACAGTACCAGAAAAGTCAGATTTTCCAGTAATGACATCGAGCATAGCCTGTAATTTCCAATCCGTTTCGATTTTCTCTTGTTGAGGGCTAGAACCAGCCACCACCCCCGCTCCCGCATACAGGGTGATTTCAGAAGGTGTGATTTTTCCACAGCGGATAGGGACGACAAATTCTCCCCTGCCACGATGATCAAACCAGCCAGTAACCCCGGAATACCAACCACGATCAGCATTTTCAAGTTTTCGAACCAAGGGCAGAGCCTCATCTCTCGGAGAGCCACCCATGGCAGGAGTGGGATGAAGAGCTGCAACGGCATCAAGCGGGTGGGTTTTACCATCAGATTTCACCCGCAGTGGGGTGCGGATGTGCTGGAGGTTGGCAAGCCGAAGAAGACGAGATTTACCCTTCGTGCAATCTTGTAGACCAATTGATTGTAAGCGTCTTAAAATACTGTCGATCACAACCCGGTGTTCATGGACTTCTTTTTTTCGTGCCAATAATGTTTTCCCCCAATGTGCATCCTTACCTGCGGAAGGACCGCGCGGTGCAGACCCAGCAACTGCTTCAGTCTCAAGGTATTGTCCAGATGATCGTAATAAAGTTTCGGGAGTTGCGCCTACCATCATCCCCGCATTTGGAGTGGATAAGCAAAAGGTGAAGCAGTCCGGGAATTTTTCCCTGAGAAGGTGGGCCAAAGAATAGGGGGGGAGGGTACCATTTGTTTGAAAGGTCAGTTGCCGGGCCAATACAATTTTTGAAAGCTCGCCTCCCTCTATATGACTGAGAGCTTTTTCCACCGCATCTTCATAAGAAAAGTTTTCCTGTGGTTTTCCCAACGAAAATTTCTCCAACCCGTTGGGGTGACCTGCATGGGCTCTCATTCCCTTCGTTTTCTTTATCCTGGCAGTGAACTGGCTGAGTAATTCGGAAGTGGAGGAACTTGGGGTGACTCTTGCATTAATAATTAGATAATGAGAACCTCCTTTGCGAATGATTTGCCAACAGGGGAGGAAAACCTGGAGGGGAGGGGGAGTGCCTGAGCAAGTTGTAGTCGATTCGAAATTGGCAGCCAAAAACAGGGTGGGGCCAGAGCCAGGTAAAGTGGTATCTCCAGTCACCATGGTTTGCTTCAATATTTCTTGTGACCAGTCTCGGGCGTTTTCAAAGCGTTCTTCACCTTCAAATTCTGCCTGAACTAAAAATTCTCCACAAGCAATAGAGAATTCTTGGGACGGACGCTCTAGGTAGCACACCGCTTCATTTTCAATATGATTTTCCTCTAAAACTGCAAGAGGGTCAGAGTATCCTGTTTCAATGGTTAGAGAAAGGTATCTTGGATTCCCTGATTGCTTAACCTCTTGGATGACATCGGTAATAAAGGGACGAAAATCTGTATTTTCGTTACATGAATTTGGGGGAGGCTGTAGTCCTTTGATCATTCTTGTTCAGTACATTGGCAAGGTGAGCTTTTGTCAGGAAATAAAGGATCAAAACCGCCGGGGTGCATAGGGTTACAGCGACCAATCCGTAAAAGTGATTTTTTTAACGCAATATGCAGGGGCAAATGCTTGAAGCATTCAAGGGAGTAATCGGAACATGTTGGAAGAAATCGACATCTTGCGTAAGGGCCTAGCAAAAGTTGTTTAAGCGGTGAAAATTTTTGATATAAACGAATCACCCAGATAAAGGAAGGAGCAAAGAAAAGCGTTAACCAATGTAAAAGGCGTGAGATCACGATCTTGACTTATTGATTTATGGGCTAGAGGCAAAAAGGATGAAGGGCAGAGAACCGGTGCGTTGATACCTCTATTCGCGAACGCGTTGAGTCGGCAAGGCTTTATCTCGAATTTCAAGACTTATCTTCTCTGCACAATCTTTCAGCTCACAAACACCATCAAGGGAGGGGTTGTTACGCGACCTTACAGAAACTTTCCCTTCTTCAGCTTCCCTTTTTCCGATGATGATCATATGCGGAATTTTGTCTGTTTCAGCTTTTCTAATTTTGGCACCTAACTTTGCGGATTGGCGGTCAACTGTGGTTCGGATCCCCAGATTTTGTAATTCGGATAAGCACTGGTCTGCGTACGCAAGCAAATCATCGTTCATGGGAAGAAGCCGAACTTGTTCAGGTGCGAGCCAGGTAGGGAAATTACCCGCAAAATGTTCAATTAAAACCCCGCAAAATCTTTCCATTGAACCAAAAGGAGCCCGGTGTATCATCACAGGGCGATGCTCTTGGTTATCTGAACCAACATAAGAAAGTTTAAATCTTTCCGGCAAATTATAGTCAACCTGAACCGTGCCAAGCTGCCACTCGCGGCCGATTACATCTTTAACCACAAAATCTATCTTAGGACCATAAAATGCCGCTTCTCCTATTTCTTCTTCATAATCGACGCCCAAGGTTTTGACTGCTTCCCTGAGGGCTGACTCTGCCTTATCCCAGGCCTCAGTGCTCCCCACATATTTATCGGAATCCGGATCACGCAGGCTAACCCTGACCCGATAACTTTCCATCCCAAGTATGGAGAATACAAGCTTAACCAGTCCCAGGCATCCTTGGATTTCGTCTTGGAGTTGATCTTCCCGGATAAACAGGTGAGCATCATCTTGCGTAAACCCACGCACTCGGGTCATTCCGTTTAATTCCCCAGATTGTTCCCACCTGTAAACGGTGCCAAATTCAGCCAAACGGATCGGTAGGTCCCGGTAGGATCGTTGTTCTGAATTGAAAATACGAATATGCATCGGGCAATTCATAGGCTTGAGTAAATAGCCTTCAATTTCCCCTTCTTCCAGTTTGTTTGCCAAGTCAGAGCATGAACATCCTTCCGATGCCAGTTCGCTTAAGCATTCGCGATGAATAATCGGGGGATATTGAGAGTCTTGGTAATAAGGGAAATGGCCCGAAGTTTTGTACAGGTCCAATTTTCCGATGTGCGGTGTGTAAACTTGTGAGTAGCCCTGCTTGGCAAGCTCTTTGGATATAAAGCTTTCAAGCTCTTGCCGTAGGATGGCACCATTCGGCTTCCATAAAACCAAACCTTGCCCCACCATTTCATCGATATGAAAAAGCCCGAGATCACGCCCAAGGTTTCGATGATCTCTTTTTTTGGCTTCTTCCAGTTGAACTACATATTCCTGGAGTTCATCCTTAGTTGCAAAAGCGGTTCCATAAATTCGTTGAAGTTGCTTGTTAGCGGAATCTCCACGGTGGTAAGAGCCAGCCACATTTAAAAGTTTAAAAGCTTTTATTTTCTTTGTGTAGCCAACGTGGGAACCTGCACACAGATCTTTGAACTCACCGTTCTGGTAAAAAGAGATTACCTCACCGTCTGGGATGTCATCCAAACGGCCAAGTTTATAAGTCTCCTGCCCCATATTTTTGATAATCGAAACCGCTTCTTTCCGAGAAACTTCAAGCCTTTCAAAGCGTTGGTTTTCTTTGATGACTTTTTTCATTTCAGCTTCGATTTCTTCAATGATATCTGGGGTGAAGGGGATATCGGAATCAAAGTCATAGTAGAAACCTGAATCAGTGGGCGGACCGATATCAAGCTTGGTATCTGGGTACAACCGAAGAACCGCGGTTGCGAGCACATGAGCAGCAGAGTGACGAATTTCCTCCAAGGGAGACATTTCCTTCATCCCTCCATATTTACTTTTGACGAAGGCATCCTGCAATGCCAAAGGAACGAAAGATTATTCTTCGAATCCTAAATTAGGTCGCAACCACTTCATCGCTACATCTTTGCTCCAACCTTTTCGTGCGGCATAATCTTCCACCTGGTCTTTGCCTAGGCTTCCGACATTGAAATAAGTAGATTGAGGATTGGAGAAATAGAGCCCTGAAACAGAGCATCCTGGGTTCATTGCCCGGGATTCGGTCAACTCAAGACCAATTTTGTCCTCCACGGAAAGTAGCTCCCAAATTGTATCTTTTTCTGTATGATCTGGCTGGCTAGGATATCCACATGCAGGCCTAATACCTTGGTATTCTTCCTTGATAAGTGCCTGGTTACTAAGGTTCTCTTTCATCCCATAACTCCACCACTCGCGTACTTTTTTGTGAGCAAGTTCAGCCATTGCTTCAGCAAAACGGTCGCCCAAGGCTTTTACCATGATCGAAGAGTAATCATCGTTTTGTTCTTCGAATTCTTGGGCCATTTTTTCAACGCCTGATCCTGCACAAACTGCAAAAGCTCCAAGGTAATCAAGTTTGCTGGAATCTCGGGGTGCAATGAAATCTGAAAGACATAAATGAACTTTCTTCGCCACAGATTGTTGTCTCCGTAGAAAGTGAAAAGTGCCCAGTTTTTTGGATTTCTCAATATCTTCAAAAACCTCCACATCATCCTGGACGGAATGAGCCGGCCAGAGGCCAACAACAGCTTCGCATTTAAATGCCTTTTCCTTAATAATTCTTTCAAGTAAGTCCTGAGCATTTTCAAAAAGGTTTTTGGCTTCTTCACCGACACCTTCACGGTCAAAAATATCCGGAAACTTTCCTTTTAATTCCCAGGACCAAAAAAATGGAGACCAGTCAAAGTATTCCAAGACTTCATCTAATTCGGCAGTGAAACTATGAACTCCAAGTTTTTCTGGAAAAGGCTGTGCGATCTCTTGGTTTTCCCAATCTATACTTGGTCCTTTTTTGCGGGAATCAAGGAGTGATACGAGTTTCTTTTCTCCACGTTTTTCATATTCCTCTTTGGTCTTTTTTTGGTCTTTCTTGAGCTTGGATATAAAGACTTCTTTTTTATCTTCTTGGGTTAAGTCATTACACACATTTACAACCAACGAAGCATCTGGGACCTGCACAACCGCACTTTCATAATGGTGGGCAATTTTGATGGCGGTGTGGGCACGACTTGTGGTCGCACCACCAATCAATAAGGGAATATTTAAGCCACCTTTTTGCATTTCCTGGGCGTTGTGGATCATCTCGTCCAACGATGGAGTGATCAGCCCACTTAGCCCAAGAATGTCGGCGTTATGATTTCGCACGGCTTCGAGGATTTTATCACAGGAAACCATCACACCCAAGTCAATGACTTCCCAGTTGTTGCACGCAAGAACCACACCCACGATATTCTTACCAATGTCGTGAACATCACCCTTAACCGTAGCAATGACCATTGTCCCTCTTTTCTTAGATCCGGAATCGCCTTTCTCAGCTTCCATGAACGGTTCGAGGTAGGCGACTGCCTTTTTCATCACTCGAGCACTTTTTACTACCTGTGGTAAGAACATTTTACCTTCTCCGAACAGACCACCCACTACTTTCATCCCATCCATTAATGGGCCTTCAATCACTTCAAGAGGGCGTCCGAGAAGAGATCTAGCTTCTTCTGCATCTTCTTCGGCATAATCCCCAATTCCTTTAACCAGAGAATAGCTTAGCCTTTCAGCCACAGGCTTATCTCTCCAGGACAGGTCGGGGCCTTCCGATGTCCGGTTGGAATTTTTATCTTTTATTTTTTCCGCATATTCTAAGAGGTCTTCCCCTGCATTCTTTGACTTGTTTAGAACAACTGCTTCAACTCTGGATCGCAGTTCATCTTCGATTTCGTCATAGACTGCAAGCATTCCCGCATTTACGATACCCATATCAAGCCCAGCTTGGCAGGCATGGTAAAGGAAACTTGCATGCATGGCTTCACGGACTAAATTATTACCACGGAAAGAGAAGGATACATTACTGATACCACCACTTGTACGAGCATGGGGGCAGCGTTTTTTTATTTCCCTTACTGCATCGATAAAATCTAGCCCATAGGCATTGTGCTCATCCATACCAGTGGCAAGAGTCAATACATTGGGATCAAAAATAATATCAGCAGGAGGGAAGCCAATATCTTTGACCAACAGGTTGTACGCACGTTCGCAAATACGAACCTTTTCGTCAAAGGTGGCGGCTTGTCCTTTTTCATCGAATGCCATAACAACCACCGACGCACCGTACCTCATCGCAAGCCGGGCGTGTTGTTTAAAAGTTTCCTCTCCTTCTTTAAGACTGATTGAGTTGATAATACATTTCCCCTGTATCACTTTGAGACCCGCTTCAATCACGGACCATTTAGAACTGTCAATCATGATGGGAACCCGGGAAATATCAGGCTCAGAAACCACGAGGTTCAGAAACTTATTCATGCAGGCTTCACCATCTAGCAGGGCTGCATCAAAGTTAACATCCAGTATATTTGCTCCGTTTTCCACCTGTTGCTTGGCAACTTTCAAAGCAGAGTCGTAATCTTCCTTTTCAATAAGTTTCCGAAAGCGAGGAGACCCCGTCACATTGGTTCTTTCTCCAACCATGGTAAGAGAGGTAATATCCCCTTTTAACTCAAAGGGTTCTAGACCGCTAAGTCGTAGGGCAGGATCGATAACCACAGGCTTGCGAGGCTCTGCTTGAGATAATTTTTCTGCAATCGCATGAATATGATCTGGAGTAGTCCCGCAACATCCACCTGCCATGTTTAAAAGCTTTTCGTCCGCAAATGTAAAAAGTGAGCCGGCTGTATCTTCGGGTTTCTCATCGTATCCAGTTGGAGCCAGGGGATTGGGCAATCCCGCATTGGGATAGCAGTGAACAAAGCAATCTGCATTTTTAGCCAAGGCTTGGAGGTATGGGCGCATCGCATCTGCTCCAAGTGCACAATTTAAACCGACTCCCAATGGTTTTGCATGGGCGATGGAATTCCAACAAGCTTCCGTTGTTTGCCCAGAAAGTGTACGCCCTGATGCATCTGTTATCGTAATCGACATGATTACAGGAAGTCTTTTCCCTGCCTCATCAAAAAAGTTTTCTATGGCAAAAATTGCTGCCTTGAGATTTAGGGTATCGAAGGTTGTTTCTGGCATTAAAATATCAACGCCTCCGTCCACTAAAGCCTTTGTTTGTTTGTAGTACGCCTCTACTAATTCATCAAATGTAATATTCCTAAGCGAAGGGTCGTTCACATCCGGAGAAAGGGATGCGGTGCGATTTGTTGGACCAATTGCACCTGCCACAAATCTCGGGCGTGTGGGATCTTTTTTCATTGCGTAATCTGCTGCTTCTCGGGCGAGCTTTGCAGATGCAATGTTCACATCTTCCACAATTTCTTCGAGGTTGTAGTCAGCCATCGCGATGCTGGTACCGCTAAAAGTATTGGTTTCCACTAGGTCGCTTCCAGCATCAAAGTACGATTTGTGAATATTTCGAATGATATCTGGTCTTGTTAGACTGAGTAGGTCATTGTTACCTTTTAATTCGCTGGCGTGGTTTTTAAATATATCGCCCCGAAAGTCATCTTCTTCGAGTTTTTCTTGCTGGATCATAGTGCCCATGGCCCCATCCAATATTAAAATTCGTTGGGTAAGGATGGACCTAAGGTCTTCTTCGTTTGGTCTTTGTTTAGAAAAATCTTTCATATACGCATCAACATATCATGATATGTTGATGTGAGATTTGGGCAATCTGAAAAAGGACAAAATATACAGAATGAAAATTTAAAACAATTTTCTTTGCCAACATCCAATTTCAACTCTAGTAATAGAACCTTTATTACGGGACGTAGCGTAGTCTGGTTAGCGCGCCTGCTTTGGGAGCAGGAGGCCGAGAGTTCGAATCTCTCCGTCCCGACCATTTCATATTTTGTAATTTAGAGAAATGATTCCCGGAACCATAATTTTAAGAATCTGGTAGTTCTTAGCTGTAAAAGTCTTACTTGTGTACAAAGAAGAATTTTATTTAGGTAAAGATCGTGTTTTGATTTTAAAGATTCCAGACTTGGAATCTTGGTTAGATCCATTGCAATCAGAGTTTTGTTCTCATCGAAGAAAATGCAAAAACTCACATAAAATTAATGGCAGATGGGAGAATTCCTATTTGGACATCGACTTAGTTCCAAGTGCTCGTATTCCGATGAGGTTTGCTCGAAAAGTTGGACTTGAGATCCTTAATACTAGATCAGTTTTATTATTTGAGCCTTTACCTGGCAGTGGTTGTGAGATGCCACCTTTTTGGTTTAACGTTGCGAAACCAGACGAATTAACCGGTTTGCATGACCATGCACATTTGTCTGTTTTATCAGCGGTTGTTTACCTACAAGCTGAATCAAATGCAGGAAATTTATATTTTCAGAAAAGCGAAGATATTGAAGTAGTTCCTGAACCTGGGGAAATTGTTATATTTCCTCCTCATCTAAAGCATGGAGTGTCCATAAATAAATCCACTAAGGAAAGAATATCCTTGGCATTTAATTTATTTCCCTTCCCACTGCCAAATCAGGATTTATGATAAATTTACGCCATAATTTTGATTTCATTTATTTTTAAATAAAATTAACAACTTTTTTTATGGATTAACGTTGAGATTCGTGAAAAGTACTATCATCAATTAACTTTACTATTTGGTTCACAAGCCTAACAAAAAATCCTCATGACACCTTCAACCGATTCTTTTGAAGAGATAGAATCAGCCGTTGTACGATTTGCCGGAGATTCCGGTGATGGCATGCAAACGGTTGGCGAACGTTTTACTGACTCCAGTGCTTTTGCTGGGAACGACATTGCAACCCTTCCAGACTTTCCCGCTGAAATTCGAGCACCTGCAGGAACCCTCGCTGGAGTTTCTGGTTTTCAGCTACAGTTTGGAAGTCGGAAAATTCTCACCCCCGGGGATCAGCCTGATGCTTTGGTGGCGATGAACCCCGCAGCCCTCAAGACAAATGTCGATGATCTGCCTGAGGGAGGGATGCTTGTGGTTAATGTTGATTCATTTAAGAAAATGAACTTAACAAAAGCTGGTTATGAAACAAATCCTTTGGAGGATGAAGACTTTAGAAAAAAATATCATTTAGTAGAGCTTGATCTTACGAGCTTAACCAAAGATGCCTTAACAGACAGCCCTCTCAAACCATCAGATAAAGCAAGGTGTAAAAACTTTTTTGCCCTAGGGTTTATGTACTATGTTTACGGTCGTCCCTTGGAACCAACCTTAAAATTTTTTAGTGATAAGTGGTCTAAACGTTTACCCGATCTCGCGGAAGCTAACTCCGTTGCCTTAAAAGCTGGCTTTAATCTCGGTGATACCATGGAAACAGCCCGTAATCGTTATCAAGTTTCCAAGGCCCCGGTGCAAGCAGGTTTATATCGTAAGATTTCCGGTAACGAAGCATTGGTTTATGGTCTGGTTGCTGGAGCCAAGCAGGCAAACCGGGAACTTTTATACGCTGGTTATCCAATCACACCCGCTTCTCCAATTCTCGAGGGACTCTCTGCTCTCAAGAAATTTGGCGTAAAAACCTTACAAGCAGAAGATGAGATTTCAGCTATGGGGATGGCTATTGGTGCCAGTTTTGCCGGAGATCTTGCCGTAGTTGCCACCAGTGGCCCGGGCATGTGCCTGAAGAGTGAATTTATCGGCTTGGCATCTATCACTGAACTTCCAGTAGTTATCGTTAATGTACAACGGGGTGGACCCAGTACTGGCCTGCCCACCAAAACAGAACAGAGCGATCTTATGCAAAGCCTCTACGCCAGGCATGGTGATTGTCCACTACCTGTAATCGCTGCCCATTCACCTTCAGATTGTTTTGACTGTGCGATCGAGGCCTCGAGGATTGCTCTTACCTACATGACTCCCGTTATCTTATTGAGTGATCTCTATGTGGCCAATGGGTCAGAGCCGTGGCAGGTACCAAACGCAGGAGAATTACCTTTGATTGAAAATAAATTCGCAAACCCAGATGAAGAATTTGTGGTCTACAAAAGAGATCCTAAAACATTAGCCCGAACGCAGGCGATTCCTGGGCAAGCAGGTATGGAGCATCGCATAGGTGGTCTGGAAAAAGCTGAAGATGGAGGCGTCAGTTACGACCCTGAAAACCATGAGAATATGACTCACCTACGCGCTGATAAGATAAATGGGATTGCTGAAAGCATTGACCCTATATCGATTCAAGGGGATTCGACGGGAGACTTACTTGTTATCGGATGGGGCGGCACATACGGTGCTATTTCATCCGCAACTAAAATGCTACAAGATGAAGGCTTTGCTGTGAGCAGCATTCATCTTAGGCATTTAAACCCTTTACCAAACGACTTGGGTAATATCATTAAGTCATTTAAGAAGGTCATTGTTCCTGAGTTAAATCTCGGGCAGCTGAGTACCATCCTTCGGTCTAGTTTTGTAACAGACATCATCTCCTACAACAAAATACAGGGTAAGCCCTTTAAGGTAGCTGAACTTCGCGAGGAGTTTTTGAAGCATCTTTCTTAATTCTAAATTTTTAAAAATCATGAGTTCGTCAACAACCGAAGAAGAGAGTTTAACCAAAAAAGATTTTGTTACATCCAATGATGTAAGATGGTGTCCGGGATGTGGCGATTATGCCATTCTCAATGCGGTGCAGAGAACCATGCCGGAATTGGGAATACCCAAGGAGAAATTTGTAGTGGTGAGCGGAATCGGGTGTTCCAGCCGGTTTCCTTATTACATGAACACCTACGGGTTTCACACCATTCATGGCCGTGCCCCGTCTGTTGCAACTGGTATTAAAGTAGCTAACCCCGAGCTCTCCGTATGGATGATTACCGGAGATGGTGATGGTCTATCTATCGGAGGCAATCACCTGCTCCATTTATTGCGCCGAAATCTAGATATCAATGTGCTCCTTTTTAATAACCGCATTTACGGGTTAACCAAAGGACAATATAGCCCGACTTCTGAAGTTGGAAAGAAGACCAAAAGCACACCAGCTGGATCCGTGGACTATCCTGTTAATCCTCTTCTGTTTGCTTTAGGCAGCGAAGCCACTTTTATTGCGAGGACTACGGATACAGACCAAAAGCACATGATTGAAACTTTTAAGGCTGCTCAGGCCCACAAAGGTACCTCCTTTGTAGAGGTTTTTCAAAACTGCGTTATTTTTAACAACAAAACATTTGAACCTATAACCGGGCGTGATGTTAAAAATGATCAAATCCTTTATCTTGAAGAGGGCAAGCCTCTCGTCTTTGGTCAGAATCAAGATAAGGGCATACGATTGAATGGACTTGACCCTGAGGTGGTCTCCTTAGGAGATAATGGTGCAGCAGGTGAGACTGAACTTCTTGTGCACAACCCAAAGAGTCCCAATGCTGCCTATCCCACTCTGCTAGCTCAAATGACTTACCCAACCTTTCCAACTCCCCTTGGAGTACTTCGGCAACTTGAGGGAAGGGAAACCTATGAAGAGTCCGTAGTCGGACAGATTGAAGCATCGCAAGCGAAAGGGGAGGGGGCTCTGCAAGAATTACTTACCGGGAAAAATTCCTGGGTCGTGGAATAGTTACTATTCCCCAATAGTTGACTGCCCAGATATTTACCTTATAAAGAAATCATGGAATTTATTGATAATCCGCAATTTGGTCATAAAAAAAATAAACTGCCTGTCTTCTTAGTACCTGTGCTTATGTTTGTGGTGGTAATAGTTGGCATTGTAGCTTCCAAGATATATGTGGATGCCGTATTGCATCCATCAGATGCTAGTGACAAGCAGGCGAGTGACTAGTACATCTTTACCAGCTTGGTGTAAAATCGAATCGTTTACCTTAGTAAACGCTTATTATGTAGTCTCACTTCACAGGTTTACCCTGCTTCCACATACCTTTAAAAGTCACCAAGCCGTTTGAAGAAAAGGATGTACCCATTCCATCTTCCAAACCATATTTGAAGTTGCCAATGTAAGATGTTCCATTTGAGTTGGTCCAATGACCATAACCATGGGGGATGTGATTGCGCATTTTTCCCCTAAAAGTGGATCCATCTTGTAGGGTAACTGTAGAGGATTTTGATACTGATTTTTTTGGATGATTATATTCAAAAGTTGGTATTCTTAAGATTCTTTTTTTTAATTCATTCATTGTGTCAGGAATGTTTTGTGCCACTACTTGCGGTATCATCCTTTTGAGTCGTTCAAAGCTTTCTGTTGAGGCTTTATCAGGGCCTCTATCTGAAGATAATTTGTAGGCAGCTAAAGCTAGTAATATTTTACCGTCTTGTTCGTAGACTCGACCTAAATTAAGCAAGATTTGGTCACCCCCATAAGCTATGGCTTTAATATACCATTCTTCAGCTTTGGTTAAGTTGATAGATGTTCCAATTCCATTTTTGTATACATTACCAAGGTATTGACAAGCTGTGATATTACCTTGATTACCTGCTTTCTTCATCCAGTACAAGGCATCTTGTCGTTTGTTGGGAGAGACAACAGATAAGGAAAATCCAACAGACAATTGGGCATCAATGTCGCCCTGCCTTGCAAGTTCAATTTTCTCACTGTTTCCGTAAAGGGTGGCAACCAAAAGTTGCAATCCCCAAAGTAAACTTGATTTAGTCAGAGCTAAAGATACGACCGAAAATTCCTTTTTTATTGGTAACAGGTTTACCATTACTTTTCTTGGCTGAGCCAAATCTCCACAGTTCCAAGTTTTCATTTGTTGTGGCATCTCCAATCAGGGCATCATACTTACCTTTCAATTTCAATTCTTGTATGTAAATAGCTAACCCCATCTTTTTAAAAGTAGGTAAAGATGTTGGGTAAGAATTAACAAGCCGGCTCGATTTCAAAAGTAACATAATATCAATATCGTAAGCATCACCAAAGTAAGTTGGTTTTCCAAGAACGAGCACCATGCGGCCTCCAATAATTTCTTTAGTACCACCTTTAGCTGTAGTTATTGTACCTTTTCCTTCAAGTGGGATAAATTTGAATCCACCATTTTTTGTTGCTTCTAGGATAATGGTGCCACGACCGTTAAAAGTTGCATTGGATTCTCTTGTTGAAAATTTAATGCTTTGTGCATGTTCAGTACAAAAAAGTAAGCTTCCAGAGTGCAGCCAGAAATCTGTATTAGAACGCCATGTTCCCATGCTGTCTCGTCCAAGCCTCCAGTAATTTTTGGGCGTTATTGATTCTAGTCTTCCTTGTACACCTGTAGCAATGAGAAGATCTTTTGTTAGACTAGTATTTACATCAATAAGGTAGGGATCAAATTTGTCTTTGTCGCTTAAATTAACTGCATCTATGCGGCCATATTTATAAGTAATTTTTGGTGATGATGCTGATAAAAAAAAAGCCGCTGTTGAAACAGCGGCAATTAATGAAATTTTAATGTAGATCAATTTAGAAACTAGCTGTTAGGCTTAAGCCTGCACCCAAATCAAACTTCTTGAAATCGTACAGCGAATCGTAAGAATCTCCAGCTTCGTCATTACCATCAGAAACTCTTTTGGAATAATCAGAATTGAGAGAAAGTTCAAATGAATCACTGATAGGGTATTGGATAAGTACTCCGATATTCTGAAGAACATCGGTTCTGTCAAAATTGAAACCATTGTCATACTTTCTGTATGAAACTGAGTATGTTGGCGTGATAGTTAATGTTTCTAATGAGTAGATTATGGAATATCTAAGGGTGGCATCTATGTGATCAAGTTCGTCTTCTGTATGTGAGCTTGAGGTTGGGCCGTCTGCATCCTCAATATCGCCATAGTGAGAACCAACTGAAGCATCTAATACACCAAGCAAATTATCTGACAAAGGGTAGGCTTTTGTTACACCAACACTAGGATAAAACTCCTTGTACTCCTCTGTGTCGCTTTCAACACTACGGTCATTTGAGTACATTACTCCGGCTCGGAAGGCCCAACCACTCTCGTGTTGTAGCAGGAATAGTAAATATGCAGTTGTGGTGTTGTGATTTAGTACACTTAAGTCTGGTATTGCTTCATTAGAGTTTTTGTAGGTGTAATCTGTCATCGCCCATGCACCGCCGACAAAAGGAGTGAGTACAGATGAATCAAGATCATAAACACCAAGCTTGGCCATACCATGAAATTTATTTACCCAAACAGCATCAGCTTGTTGGTCTAAAACACCTGGGGCACCAAGCGGATTTTGTTTGTAAGCTATATTACTGTCGTAGCCGAAGGAAGCAGAAAAACCAGATTTTTTGAGCAACAATGGTCGCTGAGCTCCTGTATCGGACGATTCAACATCTGAGCTGGTTACTTTACTGCTTTTTTGAGCAGATTCAGCAACTGGAGATGGTAGAGATCTACTGGTTGAATCGACACGAGACTGGGTTTGGCCGTATGTAACGAGAGCAGATAAAAGTAAAAGAGAAATATGAGTGTTCATTACGATTGGTTTGTAATTATATTTTAAATAAATTGATTAATTATTGGCCTCTGACCTTGATGAAAGGTGTACCATTAGGCAAAGTGGCGGCAGAGTTGATGTGCCCATCTACTCCGTTAAATTGATTACGAGTCAAGACATCATTGCTTATACCGAGATGCTTAACATTGTGAAAATTAACTGCTCCACTTGTGATAGATTTACTATCTGAATTATTAATGGAAAGAGCACCATTTTGACTTCTGAGCATTATATCAGCCGTGGAAGGGAAGGAGGTATTTTTAATATGTATAGTTTTAGATTCCATGTATATATCATCGATTCTTCCAGAAAAATTCAACCGATCGATATTTATCAATTCATTTGCATAAAGGTAAACATTGTCTGGGTCAGAATTCGAACCGTTTGCAGTTCCAACGGTGAATGTCGATCCACCAGTTATGTTCATTGTACCTAAAGAGCCAACGGCAAGATTTCCACCTGTTGAAATGCTTGTGTTAACAAGGTACATGCTACCGCTGCCTGTGTCGCCAGATCCAATTCCTAGATTGGATCCTGTGTACTCAATGTTGGTGTTTTCGATGAAAACATCATCTGCCGCACCCAGGACTAAAGCGTGATCTTCAACTGTGTTGGAGTTAGTAAACTTGATGTTTCCAGCAGATTTTAAATCTTTTGCGGCCCCTATAACAAGCACTTTTCGGTCTGCAGTGGATGCAGCTTTTCCAAGTTCGTTACTCACATCAATAGTGGATTCGCTTCCTGTTTGACCAAGGGTTAGTGTAGAACCTGCCTTAAGCATAACATTCGATAAAGGAACATTGAGCACGCTTGATGGGGTGTCTTCAGTCGAGAATGATCTTGAACCCGTTAATGTTGAAAGAAATCCGAGATAGTCGCTTGTTGAATTTTGTACTAGTGATGATAGAGTAGAATCTCCTGTGTACGAGTAATTTGCCCCCAAGACATTACTGGCGAGGTTTTCTCCATTCGAACCTAACGCACCGTATGCAGAGAGTAAGCGGATGAATGCTGTATTGTAACCAGTTGCTGATAAACTAGCTACCGAAATAGTTGATGCTGGCAATGTGGTTGTAAGGACCCTGTCAGTCAGAACTGTGGATGCTAATGTGAGGGCACTAGTAAATTGAGAGTCTTTAGAATAAGTAGATGCGTATCTTGACAGGGCAAGCAACTCAGCGTCATTAATTAGCAGCAATGGGTCTGCAACTTGGTCAGCGTACTGTGCTTTGGCGGCGGCTAAGGTATCTTCCAGTGATTTTCCCTCGTGTTCCGGATCTCTGAGGAAATCAGCATAGAGTTCTGCATCGTCAAGAGAGTGGCCCTTCCTGAGTAAATCACCGTACTCTTTGGCATCATGAATGCCAATCCCGGTAACTAATAAATCGTGGTGCTCTTTGAAATCTTTAATACTTCCACCGCTTTTAAGGGATTCGGTGTATTTATCTTTCAATGTATCAAGACCGCCATCCAAGGCTTTTAGTGATTCATGGGTGTACCCGAGCTTGTGAATTGCGATGTGTAATACTCGAAGCTTGTGATTAGCTTGTGCAGACTTTGGGGCTCCTTTGCTCGGTGCTGAAACAGAACCTGTTGAGGATGCAGCAGCTGCATCATCGCCCTCTTGACCGAATATGAGAGTGCTGGAGAGAACCAAAGATAGAGAAGTAAGTAGGTATTTGGAGAGTTTCATGGTAGGATTGTTTCTAAAGTGTTTTCTCAATCTATGAAAAATTTTAATTCCAACAAGCTTTTTCTGTTAGAATTCAAAAAATACAAGTAGAATAGTGTATGATGTTTTTAAAATATTCGTGGTGCCGAGGGCGAGATTTGAACTCGC
>Ga0206129_10000600_pt1 | contig 54856 bp, 39 predicted proteins | sample Helgoland_Spring_8_FD_148616 | JGI IMG/M metagenome (GOLD analysis project Ga0206129, IMG submission 148616) | Pelagic subsurface seawater microbial communities from Kabeltonne, Helgoland, North Sea - Helgoland_Spring_Bloom_20160502_2 | ecosystem: Environmental > Aquatic > Marine > Epipelagic ...
GAAGTGTTTACACTGCGAACTTTGATGTAAACGGCACGTACCGAAACGATTTAGACTTTACGTCTTTCGCAAAAGGTGTGTACTACATGCAAATTCAAACAGAAACTGGATCGACAGTTGAGAAACTGATTATTCAGTAGGAAACAAGTATTTGATATTATTGGTTAATAATAAATATTTGTAAAACTATTGTTAACGCAATAGAACCTGAATCCCCTCAAGGTAACTTGAGGGGATTTTTTTGTTTCAGTATTTCTACTGGACTATTTTGGTTCATCAACAATTTAAAGAATCTCCATTTACGGTTTATGAGAAAAGTAAGTGGGTTGATTTGCTCGACTAAAAGGTTAGAAACTTTCCCATGAAAAGAGCGCTATTAAAAGGGCAGGGGCGTAGAACGCAGAAGAAAGATTAGGCAATATGGTCTTATAAGATAGGGGAATCACTCTATGAAGGGCGTACTATATTTTGGGTTAAAGAAAACGGAATTAAGTAAGTTCAGCGACCTAGTTAAGAGGTGAGATTACACAATTCTCTTTTATCCCTTAAACTCTTCGAGTTTCATTTGCTTTCCATCCCAAACACCGAACGTGTTGTAATTGATCCATTCTCCTAAGTTAATGTACCTAGAATTTTCTCCCACATGAAGGTCTAAAGGTAAATGTCGGTGTCCAAAAATGAAATAATCGACATGTTCTTTTGTTAAGTGCTCCTTGCAATATTGCACCAAAAATTCAGCATCGTCTCCTAGGTATTTTTCATCGTCCCCTCGATTTGCTTTACGACTTCGTCCGCTCCAATAATCAGCCATCCCAATTCCTAAATTAGGATGAATTCGAGCAAACAGCCATTGGCATACCGGGTTGGCAAACACTTTCTTTATGAATTTGTATCCGTGGTCTCCCGGGCCTAAACCATCACCGTGACCAATAAAAAACTTTTTACCATTGTAGGTTTTAGCAATAGGTTCTCGATGCATGATTACTCCCAACTCGTGTGGCAAGTAATCAAACATCCACATGTCGTGATTGCCAATAAAAACGTGAACAGGTATACCAGAATCACACAACTCTGCTATTTTTCCCTGTAACCTAATAAAACCTTTTGGTATTGCCTTTTTATATTCAAACCAGAAATCAAATAGGTCACCAACAAGGTAAATTTCTTTAGCGGTCGTTTTAATGTCGTCCAGCCACCGTACTATTCTATCTTCTCTAATTCTACTTTCTTCGTAATTAGGCGCACCTAGATGAAAGTCTGAAGCAAAATAGATATGTTTCTTTTCTGGGTTCAAAGGTTAGTCAAGCACTTCGGCTAATTTTTGTTGCAACGCTGCGCCTCTAAGGTTTTTGCCAATTACTTTTCCTTCGGCATCAATTAAAACGGCAAAAGGAATACTAGAAACGCCATAATCTTTAGCGGCAACAGATTGCCAGAATTTTAGATCACTCACATGAGTCCACGTTAAATTGTCTTTTGCAATAGCATTCACCCATGCATCTTTTGTTCGATCTAAAGAAACACCATAAACAGTAAATCCTTTGTCTTTATATTTTTGATACGCCGCAACTACGTTTGGGTTTTCTCTTCTGCACGGTTTACACCAAGAAGCCCAAAAATCAATCAAAACTACTTTTCCTTTTAGAGAGGAAAGCGCAACAGGTTCTCCTTCCGGATTAGGGAGGTTGATTTCTGGAACTTCAGAACCAACAGCAAATCGACTAATAGAAACTACTTTAGTATGAAAGTTGGTGTAGAAAGGAGATGTACTATGTTCTTCAGCTAAAGCTTTGTCAACTTTAATAAAATACTCGGTTTCCGTATCAGGCATTTGCTCAATTACAGCTAAGTTCGAGAATGAATTAGGATTCTTATCAATCAGCGCTTTTAACGTAGTTACTTTTTCTTTTTCAAATTCAGCAAAACGCGCACGTAAAACAGCAATCATAGAATCTCGTTGAGGGGAGTTAGCGTATGGCTTAAATTCCTGGTCCAACGCCTGCGTTTGCATCGCGTTCTTTCTTAAAAAATTATTCAAATCTCTCATTTGAACTGCATCAACAGTTCCTTCTATTTTTAAATCAGCGAGTTGATTTACATCTCCCGAGACGCTTACCGTTTCGCCACTAGCTAAAGGAGTAACTAGTGCAAAGTTATTGCTGATGGTTACTCTATAAAAACCTTTCATCTTTGGAGTATAGTCAAATGCAAAAGAGCCATCTGCACCAACAATCGCTGTATCTACAGGGCCTGCTTTTGGTTGTAGTAAATCAATCAGGTATAATTCTGGAAGTGTTAAGCCTGAAATTTGGCCTTTAAGAACTACTTGTTCTTGCTTAGCAGGTTCGCTTCCGCATGCCAATAGTAAAACACTAATGCAAAAACTTAGGGTTATAATTTTATGCTTCATCATAGTCTAATTTTCTAGTTTTTCTCTTAATAGATTACTTGTTACTTTAGGATCGGCCTTTCCTTTAGATGCTTTCATTACCTCTCCCATGAATAAGCCTAGTAGGTTTTTATTCCCCGCTTTGTAAGCTTCAACCTTATCTGGGAACTTTGAGAGCGCCTCCGCTATGAAACCATCTAATGCTCCGGTATCACTTTCTTGAATCCAATTATTCTTTTCTGCTAACTCTTTAGCAGTAAGTTCAGGTTGTTCTATAAGGGCGGGGAAAACCTTTTGGTTGGCAATGGAGTTGTTGATTGCGCCGCTTTCAATCAAATCAATTAATTCTGCGATATGTGTTGGAGTTAGAGGAAAGTCCTTAATTTCTATTGCATTTTCATTTAAATACGATTTGATGGCTCCCATCATCCAGTTTGCTGCCGTTTTGTAGCTTTTTGTTAAGCCAATTAATTCTTCATAATACAGTGCAAAGTACTTGTCTTCGGTTAAAACTTCAGCATCGTAATTGGAGAGTTTTAGCGTGTTGGTATATTTTTTAATTAACTCGTTTGGCAGTGCAGGTAAGGTTTCTTTTACATCTGCAACATAGTCCTTTCCAACAAAAACAGCTTGTAAATCTGGCTCAGGAAAGTAACGGTAATCGTGAGCCATTTCTTTGCTTCTCATGGTATTTGTTTCACCTGTTACGGCATCAAAACCCATGGTTTCCATTTTTATTACTCCCCCTGCTTCTATTACTTCAACTTGTCGCTTCGCTTCAAATTCAATTGCTCTGAAAACGTTTCGAATTGAGTTTAAGTTTTTTGTCTCTGTGCGTTCACCAAATTCTTTAGTTCCTTTCAGTCGGACTGAAACATTGGCATCACAGCGCATGGAACCTTCTTCCATGTTGCCATCGCAAATTTCAAGGTAACGCACCAATTGGCGAACTTCAGTAAGATAGTCATACGCTTCTTGAGCAGAACGAATATCAGGCTCGGATACAATTTCTAATAACGGTACGCCGGCTCTGTTCAAGTCAATTAGCGTATTGAAAGGATCTAAGTCGTGAATACTTTTACCGGAATCCTCTTCCATGTGAATTCTGGTAATTCCGATATCTTTTGTTCCTTCCCCAACATTGATTGTGATTTTCCCACCTGCACACAGGGGTGTTTTATCCTGAGTGATCTGATATCCCTTGGGTAAATCGGCGTAGAAATAATTTTTCCTTGCAAACTGATTTTCGTAAGTGATTTCGGAACCAACTGCCAACCCTAATCGAACACCATAAAGCAAGGTGTTTTCATTGAACTTTGGTAAAGTTCCGGGATGGCCTAAGGTAATTGGGCTAATGTGTGTGTTCGGCAACGCTCCAAACTCCGCTGAATCTGCAGAATACGCCTTGCTCTTTGTTTGTAGTTGAGCATGTATTTCAAGCCCTACAACCACTTCATACTTATCGTAAATTTTTTGTGCTAACATCTTGTTCAAAATTACCAATAATCGTTTGGCTTAAGTAGCTAATAACTTAATCATCTCTTTAAATAAAATACTGAATTTTGGGCCTGACTTTGCGGCTACTTCTTGAACTTCCTCATGAGAAATCTCTACAATCTTTCCTTCCACTCCTAAATCAGAAATAACTGAGACAGCAAATACCTTCATGCCACCGTGAACGGCGACAATAGTTTCAGCGGTTGTTGACATTCCAACTGCGTCAGCTCCTATAATTCTAAAATATTTATACTCTGCCGGAGTTTCATAAGTTGGCCCGGGCGTTCCTGCGTATATTCCATAGTGCAGGCCCAATCCAAATTTTTCGTCTAGTTCTTTTGATTTTTCAATTAAATCATTGGCATAAGGTTCGCTCATATCAGTGAATCTTGGACCTAATTCATCGTAATTTTTTCCTCTAAGAGGGTTGTCTGGAAACAAATGCAAGTGATCTGTTAGTACCATTAAATCGCCAATTTCGTGATCCGGATTTAGACCTCCACTTGCATTTGAGAGTAACATAGTCTCAACTCCAAGAGCCTTAAAAACTCTGACGGGAAATGTAGTTTCTTTTAAACTATAGCCTTCGTAATAGTGAAATCTACCCTGCAGTGCAATAACCGGAATGCCCTCTAGCGTACCTAAAATTAATTTGCCCGAATGCCCTTCCACTGTAGATACTGGAAAGTTCGGAATTTCATTATAGCTTAATGTGCATTCCGACTTAATTTCTTCTCCAAGATTACCTAAGCCGGAACCTAAAATGATACCAACCTTAAAATCTAGATTGGTTTTGCTTTTAATGAAATCAGCTGATTTTTGAATACGATCTAACATAGCGGTCTATTTCTTCGGAAAAACTTAATTCTTGGTGTTCGTGAAATTTAATTTCTATTGGAATGCTGAAAACTGGAACTTCATTGAATTTCGAGGCGTCAAACTTTACAGCATCTTTTCCGGTAATTACGATTGCTTTTTTAGGACTAAGCAGTTTTTCTAACTGGTCGGAGATGTTTTCATAATCCTTTGCTTGATAGTAATGGTGGTCCTTAAATGGGAAATTTTGAATTTCTTTCGAATACCGATTCAAATATAATTTTAACGATTGTGGGTTAGCGATTGCACTAACTAACAGAACACCCCTCGAAGCGAATTTCTTTTTTTCATTTGCAATGCTCATGGCTGCCCGGTTCAACGGTTTCGCGTCTTGATAACTGATGTATGAGAAGAATACTTTTTGATAGGGCTGAGGGCTTAGACTTTCTGATATTCTTCTTATTTCCAAGGGAGAAAGCACAGCCGGACTTTTAGTTACAACTATGATATCTGCACGGTCGGCGCCCGACTTCCACTCTCTCAACCTACCTGATGGTAGGATGTGATCGTCTTTGTAAAGCCTACTGTAATCTGTCAATAATATATTCAGTCCCGGCTTTACACTTCTATGTTGAAACGCATCATCTAACACAATAATCTGAGGAGGATTTTCCAACTTTCGAAGTTGCTTAATACCCTCTCTTCGTTTTTCAGCGACCGCTACTCTTACATCTTTGAATTTTTGAAAGATTTGAAACGGTTCATCACCAATCGAATTAGCATTATCTTGCGCAGTAGCTAGCTGGTAACCCTTAGTCTTACGACCATAACCTCGGCTTAAGCTAGCAATTTCGAATGATTTCTTTAGGTGTTTTAGGACGTATTCAGTGTGCGGTGTTTTACCTGTGCCTCCAACATTTAAATTACCGATACTAATTACTGGGAAGTCGTACTCTTGTGACTTTAAAATTCCGGTGTTGTAACAAAAATTTCGCAAGGAAATAATAAACCCGTAAAGCAAGGAAAAAGGCAATAGAAGAATTTTTAATACAGAATCCACTTTTTGTTTGCTTTTAAGCTGCAAAAATCCTTATTTAAGTTAAATTTATGACCCTAAATCACGATAACTTATGAAGATTTCTACAATAGTCAATCAATTAGAAGAGTTGGCTCCTATTTCATTGCAAGAATCGTACGATAATGCAGGGCTACTAGTTGGCAATGTCGAAGCTGAAGTCAATGCTGCTTTGCTATGTTTAGATAGTACAGAGGATGTTATAGAAGAAGCAATTGAAAAGAAATGTGGGCTTGTTATTGCGCATCATCCAATTTTATTTTCTGGCATAAAATCGTTGACTGGTAAAAACTATATTGAACGCACTCTTCTAAAAGCCATTAAGAATGACATTGCGATCTATGCCATTCACACCAACTTGGATAATGTGAAGCATGGAGTGAATCAAAAAATAGCTGAGAAAATTGGTTTGCAGAACCTTCAGGTACTGAGTCCGAAATCAGGGACTTTAAACAAGTTGGTGTTCTTTTGTCCTGTAAGTGCCTCTGAAAATGTTAAAGCTACTCTTTTCGAAGCTGGTGCAGGCGCTATTGGGGCGTATGACTGCTGCAGTTTCTCTAGTCAGGGAGAAGGAACCTTTAGAGGTGGAACGGATGCTCAGCCGCATGTTGGAAAAATTGGAGAGCTACACAGGGAAAAGGAAAACCGGATTGAATTGCTTTTCCCGGAGTACCTAAAAAGTGTCCTGATAAAAACGCTGAAGAAGACTCACCCGTATGAGGAGGTTGCCTACGACATATATAATCTAGAAAACAAATGGACAGAGGTTGGCAGCGGAATGTTGGGAGAACTCAGCGAGCCAGTGGATACGCTTGCATTTTTGGACCGGGTAAAGATTGATTTAGGAACAGACTGTATTCGCCATACCAAAGTAATTACAGAACAAGTGCAGAGAGTCGCGATTTGTGGCGGTTCAGGTAGCTTTTTATTAAATAATGCAATTGCACAGCGAGCAGATGTTTTTATCACCGGTGACTATAAATATCATCAATTTTTTGATGCTGATGGTAAAATTGTAATTGCCGATGTTGGACACTTTGAAAGTGAGCAACATACTCCTGAGCTCATACAAGAGTATCTTCAAGAAAAAATACCTAATTTCGCAACCTATTTGTCTAAAGTAAACACAAACCCTATTAATTATAGATAGCATGGCTAAAAAAGCTAATAGTGAAGCAACAGTTGAGGAAAGATTACAAGCATTGTATAATTTACAAGAGATTGACTCAAAAATTGATAAGATTAGAACCATAAGAGGTGAGCTGCCTTTAGAGGTTCAAGACTTAGAAGATGATGTAGCAGGATTAGAGACTAGAACTGAAAAAGCAGCGCAAGGCATTAAAGCCTTGGAGGATGACATTTCTTCAAAGAAAATTCAAATTAAAGAGTCTCAAGCAGCAATTGCAAAGTACAAGGAGCAACAAAATAATGTTAGAAATAACAGAGAGTACGATTCTTTAACTAAAGAAATTGAGTTTCAAGAATTGGAGATTGAATTAGCTGAAAAAAGAATAAAGGAATTCCAATTGGGAATTGAAAATAAAACCGAAGCAAACGCTGCTGATGTTGAGAAATTAGCTCAAACGAAAGAGCAGTGGGAGCACAAAAAGAATGAGTTAGCTGAAATTATTGCGGAAACGGAAAAAGAAGAAGCTGATTTAATGAAGCAATCGGAGAAGGCAGAAAAAGTTATAGAAGAAAGACTATTGACTGCATACAAAAGAATTAGAGGAAGTGCGAGAAATGGTTTAGCTGTAGTGCCTGTATTGAGAAATGCATGCGGCGGATGTTTCAACAAAATACCACCACAACGACAGTTGGACATCAACATGCACAAAAAAGTAATTGTTTGTGAGCACTGCGGACGAGTTTTGATTGATCCCAAAATGGCCGGAATTGAAGAAGTAATCGAAGAAAAGCCAAAAAGAAGAACAAGGGCTACAAAAGATAAATAATAGTAGCACTATAATAATTAGTAAAAAAGGGACTCATTTGAGTCCCTTTTTTTATGTCAAAATTTCCGTTGCTCCACGAACTTCAAAAGGTTAAATTTGTAATCCTTATAAAGAGAATTTATGCAAGATCAAACTCCATACAAGCCAAAAAACAAAATTAGAATTGTAACTGCGGCATCCCTTTTCGACGGTCATGACGCTGCCATTAACGTTATGCGAAGAATTATACAATCTACAGGAGTAGAGGTAATTCATTTGGGGCATGATCGAAGTGTGCAAGAGGTTGTAGAAACAGCCATTCAGGAAGATGCAAATGCCATTGCCATGACATCTTACCAAGGTGGACATACAGAGTATTTCAAATACATGAAAGACTTGTTAGAGGAAAACGGAGCAGCCCACATCAAAATTTTTGGCGGTGGCGGTGGAGTAATCTTGCCAGAAGAAATTAAAGAGCTCCAAGAGTATGGAATTACTCGAATATACTCTCCTGATGATGGTAGGGAACTTGGCTTGCAAGGCATGATTAACGATTTAGTAGAGCGTTCTGACTATGCAACTGGAGAGCATTTGAATGGTGAAATAAACAGAATTGTTGAAAAAGACAACGCATCCATTGCAAGATTAATCTCTGGTGCAGAAAACTTCCCGAAAGAGAGTGAAGCAATTTTGAATGAGGTGCATAAAATGGCTGAAAAGGTGAACACTCCAGTTTTGGGAATTACCGGAACTGGAGGAGCCGGAAAATCTTCTTTAGTTGATGAATTGGTATGCCGATTTTTAATTGACTTTCCCGAGAAAACAATTGGGATTATATCAGTTGACCCTTCCAAAAGAAAAACAGGAGGAGCACTTTTAGGTGATAGAATTAGAATGAACTCTATTAAAAATGATAGGGTTTATATGCGTTCATTGGCGACTCGCCAATCTAATCTGGCCTTATCGAAGCACGTTGCTGAAGCCGTTTCTATTTTGAAAGCTGCTCAGTTCGATTTAATAATACTAGAAACTTCAGGGATCGGTCAGTCAGATACTGAAATAACGGAGCACTCAGATATGAGTTTGTATGTGATGACTCCTGAATTTGGTGCTGCCACCCAATTAGAGAAAATCGACATGTTGGACTTTGCAGATATTATTGCAATCAACAAATTCGATAAGCGCGGGTCATTAGATGCGTTAAGAGATGTAAAGAAGCAATACCAAAGAAACCACTTGTTGTGGGATGCTAAGGATGAAGACTTGCCAGTATATGGAACAATCGCTTCACAATTTAACGATCCGGGAATGAATCGTTTGTACAAGAGAATCATGAGCATTCTTGTGGAGAAGGCAAACTCGGAGTTAAAATCAAATTTTAAAATTTCAGATGAAATGTCTGAAAAGATTTTTGTAATTCCTCCAAGCAGAGTGCGCTACTTGGCAGAAATTGCAGAGAATAACAGGAGCTACGATGCTTGGTCTGAAAAACAAGCTGAGGTAGCACAAAAGCTCTACGGAATTCAAAAGTCACTTGAAAGTATTCAGGAGTTAGAGCTAGAAGATAAAGACAGATTGTTAAAGGGGCTTCATGAAACATTTGAAAAAATGAGTTTGGAGTTAGATCCTAAGAATCTAAAAATTATAGAAGACTGGCCCGAGAAGCAAGCCAAATATAAAAATCCGATTTACACCTTTAATGTTAGGGACAAAGAAATTAAGATGGAGACACATACAGAGTCTTTATCACATTCTCAAATTCCTAAAGTTGCCTTGCCCAAATACCAAGCTTGGGGAGATTTGTTAAAATGGAATTTACAAGAAAACGTACCTGGAGATTTTCCTTACGCTGCCGGTTTATTTCCGTTTAAGCGAAAAGGGGAAGATCCAACCAGGATGTTTGCCGGAGAAGGTGGCCCAGAGAGAACCAACAGAAGGTTCCATTACGTTTCTTTAGGCATGCCGGCCAAACGACTGTCTACAGCGTTTGATTCAGTTACCTTGTACGGCCAAGACCCGGCAATTCGACCCGATATTTTTGGAAAAATTGGAAATGCAGGTGTTTCAATTTGTTGCTTAGATGATGCTAAAAAGCTGTATTCAGGTTTTGATTTGGCGCACAGCATGACTTCTGTTTCCATGACAATTAATGGCCCGGCAGCCATGTTGCTTGGTTTTTTTATGAATGCTGCCATCGATCAGCAATGTGAGCTTTACATTCAAGAAAAAGGAATAGAAAAAGAAATTGAAGCTAAAATTGCAGCCATTTATAAAGCGAAAGGAGTAGAACGTCCTTCTTACCAAGGGCCTTTACCTGAAGGGAACAATGGGTTAGGTTTAATGCTTTTAGGGGTAACAGGAGATCAAGTCTTAGATGCAACTGTTTATGAGGGTATCAAAAAGAATACCATGTCGATTGTTCGTGGAACGGTGCAAGCAGATATATTGAAAGAAGATCAAGCGCAGAATACCTGTATTTTCTCAACAGAGTTTGCTCTGAGGTTGATGGGTGATGTGCAAGAGTATTTTATCGAAAATGCAGTGCGCAACTTTTACTCTGTTTCTATTTCAGGTTATCACATCGCAGAAGCAGGAGCAAACCCAATTACCCAATTGGCATTTACCTTGGCAAATGGTTTTACTTATGTGGAGTATTATTTAAGTAGGGGAATGGACATTGATAAATTTGGTCCAAATTTATCCTTCTTCTTCTCCAATGGAATAGATCCAGAATACGCCGTAATTGGAAGAGTTGCAAGAAAAGTGTGGTCAAAGGCCATGAAGCTGAAATACGGAGCAAATTCTAGGGCTCAAATGTTGAAGTATCACATTCAAACTTCAGGCCGTTCGTTGCATGCCCAAGAAATTGATTTTAATGACATTCGAACTACATTGCAAGCCTTATATGCCATCTATGATAATTGTAACTCATTGCATACAAATGCCTATGATGAAGCAATTACGACTCCAACAGAAGAGTCAGTTCGAAGAGCAATGGCGATTCAATTAATAATTAACAGGGAACTAGGCCTAGCGAAAAATGAAAATCCAATTCAAGGGTCATTTATTATTGAAGAACTTACTGACTTAGTGGAAGAAGCGGTGTTGACGGAGTTTGATAGAATTACAGAACGAGGCGGTGTGCTTGGTGCTATGGAAACCATGTACCAACGAAGCAAAATTCAAGAAGAGAGTTTATACTATGAGGGCCTAAAGCACAGTGGAGAATTTCCAATTATAGGAGTAAATACCTTCTTGAGTTCAAAGGGTTCGCCAACAGTAACTCCCGGAGAAGTAATACGAGCAACCCAAGCAGAAAAAGAGTATCAAATTGGAATGTTAGATAACCTGCAAAAAGGAAACGCCGAAATTGCTCAAGAGCAACTGCGAACCGTTCAGAAAGCAGCAATTCAAAACGACAACCTGTTTGAAGCGCTAATGGAAGCCACAAAATATTGCTCTTTAGGTCAAATTACAGATGCCATGTTTGAAGTAGGCGGGCAGTATAGAAGAAATATGTAATGAATATGAATCGAATCGTACTATTCTCAATAGTTGCTTTAATGAGAATGAATACTTTCATCGATTTACTTTTGTATAAAGTAGGATTTTCGAACTACTCACCAATAAATGTACCATACTATGGAAGAGTTTGGTTGTTGATTTTCTGGAATTCTAGACCGAGCATAAATTATCGAGCTCAGGTGATTAGATTTGTAACAGCAAACTGAATCACTCATTTCATGATCAACAATAGGAAAGTAGTCGTAGTAATGCCGGCATACAATGCATCTCAAACCTTGGAGCAAACATATGCTGAGATACCCTTTGATATTGTAGACGATGTAGTAGTTGTTGACGACTGCAGCAGCGACAACACCTTAGCTAAGGCAAAGGAGTTGGGTGTTCACCACGTGATCCGTCATGAAAAGAATACCGGTTATGGAGGCAATCAAAAAACCTGTTATAATTATGCGCTGAATTTAGGTGCGGATATCATTATTATGGTTCACCCTGATTACCAATATACGCCGAAGTTGATTCCAAGCATGTGTTATTTAATTGCCAACGATGTATTTCATGTTGTGTTGGGCTCAAGAATATTAGGAACCGGAGCGCTAAAAGGAGGCATGCCACTTCACAAATACATTGCGAATCGAATTCTTACCTTCATTCAAAACATTTTAACAGGAGCCAAACTTTCGGAATACCATACCGGCTATCGTGCTTTCTCGCGAGAGGCTATTCTGGCAATCAACTATCAAGAAAATTCAGATAATTTTGTATTTGACAATCAAATGCTGTCTCAGCTCATTTATAAAGGTTATGAAATTGGAGAGGTGAGCTGTCCTACAAAATACTTCAAAGAGGCGTCATCCATTAACCTGAAAAATAGTTCTATTTATGGGCTAGGCGTCTTAAAAGTTTCAGTGCAACACCGTTTGCAAAAATGGGGATTGCTCAACAGCTCTCAATACAACTAGTATGGTTCTAGTTCGGTTTGATTAGAAAAATGTGTGCATTCGATTGAACTGGTTTTTTCAGTTTAAATTTAATTAGACTTAACGTTTGCCGTTTGGAATTGGCTGTTTGAAAAATTAACTTTGCCATCCAATTCTAAAAAGAAAACTATGTCAAATGCAGTATTTAATCCGCCGGTAGCGATTAACGAACCAATATTATCATATGCTCCTGGAACTCCCGAAAGAGAAGAATTACGAAAGACTGTAGCTGCTTTTAGAGCACAGCAGATGGATATTCCAATGTTTATCAATGGAAAAGAAGTAAGAACTGGGAAAGCGGTTAGCATGCATCCTCCGTATGACCACAAGCATAATTTAGGTCAGTTTCACATGGGAGGCGCTACGCATGTGAAAGATGCTATTAATGCTGCCTTAGGCGCACGTCAAGCGTGGGCAGATTTACCTTGGGAGCAAAGAGCTTCTGTTTTCTTAAAAGCAGCCGAATTGGCCGCAGGGCCATACCGCCAAAAATTGAATGCAGCAACCATGCTGGCTCAATCAAAAAATCCTTTTCAAGCAGAAATAGACGCTGCTTGTGAGTATATAGATTTCTTGCGATTCAACGTTGAGTTCATGAGAAAGATTTATTCTGAGCAGCCAGAATCATCTGACGGAATTTGGAATAGATTAGAATACAGACCGCTTGAAGGTTTTATTTTCGCAATAACACCGTTTAACTTTACGGCCATTGCCGGAAACTTATGTGCAGCTCCTGCAATGATGGGAAATGTTGTTGTTTGGAAACCTGCTGAAGCTCAAGTGTATTCAGCGTGGGTATTAATGGAAATTTTCAGAGAAGCAGGTCTGCCTGATGGGGTAATCAACTTGGTTTATGCTGACGGACCTGAAGCAGGAGATGTTGTTTTTAACCACCCTGATTTTGCAGGATTACACTTTACCGGTTCAACAGGTGTTTTTCAGCATTTATGGAAAACAATCGGAAATAACATTGGAACCTATAAGTCATATCCAAGAATTGTTGGAGAAACCGGAGGGAAAGATTTTATAATCGCTCATGAATCGGCTAATCCAAAAGAAGTTGCTACTGCAATAACCAGAGGTTCTTTTGAGTTCCAAGGTCAGAAGTGTTCTGCGGCGAGTAGAGCTTACATCCCAGCTTCCATGTGGGAAGAAGTGAAAGGTTATGTTTTAGAAGATGTGAAGTCGATTAAAATGGGCTCACCTGAAGACTATAGCAACTTTGTAAACGCCGTGATTGATGAAAAAGCATTTGATAAAATTGCAGGATTTATTGACGGAGCGAAAGCCTCAAAAGATGCTGAGATCATCGCTGGAGGAGGTTATGACAAGTCGGTAGGTTACTTTATAGAACCAACTGTTGTTGTGGCAAGTGACCCAAAATACACCACCATGTGTGATGAAATTTTTGGACCTGTAATTACCGTTTACGTTTACGATGACGCCGACTTTGAAGCTACTTTAAAACTTGTAGACGATAATTCATACGCTTTAACTGGAGCAATTTTCGCGAAAGACAGACATGTAGTAAACCACATGTGTAAAGCATTAGAAAATGCAGCGGGGAACTTTTACATTAATGACAAGCCAACAGGCGCAGTGGTAGGGCAGCAGCCTTTTGGAGGAGCTAGAAAGTCTGGCACCAATGATAAAGCCGGTGCCATGCAAAACTTAATGCGTTGGGTTTCTGCAAGAACAATGAAGGAAACTTTTGTTCCGGCAACAGATTACAGATATCCGTTTATGGGATAATTTCAAGATTATTTGACTAACAATCGCCTGTTGATGTTATCAGCAGGCGATTTTGTTTTTATACCATTTGATTGAGGAATTTTATAACATGGATTTAAATCGGTTGAAAATACCATCTTTCTTAAAAAACAAATACGCCCTCACAGCTGCGGTGTTTTTGATTTGGATTTCTTTTTTTGATGAGAACAACCTAATCACCCAATATCAGTATCATTCTGAACTCAGCAAGTTGCAAGACGAAGAAGTGTTCTACCAAGAAGAGTTGGTGAAAATTCAAGCGAGTTTAAAAGAGTTGCAAACCAACCCGAAAACCTTAGAAAAATTTGCACGCGAAAAATACCTCATGAAAAAAGACAATGAGGAGCTTTTTGTTATTGTGGAGGAAGAGTAATTACTTGCTAGGCAATACTTTCGTAGAAACTTCTCCAAAACCCACTCGCTTTCCGTTTTTCTCACAGTAACCTTTCATAATTACAGTATCGTGATCCTGAATAAATTTACGTTCAACACCATTTTTTAAGGGTACTGGTCTAGATCCTTTCCAAGAAAGTTCCAACATGGAGCCGAACGACTCTTTAGTAGGACCGCTAATGGTGCCCGAAGCATACAAATCACCGGCATGGATGTCACAACCGTTAACCGTGTGATGCGCTAATTGCTGACTTTGATTCCAATACATGTGCTTGTAATTGGAATTACAAACGGTTGAAGCTTCATCGCCCTCAGGTTGAATTTGGACTTCTAAATGAATGTCAATGTTTTTGTTTCCTGAATATTCTAAATAAGGGAACACTGCAGGGTCTTGTTTTGGTCCAGCTACTCTAAAAGGTTCCAAAGCATCTAAGGTTACAATCCAGGCAGACATAGAGGAAGCAAAGTTTTTTGCTAAAAAGGGTCCCAATGGAACATATTCCCATTTTTGAATGTCTCTTGCCGACCAATCGTTAAACAAAACCATTCCAAAAATATAGTCGTCCGCTTCGGCGGTTGAAATGCTATCTCCAAGTGGCTTTCCGTCGTAAGTTACAAAGCCCATTTCTAGTTCAAAATCCAATAACTTACAAGGTCCAAAAACAGGTGGTTCGTCGTCTTTTGGTTTTTGTTGCCCTTTTGGCCGATGAATTTCTTGTCCTGATAGGATGATTGAAGAGGAGCGACCGTGATAGCCAACTGGAATGTATTTCCAATTTGGTAGAAGGGCATTGTCAGGATCACGGAACATGGTGCCCACATTTGTGGCATGCTCAATGCTCGAATAAAAGTCAGTGTAATCACCAATTTCGATTGGCATTTCCATGCTAATGTTGCTGATTGAAATCAGTGCTTTTTCTACTTCGGCTTTATTGGTCTCGTCACTTAGTAATTCCTGTATTTTATTTCTCAATTTTCGTGTGCCTGATTTCCCTTTTTTCATCATTGGATTTAGCTTGTCAGCCTCAAAATCACTTGCAATAAAACCTAGGTTGTTTAACAATCCTGCCGAAAAAAGCACACTCAAATCTACAGCAAAGTCGCCAATTCTGCTCGCTACTTTTTTACTGTTATTGTGGTTAACTACACCAAAAGGAATATTATAAATGCTAAAATCAGAAGAAGAATCTACTGTTACCCAAGATTGTTTAAGCTCGCCCATAGTCAAGAAATAAATTTTTAGTTTGAAAGGGCAAAGGTAACAGAAACAAAAATTCTTACCTTAAAACTGCAACGGAAATTGATTTTTTTTCGTCTATGCTAAATAATTAATGAAAGCTTTGTTTCATTTAATCTGCTTTGGTTAAATTAGCAAGCTTAATTTAGTGTGACATTAGTCTAAATACGTATGAAAAAAATACTCTACTCCCTGGTTTTAGGTTCATTTTTGTTAATTGCTGGTCAATCAGCTAAGGCTCAACAGCCCGGAATTACAAACTTGTTTTGTGAAGACTTTGATGGACCAGTTACTCAATGGGGGATAACTTCGGGCTCTTTTGGTGTTCTCAATCAAGTCCCGTGGTTCCGTGTTACAGACGTAACCAAAAGTGGGAGTCCTGGTGCAGCAGCGGATACAATAAGTCCTAGAAATAACTCGTTTCTTTCTACCCCTCTTATTGATGTTTCGGGTTTTACATCTATCAGCCTTTCTTTTGATCACATCTGTTACATTGAAGGTTTAGATGCTGCAAGGGTTCAATATCGTTATCATAATAGCGGTCCAAACTGGACTGACGTGCCAGTTGCGAATTATAATGGCCCTTCAAGGTACGACCAAACCCTTCCGGGCATTCCAAATAACAGACCTTATAAGTTTGACAAAAACTCTCAAGCGCCAGGTGTTTGGAGAGGAACGACTAATAACTGGATTTGGGATGCTATCAACTCCATCCCAGCTTGGGTACGGGAAGATTTTAACGTAACATCTATTGTAGCAGCAATGCCCGCAAGTGCAAACGATTCTATTCAATTTAGATTACTATATGAGGATGATCCTGCATCGCTTATCGGTAGGGCAGGGGAACACATCTGGTACGTAGATAATTTTTGCGTGAAAGGGGGTAACTGTGACTTAGTTCCACCAATAATTACCTTTACAGATCCACCAATAAATTACCCAAATCGATATGAAGATAGAGTTTACTTAAATGGGCCATGGATTTTTGATGGTGTGGTTACTGATAATAGAGGTCAAGTAGATACGGTTTACGTAGCGTATACTGTTCTTCGAGAAGACCCAACGACAAATATATTTGACGATACCGTTATTGTCGACACAGCCGGAGCTGCGAGATTAGCAGGTGGTAACTTTAGATCTATCATTCAACGTTTATTGCCGAACGGAGATACTATTTTCCCTGGTGATTCTATTATTTGGAAGTTTGAGGCGATAGACGGTAGTGCTTGTGAAAACTTTGCACAAGAGCCTCCACGAGCCGGTAGTTTTTCACGATTTTTAGTTAAACCTAACTTGCCGCCATCTTGTCGAGATGCTGAGATACGATATGATTTTCCTTATGTTGAAGATTTTGAAGGACAGCCTTTTAGAAGATCTACTACGTTTATCGGTGATGGATGGACAAATGTGTCGGGTGACTTCCACAACTGGTGGGTAGAAAATCAACCTTCTTCACCGCAGGGCCAATATAGAATTTTAACGGATCACCCCGGTGGAGGAAACTACTTATATGTTGAATCTTCAAAAATATCAGGAGGCAGTTACAAAGATAGTTCAGCATTCTTGCTTTCACCTTGCTTTGATTTTACTGAATTGCAAAATGGGTTGGTACGATTTTACGCCAATACCAATACACCGACAATTACAGATTCAATTCGAGTAGATATTTTTGATCCTACACCTCTTCCAGGTTTTCCAAATGGGCAGTTTGTAAAAAATGTTATTCCTTCTATTAAGGGTAACAGAGGCGATAATTGGCTACCATACGAATTTTCAACTTTTCCATACAGGCAATATGTAACACAAATTAGGTTTATCGGTACACCATCAGGTAACGGTGGCTTAAATGATATGGCGATTGATTCGTTCAAAATTATACCGGCTCCACTAATTGATGTTAGGGCCAACGAAATTATAGTTGAACCTTTTATTCCTAGTCAAGGAAATGCGTCTAGACAGGAAATGATTGTAAACATTCAAAACTTAGGTGTGGATACAGCAAGGAATTTGGTGTTGGGTTATTCAGTTAGTCAAAATGGTTCAGAATTATGGAGAGTTGATAATTTCGTGGCTTCAGAATCTTTAGCTCCAGGGGAGAATAAAAACATCTCTTTTGGAACAGGTGCTACTAGCACATATGAAGTTCCTTTGGGACAGTACACCATGGAGGCTTGGGTGACCTATGCAGGAGATGCTATTCCGCCAAACGATACAACTCGATCAAATGGCAGAGGATTGCTCTATGCAGATGGGAATAAGTACATGGACAACTTTGACGGTGATACCTTATGGACTGTGCTCGTCGACGAAGACTCTTTGACCAACAACTGGGAATTAGGAACGCCAAACTATGATTACACATACTCGGCATATTCAAATTCAAATTCTTGGGATATTTTATTAGGCCGAGGATATACCGGTGATGGAAAAACAACTTCCCTGCTAACCCCTTTCTTTGACTTTACAACGGTTGACGATGCGATTATCTCCTTCATAAATAACAGAGATATAGACGTAGCAAAAGATGGAGTGTTTATCGAATATTCTTTTGATAGAGGACTTACGTGGGACTCTTTAAGTGGTCTTGGAGACCCAGGAAGAATTAAGTGGTACAACTCCTTCCTTTCTGCGGGTGGCTTTGGAGGTTCACCAGTATTTTCAGGAACTACTTATTGCTTTGGCAATACTTGGGCAGGATTTCTAGAGAGTGAACTGCAATTGCCTGCTTTCTTTAATAATCGCCCTGAAGTACTGTTGAGATTCACTTTCTTCGCCGAGATTGGAGGAAGAGGGAATGATGGAATGTCAATTGACAACTTCTTAGTTTACGATCCAGATCCGCTTGATTTGCAGGTTCAGCATTTTGTTAGTCCTACTTCAAGATGTGACTTGCAACAAGATCAAAAAATAAAAACAATTATCAAAAACAGAGGATTAAATACAGTGACTTCATTTTCTATGGAATACACGGTGATTAAGCCTGATAATACGACCGAAACGAAAACAGATGTAATCAATAGAACAATTGCACACCGAGATACGATTCACGTAACTTCTCAATCTACTTTTGATATGTTTGGTTATGGAGATTATAGGGTACAGGCAAAAGCTATTTTGCCGAATGATTTTTGTGGAATTAACGATACATTAATCAGAACAATTGAAAATGTAGAAGGCTGTAGCTTGCGGTTTAAAATTGAAACTTCGAATGTGGTGAACCTACAACAGCCTTGTGATTCTTCAGTTTGGAAGTTCAATTACTCATCTAGCGACGGTAGAAGTTATCAAATTTCTAGAGCGTATAATGACCCTAGAACATTGATTAACCTGCCAATTGGTCGTATAAATACTGAAATTAATGATTTGTTTATATGTATAAAGAGTGATTCTGATGTTGAATTTAGGTTAGACGATAAGGATAGCTTGATTACAAATTACTCTTTCATAGCCTACGACGGTCAAAATGACACGACTCTTTACAGGGAAATAACTGGTGGTCCTGATTCACCAATACAGCGATTTAAGTGGGTGTGTCCTCCGGAAAGATCTGCTACTCCTATTAAAATAATTTTGGATAACGATCGGATTCAATTGCCTGTAGAAAAGAAATATGACGTTGCAGTTCGAGTATTAAACAATGGTTTGGATAGTTTAGATGGCTTTAGGTTGTATTTTCAAATAGATGATCAAGCTCCAATCGAGAAGATACAAAATCACCCTTCTCCGAACGAGTTGCGGTACAATCGAGCTAGAACATACCGTATTGACTCTTTGCTTTTAACTGAGGGGCCGCACATTTTGAAAACGTGGACTACTTTACCAAATAACCAGCAAGATTTAAGAGTTTCTGATGATACCTTAATATTTCCTTTCACAGTATTAAGCACTGTGCCAAGCAATGTATTTGGTGGGCCTGTCGATCCAAATGCTGATCCGAATGACCCAAATACAGCTAACGCCGACGCTTACTGTGTAAGCTTTGATGATCCAGCTGAAAGACCATGGATTGCAGCTAACCCATATACCTTGTCTCAGTTTAACAAAGTATTTGATGTTGGAACACCGTCTTCTCCTAATATTAATGGAGCTTTTAGTGGGACCAATGCATGGGGAACCAGGATTGATACCAATTATGAGAATAACGAAGAAGCGATGTTATTGTCACCTTTGTTTCCGGTTGTTAAGGATTCCTGTTATAAAATTAGCTTCAAACACAATTTCTTCATATTAGATTCACTGCACGATGGAGGAACAGTTAGAATGTTAAATGGAAAAGGAACAGGTAATATACTAGACTACTCAGATGATTTTTGGGACCAAGTTGGAAGTGTTTCTATCGATGATACACTTTCATTAAATCCATTGAGAATTCAAACAAGAGTGGTAACGCCGTTGGGTGATACTATTTTTGCTGAGCAAAATGGTTGGTACAAAACCCGTCATATTCTTTCCATACCTGATAACACAAAAAACAGTGGTTGGACAGGCAATTCAAATGGTTGGGTAACTGCAGAAAGTGTTCTCAGACCGACGAAAACATTTAAAACCGCATTAATGTGGCGATTTGAATCAGATGGTTCGAATGTAAGTGATGGATGGGCAATCGACGATTTCTGTATTGAACAGTTACCGCCGTCTTCATGTTATCCTGTTTCGGTGAATGAAAACAACATTGCAGTTGATGCTGTGTACTTAGGACAAAATATTCCTAACCCTGCAAGCGGAAACACAGTTGTACCATTTTACTTGCCAGAATCAGGTACTGTCGATTTTACGGTAGTAAATATCTTGGGTCAGCCAATTTATACTGAATCTCAAAATAGACCAAAAGGTGATGGTTTCATTGAAATTGAAACACAAAACATTGCCGGAGGTATCTATTACTATACCTTAGTTGTAGATGGAGTTCCATTCACAAAAAGAATGGTGGTCACTAAATAATAAAAAATGAATGGTACCTCAAGTAGGTCCTATTTTTCAATACACATATGATGAAAAGGTTAATATTTATTCTTTGCTTTGTGACAGCTTTATCAGCTTCATCACAAACGGTGCTTTTTTCTGAAGATTTTGAATCAAGTCCGATTTCAATGACAGACAACTCAACTGGCACAGCCTCATGGGCTCTTAACTCAACATTTCAAAATGGAGGACTGAATTCCGATTCAGCTAGAGTGGTGCAAGGCGATACCCTGAGAATAGAATCAAATACTTTTAGCACAGTAGGTTTTACTTTTGTGAATTTATATTTCAGCCAAATTTGTAAAATAGACTTTTTTGATCGTGCTATTGTGGAGTATTCAATTGACAATGGTTCTACTTGGACACTGTTAACAGCTACTGAGTACATAGGTACGGGGTTTTTAAATAACAACGCATTCTCCGCAGTAAGTTATACTGTTTGGGACATTGCCAATGCAGCAACTGTTCCTGCAAACTCTTGGTGGCAAAATGAAAACTTTGATTTAAGTGCTGCAGGCGGTCAAGCTCAAGTGAAAGTGAGATTCTCGCTTATAGATGCTGATAACAATGGACCTAGAAGTAATTATGGTTGGTTAATTGATGATGTAGAGGTGCTCGGGTCGCCATGTGAAGTAATCCCTCCAACCATCGCTTTAACAGGTACTATCTATCAAGGAAGTATTTTTGGCACCGGTCCATATTTAATTGAAGCGGACATTCAAGATGCAAGCGGTATCGCTACAGCTTCTTTAGAATATACAGTGAATGGTGGTAGTTTAAATACCCTCACCATGTCCAACACTAGTGGAAACATCTATTCTGCTACAATTACCGCTTCAACAGTGGGAGATACAATTTGCTATACCATACGAGCGACAGATAATACTACTTGCGCCAATGCGAATCAATCTCCTGGAACTGGCTGTTTGCAGTTTATTGTTAATCCAAATGCACCGCCAAATTGTGTTGGCAACCCAATTAGCAGTTACAACTATGCTGAAACATTTGCCACGTTCACTCCGGGTAATGGCTCAAATACACCCGGAACCTTAAACAACAATTGGCAGAATTCGTCCACTTCAACACACAGTTGGTTTGTAGCTACAAATACTCAGTCTTTTGGTACAGGGCCTTCTGCTGATCATAGTCCTGGAGATGCTAATTTTTTGTATGTGGAAGCGTCAGGGGCTTTTAGAAATCAAACAGCAATTATTAATACACCATGTTACAACTTTAGTGGCTTATCTGCACCTAAATTTAGTTTTTGGTACCACATGTTTGGGAATCAAATGGGCGAGCTTCATGTAGATATATACAATGGTAGGGCATGGGTTTTAGATGTCACACGACCCATAATTGGAAATCAAGGTAACAATTGGTTATTTAGGGAGGTTAATTTAACAGCTTATGCAGGAAACATTGTTCAACTTCGATTTAGAGCTATTGTAGGTAACGGATTTCAGAGTGATATTGCAATTGATGATATTGAAATAATTGAACCCATTGCCGCTAATCTAAACCTAGTCAATTTCGTAACGCCAAATGCCTCAAGTTGTAATGGTTCATCAACCGAGTTTGTTACTGTTGAAATTGAAAATTTAGGAAGCCAAGCACAGGACACAATTCCATTAGCTTATCAAGTAAATGGAGGAACCATGATAAGAGATACTGCATTTTTTAACTTAATGCCAGGTATGTCATTCAACCACACGTTTCAAACACCTTTTAACATGTCTACTGCAGGAACATATGACTTGAACGCCTGGCTAGAGTTAGCAGCAGATGGACAAAGCTCAAATGATTCGGTTATTGGTTATCAAGTGACAACAAACAGTATTCAAACTAATTTCCCAGATACTGTTACATTTGACAATTTTGTAGTAGGGACACCGGGAGTGTTTTTAAATGGATGGAGTAATAGCCCACAAAATTCATTTAACTGGTTTGTAAATGTAGGCAACACGCCTTCGGCAGCAACAGGCCCAACGGGAGATACAACTACTGCCTTGGGTACTGGTAAATATGTGTACTATGAAGCAACAAATGTGCCTCAAGGAACGCAGGGTTCTTTCTTTAGCGGATGCTTAGACTTGAACGCAACCAATCGCCCAGAATTGAAATTCTACTATCACATGTCAGGTATCGAGATGGGAGAATTGCACTTGGATTTAAGCTTAAATGGTTTCTTAATTCAAGATATTATTCCAGCCATTACAGGCGACCAAGGAACGGCTTGGATAGAAAGAACGGTCGATCTTACGCCTTACAAGGGAGATGTTAGAATAATATTTAGAGCGGTTCGGGGTTCAGGCTTTAGGAGTGATATCGCGGTGGATCAGGTAAGTCTGCGTGATGCATTACCGGTAGGAATTGCAACAAACGAAAATCAAAATGAAATTAGCTTCTTTCCAAATCCGATTAAAGATGTACTTCGAATAAAAAGTACAGAAGCGTCAAGAATTCAGGTATTGAATATGTTGGGCTCCATCGTAGAAGAAACTTACATTAGAAAAGGAATGAATCAAATCAATGCATCAAGTTGGACTCCCGGAGTTTATTTTATTCGCGTATCTAATGGTGCTCAATCAAGCACGCAAAAAGTTATAAAACAGTAAGCGTTAATCCTACGTTTAAAGATCAAATGAAGGTTCTGGAGCTCGCTTTAGAGCCTTCTTTTTTGGCTTAATAGAACCAACGAACATAATGTTTATTAGCTCCTCGTCATTCGTAAGCAAGGTTTTGGAAATACCCTCAACAATTCCAACGGCTTCATCAGATTTGTAAGTTCTTGAAAAAGGCTCGAAAGTATTATCTACGTAGCTCAATTCAATACTCGTTTTAACAACTTCTCCGTTGGTTACAGTTACTTTACCTAAAAAGCAATCTGCAAAACGGCCTTTTCGTATGGTAATTATTACGTCATCGTAAGTTCCATCTTGTACTTCATTGGCACCTCTTATTTCAAATACTTTAGCATACTTTTGATAGCAGGTTGCACTTTCTTGAGCATTGACAAATACCGTGCAAACAAGCAGACCTGCTGCAATTAGAAGTTTTTTCATTCTTGTTGATTTTCAGTAAAAGTAAAATTACCCGCTAAACCCGTGCTTCTATTTTAATATTTATCTCAAAGGGAGATTGTTGATAACCTCAATTATCGATATGTATTTCCCGGGTGAACAAAGGTTAACGTATAGTTAGAGAGGGTTCTAACCGGCTCACCTGCTTTCATTCCTGGTTTCCAAATGATTTTTTTCAGTAACCGAATAGTTTCTTCGTTGCATCCACCCGCTAAGGGTTTTGTGATTTTGAAGTTGCTCGCAACTCCATTTTTTTCAATGACAAACACCACCTTAACTGTACCCGAAATTAATTTTTGTAGTGCCAATGCCGGATACCTGATGTTGTCAGTCACAAAATCGTTTACACTCTTAAAATCTCGAACCTTAGGAGCAGTATCTACTTGACTCTTAATGAAAATAGTTGCGTTTTCTGTACCTACAGGAGGTAACGGTCTTCTTCGCTCAGCTTTCTTATACTTTTTTGGATCAAACGTGATTTTGATCTGCTGCTCGCCGATTCTTTTGCCTTTCCTGATTTCATCCTTTTCCCAAACTATTAACTCTACCAAGCGAATTGCTTCTTTGGCAAAAAGATTGTCCTTTTCAAGACCGGTGAATATGGTGTCTATTTGCCCAGTCCAATCAACTCTCAGGACAACAAACACTTCTTGAGACTGCTTCATTTCAAGTGAAGCAGGCGGGTAGACCATCTGGCTTTCTACAAGGTATTCCACCTCGTTTTCTCCACCCGCAGGGGATGCAGGGAATTTATTGCCATTAAAAAACTCAACTTGTTGTGCAGTAATGGAACTGAATGAGGCTAAAAATAGAATGATTGTGAATGTTTTAGACATATTTAATTAACTTTCCGCTAAGTTATTCAAAAGAAACAAGAATGTTGGTCAAGACCTTCGGTAGTGCTGTTCAGGGAGTGGATGCAATTACCATTACGGTAGAAGTAAATGTTGGACAGGGAGTAAATTTTTTACTTGTTGGCTTGCCAGATAGTGCGGTGAAAGAATCGCAGCAGCGCATTGATGCAGCGTTAAAGAATAACGGATATAAAATTCCGGGAAAAAAAGTCGTCATTAACATGGCGCCTGCTGATATTCGTAAGGAAGGCTCTGCTTATGACCTCACTTTGGCGGTTGGAATTTTAGCTGCTTCAGAACAAATCAAGCATGAAAAGGTAGGCGATTTTGTAATCATGGGAGAGCTCAGTTTGGATGGTGGATTGCAACCTATGAGAGGGGCCTTACCAATAGCGATTCAAGCGAAACAAGAAGGGTTTAAAGGCCTCATTTTGCCCAAACAGAATGCCAGAGAAGCGGCAATTGTTAGTGGGTTAGAGGTGTATGGTATTGAAAATATTAAAGAAGCGATCGAATTTTTTAATGATGAATCTGAGCTTGAAAGAACGGAGTTAAATACCCGGGAAGAGTTTTATAAAAGTTTAAATGTCGCCGACTTTGACTTTGAAGATGTAAAAGGGCAAGAGAACATAAAACGGGCATTAGAAATTGCCGCCGCGGGCGGGCATAACGTAATTCTTATTGGACCACCTGGAGCCGGTAAAACAATGCTAGCAAAAAGATTACCAACTATTTTGCCGCCCTTAAGTTTACATGAAGCATTAGAAACTACAAAAATCCATTCAGTTGCAGGTAAAATGAATGCAGAAGATGCATTAATTACACTGCGACCGTTTCGATCGCCTCATCATACAATTAGCGACGTGGCATTAGTTGGAGGGGGAGGGTTTCCTCAGCCAGGGGAGATTTCTTTAGCACATAATGGTGTGCTGTTTTTAGATGAATTACCTGAATTTAAGCGGACTGTTTTAGAGGTTATGCGACAACCAATAGAGGAAAGGAGGGTAACTATTTCTAGAGCTCGTTTTACAGTCGATTACCCTGCTTCATTTATGTTAGTGGCTTCTATGAACCCATGCCCTTGCGGGTATTACAATCACCCAGATAAAGAGTGCATGTGTGCGCCTGGAATGGTACACAAGTATTTGAATAAGATTTCAGGTCCTCTTTTAGATCGAATTGATTTACATGTTGAAGTAACTCCGGTGAATTTTGAGAAATTGGCCGAAACGAGACTTTCAGAAAAGAGTGAGAAAATTAGGGAGCGAGTGGTTGCAGCAAGAGAAATTCAAACTCAGCGATACAATGAACATCCTGGTATGCACTCTAATGCAATGATGGGCTCTAAGCAGTTGAGAGAAATTTGCAGAATAGACGAAGCAGGTCAAACCCTCTTGAAACAAGCAATGGAGAAATTAGGGCTCTCGGCAAGAGCTTACGATAGAATTTTGAAAGTTTCTAGAACCATTGCTGACCTTGCAGGTTCTGAAAACATAGAAACTGACCATTTAGCAGAAGCTATTCAATACAGAAGTTTGGATAGAGAAGGGTGGGCTGGTTAATTTTTAAACAATGAAAAAGTCTTACACGATTTTATATCTTTTAATAGCTTTTATTGCATTCTCTGGCTGCGAGGAAGAAGGAAACCCATTAAGTCTAGAAGATCTGTATAGGTTGAATGGGTTACCCACCAAGCGCTTTGAAGTGAGTTTAAATGGGTTTCAATTTGAAACCAATACAGCCAGTGCGCTAAAGACCAATACTGCTTTAGCTATAGAAGCAAGCGGGAGCGGTGTGAACTATGAACTGGGACTAACAGGTTTAGAAGAAAGGGAGTATTTTGGGAATGGCAATGAGTTAAATGTTTTTCTGAATTATAAGGATGCAGGAGGGTTGTTATTTAGCACCACTAAAACTGGTGATACCTCAGATTTGGAAGTAGAAATCACCAATTATGATGTTGAGAAAAATGTTGTGTCAGGTAAATTTAAAGGTACTTTGTTGCAGCTGAATGGAGATCTTGAATTAAGTGTAACCAAAGGTTCTTTTTTGGAAATACCCATCACTCGATTGGCTTTTGGAGAAATGACGGCAAGGATAGACAACGAACAATTTATTGCAGAATCGTGCTCTTTTGCGAGCAATACTAATGGTGGCTTTACCTTCGATACATTTTTAGGAGTAGGGAATGATGATTCAACGTCGCTAAACATTACAGTTCAAGAAAAAATTCAGGAGCGAGAATATCCATTTTCGTCAGGTGCAATAACGGCAACGTACAATCCAAATACATTTTCTGCGAATATCTTCAAAAATCAATACGATGCTGACGCAGGCAGTTTAACCATTTCTAAAATAGATACCGTTAACAATACTGTTGAAGGAAGCTTCAACTTTGCGGTAAGAAATGCGTTTGGGGAATTAATCAATATTTCTCAAGGACAGTTCAATGCCTTAATAAAATAGCTCCCGGTGTCTTAGTGTAGGGTAGTATTCGCGCCGATGGCGTGATCATCCCTTTTTGTATGTTATTATTTTTTACGCTCATACATTATTCAGAAACTCTGTTCAATTAATTATTTTTGCGACAAATTCGGGATGTAGCTTAGTCCGGTTAAAGTGCGCGTCTGGGGGGCGCGAGAGCGGTGGTTCGAATCCACTCATCCCGACTTGGCGAGAGAAATTGGAATAATATCCGTTTCTCTCGCTTTTTTATTGCTTGAAACTACCTTTAACTGTGGGATTGGTAGGAAAAAGCTATTTACCCTAGAAGTTCGAAATCGTCTGTTTTCCCAATCATAGGTAATTCCCTCAGGAAATACTATTCTTTGCAGCCGCTCGCTATTCTCAAAATCCTCAAAAGTCCATAGGGTGTTGAGTTTAGAGCAAATTTCAACCGTCCATTCTACGCATCTTTCAAGGTTCGAACTTTTTATCATAGAATTTTCAATGAGAGCTTGAATTGCTTCTTTTTCTTTGATAAGTCGTGTGTGGTGCTTATCAAAAAGCTCTTTCGATATTTCCTCATCTATGTATCGTTCTTCTAATCGCTCTAACTTATTAGAAACTTTTGTAAGATTAGTGCGGTAGTCCGTAATTCCTTCTTCTACGTCTTTATAATGGAGTTTAAACACACCCTTTAAATGCTTTTCAATAAGTTCTGCTGCCTCTGGTCTTATGTTATATTGTAATAAGAAGTTCTGAAAATCTTCATGCAACTTCTTTTGGCTAACATTTTTTCGACACCCTTTCGTTCTACATTTATAATAGTATAGATTCTTTTGTTTCTTGTAATACCCTGTTACAGGTTGCCCACAATCTCCGCAGCTAACAAAACGCTTTAATGGTAATTGTTGATTTGTCTCTACTGAGTGCTTGCTTTTTTCGAATCTACCTTTAAGAATATCAATCACCTTAAAGAACTGTTCAGGCGTTACCATTCTTTCATGCATACCCTCATAAACTTCACCCGGAATAAAGCTGCATACGATTTTACCACAATAAAAAGGGTTTCTAAAGGTTTGTGATAGTTTACGTTCATTAATTTTTAAGCCTGCTTTATTGAGCCTTCTGACAATTTCTACATTAGGTAGATTGTACTTGATTTTCCACATCCAAGCTCTTCTTAGAATTTTTCCTTGTTCATTGATAACGATTTGGTGTAAGTGGCATTTCAAGCCTTTCTTTAGATTAGTATAGCCCAATGGGACAGTTAACGGCCAATACCCTTCTTTTAAACCTGTTCTCATCCCATTCATCATATTCTTTCTTCTTTCTTCATTTTCGTAATTATTGAATGAATGAAGGATGTCTGCTTGAAGTCTTCCCGATGGTGTACTACTATCTACTTCTTGGGTTACCGCTATTAAGTGAACTCCTTTCTTACGCAGTTCCTCTTCAATGCTTGCTCCACCTTTTCCTGTTCTAGAAAACCGTGAATAAGAATACACTAAAACAAAAGTTACTTTTCTATTTTTCTTGACATAACTTAACATCCGTTGAAACTCTTTCCTGTTATCACTCTTTGCTGATTCGGATGTTCCTCCAAAATATTCTGCAATTTCCAACCCTTTTCTTTGAGCGTAACTGTTGCACATATTTAATTGGGTAGTTAGACTAGCATTGTCTTCTTGCCCTGCTGATGATACCCTTGTATAAATAACCGCTACATTCGTTTCTCTTTTAATTTGCTTGGGCTGCTTGGCTGCAAAATCCAAGAACCTTTCATTTCCTTTCTGTTTCATGCTGCTAGGTTATTATCAGTTTCTATTTTATTTTGGACTTCTATTTTCGAAAAAGTTATGATCGCAATCACACAGAATTGAGTTAACCCTTCTATATCTTCCTCGACTTGCTTCCTTTTTAGGTGTTCAAGTCCTTTAGTTGTTAATACTTCATCTACGGTTATACCTGATGACTTGTCTTTCTTCTCCATCGCATCGTTGCGAAATTCTTCTGCATTCATCTCTCTCATTTTTTTCGCAAGAAACTTCTCCATCGTTATAAGTTTCTCAACTATTTATATTGAAGCTTAATTCATAAGCTCATTCATTCTCCTCTAATTCCTCATTTACTGCTTGTGCTTTTTTAGGGTATAAAAATTTGGTTTCTGTTCCTCTATTGTCCTGAAAGGTAATTTGCTCATAGGGTTTACTTGTAATCACGTCCAAGTATTCATTTTTAACTGCTACAGCGTTTTCTTCTTTCTCTGTAGACCTTCCTTTTAATAAGTCTGTCAATACGCCTTCCACTTCAACCATTAGTTTTACCAATGCTCCTTCTTCTAGCTGTTTTAGTGCAGTTTCTTCTTCTTTTGAAATAAGCTGTAAGTCTTCTGTAGCGATTTGTCTTTTCTCTCCTTCTATAAATTCTTGAATAATATCCGTTACTGATATAGAGAAATAAAAGCTCTTGAAGGAATCGAGAAATTTATGTTCCTCATATTGGTCTCGAATAGATTGATCTACTTGATGTAGCACTTTCCCTTCGGGATTTATCAAAAATGCTAGTTCGTGTCGATAGACTACCGCCCCTGTGAGTTGCTTACTAAAGAAGGTTTGAAGGTTTCCTAAGTAATCTAACGTCCTCTTGGTTTCTTCTAGTTTTTCAATTTGCTTTTCTGTGGCGTTGTTTTGTTTTGCTTGTGCTATAATTTCATCATAGTTCTCATTGGTGCGCTCTAACCACATCGACTTAGCTTCTAAATTGTCTCTTACCTTTCGAATCACCTCAAAACGAAGCCCAATGTCCTTCATTTTTTCAATCATGCGAATCCAAACATAATCTACAAAGCTGAAAAGCTTTCTACCGTTGGTTTCTCCGCCTACAAAGAATAAATCTTGTTTTCGCCAATGGTTGATATATTGTGGTTGTACATCAAAGTCTCTAACGGCAAATCGTGGTTCAATTAGCTTTGCATGAACGCTATTTTTTTCGCCCCATAGAGCTTCATCGTATCTATTTGTGTGCTTAACCATAACTGCAATTTACAAATTACTCTTTGCTTACGCAAATTAATTAACAAATATTAACATAAGTTATAGTGAAGTAATGGAAAATAATATTTAAATTTATAATAATTCATCGATTATTAATGTAAATAGACGGAAAAATGGGACGATATGAAGAAGAGTATATGAAAAAATGCCCCTACTGCGAGTCAGTGTTTGAGGCAGGGAGAATTAATCAAAAATTTTGTGATAAGAAATGTAAGTACAGGTTCAACAATCGCTTAAGGAAACAAAGAGAGGTAAAAAAACTGCCCCACCAAAGGGTATTGAATAGAAATCTATCTGTTTTGGAATCTATTTTTAAAACAAAAAAGGGAGATAAAAAACTTTATAGCAAGACTGAATTAATCAACAAGGGGTTTTCATTTCAATATTTAACACGCTCTGTGATTACTGAAAGCGGAAAGAATGCTATAGGTGTTTACAACTTCTTCCTTTGCTTAGAAAAAGAGGATTATTATTCAATTATTAAAGCAGCTTAGTTATGAAAGAAAAATTTATAGGACAAGATATAGATAAAGTCTACAAGCGTTCACAAGTTAATATAACTCCTTCTACCAAGTCAACTGCTTTTTCACAGAAAGTAACTACTGATTTAGATTGGAATAAAGAGCCGACATTTTATGTCAAATACAAGCCATTGCTATTAACAATTGGTGGTGCAGGAGCTGTTGGTCTTTTCATTTATTTAATATGGTTAAACAGGCAAAAAAATAAAGAGAATAAACTTCTTGCTGTTAAAGCAGAGAAATATGATAGCTATATAAAAGAGGAGACGAAAGTAAAAAAGTCTGCCTTTAAAGAAATGCCGAAAGAGAAAAAGCGAACTACTAATCAATTGAATTCAAATCGGAGAAATGCTAAAGATAATTCTGAATACTATTATAGAAAGAAGAAGGAGGATTTCAAAAATAACTTTATAAGAATAGTTCCCTCCAAAAGGAATTTCTTAGGGTAATATGATTTTTAAATAGGGCTTGAATCCTGCTCATGTGAGCAGGATTTTTTTATTCTCAGCTTTCTTGATGTACAAAAAGTAAAAAAAATGCCATTTAAGCTTCTTTTTTGAAGTGAATTTATTCGTGTTAATCCGAGTAATCCGCATTAATCTGAATCAACTATGGGGCATTTATCCAAATTAATGCGTTTTGATTTGTTGGTTTTCCGCATCTATCCGAGTTTATCCGTTGTAAATATGGATTAATCCGAATCAATTTGAATAAATACGAGTTAAACGCTTGTAAACCTTATTACAGACTTTATCTTTGAAGAGCATTATTAATACTTTCAAAGTTTGACGACCTTTGAAAGTGAAATAGTTTTATCAATATGAACATTGCACTAACCGACAAAGAGAAAATTAAGGTCATGAACTCTGTTGACCTGTATAGAATTATGCAGAGTATTTTGCTAAGAGAGCAAAGAGTAGATCAGGATAGGGAACATTTTTGGACGGTTTGTTTAAATAGAGCCAATGTGATTATGAACATCGAATTGGTAAGCATGGGGAACGTTTTTAGTACAGGCGTTCTACCAATGGAAGTGTATAGTATTCCTTTACAGAAAAGAGCTGTTAATTTGATTTTTGTACATAACCACCCAAGTGGGGAATTAAATCCAAGTAAAGAAGACAAAGACGTTACAGACCGTTTGATTCAAGTAGGCAAGTTCGTTGATATTCCTGTGCTTGACCACATGATTATTAGTGATAAGAAATACTATAGTTTTTCTGATAATGGTGTTCTTTCTGAACTAGAAAAGAGTTTAAAATATGTTCCTGTTTTTATGCAGAAAGATAAAGCTTTAAAAGAGCAACGAAAGGAAATAGAAAAGGAAAACAGAAAAACACTAAACAAGGCAATTAAAGAAACTGGAAAGGGTAAGGCAATTGAAATGGCGAGGGTTATGAAGGAAAACGGAGAGGATATTGAAAAAATTAGTCTCTATACAGGACTTTCTAAAACGGCTGTTGGGAAGATAAAATAGAGATACAACGTAAAAATTATGAAGAAGCAAATAAAAGAGATAATAGTTAAGCAATTTAAAAAGAATAGTGACTATTCTTTTCCTGAACTCATAAATGAATTGAAGAAAGAGGGGATTAGTGTAGAAGGAGATCAAGCTTTGCTTAAAGCTGAAAACCTTATTATTTGGGATAACATGAATACTGAATTTATAGAATCTCTTCTTGAATTAGAGAAAGATGAAATTCTAAAAATGGAACCGTTAAGTAAAGCAAACGCACTGATGGTTTATGCTTACAGTGGAGTAACACTTGACTTACCGATTGCAGATAGAATTGAACCATATTCTACACCACATTGGATTCCTGCAATTATTAAGAAAAAAGCTTAACATACTCCATTGCGTTTGAATGTAATACATTTAACTATTAAGTTCTATGAACAAATGCTACAGTTGTGAAGAAGAGCTTACAAAGGAAAATTATTCTACTGAGCATGTAATCATAAATGCTTGTGGTGGTAAACTAAAATCATCAAATTTACTTTGCTCCGATTGTAACTCTATTTTTGGGAACAGTTTTGATAATGAGTTAGCAAAAACGACTAATGATTTATGTAACCTTTTGCTGATAAAGAGGGAAAAGGGATTCCCACAACGAATAAAAGGTGTTTCTGTAGAAGACCAAAAAGAATATTACCTTGAATTTGGAGGTGATGTATCAATGGTTAAACCTGATATAAACCTCGTAAACTTTGATAGTGATAATGTTGCAGAAAGAACTATTCAAATATCTGCACCCAACGAAAAGTTCTTTAATCAAGCTCTAAATGGTCTTAAAAGAAAATATCCTGACTTAATCATAAAAAACGCTTTAGAGGAAGCAACTTATAGCGAAAAAAGATTCAGAAAACCTATAACGGTTAGCTCAACCATTGGAGGTAAAAGTACTTTCAAATCTATTCTTAAAACTGCAATAAATTTTTATATCTTAAATGATGGAAAAAGATCTGATATAAAACATCTAATCCCCTATTTAAAAGGTAATTCTGAAGAAAATTTTGTTTGGTTTCATTACCCAAACGAATTAATTTATAAGCCTAAAAACAATAGAATTACGCACGTCTTAAAGGTAGTAGGTTGTCCAAGTGAAAAAATACTTTATGCTTATGTAGAGCTTTTTAACGTTCATTGTTTTATTGTAAAGCTTAATGAAGAATATGAAGGAAGGGGAATGGACGTTGATTATGTCTTTGATGTTCATTCTCATTTGGTTGAAACGAAAATCACAACCTTGTCTTTGTGTAGGAATGAGTTATTAGATTTATTTTCAAATAAAGATGCTAAACCTTTCAATAATATTAAAAAAAGATATGACAGGGTTCTAAAAATTTCACAAATCTTGCAATCGAAACTCTTTTTGAATAAAGTAATAGACAAAGAAGTAAATATGATATTTCAGGATGTTGATCCTGAAGAAATGTTCGAAGAACAAATGCTTCTAAGAATGAAGCGAGATTTATTTGAAAAATTTTGGATTCAAAGAGGTAGTTAGATTAATACTTGATTTTAAAAGATTTATTGATTGAATTAAGTGCTACATTTGATAGTGTATGGAAATAACAATAATCATTTCTTCTTGCATACTTGCTGTAGGCTTGATTAACCTTTGGTTAAACATTAAGACTAGAAAGGAAAAATCTGTAAAAAAGTTGTTAGTAAAAGCTTCAAAAGTTAAACTGAACCACACTGCCACACTAACTGTAAATATTGTAAATACAGGCAGTTCAAAAATTTTTATAAGAAGATTGCACTTTCAATATAAAAAAGACAATAAAGTTGTAACGTACAGCTCATACCCTGAGGATACTTACAAAAAAGTTATTGAACCATTAGAAGTTGACGAATGGCGATCATTAATTTTTAAACAGACAGATGAATTTCCAATGTTTGACGATTTGAAAAAGAAATATGTTGAATCTAGGATTTTGATTTCAGATAGTAATGGAAATAATTTCAACACGGAATGGTTTAAGCAAAACAATCTTGGTTCGAATTCCCATGTGCTCTTTTTGAGGTAAATCAAGTACTAAATATTAATCAGGCAAATTTGCTTCTGAAGAAAGAAGTTATTTGAATTTCTTATTCTAAAGCCATTTAAAGAGTGTTAGTGCATCTAAATGTACTAACACTCCAAAAATTATTATTTCTTCAATAGGTTTTAGATATTGAAGCCGATTTCAGAGTAAGATTTAATTTTATTACAATCTCAAAATAAATCCACCATTCGCTACAAAACCATCCGTTGGAGCCCAAATTTCAGTAAATGTTGGATCGCTATGTGGAGGAAGCACCATATCCTGATAACGAGATTGCCTTGCATCAGTAAAGTTCTCAAAGTTGATGAACAGGCTTAATCGCTCAAATTCTCTCATGACCATAAAGCCCATCATCCAATAATCTCTTGTTTTACTATTGTCGCTTAACAATTGTTCTCCTGTATAATACACTTCATATCCAATCCGCCATTTCTCTTCTACTTCATACATTAAAACTCCTCCCGCATTATGTCTTGGAGTTAATGGCTTTTGATTGTTGATGTTGTTGTAGTTCAACTGTGCATCAATAAAAGCGTATTGTAGAAACAGCTTAAAATCGTCATAACCGAATTTGATGTTGGTTTCAAATCCTCTACTATCAATAGTTCCATCTGCATTAACGAATAAGTTCGTAACACCATTATTTTGCAATACAATGGGTTGGTCAAGCTGAGTGTAAAAGAACAATTGATTAATTGAAAAAGAAACCTTTTCGGCAATTACTGTTTTGTAATTCACATCAAAGTTTCCTCCAATAGAAGTTTCTACCTCTGTGGTTGATTGATTAATTGGCTGAATGTTTCTAAAAGTAAGCCGTTCGGCATCTTCCGTAAAAATAGTTGGGAGTTTGTAGCCATAACCACCACCAATTCTTCCTGATAGCTTTCTACTCGCTTTGTAAAGCAATGAAACTTTAGGCAAAACAAAAGTTCCGTAATCCAAATTATGGTCTGTTCTTAAACCTGTTTCAACTGAAATTCTATCGCTTGCATTCCAAGTATTCTGCACAAATCCGCCTACAGTTGTGAAATTATAATCTCTTGAAAGAGAATCTACAGCACTTGGTTCATTGAAGTTATCGGTAAACAAGTTAGCTCCGAAAATCCAATCCATTTTCTCGCTGTTTAGGGAATAAGATGCTTCGGTAAAACTTCCCAATTGCTTTCCTTGAAACTCAAAGTTTGGTATCTCAATGTTTCTGTCGAAGTAATTGAAACTATTCTTGAAAGTGAATTGCTTGTTGTTGTTAAACTTTTTCTCAAACTGCAATTGTGTAGAATAACGATTAGATAGGTTTTGTTCTGAAAAAGTGTGTATGCTATCCGCTTCGTTATCAATTACCTTTAAATCTCCACCCAATCTATCTTCCCATGTTCCGTTTACTCCAAACCATAAGGTGGTTTTATCATCAATGTAATAGAATAGTTTTGGATTAATGCTCAATCCTCTGACTTTTGGAATATCGGAAAAGTCATCATTGTTAGGGTCGTAGGGTGTTTGTCGGTTTGCCGAGGCATAGAAAGTGTATCCTAATTTTTCATTTCGCTTAGAAGCGAAGGCGTTTAAAGTAGTTCCCAAAGCAGAAGTTTGGTTTAACATCAAACTTAGTTCGGGTTCATCTTTATCAGGTCTTTTGGTAACAAGATTTACCAAGCCTGCGATTGCTCCACCGCCATAAAGCGTAGAAGCACTTCCTTTAATAACTTCTACTTGTTTCAAATCTAAGGGAGGAACTTGCATTACACTCAGTCCACCTGAAAAACCACTAAACAAAGGAAACCCATCTCTTAAAAGTTGAGTGTAACGCCCATCTAATCCTTGTATTCTTAAACTTTGATTTGCAGAATTGGCAGAAGTCTGTTGTATTTGTATTCCCGTACTTTCCCTTAATATCATTGCGATATTGGTAGAGTTCATAATGGCTTTTTCGCCTAATTCTTCGGCTGCAATTACTTCTGTTCGGGTAGGAATTTCATCTATGGTTCGGCTACTTCTTGTAGCAGAAACTACGACCTCTTCAAGCTCTTCGCCCGAAGATAGAAATACAGTAATGGTATCGTTTGGGGTTGCATTGACAGTTTTTGATTCGGATTCGTAACCAATGAATGAAAAGACAACGACTTGATTTCCTGTAGGAAAATTCTTGATCGTTAATAATCCGTCAATATTGGCAGTAGCTCCAATGGTTGTGCCTTTAATTATTGCTGTAGCCCCAATTAAGGGTTCTTTTGTTGTTTCATCTTTTATGATGGCATTGAATGAGTTTTGAGCCATTGCCACATTGCCTAAAAGAAGAAACAGATATAATAGTTGTTTCATCTTAGAAAATAAGAGTTAATAATGCCTTGAATTAGGATTCTAATTCACAGGTGTTTTGAGAAATGAAAAAGGCAATTAGGCTTTAGGAGGTCTCCACAAACCAAATGATGAAATAGAAATAAACGTCCGTGCTTTATCAACATGCTCTATGGTTGAAAATACAACGCTTAACTCGTTAGTTGTTTGTATTAATACAAAGTTGGTTTGGCAGCAATTGCAAACACAAAAGGGAGAGCAATTGTCAGCGTCTGAATGGTCGCCATGCTCATCTTGGGTATGAAATTGAGATTCCACCTCTGTCAACTCTCCACAAGCAGAATCGCAAGGCATGGTGGTTAAAATAGTAACCAATACAGCTAATATGATGGAAACAAATCTCATTGGGGACAAAGATAAAGTTTTAAACTTATTTTCATCAGTTTTCTATTCTGCATGTTTCTTGATCTAATTCAGTTTCTACTGTGCAATGGTCAAAGTGATAAGGTTGCAAGCTCTTTTTAATGTCCTTTTTGATTTGCAAAAGTTGATTTAAACTATTGATGTTTTTCAATTTTAAATGGGTACTAAAAACATGGTGTTCTCCTTCTTGCGACCAAATGTGTGTATGATGAATAGAATCTACGTTTTCAATTTGCAACAAATCAGTTTGAACCTTTTCAATGCTCATATCATCGGGTACACCTTGAAGGAATATTTCCAAAGTTTCTTTTAATCGTTTAACTACTCCGTACATAATATAAGCGGCAATAAACAACGAAAGAGCAGGGTCTAAATAAGGTGTTTGTTTGAATTTTAGAATTATGGCGACAACAAGAACCGCAGCCCAACCCAAAACATCTTCCAACAAATGCCATGAGACAACTTTTTCGTTCAACGTTTTACCACCGCTTAGTTTCCACGCTGCATAACCGTTAACCGCAACACCTATGATTGCAAAAACGATCATTCCATCTGCATCTGAAAATTCAGGTTCAATCAATCGGTTAATAGCTTCAAAAATTACATACACAGACCCACCAATTAGCACCAATGAATTGATTAATGCTCCGAGAAGGGAAAACCTTTTGTAACCAAACGAAAACTTTTGATTGCTTTTCTGTTTCGATTTTTTGTCTAAATACCAAGAGATACCCAAGGAAATACTATCGCCTAAATCGTGAACAGCATCGGAAATAATAGCAACGCTATTCACATAAAATCCTCCGATAATCTCAAAAATGGTAAACCCTAAATTGAGCAGGAAAGCGGTTCTCAGGTTATTTCCTGAATGTTGATGTGAATGATTGTGTCCCATCGTTTTATCTATTGATTTCTAATGATTCAAAGATGGTTTGAATATCATCTTCAATTGGCAAGGGTTTTAAAGGTGGAATGTTTGCACCACCTGTATTTCCAACAGGAATAGTTCCTACAAATGATTTCACACCACCAACTAACAATCGTGGAATTTGCCCCAAAATCTCTTTACCGCTTTTTATTTGAATTCCGAAAAGCAACATTTTCCAATGAACGTATGAATGCTCATAAGGGTAAGCCTGTCCAATAACATGAGCACGTTCTAAATGCTGCCAAGCTTTGGGTAAATTATTGATTGCTAATTCTTTTTTGTAGGCTTTTAGTTCTTTACTAAAAAAGGGTTTAAGCCTTTTAGGAATAAGTGTATTCATGTTGTATTATTTGCTTCAAAGTTTACACTTAAAGCAATGCAACACAATTGCAATTAATCGGCACAGTTGGCACAAATGCCTTTGTACACCATATTTACCGATTTGGCTTTAAAAGAGGAGGGAATGTTTAATGCAGGAATACCTGTATTGGTCAGGCAAAAGGTTTCTTCGCAATTTTCGCAATGAAAATGAACGTGCTGATCTTGTGGTTCACATTCACAATTCTCTTCACACAAAGCATATTTAACGGCTCTACTGCCATCGTCAATACTGTGAATCAACTTCTTTTGCTCAAATGTTTTTAAGGTTCTGTAAAGGGTTACTTTGTCAACCTTTTCAAAAGTGCTTTCTAACTCACTCAAACTAACAGCCGATTTACTTTGCACCAATTGCTTTAGTACCAACAATCGCATACTTGTTGGCTTTATATTTTTGATGTTGAGTTTATTCTCGAGTTGGGAGTTCATATTTCAAAGATACTTCAAATGCATTATTGATTGTTTGATTAAACCTGATACAATTAGTTAGAAGGGGAATTTAGAATTAATGCTGAATCTTCTCTTACAAAAGTTCGAACTTTTGACTGCCACCCCGACAAAAAGCCTTTAAACCTAGACTTAATCTAGGTTTAAAGGCTTTCCCTAATGATAGACTCAAGTCTAACAACAAGCCTAAGATGCTAAACATCAGAGTTTAATTATACTTGCTAGGTTCGAAATCGTAGTGTAGCGAAGATTCACGAGCGGTAGTGTGCATGGTATAGCGTATGAGCTAAATTCTAAAGATTTAACTTTTTCTCTAATTCATTCCAAAAAGGTTCACTAACGGGAATTTCTCGATCTTCAATATATAGTCGTGTTTTCTGAATTGAAGTGATTTTTGAACTATTAACAATAAAGGAACGATGAATTCTAACGAATTGGTTTTGAGGTAATTTTAAGTGAAAATTCTTTAGGTTTAGCTTAGTCATAATTAAGCCCGAGGTAGTGTGAATCTTTACATAATCTTTTAAGCCTTCAACAAAAAGAATATTATTCAATACTACTTTCTTTTGTTGGTAATCAGCCTTTACCCAAATAGCATCAGATATTTCTTTTTGTTCTGAAGAATCTTTTAAACGAAGTACTTTATTGGTCGCCTTTAAAAAGCGTTCGAAAGAAATAGGTTTGAGCAGATAATCTACAACATCTAATTCATAACCTTTCAAAGCATATAGATCGTATGCGGTAGTAAAAATAACCCAAGGTTTAGAAGATAAACTCGTTAGAAATGAAATGCCATCCAAGTCAGGCATTTGAATGTCTAAAAAGACAAGGTCAATCTTATTTTGCTGAATATACGTTTGAGCTTCTAAGGCATCTGTAGTTGCCAATTTGAGTTCAAGAAAAGGTGTTTTTTCTGCGTACTTGACCACAATATTCAAGGCCAATTGTTCATCATCTAAAATTGCACAGCTAAGCATCTACAGTCATTATATTTTATTGGTCTTCAAAAATCGCCTATTTGTATATTTTTTCCTAATAGAATGATGGATTTGCTACTTTAGTATCGTTCTATTATGGTAAACTCGCAATTTCTCAAAAAACTTATTAATATATTTCTGCATGCAAGTGTTTGGATTTTGTTGCTCTTGTTCTTTTATATTACTGATGCAGAGTTGGATGAGGATAATATAGTATCGCTCATAAATCTTCCTCTCTTTATTGTGCCTTATTTGGGCCTTTTTTATTTTAATAGTCTCTTTAACATTAAACGGTATTTGTTAACGAAGCAACTCAGGAAATACTTTGCATTGTTGTTAATATCAATTGCTGTATTGCTTACTATTGTGTCATTTCTTGACTATTGGGAATATTTAAATTGTTGCACAAGTGAGGAACCGTTTTCTTTAGAGTATACCGTTTTAGATAATTTTTTCTTTTCACTTTTTGTGTTAGGCTTAAGTTTTTCTTACTCCTTCTTAATCATTTGGATGAAAAGTGAGAAATTAAAAAAGGAGTCGGAGCTCAAATTGTTGAAAAGCCAAATGAATCCTCATTTCTTATTCAATTCATTGAATACTTTGTATGCCTTGGTAAGCGAGAAAGAAGTAGAAAAAGCGGAGGATGCCATCCTTAAATTATCAGATATACTTCGTTATTCGGTTTACCAAGTAAACGACCCAAAGATTGCATTAAAAGACGAAATCAACTGCATCAAAAATTACATTGCATTACAAGAATTGAGGTTAGATGGTAAAGTAAACATCTCTTTTCATTGCCAAGGGGAAATGAGCAAGGTTTCCATTGAGCCCATGTTGTTGATTCCTTTTGTGGAGAATGCATTTAAGCATGGAGTAAGCTATACTCAACCATCTAAAATAGATATTGAGCTAAGACTGAATAAGGAAGAAATCACTTTCAAGGTAATCAATACAATTAACGATAAACCTAAGAAGATGGATGAGTTTTCAGGTGTCGGAATTAAAAATGTTGTTGACCGATTGAAATTACTCTATCCTGGCCATCATAAATTAGAAATTGATCGTAAAAACGGATTACATCAGGTCTTTCTCCTAATCATAACTTAGTTTCCATAATATCTCCCAAAAAAGCGGGTTCGTCTTCTAAATTATTCTAATGGTATACTTCGCCATCTAAGTGAGCATTAAAAAAGAAACTTCGTCGTTAATAAATTCAAAATTGAATATTGATGAGGCAGATTTTCGCATTTTTATATTTACTTTCTATCAGTCACTTTTTAGTCGCCCAAGAAAAGGATAAAGCAATACTAAGTGGATATGTAAAAGATGCTGAAAGTGGAGAAGCACTTATAGGGGCTTCGGTTTACGTAGAATCTTTACAATTAGGAGTAACCACCAATCTCTATGGCTTCTATTCTCTTTCCCTTCCAAAAGGGAGGTACAAAGTATCCATCAGCTATTTAGGATATATCTCATATACAGAAGAGGTTTCCATAGAAAATGACTTAGTCAAAGAAATAGAGATGAAGCCAAATTCTGTGCAGCTAGAAGCGGTCACTATTTCCGGCGAAAGAAGAAATGAGAATATAAAAAAGACAGAGATGAGTGCCATAAAAATGGACATTAAGACCATTAAAAAATTACCCTCGTTTATGGGGGAAAACGATGTCTTAAGAACAGTGCAAATGCTCCCGGGAGTTCAATCAGGAGGAGAAGCAACTACCGGTTTCTTTGTTCGAGGAGGAAATAGCGATCAAAATTTGATTTTATTAGATGATGCCCCAGTGTATAATCCTTCTCATTTATTGGGCATTTTCTCTGTTTTCAACCCAGATGTTATCAAAGATTTAACCCTTTACAAAGGAGGTATTCCGGCTAAATATGGTGGCAGACTCTCCTCCTTATTAGACATTAAGATGAAAGAAGGGAATTCAAAAAAAATGCAGGGTGCAGCTTCCATTAGTCCTTTATCCACTAAATTGACATTAGAGGGTCCAATTATAAAAGATAGAAGTTCATTTATTGTCTCAGGCAGACGCTCCTATGCAGATGTGTTTACCTTATTATCTAAAAAGAAAGAAACAAGGGACAGTCGAGTGTATTTCTATGATTTTAATGCAAAAGTCAATTATCGGATTAATGACAATAATAGAGTATTTCTATCAGGCTATTTTGGAAACGATGTATTGAGGTTTGGAAAAGAGCTTAGAACTTCTTGGGGGAATAGAACTGGAACTGTAAGGTGGAACCACATTTTTAACAGTAAGCTATTCATGAACAGCATTGTTTATTTGAGTAATTACAATTTTAACTTGGGAATAAAAGAAGGTATAGATGGAACTATCCAATACAAATCGAAAATTTTAGATTATGGAGGTAGAACCGATTTTACCTATTATTTAAATGCCTTGAATACCATCAAGTTCGGCCTTAGTTCAACTATTTATCAGATTCAACCCGGAAAATTTACAGGAAGCACTTTCGAAGATATTAATATTCCAAAGAGTCATGCAAGAGAGTTTGCCGCATACCTGAGCAACAACCATTCAATTAATGAAAAGTTAGCAATAGATTATGGTATTCGATACTCTTTATTTCAAAACGTTGGGAAGGCTACGGTCTATCAATTTGATAAGACAAACCCTTTAGTTTATGAAGCAAATGATACTATTTCACATGCAAAGGGAAAAGTGTTTAATGACTATGGCAACTTTGAACCAAGAATTAGTTTACGATACCAATTAAATGAGCAAAGTTCTGTTAAGGCAAGTTACAATAGAACCACTCAATATTTACACCAAGCAAGTAATTCAACAGCAGCTACGCCTCTTACGGTATGGGTTACAAGTAGCCCGAATATAAAGCCACAAATTGCAGATCAATATGCTGTAGGTTATTTTAGAAATTTGTTTAAAGATGTTTTTGAAGTTTCAGTCGAAGCTTATTATAAAGACATGCAAAACACCATTGATTTTAGAGATAATGCAAGCTTGATATTGAACGAATTTTTGGAAGGAGAATTTAGGGTTGGAAAATCTTATTCTTATGGAGTTGAGCTATTGGCTCGAAAAAATATCGGAAAATTAACAGGATGGGTAGGATATACCTGGTCGAGAACTCGAAGGAAGATTCCCGAGATTAATAATGGTAAAGAGTTTTTTGCTCCCTATGATAGAACACATGATATCTCTTTAGTCGGGGTGTATGAATTAAATAAAAGAGTCACACTTTCTAGTAATTGGTTGTTCTCAACCGGATCAGCCATCAGTGTCCCAACAGGAAAGTTTTCTTTTCAAGGAGAACAAGTTAACGTCTATTCTGACCGTAATTCTGCACGAATACCAAGTTTCCATCGCTGGGACATCTCGCTAACACTGAAAACGAAAGACAAACCCAATCGGAAGTATCAGTCAGAATGGGCTTTCTCCGTTTTAAACACATACTTTAGAAAGAACGCCTACAACATCAATTTTAGACAGAACACAAATACTGGTAAGCCTGAAGCAATTAAAACCTACTTCTTTCCAATTTTACCTTCTGTAAGTTACAATCTTAAATTTTAAGCGATGAAAAAGATTCATATATTAATTAGCCTACTAGTAATTTTTAGTTTTGGATGTGAACAAAAGATTGATTTTCCTGTGCCGGAAGGTGGTGCTCAGCGATTGGTTGTCGATGGTATCATTACGAATGAAACTAAAGCACATCAAGTTAAACTAAGCTATTCAAGTCAATACAATAGTTCTGTTATTCCTTTGGTAGAAAATGCTGTGGTTCAAATTACTGACGGTACAAATAGATATTTGTTACAAGAAATAGGAAATGGTATCTATGAAACAGATCCTTTGGTACAAGGAGAAATAGGAAAGACCTATACCTTGGAAATTAGCCTACAAAATGGAGAAGATTATAGAGCCCAAAGTACCATGCAAGCGATTGGAAATATCGATAGTCTTAGAGTTGAACTATTCACCGAAGAAATAGAAGATGGAGTTGAGGAGCTCTATGGAATCTATGCAGATGCTTTAATTTTATCTGAATATTTTATGATCGAAACAAAAGTCAATGGGCAAAAGTATGGCACCATTAGAGATATAAGGCATGAAGAGACACGGTTTTATGCTAATGGACGATTAGTAGATGAAGAAGTAAATACCCTCAATAAGGAAGACTCTAGCTTAGTAGATGGAAACAACACCGTAATGATTAGGATGTCATCCATAGATCAGAATTATCAAGAATTTTTAAATGGTTTTAATGCTCAGTTGAATCGTGGAGATGATGGACTTGGCGGGCTATTTGAAGGTCCAGCCGCAAATGTTCCAAGTAATATTAATAATGGAGCATTAGGTGCTTTTGGGGCTTTTGCTGTAACTGAAAAAAATATAATAATTAATAAATAATAACTTCTGAAAATTATATTGATTCTACTTTATCGTTTTTTAATCGATAAACTTTTCAAACAACTCCAAATCCTCCTTCAAAAAAGTTCGAACTTTTGACTGCCACCCCGACAAAATTAAAAGCCAAAACTATTGTTAATCAATGTGTTGGATTTTTTTGTGTAAGATTTGCACACGTTCTGCACACTTAATCTAAGTTTAGTGTATTTACTTTATCTATTATCGGCTTTGCAGATATCTGCAAACCTGATTTTTTATCCGTAACGAAATTATTTCGTTTCGGTAAGTTTTGCTAACGGACACAATGTCCATTAGCAGATTTTTTAGGGGGTGCAAAATTTACTTGGGCACAATAGTTTAAAAACCACTGAAGTTTATACACATGTTGCAACAAATTTTCAGTTAGGCGGAAGAGAGTTAAGATCAATACTAAAAGGTTTATTAGAAATGTATAAAGCCGTATAGCATCGGTAAAGTCAGAGAGTTACGTTTTGTTTGGGGCGTGGGAAAAGGAGTGGGTGCTGATAGCGTAATAGTTTGTCCCTGATTAAGTTACTTTGACGCCACCCTAAAGAGGGTTTAATTAGGGTAATGTATTTTAAATATAATTAAAGCTGATATCTATTACCACAATCTAAAGCCGTAATTCGTTACTCTTTTTTATGATTAAATCAGTTGTTTTATTTTTTGTGTTAAGACCAATAGACTCATTCAGCCCCCTCAACTTGTCAAAGTGATATTTGAAAGTTTTATTTGGTTTGTTTTCTCTTAACTCGTCCCAAAACATTGAGGTTTGGTATTGTAAAATTTTAGGCTCCAAGTTGTCCCGAATATCGTACAGGATTGTTCGTTCCCATTGATGCAGCAACTAGTCAACAAATTGTGTCTTATCGGCAATAATAAAATCTTGTAATGTTATTATTCCTTTCAATCTAAATTCACTCCAATTAATTTGTTTTATTTCTACCCTTAACACTTCATAACCGACCTTAAAGTGCATTCCTTTATTAATTGAAACAAATAGAAGACCTTAAAGGCAAATCCCAAGCATTGGGATTTAGGGCATGACCATTCACGTTAAGTATAAGTAAATAAGGTGCATCTTGTCCATGTCAATTTAAATGAAAAAGGGGCTGTTAAAAACAGCAGGCAACCGACAATTTTATTTGTTTTGATTCCCTAATTTTAACACTCCAAAAAAAAGAAGAGATATGTCAGAAAAGGTAGAGCACGTAAAGTGTTTAATTATAGGTTCAGGACCAGCAGGATATACTGCGGCAATTTACGCAGCAAGAGCTGATATGGCTCCTTTAATGTACCAAGGACTTCAGCCAGGTGGTCAACTTACCATTACAAATGATGTGGAAAACTATCCAGGTTATCCCGATGGGATAAATGGTCCACAAATGATGATTGATTTTCAAAAGCAGGCAGAGCGATTCGGAACAGACGTGCGTTTTGGTTTGGTAACGAAAGTTGATTTTACTGGACCTATTCACCGCGTTTGGGTAGATGAAAAAACAGAGATTACGGCAGATTCAATAATTATTTCTACCGGTGCAGCGGCAAAATGGTTAGGCATAGAGTCAGAGCAACGTTTGAATGGTTTTGGCGTAAGTGCATGTGCAGTATGTGATGGATTTTTCTATAAAAACCAAGACGTTGTGATTGTAGGAGCCGGGGATACTGCAGCAGAAGAAGCTACTTACCTTTCTAAATTGTGCAAGAATGTAACTATGTTGGTAAGAAAAGATGAATTCAGAGCTTCAAAAATTATGGCAGATCGAGTATTAAATACACCAAACATTGAGGTAATGTTTAACCATGAGACGGTAGAAGTTTTAGGAGAGAAAGCAGTGGAAGGTGTGTTGGCGAAAAATAATAAAACTGGCGAAGAAATTACGATTGCTTGTACCGGATTTTTTGTTGCAATTGGTCACAAACCAAATACTGATATTTTTAAAGGCTGGTTAGACATGGATCAAACAGGTTACCTTACTGTAGAGCCTGGAACTTCGAAAACTAAAATACCCGGAGTATTTGCCTCAGGCGATGCAGCAGATAAAGTGTACCGACAAGCCGTAACAGCTGCCGGAACAGGTTGTATGGCTGCATTGGATGCTGAACGATACTTAACTGAGATTGGAAAGCACTAGAGATAGTAAACATAAATTCAAGACCTGCGTTTCTTTTTGAAGTGCAGGTTTTTTTTGCAACTATTTTTATTTGATCTGCGTCTATTAACCGACTTAACAAATTGAGAATTATTTGTTATTTTTAAAATTCGTTTTTTTAAAACAATTCACAAGATGAAAAAATACATACTATCGATTGTAACTACTTTATTTATAGGGTTTAATGTAGGTGCTCAAAATTTTCATGTACAGGAAGATTTTAACGGTGCAGCGCTGCCAACTGGTTGGACCAATGCTGCCGTTACCGGAACTACAGCCTGGAGTTTTGGTCTTGATGGTTCTACAACCAATGGTGGGGTGAATAATTTAGATGGAACTGCGATGGCATTTTTTGATGATGATAACCTGGGTGCAGGTTCTACCAATAACCGAGTAGATTTGTTAACACCTAGTTTTGATAATGCAAGCTCCGTAAGCACGACTTTAGAATTTGATTACAACTTTAGAGAGTTTGTGGGTCCTTTAGATAGTTTTATTGTATCTGTTTTTGACGGGACCAATTGGGTCGATGTTTTTTCGACAACAGTAAATGATTGTGGAAATTATTTAGGGGCATGCGCCAATAATTTTCCAACTGCAAACATTGATATTTCTGCTTATAACAATGCCAACTGTCAGGTTCGTTTTACTTATTTTGATGGTAATGATTGGTGTTGGTATGTGGGAATAGATAATGTAGTAATTTCTTCTCCGTTTCCAAACGATGTAGGAGTTTCGCAAATCGTAAACCCGACATCTTCTTGTGGATTATCATCTGCAGAAACCGTTCAAGTACAAGTTAAAAACTTGGGTTCATCACCTGCTTCTAACTTTAGCGTGGTTATTGATACCAACGGAACGGTAGCGCATACGGAAACAGTTACGAATACAATTCCAGCAGGAGATTCTTTGCTCTACACTTTTACGGGTACACTGAATATGTTAAATGTTGGATTTTATGATTTAACAGCGTACACCATTCAAACGACGGATGGTAATAACGATAATGATTCTGCACTTGTTCGTATTGAGAATGAGCCAAACTTTGTTCCAACGTACACAGATAACTTTGAAGCCATTGATCGATGGAAAATCGATGGCATAAATGCAAGCTGGCAGCGAGGGGCTCCTTCAACTGCTAATTTTAATTCGGTTACATCAGGAACCAATGCCTATGTTACACGATTGAATGGAAATTACAACAACCAAGAGACGTCTTATTTATACTCTCCATGTTTCAATTTTAGTGGAGCAATTGGTGATCCTATCCTTTCTTTTAACTTAAATCACAGAACTGAATCGGGTTTTGATCGATTAACTTTTGAAGCGTCAACAGATGGAGGCGTTACTTGGAGTACAGTTAATGCAGGTGGTGTGAACCCGTCGAACTGGTTTACAACTGGAGCACCATATTGGGAAGGAAGTAGCGGAGGATGGATTCCTGTGGAGAATGTCTTGACAGGCTTTGCAAATCAAAGTTCTGTAAACTTTAGATTTAAGTTTAATTCTGACGGTAGTGTTAGTCAAGAAGGAGCCATGATTGATGACTTCTCTGTGCGCTACCCACAACCTTTTGATGCAAGTGCAAATGTAATTACTTATCCAAGTCAAAATGGGGCCCCTATATGTGGGTATGCAACTGAAGATGTTATTGTAGAGATAGAAAATAAAGGTGCGAGCCCTTTAGATACTATCTTTATGTTTTACAGAGTGGATAACCTTCCTGTTGTAAATGATACACTAGTTGGACCGTTATTGCCAAATTCGCTTATAAACTTTGCTTTCTCTCAAAAAGCAGATTTCAGTCAACAGCGAAGTTATACATTGAGCGTTTGGGCGTCTGCGGCAAATGATGGATTTAATCCAAATGATAGTTTGCTGAATAGAACAATAACTGGAGGACCTGCATCAACCTCTTTAACTTTACCAGTTTTTGAAAACTTTGACGGTTTTGGATGGGTAAGAGGTGCTCCATTTAATGGAGCTGGCTCTCTAATTCCATTTCCTTGGACGAGAACAGTTCCACTACCGAATCTTACTTGGAATCCTTGGAATAATGCCACAGGTTCCTTGAATACCGGCCCTACAGTGGCTCACTCTCCACCAAATTTTATGTACTTAGAGACATCAACTGGAGCGAGCACAGTTCCGGCTTATTTAGAATCTCCATGTATTAATCTAGGAAATGCATCTGGAGCAATTATGGAATTCTGGTACCATAAATATGGTGCTGATATGGGTGACCTTTTGGTTGAGATAAATGATGGTTCGAGTTGGATTCAAGTACTAAGAATAAATGGACAAACACAAACAACTTCTGGAGCGCCTTGGTTAAAGGCTTCGGTAAATTTAAATCAGTATGCTGGGCGGCGGATAAAAGTTCGATTCGGAGGTATACGTGGAACTTCTTTTAGGAGTGATATGGCCATTGATGACGTAGAAATTTTTGAACCAATTCCTCAAGACGGTAAAATGTCAGCTTTAATATCTCCAGTTTCTGGTTGTACACCTTCTGGAACAATCACAGTTGAAGTTGAAAACTTTGGTTCAGCGCCGCTAACAAATGTGCCAGTTGCTATAAGTATTGATAACGGAACTGTTTTTAGAGATACTGTTCCAGGGACTCTAGCTCCAGGAAATAAAGTGAATCATACATTTCCTTTTACAGCTAACTTTTCAACAAAAGGGCAAACGTACAGTATTGCAGTTTGGACGGAAGTGTTAGGTGATTCGAATTTATTTAATGATCGATTGACAGTAGACGTCACCAATTTTACAAGAGAGACAAGCTACGTAGAAGATTTTGAAGGTTTTGTAGCAGATCCTGGTTGTTTTGGGGTAAATGATGCAGATGTATTAGGTGCAGGATGGTCAATGAACTCCATCGGTCAAGGTGAATGGCACGTGCAAGACATGACAGTTTGTAATGGTACTCCTGGATTTGGAACAGGTCCTAACTCTGATCACACAAAGGGTAATGGAATATTTATGTATCTGGATGGTAACAGTGGTGAAGGCCGCCTGGAATCTCCATGTTTAGACTTTAAAAGTAGATCAGGCGCTGCCATGCGTTTCTGGTACCACAAATTTGGGCCTGGTATGAGTACGATGTTTGTAGATGTTTTTGCAGATGGGGTATGGAATAATGGAGTTTTCTCGATTCCAGGTCAAACGCAAACCTCAGAAGGTGCTCCTTGGTTAGAAGCCGTGGCAAAGTTTAATCAATTTGGAGGCAAAGACATAAAAGTAAGATTTAGAGGAACTGCAGGGTTTAGAAATGAAATGGCAATTGACGATATCTCATTTTTTGCGCCTTTTGGAAAGGATGCCCGAATGTTAGCAGTTACAGGTCCAGAATCAGGTTGTAACATTAATGGAGCTTCTTTAATTAGCGTAGAAATTGACAACTTTGGAGTGGAAACGTTGAATTCAAACTTAGACTCATTGTTGTTGTATTATCAAATTGATAATCTTCCTCCAGTGAGAGATACATTTGATGCAGCATTGCCTTCTGAGCAATCAGCAACCTTCACGTTTACGCAACCGGCAGATTTATCTATTCCTGGTAAAACGTATTTTGTAAAAGCGTGGACGGCTCAAATTGGCGAAGAAGACGTAACAAACGATACCTTGTTTAACCACAAAATATTTAACCAGACTAAGTCGACAAACTATTTCGAAAATTTTGAAACGTTTAGAGATGCAAATTGTGACCAACTTTTAGGTCAGGTATTGCAAGAAGGTTGGGCAGAAACTTCTACAAGTACGCACACATGGCAAGTTCAATCTTCTCTTTGTGGTAAAGGAGCTTCAACAACTCCTACAACATCTACAGGTCCGCAAGGCGATAGAACAACAGGAAGTGGTATGTTTATCTATACTGAAGCAGATGGCAGTGGTACTGCAACCTTTGAGTCTCCTTGTATTGATTTAACAAATAATATCAATCCACGATTTAGTTTCTTTTACCATAAATATGGTGGAAACATGAATAACCTTTCTGTTGATGTTTTATTTAACGGAAACTGGGTAAACGGTGTTGGTAGTGTACCAGGACAAACTCAAACTTCTGCTACAGCAGTTTGGAAGAATTTAGCGGTGGACCTTACACCATACATTGGCGGGTTGATTCAAGTGAGATTTAGATCTGTTAAAGTTGGTTTCGGTACTCGAAGCGACATGGCAATTGATGACGTATTCTTATATGAAGCTATACCAAATGACGCAGGAATAACAGAAGTTAGTCAGCCAACAGGAGACGCTTGTGGCTTGACTTCTGGAAATGTTGTTGTTACCGTTCAAAATTTCGGAACTGCAGCCATTGCGCCAGGTCAGTTAATCGTTCAATACAACAATAATGGCGGGCCTTACGAATCGGATACAATTCAGCAAACGATAGCGGCAGGAACCAGTTTAAACTATACGTTTACAACTCCTGTAGATCTTTCAAACCCTGGTAAGCAAATTATTTATGCTAGAACAATTCTTGCAAACGATACATTGCCGCAAAATAATTTTGCTTCAACTACGGTAATTAACAGACAACCGGGAATTCCAAGGTATACACAAGACTTTGAGGAATTAGTTCAAGGTGCGAATTACAGCCAAGATCAGTTGAAAGGGTTCACTAGGTTCCCTGCAAACGGTGGTCCTGGTGTATTTATGTGGCACGTAGTTTCTGGTGCAGGTCCATACATTGATGGTCAGCCACCACTTCCTCCAGGTCCTCCAACAGGTCCTTCAGGAGATCATACGTTTGCAACGAATAGAGTAAATGGTAAAGGAACATATGTGTTAATGGAAACTGACTTAAAGCAGCTTCTACTACCAATTCCTCCTACAATTCCTGATGCATGGTTGGAATTACCTTGTGGACCAATGGATTTTACTGCATCTAAAAATGGAAGCATACTTTTAACTTACTGGTATCACTTTTTTGGACCACAAACGGGTAACTTATTTGTGGATGTTCATAACGGCACCAACTGGGTGTTGGGTATAGATGTAATTAGAGGCCAACAGCATTCTGATGATACCGAGCCTTGGTTGCAACGTAAAGTAGTATTAGATCGTTTTAACGGCTTGAGTGCGGTAAGAATTAGATTACGTGCAGAAACTGGATACATGGGAAATCCTGGCGATGGCCGTGGAGGAGATATGGGAGTGGATGACATTGAGATTCTAGATAGAGCGAAGAAAGATGCTGCGGCATTCTCTTTAATTGATCCGGGTTCAGATTGTGCGTTGACTGCTTCGGAACGTTTTAAAATTAGAGTTCAAAACTTAGGAACTGAAGATATTTTAAACCTAAACTTAGGGTATCAAATTGTCTTTACACCTTACGGCGGATCTCCTCAAGTATTAGCAACAGTAAGAGATTCTTCAATTGGTCAAACAATAGTTCCTCTTGCATTCTTTGATTTCTCTTTCCAAAATATTGACATGTCAAATCCTGGAAAGTATTTCATTAAGTATTGGACGGAGTATAGAGGAGACGAGCATTTGTTTAACGATACTTTAACTGAGTTAATTACAAATACGGCACGACCATTTCCTAGTTGTGATGACTTTAGTGATTTAGTTTCAGGTCATATTGCAAAAGACTTTAAAGACGGAGTTTTACCGAATGACTGGGAAGCAAACACTCAAGCTTACTCTTGGGTAGCAACTGTAGAAGGTGAAGTGCCTGATTTGAAAGGGCACACTGGTGGATTAAATGACGTGTTCATGTATGCGGAAGACCCAGCGCCTTATGCAGGTGAAGCTCGAATGGAGTCTCCTTGTTGGGATTTGAATAATACACCAGCCGCGAACTTAGAATTCTGGTACATTATGCCATCAGCTACTGGACAGTTGGAAATAGGAGTAAACCAAAATGGTGGAGGATTTTTACCGATTGATACCATTAAGGGAGTAGAAGGTGTTGCTCGAACGTGGAGAAAATATGAAGCTGTTTTAGCAGACTTTGTTGGAGCGAATGTTCAAGTTCAATTTAGAGCATTCCAGCCTGGAGGTACGTACTATGCCATAGATGACGTGTGCATTGTTCGTCCGGAGCCACAGCAAATGTTATTTAACGAATTTGTTAACCCATTCCCTGGAAGATGTTTTTACAGTGACTCTGAGCGAGTTTCAATTCGTGTGCGAAACATAGGAATTGATAGAATTGACTCTTTCCAAGTGGTGATTGCATTAGATGAAGACATTATTGGTAACCCAAGAGGAAGTAATGGTTTTAGAGACACGATTATGGTAAGACCGGGCGCAGCTCCACCATTCTTTAACCCAGGCGAGTTGTATACATTTACCATTAACGATCCGAGGTTTATATTAGATTTATCTGCATACAAGGATTATTACCTGCATGCTTGGTTACTTTTAGACGGTGATAAGGACACAACCAATAACGTGAGGATAGATTACCAAATCACGCATGGTGACCCTGAAGATTTACCATATATCGTAGATTTTGAAGACCCTGCAAACCCTTTACGCTATGGCCGTTTGGTTGGTAATCCAACTCAAGATGGATTTGATTGGTGTATAGATGGAAATGGCTTCCCACTGCCGGCTTGGGCTTGTGATCGACGTGGTGTAACGGGTCCTGAATTGGACCACACGTTAGGACCGGTAGATACAACTGGGCATGTACTTCAAGCAAATTCTGCTGCAGGTGTTTTAGGTGATTTAATTGGATACGAATCGCCATGCGTTACCTTAATTGGTACCACAGCGCCAGAAATGAAATTCTGGTACCACATGTTTGGTTTTGATATGGGTAGCTTGTATTTACAAATTAATGATGACTTTGGTTGGGTTACCGTTTTAACTTTGGTTGGACAAGATCCAGATCAGCGGATTAATGGAAGAACACCATGGAAGTCTAGAATTGTAGATTTAAGTGCTTACCGTGGTAAAGTTGTTCGATACAGGTTTATTGCTGAGAGAGGAGATCAATACGCTGGTAATATGGCAATTGACGATATTTCAGTGTATGATGCCGCTGCAATTGATATTGCGCCAGCTGGTTTGAATGAGCCCAATACAGATTCTACCTACTGTTACTCCGCTAACAATCCATTGAAAATAGATGTGATTAACAACGGTTCAGATTCGCTAAATTTTGAAACTGACACGGTTTGTTTAACCGCTATTGTTTTCAAGGATAATCAAGGAGATGGTAATTTCGTTTCTCTTGATACCTTAACACGTTGTGTAGGATCGAATGAGTTTTTAGATGATAACGGTCTCCCAATTCCATTACCAAGAGACTCAATTGTAACCTTAACAATGGACAGTACATTTGACATGTCGGATACTGGTAGTTTCTATCGATTCATTATTATTGCTGAGGTTGACGGTGATTTAATTAAGTCAAATGATATTAAAACCAATATCATTATTAAATCTCAACGAAAGATTGGTGAAATTGTAGCAGTGCTACCAAATGACACCATTTGTTTCGGCGATCCTGTGTTAGTTGCTATTAGGAATCAATTTGGAGCAGTGCGTTGGGAAGAAAGCCAAATACGTAATGATGGCTCTACTTTTGGATTCTTTATTGGTCAGTCAACTCCGTTTAACAGGCCAAACTATCTAGCATTCTTGTCAGACTCAACGACAGATATTAGAGCTAGACTTTGTCCGCAGTTGTTTATCTCGGAAGGTATAGACGAAACAACCGATTCGGTTAGAGTTGAGGTGATCAAGCCATACCGTGCATTGTCTTTTGACACTGAACGATGTGAAAATGACCCTGAGAATGATACGATGAAGATTCAAGTGCAGCCAAACATTACGGGTGTAAACTATTACACTAGTTTGACTGCGTTGAACGCTGAGGCTGAGCTAAGGTTGCCGTTGTCGTTAGACTATGCCTTGAAAACAAGGTTGACAGAAACGGATACCTTCTATGTGGAGACGTTGATTGATATTCCAAACATTTTACCTTCAGGTTTATTCTGTAAGTCAATACAGAAGGTTCCGGTAATTCGTACAATTCACACGGCACCTACGGCCAGATCGTTCCCTACCGATACGGTGGTGTACTGTGGTCCAGGTTCAGGTTCAATCTTAAACCAAGGTGATGTGTTTACGGTAGATCCAGGTCCACTAGATGCAAATGGTATTCCTATAAGACAAGATACTTATTCATGGGACTTTACTTTCGTAGATGGTGCAGGGACAAGAGTTGTTCGAGATACCGTGAACACACAATCGTTTGCGGTTGATCCTTGGAGAATGGACGTAACTAGAGGAGGTAGCTATTACAAAATTTCAGTTGACGTTCAAACGGATGAAGGATGTGAGTTTAACCCGGGAACGCTTGCGGATATTTACATCAAAGTTCTGGATGACTGTACAGTTGGATTACAAGAAAGTGATCAGCTTGGGACATTGGAAATTTTCCCTAATCCTGTTTCAGATGTCTTAACGATTAACCAAAGCTCTGTTGAAATTTATAATGGGTCAATTTTCTTACTTTCTGCTGAAGGTAGGTTAATAGAATCGCTTGAAGAGTTAACCTTTGGTCAGTTAAATCAGCAAATTGATATGAGTAAATTGCCGAAGGGAGTCTACTTCATAAAAATTGAAACAGACAAAGGAACAACCGTTCGCAAGGTGGTGAAAAGTTAATACGTTCAACGGTCAAATCATAAACATTGTATTTGTAGGAACCAGAGGAAACGGATTTACAAGTGATATGTCTATCGATAATATTAACTTAGACTTCTTCGTTGGAGTGAATGA
>Ga0206129_10000603_pt1 | contig 54649 bp, 47 predicted proteins | sample Helgoland_Spring_8_FD_148616 | JGI IMG/M metagenome (GOLD analysis project Ga0206129, IMG submission 148616) | Pelagic subsurface seawater microbial communities from Kabeltonne, Helgoland, North Sea - Helgoland_Spring_Bloom_20160502_2 | ecosystem: Environmental > Aquatic > Marine > Epipelagic ...
CGACGCCGCCGCCCGCGCCGCCTACGCCGCCTACGCTGCCAACGCCGCCTACGCCGCCGCCAACGCCGCCTACGCCGCCTACGCCGCCAACGCCGCCGCCGACGCCGCCGACGCCAACGCCGACGCCTGGGCGGCGATTCGCTGCGATTGTGCTGAGATCGCAGCGGGGGATTCTCTGACTGCCGCGCCTCTGTTCCCGGAAGAACCGCCGGCCGCAATCTCATCGCGATGGTTCGCAGTAGCACAGCGGTTAGGCGAGTCCGATTGGGACTTCTGGCTCGATTGGTATTCCCGCCTCCTGGCCAGCAAGGCCCAGAACTGGCTCCTGCTCCTGGAAATCGCCATCCAGGAGGACGACTTCTGGCAAGGCTCCGACGACGAAGTCAACGCCCGCATCGCCGGGATCGTAGCGCGGTTCGCGAAGCCGGATGCCGCCGCGGGCGACCCCATTGCCTAACTGCTACCGGAGGCCATCGAGCACTCCTACAACGCCGAGGAGATTGAGGAGACCGGCGACGGTCGCTTCACCGCCCGCCCGATCAGCGAAATCGATGAAGACGCCCGCAGCCTCGGCCTCCGCCGTCTGCGCAACCTGTTGGCCGACATGGAGGAGGCGATCGCAGACCGGCCCAACATCCTCTCCGGCCTGCGCCCGGCCATACGCCCGCTGGCAAAGGAATTTGGCCGTTCCGCGGACGCGCCCTACCTGATCTATCAGGCGCTGCTGCGCTCTGCCCGCCGCATCGACGGGCTTTGCCGCGACGATATACTCCCGGCCTCGGACCCGGATGTCGATGACTATCGCCACCAGATGCACAGCATCGCTCTCGACGTGCTCGTCAACGACCTGCAGGTGAAGAAAGCCCTCGATGCGCGCATCGACTTCCATCTCAAGGAACTCACCGACGCCGAACGACTGGCCATGCGCGAACTCGCCCAGGGGCTGGCCCGGATTTCGACCGAACCGCTTGGCGAACAGATGGTCGAGGATGCGGAAACCGCTACCGACCCTGAAGAAAAAGACGAGGAAACCAAAAAGGGCGCCGCCTTCCAATTCGGCAGCCGCGTCGTGCGCATGCTCAACGTGAACCGCCGGGCGGTCCATGACGTCGCTGCGGCGTTCAGCATCATGAGCTTCGCCTGGAGCGTTGTCAGATGGTTCACTTCCTGAGCCCGCCGGCGCTGACTGATACGCCGCTCTGGATCGCCACCGGGCTCCGCCTCCGGCGATGACGGCGGGTGAGGAGACGACGCAGCGGACATATCCTCTTGCAAAAGAACATAACAGGAACTATACTTTCATCCTCTCAACCCCCGAACACCCCTTCTCCCCACCCATCCCCACCGCTCCCCCATGTTAAGGTTTGTTCCGGTTCGCGCAGGTTTGCTAAGGTCAGGCCGTCCCGCAGAATTGCGGTAATATAATACGCAACTACGCCCATTCCAAGGCCGCCTCCGCCCATGCCCCTCTGCCGCCTGTGCGACTGTCCCGACGCCGATACCGTCCTCTCCCAGGCGGACTGGCTCGCCCATGCCGATCGCTGCCGAGACGAGCGCGCGCGCATGGCCGCCCTGGTGCGAGAGACGCCGGCCCTCGACTTCGGCGACATCGTCCGCTGCCGCGGCTGCGGCCTGCTGTCCGTCGCCCGCGTGCCGGACGATGCGGCCCTCGGCGACTTCTACCGCCAGTACTATGCCAATGCCGGCTACGCCCGCAAAACCGGGCGCAAGATCGCCCGCGCCACCCGCCGCATCCGCCGCCTGCAGCGCCGTGCGGCGGGCCGCAGCTTCCTGGATGTCGGCTGCAATCTGGGCTTCGCGGTCGAGGCCGCCCGCCGCCTGGGGCTGGAGGCCGAGGGTATCGACGTCGACGATGCCGCCCTCGCCCTCGCCGCCGAAACCTTTCCCGGCGCGCGCTTCCAGACCATGACCGTCCAGGCCATGGCCGCCACCGGCCGGCGCTTTGCCACGGTCTATTGCTCGGAAGTGCTGGAGCATGTGCGCGATATTCGCGGCTTCGCCGCCGCGCTCGCGGCCCTGGTGGATGACGGCGGCGTCCTGTTCCTGACCACGCCCGACGGCGGCCACTGGCGCGTGCCGAAGCCGCTGGTGCGCTGGGCCGAGATCAAGCCGCCGGAACACCTGACCTGGTTCGCCAAACCCCACCTCCGCCGCCTGTTCGAGGCACAGGGCCTCACCGTAGGGTTTGGCTTCAACCCCAAACCTGGCATAAAAATGCTGGCCCGCCGCCCCCTTCCGCAACGGCCCTGATACGGCCGACAAGGACAAGACCTCCATGCAATTCGGCCTGATGACCCGCGGCCAGTTTCGTCCCGGCGACGACATGCAGGTGCGCTTCCGCGAACTGATGGAACAGGCCCGCCTGGCGGATAGGCTGGGCTTTGCCTCGCTGACCAAGGGCAGCCATTACTCGGCCCACCCCTATCAGGACTTTCAGCAACTCCCCTACCTCGCCCGCGTCGCGGCGGAGGCGCCGAATTTGCGCATCAACGCCGGCATCGTGCTGGTGCCGCTGCACAAGCCGCAGGACCTGGCCGAACAGTTGGCCACCCTCGACGTGATGACCGGCGGCAAGCTGATCTTCGGCGCCGGCCTCGGCTACCGCGACGTGGAGTTCAAGGCCTTCGGCACCACGGCCCGCCAGAAAGTCCGCCGCTTCGAAGAGGCGCTGGAGGCGATCAAACGCCTCTGGTCCGAGGAAACCGTGGACATGGTCGGCAGCCATTTCGAACTGGCCGGCGCCTCCTGTCCGTTGAAGCCGGTGCAACGGCCACACCCGCCGATCTGGATCGGCGCCAACGCCGACAAGGCCATAGAGCGCGCGGCGCGGCTCGGCACCTGCTGGTACATCAACCCACACAACACGATCAGCACGATCCAGCGCCAGCTCGACGTCTACAAGGCCGCGCTCGACAAGCTGGGCAAGCCCTTCCCGGACGAACTGCCGATCCGGCGCGAGGTGTTCGTCGCGGCAACGCGCGAAGAGGCCATAGAGATCTGCCGCCCCTACCTTGCCGACAAGTACAAGACCTACCACGCCTGGGGCCAGTCCAAGGCCATGCCGGAAGGCGACAACAATCTGGGCCAGGAATTGGACGAGTTGCTGAAAGACCGCTTCCTGATCGGCTCGGCTGAAGAGGTGGCGGAACGGCTGACTGTCCTCGGCCAGGAAACCGGCGTCAACCATGTGGTGATGAGCGTGCAATGGCCCGGCATGCCCCAGGGCCTGGTGCTGGACACCATGCACCGCCTCGCCGCCGACGTGTTTCCGAAGGTGCGCGCCGCGCTGGGCACGGCCTGAGCTTGGGCGCAGAGCGATGCCAAGCTCCGAACGCTACGCCATCTACTTCGCCCCGGCAGAGGACACCGAACTCTGGCGTTTCGGCACCCGCTGGCTGGGGCGCGACCCGATCGGCGGCGGCGCGCTGCCGCAACCCTCGGTGCCTGGCATTACCGCCGAGGCGCTGGCCGCCGCCACCGAATCGCCGCGCAACTATGGCTTCCACGCCACCTTGAAGCCGCCCTTTCATCTGGCCGACGGGACCGACGCGGACAGCCTGCGGCAGGCGGCCCGTGCCTTTGCCGCCAGGCGCCGGCCCTTCCAGGCGCCGCCGGTCAGCCTGCAACGCATCGGCCGCTTCCAGGCCTTTGCCCTCACGGCCCAAAGCGCTGCGATGGATGCATTGGCGGCTGACTGCGTCCGCGCCCTCGACGCCTTCCGCGCGCCGCCCACCGAGGGCGAACTCGCCAAGCGCCGCAAACGCGGGCTTTCAGAGCGGCAGGAAGCGTACCTCCGGCAGTGGGGCTACCCTTATGTCATGGCGGAATTCCGCTTCCACATGACCATGCTCGGCTCGACCCGGGATGCGGCCGTGCACCAGGCGGTCGCCGCCTATCTGGAACCGCTTGCTGCCCCGTTTGCCGCCCAGCCGCTGCCGGTCGACGCCATCTGCCTCTACCGCCAGGCAACGCGAACAGCGCCCTTTCTGCTGGTGGAGCGGTTTGCCTTCGCCGCCGCGGCATCCGCCAACAGGCCTATAGCGAAGGCCGGCGGCCGTCCCATATAATTGGCCATCATGCCCCCCTCCAACGCCTCCCCCTTTCTGCTCGACGCGGCGCTCTACCCGCACCGATCGCTGCCGCATCGGGGATTTCTGATCCTGATGGGCGCGGTGGCGGCGATGAGTTTTGTAACCGGCATCCTGTTTGCGAGCATGGGCGCCTGGCCGGTGTTGGGCTTTTTTGGGCTGGACGTGCTGCTGTTCTACTGGGCCTTCCGGCTCTCCTACCGAAGCGGCCGGCTCTGCGAGGTGGTGCGGGTGACGCGGCACCAATTAACGGTGCAGCGGGTGCAGCCGAACGGCAAGCGCCAGACCTGGAGCTTCCAGCCGGCCTGGGCGCGGGTGGAGCTGTTGAAGCCAGAGGAGCACGACTGCACCCTGCAACTCGCCAGCGGCCGCGAGCGCCTCGTCATCGGCGCCTTCCTGCCGCCGGAAGAACGGGTGGAATTCGCCGGCGCCCTGAAAGACGCACTACGCGCCGCCCGCACTTGGCACGGCGGCGACGCAGCTGCCTGAGCAGGGTACTAGAGGTTCAGTCCCAGCACATCTTTCATGTGGTAGAGGCCCGGCGCCTTGTCTCCGGCCCAGAGGGCTGCGCGGACGCCGCCGCGGGCGAAAAGTTGCCGGTCGGTGCAGCGGTGGCTGATCTCCAGCCGCTCGCCGGGGGCTGCGAACATGACCGTGTGCTCGCCGACGACGTCGCCGCCACGAAGCGTCGCGAAGCCGATATCGCCAGCCCGCCGGGCGCCGGTGTGGCCCTCGCGGCTCCACTGCGCCACCTCGCCCAGATCCACCTGCCGCCCGCGCGCCGCCGCCTGGCCGAGGCCGACGGCCGTGCCGGACGGCGCGTCGATCTTGTGCTTGTGATGCATCTCGACGATTTCGATGTCGTATTCGGGGCCGAGCAGGGCCGCCACCTTCTCCACCAGCGCGAACATCAGGTTGACAACGACGCTCATATTCGGGGCATAGACGATGGCGGTCTTGGCCGCCGCCTCGCGCAGCACCGCCTCATCCTCGGCAGAGAGGCCGGTGGTGCCGATCACGTGCGCCGTGCCGTGCATAGCGGCCATGCGGGCATGGGCGACGGTGGCGGCGGGGATTGAGAACTCCATCACCGCGTCCGACGCCTTGAACACGGCCTCCGCATCGTCGCCGATGATCACGCCCAAATTGCCGACGCCGGCGAGCATGCCCGCATCCTGGCCCAGAAAAGGGCTGTCCGACTGCTCGCAAGCGGCGGCCAGTTCGGCGCCTCCGGTCTCGGTCACGGTTTGCACCAGCATGCGGCCCATGCGGCCGCCGGCGCCGATTACGCCCAGTTTCATGACAGGCATCCTCCCAGGATCAGCAATATCCGACGGCACTTTAGGGGTTAGACCGTCGGGACACCATGGGCATGCGTGTCCAGCAGTTGCGCGCTCACGCCCTCTGCCGCCAGGGCGTCCAGCAGGTGCTGGCCGTGGTCGGCATCGCGGACTTCCAGGACGAAATCGATCTCGGTCTGTTTGATGGGCACGTCGAAAAACAGGCGGTTGTGCTGCACTTCCAGCACGTTGGCGCCGGCGTCTGCAATGATACGGGTCGCGAGCGCCAAGCCACCGGGCGCATCCGACACCTCGACCCGCAGGCGCACGAGGCGTTTGTGCCGGACCAGGCTGCGCATCAGGCAGGAGGCCAGCATGGTGGCGTCGATATTGCCGCCGGAGATGACCAGCCCGACCTTCAGCCCCTGGAATTTCTCCGGATGCGCCAGCAGGGCTGCCAGCGGCGCGGCGCCCGCCCCCTCCGCCACCATCTTGCCGACGGTGGCCAGTTCCTGAACGCCGTATTCGAGCTGGGCTTCGTCCAGGACGATGATTTCTTCCACATGCTGGCGGATAATCGGCAGGGTGCGCAGGCCCGGATGCTTGACCGCGATGCCTTCGGCGATGGTGGGGCGGCCGGGCGGCGCATCGCGGCCGGCAATGGCGCAGGCCATACTGGGGAAGGCCGCAGCCTGCACCCCCACCAGGCGGATATCGGGCTTCAGCGCCTTGGCCGCCACCGCGATACCCGCCATCAGGCCGCCGCCGCCGATGGGGGCGACGATCATGTCCAGGTCCGGCGCGGCCTCAAGCATTTCCAGACCCACCGTGCCCTGACCGGCGATGACGCGTTCGTCATCATAGGGGTGGATCAAGGTGAGGCCGTCCCTGGCAACCAGGTCGGCGGCCAACGCCTCCAATGCGGAAATGTCGCTGCCTTCCTGGATGACGCGGGCGCCGAAGCTTTCCGTGCGGGCAACCTTGGCAAAGGGGGTGCCCTTCGGCATGGCGATGGTCGCTGGAATGCCGAGCCGCCCGGCATGGTAGGCGACGCCCTGGGCGTGGTTGCCGGCGGAGATGGCGATGATGCCCAGGCTACGCTCCAGTTCGGTCAGTGCCTGGATGCGATACAGGGAGCCGCGGTCCTTGAACGAGGCGGTGAATTGCAGGTTTTCCAGCTTCAGCCAGACCTCCGCCCCGGTCAGGGCCGAGACCGATGGCGAGGGCCGCATGGGCGTGCGCACCACTTGGCCTTCGATCGCCGCGGCCGCGGCCTGGATGTCGTGCAGCGTGACCGCCATGACGGGGCATCCTTCCGGGTTGAGCGGACGCCCAGTGTAGGCGCGGCGAAGCGCGGTGGCCAGCATGGCTCAGGCCAGCACCGGCTGCCGCGCCGCGTCTTCCCGCACGAAGCGCAGCAGGGCGCGGGCATCGTCGGTGTAGAGGTGGATGTCTTCGAACCAGGGCTCGTCCACGGCGCGTTGCAGCAGCAGGGCGTCCGCGCCCATCCAGCGCGGCAACAGCGCGCCGAACCAGAACCCGGCCGCGCGCAGGGCCTCGACCGCAGCGTCGGTGCAGGGGGAGTCGAGGGCCAGAACCAGTTGCACCATGGTGCGGCGGTGGCGGCGCGCGGCGGCGGTCGCGAGCGCCACCCGGTCCATCAGGTCGGCGCCGATGCGGCGGATGTTGAGGCGGACCATGTCGAAGCGGGGCAAGTCCACGATCTCGATCCGGCTCTGGCCGGCCTTGTCCAGCGGCTGGTCGCTGCCGGCATAGGCGCGGGTCGTCCGCAACTGGTCGAAGAGGGCCAGCATCAGGTCGCTGTAGGCCGACGGCAGATAGGTCACCTGGTTGGGGGCGTCGTCGAGGGCGCGGTATTGGATCACGGTGGCGGTCGGGCCGGCGCCGGTCGCCTCGATCTGCATCATCCGGGCCGGGACATAACCGATCTCGAAGCCGACATCGACGAAATCCGCCCGCCAGAGTGCGCGTTGCGAGAACACGTGGTTGGTCAGGGCTGCGCCAAAAAGCCCGCAGCAGCCGGGGTCACGGTCGGCGATGTGGATGCAGCCGTCGATCAGATCGCCAAGCAGGCCGGCCTTGCGATGGTCCGGATCGACCACGCCCTGGCCCAGTTCCCGCACGCCGGGGTTCGGCGCGGCCTTCAGGATGGCGAGATGACCGACCGGCAGGCCGTCCGGCCCACGTGCGACCAGGGACTGGCCGCTGCCGTCGGCATTGGCGCGACTATAGGCCTGGGGGTCGTAGACCGAGGCAGAAAGATAGTGGTCGCCATAGATGCGGCGGAACAGGTTCGGCAGGTGGCCGGCATCGGCTGGTTCGAACGCATTGATTTTGTACTGGTTTTGTTCTGTTTCTACTGCGAATGCGGGAGCGGTGGTCATGATCCGAGGTCCTTCTCGTGCTGGCGTTGTGGGCGGTCTGCCCGAACTGTTTTGCTACTTTTAATTGTTTAACGAATTATGGTTGTATTTTAGTAAACAAAGAATGAACGGATTCATCGGAATTGCCCCAAATTCGCCGGTTGTCGGGAGCCATGCCCGCAGCCGGCACAGGATTACCATCAGGCCACCTCCCCCTGCCATCGGCGCCGTCCGCATCCTCCAGCCGAATGCTGGCGGTGGCTCGGGCGGCCTGGCTGCCGGAAGCGTTCTGCACCGGCTCGTCAATGGCGACGCGCCAGACCGGCACCGGGAGCCGGGCGATGCGGATGGGGGGATGGGGGGCGGGCATGGCGCGGGCATTCCTCTTCTGTGCTGGCAAGGCAGCGACGGCGGCAGGGATTCAGACCGCACCGAAGCTGGCATTGCCGTGGCAGAAATAGGAATGATAACTTAGGAACAAATTGTCAACTCAAAAGTTGCTTGAATGTTCTACCATCGGTGGCACCCCCCGGCGGGCGTGTCGCGCCGTCGATTGCGCCCACCCGTCGCCCAGCCCACCTGTCGCCCAGCCCACCTGTCGCCCAGAAGGGGGCAAGCCCCCGGCGGGCGTGTCGCGTTGACTTCGCGGCGTGCGCGTACCAGTTGCTGGAGCCATGACGGTTCCAGTCAGAGAGGTATGATGGCGCGGGTGTTCGCCTGGATTGGCCGCGGGCTGTTGGCGGTACTGGTGGCAGCGGTGCTGACGGCAGCCGGCCTGCTGCTGTGGTTGCGAACATCGCTGCCGCAATTGGAAGGCGACCTGCCGCTGGCGGGCCTCGACGCCAGCGTTACCGTCGCGCGCGACGCCCATGGCATACCCCACATCCGCGCCGAGTCGCTGGCCGACGCCCACCGGGCGCTGGGCTTCCTGCACGCGCAGGACCGGCTGTTTCAGATGGACGCGATGCGGCGCATCGGCCGCGGGCGCCTGGCCGAGGTCGCCGGCAGCAGCGTGCTGGGCCTGGACCGGCGCATGCGCGTTTTCGGCCTGGCCCACCTGGCGGAAACCGACGCCAAAGCCCTGCCGGCGGAGACGCGGGTGCTGTTCCAGGCCTATGCCGACGGCGTGAACGCCTTCCTGGAAAGCCGCAGCGGCGCCCTGCCGCCAGAGTTTCTGGCCTTCCCGGACACGCCGGCGCCCTGGACGGTAACCGACTCTCTGCTGTGGCTGAAGCTGATGGCGCTGACGCTCACCGCGGACTGGGCCAGCGAGTTGGAGCGGGCTGCCCTGGCGCCGGGCCTGAGCCCGGAAAGGCTGCGGGAATTGTATCCCGAACTGCCGGGCCCGGTCAGCTATGCCGGCCTTGCCGCGCCGCGCGCCGTGCAGCAGGCGCTGGCAACGGCGGGCGTGGTGCAGCCGGGCGCCGGCTCGAACCTTTGGGGGTTCGCAAGCGCACACACCGACACGGGCAAGCCGATCCTGGCGAACGACCCACATTTGGGCTTCACCGTGCCGAACACCTGGTATTTGGTGCGGATCGAGACGCCGGCGGGGGTGCTGGCCGGTGCCAGCGCGCCGGGCTTCCCGTTGGTGGTGCTGGGGCATAACGGCAAGGTCGCCTGGGCGCTGACCAATGGTTACAGCGACACGGCCGACGTGTTCATCGAGCGGATCGACCCGGACGACCCCGGCCGGTATCTGACTCCGGACGGCGCCGCCCCGTTCGCGATGCGGGAAGAGCGGATTGCCGTCCGTTTCGGCGAGGCGGAGACCCTCTCCGTGCGGTCGACCCGGCACGGCCCCGTGATCTCCGACGCGCCGGGGCGGAGCGGGCCGCTGCCGTTGGAGGACGGAACGGTGCTGGCACTCGCCCATACCGGCCTGGAACCGGGTGACCGCACGCCCGCAGCCTTGCACGGCGCACTGGCCGCCGGCTCCGTAGCGCAGGCGATGGCGGCCCTGGCGGCGATGCGCGGGCCGCAGCAGAACATTGCGATTGCCGATGCGGCGGGCAGCCTCGGCATGGTGGCGGCGGGCGTGGTGCCGCTGCGCAAGGCACCGCCCTCGCCCCTGCCGGTGCCGGGGTGGGACGGCAGCCATGACTGGCAGGGATTTATTCCCTATGCGGAGGTGCCCCGCGTCGTCGATCCGCCGTCGGGCCGGGTGCTAAACGCCAACAACCGGCAGACCGGGCCGGGCTATCCCTACGCGCTGGGCCACGCCTATGCCTCGCCAACGCGGGCCGAAGCGATCGATGCGGCGCTGACCGCGCACGGGGAGCCGCACACCGTCGCGGCGTCGGTGGCCGTGCAGGCAGATGAAACCTCACTTGCCGCGCGGCGGCTGCTGGGTTTGGTGGACTGGACAGCGCTCGGCGATGCCCTGCCCGCCAATCTGATCGCAGCCATGCAGGCTTGGGACGGACATATGGACCGGGACCGGCCGGAGCCGCTGGTCTACTATGCCTTCGTCCACGCCATCGTCCGCAGCCTCTATGCCGACGAGTTGGGCGACCGGTTCGAGCGGCTGAACACCGACGATGTCGACCGGGTCATCCACACGCTGACCCAGGCGCCGCACTGGTGCGACAACACTTTAACGCCCGCCGAGGAGGACTGCGCCGTCACGGTGCGGACGGCGTGGGCGGCAGCCCATGCCTTGCTGCAGGAGCGGTATGGCGAGGACTGGCGCGGCTGGCGCTGGGGCGAGGCGCACCAGGCCCGCTTCCGCCACATGCTGTTCGGCTTCATTCCGGGGCTGCGCGACCTGTTCGACGTCTCGGCCGCCCATGGCGGCGGCCGGAACACGCCGAATGCTGGCTATGTCAGCTTCGACGAGGCGACGCTGTTCCGGCAGGTGCACGGAGCGGGCTACCGGGCCGTCTACGACCTGGCCGACCTCGACCGCTCGCGCTTCATGCAGTCGGTGGGGCAATCGGGCAATATCTTCTCGCCCCACTATGCCGACCTGTTGCCGCTGTGGGCGGAAGGCAAGACGGTCAGCCTCGCGCCGCTGAACGCCGGCGAGGCCGAGCACGTGCTGCTGCTGATGCCGGCTGTGGAGGAATAAGCCTATGGCAGAAGGCATGCATGGCAAGACGGTAATGGTCACCGGCGCCACCGACGGCATCGGCCTGGTGACGGCGCGCGAACTGGCGGCGCAGGGCGCGCGGGTGCTGCTGGTCGGCCGCAACGGGCAGAAGGGCCGGCAGGCCATGGCGGCGATCCGCGAGCGGGCCGCCGGCGCAGACTTGGCCTTCCACCGCGCCGACCTCAGCCGGCTGGCCGACATCCGCCGCCTGGCCCAGAATGTGGCCGAGAGCGAGCCGCGGCTCGACGTGCTGGTGAACAACGCCGGCGCCATCTTCGATGTCCGCCAGGAAACCGAGGACGGATTCGAGCGCACCTTCGCCCTCAACCACCTGAACTATTTTCTGCTGACCGACCTGCTGCTCGAACCACTGCGGGCCGCACCGGCGGCGCGCGTCGTGAACGTCGCGAGCCGCGCCCATGCCGGTGCGGAAATGCCGTTCCACGACCTGCACCTGACCGAGGGCTACAAGGCCTGGCGGGCCTACAAGCAATCGAAGCTCGCCAACATCCTGTTCACCCGCGCGCTGGCGAAGCGGCTGGAAAGCTCCACCGTGACCGCGAACGCGCTGCATCCGGGCTTTGTGCGCACCCGCTTCGGCGGCGACAACCCGACCCTGTTCCGCATGGGCGTGCGCCTCGCCATGGCCGCGATGGCAATCAGCGTCGAGGAAGGGGCAAAGACGCCGATCTTCCTGGCCTCCTCGCCGGCGGTGGCGGGTAGGAGTGGCGGCTATTACGTGAAAAACGCCGAGGCCCGGCCCGATGCCGCTGCTGCCGACGACGCGGCCGCCGAACGGCTTTGGGACATGAGCAGGGCGATGGTGGGCGGGCGCTGAGGGGTGGCCCGGCGACGCCGCCCCTTAACATTCGGGCCGCAACCGCTTAACACCGGTGCCAACAACCAAAGCCGAACAGCCGGAGCGCGCCCATGCAGACCCTTCCCGATTTCGACTATGTCATTGTCGGCGGCGGCTCCGCCGGCTGCGTGTTGGCGAACCGGCTCTCCGAAGACCCGGCGACCAAGGTGCTGTTGCTGGAAGCCGGCGGCAACGACAATTACATCTGGATCAAGATCCCGGTCGGCTATCTCTATTGCATCGGCAATCCCCGCACCGACTGGCTTTTCAACACCGCTGCCGAAAAGGGCCTGAACGGCCGCTCGCTCGGCTATCCGCGCGGCAAGGTGATCGGCGGCTGTTCCTCGATCAACGGCATGATCTACATGCGCGGCCAGGCCCGCGACTATGACCAGTGGCGCCAGCTCGGCAATACCGGCTGGGGCTGGGAGGATTGCCTGCCCTATTTCCGCAGGTCGGAGGATCATTTCAGCGGCCAGACCGACCTGCACGGCGCCGGCGGCGAATGGCGGGTGGAGCCGGCGCGCATCTCCTGGGAAATTCTGGACGCCTTTGCCGATGCCTGTGTCGCCCACGGCATCCCCCGCACCGACGACTTCAACCGGGGCAACAATGAGGGCGTCGGCTATTTTCAGGTGAATCAGCGCTCTGGCTGGCGCTGGAACACCGCCAGCGCTTTCCTGAAACCGGTCAAGAGCCGCGCCAACCTTCAGGTCATGACCGGGGCGCAGGCGGACAGGGTGCTGTTCGACGGCAACCGCGCCAGCGGCGTCGCGTTCACCAAGGACAACCAGCCGCACGAGGTCAGCGCCAAGGCCGAGGTGATCCTCGCCGCCGGCGCTATCGGCTCGCCACACCTGCTGCAGGTCTCCGGCGTCGGCCCGGGCGCGGTGCTACGGCAGCATGGCGTCGCCGTCCAGCACGACATTCCCGGCATTGGCGAGAACCTGCAGGACCATCTGCAACTGCGCTGCGCCTACAAGGTGCAGGGCGTGAAGACGCTGAACCAGTCGTCCATCGGTCTGTTCAACAAGGCGAAGATCGGGCTCGAATACCTGCTGACCCGGCGCGGGCCGATGTCGATGGCACCGAGCCAGCTTGGCGTCTTCACCAAGTCCGACCCGGCGGTCGAGACGCCAGACCTGGAATACCACGTCCAGCCCTTGAGCCTGAACAGGTTCGGCGAGCCGCTGGACCCGTTCCCGGCCTTCACCGCCAGCGTCTGCAATGTCCGGCCGGAAAGCCGCGGCCATGTGCGCCTGGCCTCACCCGATCCGCGGCAGGCGCCGGAGATCGCGCCCAACTACCTCTCGACCGAGGGCGACCGCCGCGTCGCTGCCCGCTCCATCCAAATCACGCGGCAGATCGTCGGGCAGCCGGCTTTGGCACGGTACAAGCCCGAGGAATTCCGCCCCGGCTTAACCCTTCAGTCAGAGGAAGAGTTGCAAAAGGCCGCGGGCGACATCGGCACCACCATTTTCCACCCGGTCGGCACCGCCAAAATGGGGCCGGAGGGCGACCGCATGGCCGTGGTCGATACCGAATGCCGGGTGCGCGGGCTGGAGCGGCTGCGGGTGATCGATGCCAGCGTGATGCCGACCATCACAAGCGGCAACACCAACGCCCCCACCATCATGATCGCCGAGAAGACCGCCGAGGCCATGCGGCGGCCGCGGTGAGGCCAGCCATCGGCCCCCTTCGGTCCACAGCAGCCTATTTCATCGGCGCGGCGATGATGCCGTAGTGCTGCGGCTGGCGGTGCAGAGCGAAGTTGAAGACGTTGTCTTTGATCTCGCGACAGAGGTCGAGATCGCACTTCGCGACAATCACCTCGTCTTTCAGCGTCGCGGTCTGGGCCACGATCTCGCCCGTGGGGGCGATGATGCAGGACTGGCCGAGCAGCATGCAGCCTTCCTCCATGCCAGCCTTGGCTGTGCCGACCACATAGGCGCCGTTCTGATACGCGCCGGCCTGCATGGACAGGTGGTTGTGGAAGCCCTGCAAATGGTCGTGCTGCGGCACCGGCGCATAGGTGGTGGGTGTGTTGTAGCCGAGGGCGATCACCTCGGCGCCCTGCAGCCCCATCACCCGGTAGGTCTCCGGCCAGCGCCGGTCGTTGCAAAGGCACATGCCCACGATGCCGCCCATGGCCTCCCAGACCGGAAAGCCCAGGTCGCCCGGCTCGAAATAGCGCTTTTCCAGGTGCTGGAACGGCCGCCAGGGCTCATGCTCCGAGTGGCCCGGCAGGTGGACCTTGCGGTATTTGCCGACGATATCGCCGCGCTTGTCGACCAGGATAGAGGTGTTGAAGCGCCGCCCTTCCGGCGTCAGTTCGGCATAGCCGAGGTAGAAGCCGATGCCGGCGGCCTTGGCCGCGTCAAACAGCGGCCGGGTGGCCGGGTTGGGCATTTCGGTTTCGTAGAATGGCAGCAGGTCGGCCTCGTCCTCGAAATACCAGCGGGGGAAGAAGGTGGTCAGCGCCAGCTCCGGAAACACCACCAGATCGGCGCAGCGGGCGCTGGCCTCCTGCAGCATGGCGGTCAGACGGCTGACCACCGCCTGCCGCGGCTCGTCACGGGCGATGGGGCCCATTTGGGCAGCGGCGATCATCAGGGTTCGGCGGGACATGGAGGCGAGCCTTTGCATCTGGACGGGGCGTTGCTTAAGTCTATCGCAAGGCGTCTGTGCGCGTCATAATTTCGACCGGCCGCGAGCCCTAGCGGTACGATGCCGACAGATGGTCCCCATCCGTTGGTCGAATCGAACCACCGGATTATTGAAACAGCGGTCGATGTTCACGGCTCGACAATGCAAGGGAGCACCGTCGCATGGCCCACTGGGTTGGTTTTCTCGTCCGGACAATGGTGTTTTGTGCGGTCCTGGTCGCTTTGGCGGGCGCTGCGGCGGTCGGGGGCGTCCTGGCGATCGCCAACGCCACGGGACACGAGCCAAGGCAGGTAATGGAAAAGGCCGTGGCCATGGTGCGGCCGGGCAGTGGCAACTATGATGCCCTGACGGCCAACATCGTCTCGCTGCGCACGGAGTTCAGCGCGGCCTTTGCCGGGCTGGAGGCGCGGGTGGCCGCGTTGGAGGAGCCGGTGCGCCATGACCGGCGGATCGAGCCGGAGAAAACCAGCGCGATCGTTCCGATCCAGTTGCAACTGCCCCCCATGAAAACGGCACCGACAACCCGGTTCGGCGGCGCGATCACCGAGAACCAGTTGCGCAAGACGCCGATCCACCAGCCGCCCGACTTTGCCTATACGCCGCCGGCAAGGCCGGATGTCTGCGCCGACGGTTGCCGGTTTCAAACCCTGGCCGAAGCCTACCGGAAGGTCGCGCCGGGCGGATCGATCACGCTGGCGCCAGGCTTCTACCCCGAATGTCTGGTGGTGAAAAAAGACGTGCTGATCGTTGGGCTGAAAGGGCCGAACGGCGAGCGAGCCGAGTTCGACACCGCTTGCGCCCGGAAGGGCACCTTCGTCCTGCAAGGCAAACGGTTCGAACTGCGGGGGGTTGCGATCCGCGATATTGCTGTCCGCGACCGCAACGGCGCCTGCGTCCGCATCGACCCCCAGGCGGGCTCGATCCGTCTGTTCGATGTGATTTGCAGCAACAGCGAGAATGGAGTCCTGGGCGCCAGCAAGGGGCCGGTCTTCATCGACAGTTCGCTGTTCATCGGCAATGGCAAGGGCGGGCGGGCCCACGGGATTTATATCGGCGGCAGCCCGGAACTGGTGCTGCGCAACACCATCGTTCATTCCTCCAAAGACGGCGGCCATACCCTGAAAAGCGGGGCCGAGCGGACCATCGTGCAAAACAGCATCCTGGCGGCGCTGAATGGTGAAAATTCCCGTGCCATCGACTTTTATGCCGGCGGAACCCTTGTCGTGACCGACAGCGTGCTGCAACAGGGCCCCAACTCGCAAAATCACGATTTTTTCCACCTGGCCGGCGAAAGCCGGCGCCTCAACCTGTCGTCGGAGCACATCACCCTCATCGAAGACAGCTGGATCGTGTACGATCACAAACCCGACCGCTGCTGCCGCTGGCTGGCGACCGGGCGGCGGCTGGGGCCCGTGATTTTTCGGAACAACCGCATCGTCGGGCTCAACGGCAGCCGCCTGGACGGCGTTACGATGGAGCACAACCGGGAATTCAAAAACCGGGCGGAGGCGGGTTTGGGCCCCTATACCGGCAAGCTGGAAGACCTGCCCTACCCTGCGGCCTGGAAACGCTGAGCCAACCGGCGGCTCATTGCATCAATCCTCGGGCTTCGACGGTGAGGACGCGCTCGACCTGGCCGTCGGCGATGCCGTGTACCTGGTTGAACAGGTTGGTGACGACGCAGGCGTGGTTCGGCACCACGCGCACCCGCTCGCCCACCGCCGGCTTGGCGCCGGTGCAGGCGGAGAGATCGACGACCGCGTGTTCCTCGCTCAGCATGTGGATGACGGCGTCCGGGTACTCGCGGATATAGCCGTGGCCGGTCAGGCCGCCCAGGTCGCTGGAGAGGGCTTTCGAGCCGGCATCCAGCACGGCCCGCGCCTCGGTCGGGCGGCTGACGACGGTGGTCAGCACGCAAAGGGCGCAATCGTCCCACGTCGCCGCGCCGGCCCCCACCATCATACGGTCGTTGTAGATATAGGTGCCGGCCCGATGTTCGGTCGCAGCGCCGACCTCGTGGGCGCGCCAGATGTCCGGCGTGCCGCCGCTGGAGACGACCTGGCAGGCGATGCCGGCGCGCTGGAAGGTGTGCATGGCCTCGGCCAGCCAGTCGCGCACCGCTTCGATACGGCGCTTGGGCGGGTAGGTCATGAGGCCGCCGAAGCGGAGGCCGTCCGCGCGCTCGATCCATTGCGCGAGCCTGACGGCGTCGACAGAGGACTGCACGCCGCAGCGGCCGCCGCCGGAATCGCATTCCACCAGCACGGTAAGCGGCGGGCCGCCGGCAAAAGCATCGGCGAGCCCCTGCAGCACCACCTCATTGTCGGCAACGACGGATAGGGTGCAGTGCTCTGCCAGGGTTTTCAGGCGGGCCAGCTTGGCAGCGCCCAGAATGTTGTAGGTCAGCAGCACGTCGCGGATGCCGGAAGCGACCATCACCTCCGCTTCGCCGATTTTCTGGCAGGTGATACCAGCCGCGCCGAGTTCGACCTGACGGTGGGCGAAATCCGGCAGCTTGTGCGTCTTGATGTGTGGCCGGGCGGCGAGACCGTGAGCGTCGCAATAGTTCTGAAAGCGGGTCAGGTTCGCCTCAACCCGCGGCAGGTCGATCAGGACGGCGGGGGTGTCGATGGCGGCAACGGTGGTCATGGAATACATCCGCTTATGATTGCAGGCAAAGCACCTGAATACGGGGTGTTGCGGTGGCAGGCAACAATAACAGAGTGTTCTGACAGTCAAGATTTTTTACAATTTACGAATTGTCCATCCAAAAGTTAACAAATTGTTGTCATATTATCGTAGTGTATTGCTGAAAAAGGTACAAATTCGTAGTAAATATCATAACATGATATTCCTGGCATACCCCTTGCATAGTTGCCGGAGTTGTCGCCGTCTCAACAAAATGTGCGGCGGTAATTGGTTAAGTCTCTGTTGTGTGGCGCTTACGCAGAAGCGGCAGCAGGGCCTTTTGGGACCCGTCAAGGAGAAAGCAATGTTCCAATCCCTCATCTCCCGCGGCGCGATTGCTGCCGCTTTCACTGCGGCCATCGCCGCCGTGAACCCGGCCTCGGCCGTTACGCAGCTTGCCTTTGTGCTGGACGAATCCGGCAGTGTCGGCAGCGGCAACTACAGCACGGTCATCAACGGCCTTGCCGCAGGCCTCACCGCGCACCTGCCGATTAACGGTTCAATCGAGGTTTCGGTTGTCGAGTTCTCGAGCGGCGCCAGCGCCACGATCACACCGACCCTGGTCACGAGCCAGGCGGTCAAGGATCAGTTGGTCATGGACGTTCAGGCTCTGACCTATGGCGGCGGCGGCACCAACATCGCCAACGCCATCGATGTGGCGGTTACAACGCTGACCGGGTCGGCCAATTTCGGTACCGGCGCCTCACTGATCAACCTCGCGACCGACGGCGGCAGTTCGCTGGCCGCCTCGCTAGCTTCGTCGGCGGCCGCCCAGATGGCCGGCATCACCGGCATCAGCGCCGAGGGCATTGGTTCTGCCAATATCGCCGACCTGTTGCAGATCGTCTATCCCGCCCCGGGTGTGCTGGTCGATCTCACCATGGGCGATACGGTGCCGAACCCGGTCACCAGCGGATTCGTCATCGACGTCGACACCTTCTCGGATTTCGAAGATGCCATCGACGCGAAGATTCAGCAGACGATCATCGTCACCACGCCGGAGCCGGGCGTGCTGGCCCTGCTGGGCGTCGGCGCGATCGGCGCTTTTGCCATGCGCCGGCGCATGGCCTGAGGCCGGCCGATCACCGGGGCGGCCTGTCTGCCGACAGGCTGCCGGGAGGCGCTGCGGAGTTCCGCGGCGCCTCTTTTTTTGGGCGCAGATCCGGTTCCGCGAAACCGTTCCCTCCCGCTTTTCCCCTCGACGGCAGAAGCCGTTCGGCGTAAGCGGGAGGGCCGATCCGCCGCCCATTGGCGTCGGATAGTGCCCCGATCGATCAGAGCCCTGCCCCATGTCGAATTACGATTACATTCCCAAGCTCTACGATGTCGCCTTCGATGCGCCGGAGACCAGCCGCCAGTCCGACGAGTTCTTCCAGGCCACTGTCGATGGCCAACGCCAGCGTTTCAACATCCACGACTACGCCACGCTCTACCGCATCCCGTGGCTCTACGACATCGCGCTCTATCACAATCTCGTCTGCCGCACGCCGACGGAGATGTCCGCCGCCATCGACAAGGTCTGGACCGAGGCTGGTATCGACCGCACCGGCCTGCGGGCGCTGGAACTGGGCGCCGGCAGCGGCGCGTTCGGGCACGAGTTGCGGCACACGCTGGGTATTCCCCGTGTCGAGGCGATCGATATCTGCCCAGAGGCCGCCGAGGCCGCGACCCGCGACCGGGCCGGCCTTTATGACGCCTATCACATCGACGACCTGACGAACCTCCGGCCCGAGACCGAGCGGGCCATGCGAGAGGCCGCGTTCAACGTCGTGGCGATGGCCTCTGCCACCGGCTGGGGCAATCACATCCCTCTGGCCGGGTTCGAGACCAGCTTCGACCTGCTGATCCCCGGCGGCTGGTACATCTTCCACGTCAAACCGAACGACCCGGACCCGGAGTGTATCGAACTTTGCGCCTGGGTGGCGGACAAGGTGGATAGCGGCGCGATGGACCAGAAATACCGCGGCTCGCACTTCCACCGCAAAAGCTCGAACGGCGGCGACATCTATTACGACGTCGTTATAGGCTTGAAGCGGTAGGCCGATTCCCCCCCCGCACACCGCGCGCGGGAGGGGGCGCATCTGGTGCCTAGGCGCTTTCGGCGGTGACCGGGTCGATCATCTTGCCGATCGGAGTGACGGTTGTCGCGGGAAAGCCGCTGCGTTCGGCATGTTCGGCGATCAGTGTCTCGTTATCGGCGATATAGATGCAGAAGGTCTTGTCGCCGGCGACGTAGGAATGTTCCCACTGAATGTTTTTGCCTTCGGCCTTCATCGCCGCCAGCACCCCGTTCGATGCCTCGGCGGCCTCGCGAAGCTGGTCGCGCGCGAACGTCCCGACCTCGGGAATGGCCCGTTCGATCACGTATCTTGGCATGGTGTCGATCCTTTGCCGTTGGAGTGATCCTGCCCCATCGGGGACAGGCTATCCTCCGCGGAACGACCAGACAAGACTGTTCACGACGCTGCCATGACACGGGCGAAGCCGTCCGGATCGGTTGCGCCCTCGCTGCCCAAGACAAACACGCGGCTTTGCGCGTCGAGGCCCAGAATGTCCCGCGCCGTGGTGGACGTGCCGGCGGTCAGCAGGGTGGCGAGGCCGGCAACGGCGGATTCGCCCGCCTCGATCACCGGCAAACCGTGGGCCAGCAGGCGGATGGCCTCCTCTGCCCGGGCGTCGCCGATCCGGGCCGCGACATCCGCATGACGGTGCAGCATTCCCCAGGCCACGGTCGAGGGCTCGCCGCAGTCGAGGCCGGCCTGGATCGTGCCACGGCTGGCCACGGCGCACCATTCGCCCTCCGCCAGGCTGCGGAACCAGCAGGCGGCACCTTCGGCCTCGCAAAGCACGAGCCGGGCACGGACACCCAGCTGCTGGAAGCGCAGGGCCAGTGCGGCGGCCATGCCGCCGACGCCGGCCTGCAGGAACAGGTGGGTCGGCGGCAAATCCCATTGCGCGGCGGCTTCTTCGGCTATCAGGCCATAGCCGGCCATGACGTCCTGCGGGATGTCTTCGTAGCCGGGATAGGAGGTGTCGGAAACGACCACCCAGCCGTTCTGCTCGGCCTGGCGGGCGGCCTCTTTCAGGCCCTCGTCATAGCCGGAGACGGTGACGGTGGTGGCGCCCAAGGCCTCGATGGCGGCCCGGCGGGTCGGCGCCATGGTCCGCGGCACGAACACGACGGCGCGGCAGCCATAACGGGCCGCACCCCAGGCGACCGAGCGGCCGTGATTGCCATCGGAGGCGCAGCAGACGATCATTCGGGCCGGGTCCCTGCCCTCGGCCCGCCATTGTTCCACCAGCCGGCCGACCGCATAGGCACCGCCCAGCGCCTTGAAGCTCTGCAGGCCGAAGCGCGGGCTTTCGTCCTTGTAAAACACAGCCGCCACACCGGCCATTTCCGCCGCCCAGGCCAGCGATTCCAGCGGCGTCGGCTCGTACCCGTCCCAGCCCCGGATGGCCTCGGCGGCGTCAGCGAAATGTGTCGGGTGCAAATGGGGCGGAGCCGGGATGAGGCCCGCCTCGCAGAACCGGTTGCGCACGAGCGCGAAACCGGGGCCTGTCATGGAAAGGGGGCGGGCGTCGCTCATCACCGCATCCTCTTGGCAATGCGAGGGTCGAGGCTGTCGCGCAGGCCATCGCCCAGCACGTTCACGGCCAGCACGGTCGCCGCGAGGAACGCGCCAGGGAAGAAGATAATCCAGGGCGCGATCTGGAAATAGGTTCGCCCCTCCGCCATGATATTGCCCCAACTCGGGATTTCCGGCGGCGTGCCCGCGCCAAGGAAGGACAGGATGGCCTCGAACACAACGGCACTGGCGAAGACATAGGTTGCCTGCACGATCAGCGGCGCGACCGCGTTCGGCAGCAAATGCTTGAACATGATCCGCGGCAGGCTGACGCCGGAGACGACCGCGGCCTCAATATACGGCATTTCGCGGATGGTCAGGACGACGGACCGAACCAGGCGGACCACGCGCGGCACCTCCGGAATGGTAATGGCGATGATGACATTGGTGATGCTGGCGCCCGCCAGCGCGACCAGAGCGATGGCGACGAGGATGCCGGGAATGGCCATCAAGCCATCCATGATGCGCATGACGATGGCATCGAGCCAGCGGATATAGCCGGCGACAAGGCCGATGGCGAGGCCGACCACGGTCGCGACGGCGGCGACGCTGAGGCCAACGACGAGGGAGATCTGGCCGCCATGAATGACACGGGCAAACAGGTCGCGGCCCAGGAAATCGGTGCCGAACGGCCCGACGGAGCCCAGCGGCCCGTCAAAGCCCGGTGGCTTCAGCCGGACGATGGGATTGATGCGCAGCGGGTCCGGCGTGATCCAATGGGCGAAGATGGCGAGCAGACTCATCACCACCAGGATGACGAAGCCGACAACGGCCGTGGGGTGCTTGCGCCCCAGCCGGCGCAGGCGCTTGCCGAGGGTCGGGCGCGGCGGCAATCCGGCGGCAGCACTGCTTTCGGTGATGGCCGTCATCAGTAACGGATCCTCGGGTCCAGCACGGTATAGGACAGGTCGATCAGCAGGTTCACCAGCACGTAAATGCCGCTGAAGATCAGAATCACGCCCTGGATGATCGGATAGTCGCGGCGGAGGACCGCGTCGATGGTCAGGCGGCCGAGGCCTGGAATGTTGAACACGCTCTCGGTCACGACGACGCCGCCGATCAGCAGCGCCACACCGACGCCGATAATGGTGACGATGGGAATGGCGGCGTTCTTCAGCGCGTGCCGCATCAGCAGCGTGCGGTTGGCGACCCCCTTGGCCCGCGCGGTGCGGATATAGTCCTCCGTCAGCACCTCCATCACGCTGGCCCGCGTCATGCGCGCGATCAGGGCGACATAGACAAGGCCGAGCGCGAGGGTCGGCAGGGCGATGGAGGAAAGGAAGGGGCCGATGCCTTCGCTCATCGGCTTGTAGCCCTGGACCGGGAACCAGCCGAGGTTCAGCGAGAACCCCCACATCAGCACATAGCCTATGACGAAGACCGGCACGCTGAAGCCCATGACGGCGAACAGCATCACCACCCGGTCGACCCAGGTGTGCGCCTTCCACGCCGCCAATACGCCCATCGGCACTGCCACGATGATGGCAAAGATGGTGGTGCAGAGGGCCAGCATCAGCGTCGGCTCCAGACGCTGGCCGATCAGTTTGGAGACCGGCAGGTTAGAAAAGATGGAAATACCCAGATCGCCGGAGAGCACATTGCCGACCCAGGTGAAGAATTGAATATAGAGGGGTCGGTTCAGCCCCAACGCCTCGCGGATACGCTCGATATCCTCGGGCCGGGCATAGTCGCCGGCGATGACCACGGCGGGGTCGCCGGGGGTGAGGTAGAGCAGCAAGAACACAAAAATCGCAACCACGGCCATAACCGGAATGGTCGCCAGAATGCGGCGGATGATATAGGCATACATGAGACGCGACCGGCTTTCTTCCAACGCTCGGAAACAGGCGTCTTCGCGAGAAGGCGACGCCGACGAAGCAATCCGCCATGGACTGGCCCGCTATGCCGCGCCGGCCTGGATTGCGCCGCTCCGCTCGCAACGACAACCAGAAGAAGGCATGCCGCCTCCCCGCCCATCAGGACGAGAAGGCAACAACAGGAAGCCTTACTCCGGCAACTCGATGTTCCAGAAGAACGGCACCGGCGAAACCAGCACCCCCTTCAGGCCTTTGCGCCAGGCCATCGGCTGGAACCACTGGCCATAGTTGACAAAGGGGAGCACCTCATAGAGGCGGACCTGGAGTTCGTCGACGATCTCCTTCTTCTTGGCAGGGTCGCTCTCGCGGGCCCAGGCATCGCGGAGATTTTCGATTTTTTCGTCGTTCGGCCAGCCAAACCAGGCGCGCTCCTTGCCACCGGCCAGCGTGCCGGCATTGGTGACCGGGGTCTGCGAGTCCGCACCGGTGGAGTAAGTGTGAAAGATGTTCCAGCCGCCATCCTCGATCGACTTCATGTCGGCGCGGCGGGAAGTCAGGGTCGACCAGTCCATGGCCTGGACTTCCACCTTGAAGCCAATGTCACGCAGGGTCTGTGCGGTCACCAGCGTCGCGTTGTTCAGCAGCGGAATGTCCGTCGGCTGCATCACCACGATGGTACGGCCATCATAGCTGGAATTCGCCAGAACCTCCTTGGCTTTCTCCATATTGCCTTCGAGATAGCCCTTGTCGCCGGCCATCGACTCGTTCGGCGAGCCGCACATGTAGAACGCCTTGCAGGTGGTATAGAAGGCCGGATCGCCAACGATGGTCTGCAGATAGGTCTCCTGGTTCACCGCATAGGCAACCGCCTGACGGACCTGCGGGTCGTCGAAGGGCGGGTGCAGGTGGTTCATCCGCAGCCAGCCCTGGGTGCCGAGCGGGTCGATCACGTCGATGACGATATTGTCCATGGACCGCATGATCGGCACCATGTCGGGCGACGGCGTCTCCCAAAGGTCGACCTCGCCATTGGCGAGCGCGTTCATGGTGGTGGCCGGGTCGGGGATATAGATCCACTCAACACGGTCCACCTTCACCACCTTGCCGCCAGCCGCCGCAGAGGCCGGCTCGGAGCGGGGCACATAGTCCTCGTTCTTGACATAGACGACCTTCGAGCCGGGCACCCATTCGTCCTGCACGAACTTGAACGGGCCGGAACCCACGATATCCGTCACCTGGGTGAAGGCATCGGTCTCCGCGTGCTCCTTCTTCATCATGAACGCCACGTTCGAACTGATCTTGCCGAGCGATTCGAGCACAAAGCCGTAGGGCTCTTTCAACGTCAGCGTGAAGGTCTTGTCATCGACCACGGCCAGTTCTTTGGTGAAGTCGATTAACTTCTGGCCGGCGCCGTCCCGCTTGGACCAGCGCTCGATGGAGGCGACGCAGTCCGCCGCGGTGACCGGCGTGCCATCATGCCATTTCAGGCCGTCGCGCAGCGTAAAGGTCCAGGTGAGACTGTCGTCGCTCAGCGCGTAATCGCCGACCATCTGCGGGTGGACGTCACCCTGCTCGTCGACCGCAAACAGCGTGTCATAGACCATGTAGCCGTGGTTGCGCGTGATATAGGCGGTGGTCCAGATCGGATCCACGTTCTTCAAGTCGGCGTGCGGGACAACCCGCAGCACCTTCTCGGCGTTGGCCGAGCCCAGCATGGCTCCGGCGACCGCCGCAATGGCGACACCTTTGGCCAAGGTCGACAGCAAGCGCATCTCTGACCCTCCGTTAAGCATTCGACGTGCCAGGGCCGGCACGTCAGTGGACGCAGCAAGCGCCATGCCAAACGGGAGGCTTGCGCCTGCACCCGGTGTTCCCTCCCATTAGAAACAACCCGGATGGCAAAAGCCTAGCGCGAACGGCTTGCCTGCGGCTAGGGCGAAATGCTTCATTTGCGTGCCAACTCATCGACTGGCGCAGGGTCGGGCACGGGCGCGGTCGCGGGCTGCCGAGACCAGACGCTCGAACAGACGCACCTGGCCGCGGTCGAACACCAGGAATTCCGGATGCCACTGAACGCCCATGAGGAACGGCTCATCCGGCGCCTCGATGGCCTGGACGATGCCGTGCTCGTCATGGGCGCCGATGCGCAGTTTCTCTCCCAGCCGGTCGACGGACTGGTGGTGCAGGGCGTTCACCCGGCAGCGCACGGTGCCGAGCAGTTCGTGCAGGCGCGAACCGGGATCGATGCGCACGTGTTTGCGCGGCAGCGGCGTGCGGATGCGGCGCACGCCCTCATACGCCTCATAGATATCGGCGTGAAGCGTGCCACCGCGGGCCACGTTGATCATTTGCGCACCACGGCAAATGCCGAGGACCGGCAACCCCTCGGCAACGGCGGCGTTCAGCATGTCTCGCTCCAGCAGGTCGCGCTCCAGATCGATGCGCACTTCGGGCCGCAGTTCCGGCCAGTCCTGTTCCGGGGTGTAGAGGCTGAGGCTGATATCGTCGCCGCCGCCGATCAGCAGGCCGTCGATCTGGTGGATCGACACCGGCCGGTCGGGCGAGACCGGGATGGCGCGACCGCCCACCCGCCAGATGGCAAACCGGTTGAACAACCACATGGCGCGGCCGCCCCGCCGCTGGACCGTCACGCCGATGCGCGGACGTCCAGATGGCGGTCGAGCCATGCTGCGGTCTCCTCTACCCAGTCGGATTCGGAGCGGGCCATGAAACGGTCGAGGAAGGTTTCGCTTCGCTCTGCCAGCATGTCCGCGTCCGAGGCCAGGCATTCGACGGCGACCCAACGGTTCCATTCGGTGATGACACTCCATTCCGGATCTTCGATTCGGCTGTCGGGCAGGCGGTAGTGAAAGGCCGGGCGGGCCTTGATCCTGGGGTCGTCCAGATGCGACTTCACCCGCTCCGCGTCCACATGGGCGAACAGCGGGCAAAGATCCAGGTCGCGGTTGCGGGTCCGATTGGCGGTCAGGTAATCGTCGATAAAGCGCGGCCAGTCCGGCCGGTAGTCCGGGGCCAAAACCTTGGCCATGTAGGCGCGCCCGAATGGCTGGGCGAACGGCAATGTCCGGCGCAACAGGTCGTGAGCCGCGACGGTCCGCAGCCAATCGCTCATCAGCAGATAGGCCCGGAAAATCGCCAGCACCCGCTCACAGGCCAGGCTGGGCGCTTCCGGGTTCAACTGTACGCTGAAGGCATAGCGCCAACTGGCATCGGTGCCAACGGCCCCCAATTCCCGCAGCCGATCGCAGAGCGACACCAAGTCTGGCAGGGTCTCAAAGCCGAGCGGCGGCGTCACGATCTCCCGCGGCATCCACAATTCGATGACATCGCCCAGCGCGGCACGGGCCATGGCGCCGGCGCGATCCAGCAGGTCGCCCTCGGTCGGGTTGCGGTCGCTGGGATGGACATAGTCGGAATCGAGTTCGACCTGGAATGTGCCGGCCGGCGTGCCGGTGACGCTCAGGCGGTGGGCATCGTCGCGGCGAATGTCGCCACCGAACACGGCGCGAACGGCCTCCGCCGCGGTTTCCAGGTCGAGCCCGCCGAACTCCAACTCGACGCCGACCCGGCGCGGCGTTCCGTCGTCCGTGGTCTGCCAGGGCGGGGGTTTGAGCGTTGGCGGTGCCCTGCGGTCGGCCATAACAACTCCTGCGCCGTCTGTTTGCGGGCGGCAGGCCGAACCTGCCCATTTCCGTGCATATTGGAATGCAATGCCCGCTTCGCCACCGTGCTGACTTGCAGAGCGCGCATTCGCCGCGAAGAAGATGGTGTTCGTGAAAAGCGGCCAGCACTTCTACGCCGGCTTCCATCCAATAGCCGAAGCGGTACTATATTGCGCCACACCCGGCGCCATCGCCCCGCGCTATGGCGCCATCCCGTTCAAGGTGTTCACCCAGCCCTACGGGCCGAAGGTGGCAAACCCGTTCGGATAAGGGAAGCCTCAAGTCTTGGGTGCGGGCCTCCCCCCCGCTATCCGACGGCTGGGGGCCGTGCGGTGTTATCGGCGCAGCGCCTCAGCCAAGCCGCACCAAGTCGTTGGTGGGCTTGCCCTCGGGGCCGATAATTTTGACCTCTGCGATCCCGCCGGCCTCATCGCGGCGGGCGATGACGGCGAGGCCGTCGTCCCAGTGCACGGGGCGCAGCATGCGCACATATACCTCGAACGTATCCTCCACCCCGTCGGCCTGGGCGGCATAGACCGCCGTCTGCACCAGCGAGTTGCCGGCGAGGATCGGCATGCGATAGCCGAAGCTCTGGGCGTAAGACGGGATGGTGTGGATGATATTTGCGGTGTTGCCGCTGTAGCCGAGGCATTTGGCCGGCGTCACCTGGCGGTTGAACAGCAATTCCCAGCCGGGCTCCAGGTCGACCTGGGGCGGCGGGATCAGGGTATCGGAATAGGGATCCAACGCCTCCGCCGGCGGCCGCGGTCGCATCTTGGACTGGTCGGCCATCAGCGCCTTGGGGTGCACTTCCAGCAGCAGCCGGCCGTCGGGCCCGTGATAGGTGAAGGCGCCATGCATCATCCAGCCGCGCGGGTGGTCGTCCACCGCCGTGAAGCGGCCGGAAAAGGCGATGGGCGCGCCTAGCGGGATCGGCGCATGCTGTTTGATCCGGCTTTCGGTGTGGACATAGCCGCGGTCGTCATAGTTGGCGAATAGCGCGTTGCCGATCACCTTGATCGGCCGCGTTGCCAGAATGGTCGGGTCGGCGCGGTCGCCATAAAAGCCATGCGGGATGTCGCAGCAGGCATGGCGCCAGTTCTGCTCGTCCCGGGTAACAGTCAGGGTTTCGGCGGCGAATTCGTAGCCCGGTTCGACGCGGTAGGCGATGGCATCCATCTCTCGGTTCTTCCCTTCTCAGGCCGCGGCTCGCTCGGCCGGGGCGCCATAGTTCAGCTCGATGAGCAGGCCGTTCGGGTCGCGCACGAAAATCTGCCAGAGCTTGCCGCCCGGCACGCCCCTGGCCTCAAAGCGGTAGCCGGTGCCCTCCAGATGCCGCTTCATCGCCTCGAAGCCCTTGCTGACGAAGGCGATGTGCCAGGTGCCGGGGAAGTTGCAGGCCGGGCGGTCGCCGTCTTCCAGGCCCAGCATGGTTTCATAGAAATCCACGGTGGCGGTCAAGTTGGCCGTGCGGATGTTGTAGTGGTCGAGCAAACCAACGGACATGACGCGTCCTTACCGCTTCTCGTCAGGGCGTAATCGCAAGACCGACTGTAACGCGGCGAGGCCGCTTCCGGGAAGCGGCCTCCTCGTGTCTGCGGATCGGTCTTCGGTCCAGGATAGGGTTCAGCCGGCGGCGTAGGCCTCGGTCGCCTTTTTCGCGGCCATGTTCTCCTGAATCACGGCGTTGCGCATGGCCTTTTGCAGCTTCTCGAAGGCCCGCACCTCGATCTGGCGCACCCGCTCGCGGCTGATGCCGTATTCGTGGCTGAGATCCTCCAGCGTCGCGGGATCGTCCTTCAGCCGTCGCTCGGTCAGGATATGGCGCTCGCGCTGATTCAGGCATTGCATGGCGTCTGCCAGCATGCGGCGACGGTGGTCGAGTTCCTCTTCCTCGCCAATGGTGATTTCCTGATTGTCGGAGTTGTCCTCCAGCCAATCCTGCCATTCCCCGTCGCCGTCGATGCGCAGCGGCGCGTTCAGCGACTGGTCGCCGCCCGAGAGCCGACGGTTCATGGAGACCACGTCATCCTGGCTGACCTGCAGCTTGGTGGCGATCTTCTCCACATTTTCCGGGCTGAGGTCGCCGTCGTCGAGCGCTTTCAGCTGGCCCTTGAGCTTGCGCAGGTTAAAGAACAGCTTCTTCTGCGCAGCGGTGGTACCCATTTTCACCAACGACCAGGAATGCAGAATATATTCCTGAATCGAGGCGCGGATCCACCACATGGCATAGGTTGCCAAGCGGAAGCCGCGATCCGGATCGAACCGCTTGACGGCCTGCATCATGCCGACATTGCCTTCGGAAATCAGCTCCGCCACCGGCAGGCCGTATCCGCGGTAGCCCATGGCGATCTTGGCGACCAGCCGCAAGTGGCTGGTCACCATCTTGTGAACCGCCTCAACATCCCCATGTTCCTGCCAGCGCTTCGCAAGCATGAACTCCTCATTGGGCTCCAACATTGGGAATTTGCGGATTTCCTGCAGGTACCGGGTGAGGTTTCCTTCTGCGGAAATCGCCGGAATTGTTGCCGGAACAGCCATTGTTGCTTCCCTTTCGTCTTGTGCGCGCCCGCATTCGAGCCACCCACCCGGATCACTCTAGCGAACCGATCGAAACGCTTGCTACGCCAACCGTTTCGTGAATCGGTCCACTGTTTCAATTATCCGGTGGTTCGATCCAACCAACGGATAGATACCATCCGTTGGCATCCAACCACTAGGCCCGTTCCGCTTTCCCCGATATTCACATTTCGCATGAGACAGATTATCGGAACGTTAAAGGCCCTGGCACCTCAGATAGTTCTGTTCTGGATACGCATCAAGGGAACGCCCGGATCAAAGATTTGTGCAATTCGCGCAAATCTGGCGGCAGGCCGCTTTCGAAGCGGACCGCCTCGCCCGTGGTCGGATGCACGAAGCCCAGCACCGCGGCGTGCAGCGCCTGGCGGCCCAGGCGTTTGAGGTCGCCTTCCACCGGTTTCAGCGCAGCGCGGCGGCCACTCGACATGTTCATATAGACCGGATCGCCCAGGATCGGCAGGCCGGAATGAGAGAGATGCACGCGGATCTGGTGGGTGCGCCCGGTTTCCAGCCGGCAGCGCACCTGGGCAGCGACCCGCCCGAAATAGGCTTCTGCCTTATAATGGGTGCGGGCGCTGCGCCCGCGCGCGACAACGCTCATGCGCTTGCGGTCGCCGGGATGCCGGCCGATGGGCAGATCGACCGTCCCCTCGGCCGGGTTCGGCGCGCCGGCGACGAAGGCGATGTAGGCCCGCTCGATCGAATGCACGCGGAACTGCTCCACCAGGCTCGCATGGGCGGCCTGGGTCTTGGCGACGACCATGACGCCACTGGTATCCTTGTCAAGGCGGTGGACGATACCGGGTCGCCGCTCGCCACCGACGCCGGTGAGGCTGTCGCCGCAATGGGCCAGCACGGCGTTGACCAGCGTCCCGTCCGCATGCCCCGGCGCCGGATGCACCACCAGGCCTGCCGGCTTGTCGATCACCAGCACCGCCGCATCCTCGTGCAGAATGGAGAGCGGGATTGCCTGGGGCTGCAGCGACACTTCGACGGGCGGCAGCAGGTGCAGCCGCAGCCCCTCCCCCGCCCGCATCGGCGCCGAGGGCGACAGCGGCCGCTCACCGGTCAGGCTGCCGTCGTCGATCAGGCTGCGCAGGCGCGAGCGCGACAGGTCGGGCCAGATGCGGGCGGCAGCCCGGTCCAGCCTCTCCCCCGCCAGTTCCGGCGGAATGGTCGCATGGCGGAGTTCGTCATCGTCGCGCATGCCCTTTTCCCTACAGGATCTGGCGAACAAGGGAAGAAATTGCGATGCGTGCCATCAAAGCCGTGGTCATCGGCATGGGTTTGTTGATCCTGGCGGGCTTCGTGATCGTCGGTGTCACGCTGGTGATGCGCATGCAGGAAGTGGGCACGCCCGAGGGCGCATTCCAGAGCCTTGCCACCCTGCCCGCCGGCGCCCGCATCGTCGAGACGCAGATCACGGATGAGCGGATCGTGCTGCGGCTGGAGACGGCGGCGGGCGGTCAGTCGCTGCTGATCCTGAACGCCAAGGACGGGCGCGAGATCGGCCGCATTGCCCTGGCAGTCGAAGGCCGGTAGGCGGGCGAAAACTTGACGGCGAATGTCGCAGATTCTCCGCTTGATCTCGACCGGGGCCGGTGGCATATACCGGCTTCTTCCTCGTGTGGCCCCTTCGTCTAGCGGTTAGGACGTCAGCCTCTCACGTTGAAAACAGGGGTTCGATTCCCCTAGGGGTCACCATTCTTCCGCTTATTTCATTGAAAAATAAAGCTTTTTCCAAAGACTAAGGGATTGTCCCGCCCTTAAATCCGCCCTTTGGAAAACCCCCGGTTTCGGCGATCGGCGCGCTGCACCGCAATCCTCAAAGGCGCCGACGGTAAGCGGCCGACCTGTCGGCGGGCTGATACACGGTTAGACCTAATCAACGGTGGTCGCGCGAAGCATTTCGTCGTTTATGGGTCGAAATCACATGCAAGTTTGACAGCGAATAAGATTAGACTCGCACACCGAATCTTTGCATTTTCTGCGTCGTCATGACTCACCGCCAGCCCGGAGCCAAAAGCCTTTGGCCGCGGGCAACTGGCCCGGGAAAGGAGGTGATAGTCATGGCTAAAGGCAAAAGCTGCGGATGCAGCACGAAGCCGAAGGGGCCGAAGACGGTAAAGGTATCGAGCCACACCCGTCGCAAACCCCGCAACTGCTAATCCTTCTTTGAGGTGTTAGCCGGACGGTGGTCAGACTGTTCCTGGCCATCGTCCTTTTCTTTCCACTATGGGGCTTAAGCTTCATCTTGAGAAGGGTTTTGATTGTGTCTTCAAACTTTGGTGTTGGCGATGAAATCCGTGTTTGCCCCCCGAGGAGTATTCATCTTTTCTCGTAAACATCGGTCGCTTGGTTTTTAACTTTAACACGCTTGAGCGTAGTATAAATGCGATTTTTAATAATATCGCAACAAATTGGTCAGACCCAATGCTACGTGCAAAAATGCGAATAACGACAACTCATTTAGGAAGCAAAACATTATGCGACGCACTCCGCACTATAGTAAATGAATTTTACGATATTGGCGAAATAAAACAACAAGATAAAGATCTTGTTATACATTGCATAAAAATTTTTGATCTAACCCGCGAATATAGGAACTTCTATATTCACGGATTTAATGGCATAGCGATTAACGGTGACGAAAAATTTGCGGTAATACATACTTTCTCAGCGCGATCCCATTTTAAAGAACATGCAGAATTTATAACGGAAGATGATATTAAATGGTTAGCAGATTGGTGCCAACGAGCTAACCACTACGTGGCCGTTTCATACGGTTACCTCTCTCGAAGTTGGGGCTACAATCTTGGCGGCGCCGGGCCTCCATATCCCGGTATATTGCCTCTACCAGATAGACTGACGAAGAATTCTCACAGGATTCTAATCGACCAACTCCGGCCTCAATCATCTCCTGAGTAATCTCAATATCGTCACTGACCTGTCTGCTATGTTGTGTCATAACTTACGTGCTTTCTCATGTGTCTATTTTTAAGGCTTGCCCCTTGAACGAAAAAGGCAGCTCTGTCGGCTATGTCGTCGCTGCTGTTGGGTAGAACTTGCAAAAGGTGAGCGCCGCGCGAGAGAAAAGATGCAGTTACAACCTCGCCGCGCTCTGTCAGGGTTTTTGCGGTACTCGCTGACTAACCCGGGTTGCTTCGCGGCCAATCAACGGGCGCAACCTGCCCAGGCCGATTAACTAACCTCGCCCAAATCCGGTGCCGCCGGCTCCGCCTCCCCCAAGCTCGCTGCGGCCCTAGCGGCGGTTGCATGCTTGGTGCGCAACGCCCGTCGAATGTCCTCCGCGCGAACCTTCGCCTGGCTCGGACATTGCCGCCGCCTCGCCAGAGACTGGGAGTGCCTCAACACCAAAGCGCTCGCCTTCCTGAAACTCGCCTCAATCCGCCTCATGATCCGAAAACTCTGCAATCCATCATGAAGTCTCCGGACAGGCTCTTGCGACAACGCTGCCAACCTGTCCGAACGACCTAGACCAACTCTGGCAACGGCAAATGCGCGGCACGCCCGGCAGATTTTACGGTAAAATAGCACAATCATACGCGAAAAGACTCTGAATGCCGTTGATTGAGGTCAAATTGTTAATGCTACAGGTTGCAATTCTTAACGAGGTATTTGTCCAAAATTGACAGGCCGATTGGACAATGGACAGAGTGTATATTCTATTGTGAGCCCTCCACCCGACTGTATTCTTTGGCATGGCGGTTATGGTCGCCATTCGCTCGCTCCTGCGGGGGCGATCTCGTCAAAACAAGTCAGAGAGCTCAGACAATGAAACCCTCGTCCCGCACATCAAAGGCCATGCTGCTCGGCGTCAGCGCCGCGGCGCTCATGGCCTTTACGGCAACGGCCCATGCCGCCAGCAAGACCTACACGCTGACCGCGGACTTCGACAGCGGCGCCTACAGCAACACCAACGGCGCCGGCGATCAGTTGCAATTGAACGCAAACATCGTGACGCAATTCGATTTCATCTGGGTCGCGTTGTCGGGCCGCGACAGCGTCGTGCGTATCGATACCGATTTTCAGGATTCCGATGACGGCGTGATCGGCAACAACAATCACGGTGCCGTTCTGGGCGAGTACTATTCACGGCCGGGGACCGCCGGCAACCCGACCATGGCCGGCAATCCGTCGCGCACCACGGTCGATCTGAACGGCGACGTCTGGGTTGCGAACCGGAACGAGGCGAGCGGCGGCCAGGGCTCGATCACGAAAATCGGCCTGAACCCCAGCGGCCCCGGCACCTCGACCGGCGTGTTCAATGCCGGCACCGGCGATGCCAACACGTTCGACCGCCGGCCCTGGACCAATGCGGGCGGCGCGGATTCGCTCGGCGGAACTTCGACCGCAAGCGATCCGGCGATCCTGCAATACGTCCGCACCGCCGGCACCAATGTCCGGACCATGGCGATCGACGCCAACAACAATCTGTGGACCGGCGGCCTCGGCAACCGGCAGCACCAGCTCTACGACGGAGCGACAGGGGCGGCAATTCCCGGAACCAATCCGCCCTTCACCAGCTTCAACAACGGCAATGGCGGCTATGGCGGCCTTGTCGATGGCAATGGCATCGTCTGGTCGGCCAGCAGCCCGGGCTGCACGAACTGCCTTGTGCGCTTCGACCCGACAACTGGCGTGGCCCAAAACATCAACACCGGCGGTCGTGTGACCTATGGATTGGCCGTGGACACCAACGGCAAGATCTGGATGAGCAACTGGTCACAGAATTCGGTCCAGCGCTACAGTGCGACAGGCGTGCTGGAGGGCACTTTCAGCAGCACGGGCTCGAACCTGCGCGGCGTTGCCGTGACGCCGGGCGACAACGACGTCTGGGTTGCCGGCAGTGGCAATTCCCGTGTCGTACGCTACAACAATGACGGCACGATCCAGGCGACAATCGGTGTCGGCAACACCCCCACCGGCGTTGCGGTCGATAGCAACGGCAAGGTCTGGGTGACGAATTTCGGCTCGAACAACGTCATGCGGATCAACCCGGCCACCAACCTGATCGATCTCACCATCGACCTGGGCCCGAACGCCACGCCCTACAACTACAGCGACATGACCGGCTCGGTCTCCGGCGGCGTCACCAACCCGATGGGCAACTGGAGCGACGTCTTCGACTCCGGCATTGCCAGCACCATGTGGGACCAGATCCTCTGGAATACCGAACCGGAAGGCCTGATCCCCATGGGCTCCAGCATTGTGGTGGAGGCCCGTGCGGCCAGCACCATGGCCGGGCTGATGAGCGAGAGCTTCATGACCTATGGCAGCGGCGACCTTCTGGGCCTCACCGGCCAGTATCTTGAGGTCAAGGCCACGCTCAGCCGGCCCGGCGCGCTGAACGCGCCAAGCCCGATCCTGTCGGACCTGCAGGTGAGCTACACCCAGGCGTCCGAACCGGCGACCATGGGCCTCGTGGCAGGCGCGGCCGTCCTGGGCGGTCTGGCCATGCGCCGGCGGCAACGCCAGGTCTAGCCGGCCGCCAGACGCCAATGGCATAGTGAACGGGGCCGGCAAACGCTGCCGGCCCCGTTTCGTTTTTCCAAGAATTGCGGAGGCCGCCATGGCTTTTCTGCGTCTGTTTCTGGCCGCCCTGATCCTCTCCGGCGCCGCCGTCTTTGCCGCGGTGGCAGCGCCGATCTCGCCGGGGATTGCCACCGGGCCCCAGCCCAGGGCCCAGGTCGATCCGTCCGAAGCGGCCCGCGAGGTGCTCGAAGAGCAGGCCGAAGACCTGTCGCGCCGGCGCGGCCTGCGCCCCGACGACCCCTTCGTGGCACACGATCTGGGGCGCGTGCTCTGGCATCTGGGGCGTCAGGACCAGGCCCTGGCGCTGTGGCGCGAGGCGGCAGCGGCGAGCCCGAATTTGCCGGCCGCAGAACTGCGGGCCCGCGTGGAAAAGGTGTTCCAGGCCATCGCCCAAGGGGATCGCCAGGCGGCGCGCGGCCATCTCGCCGTGATCGAAGATCGCTATGCTGACGATCCGCACTACCTGATGATCCGGGGCGAGCAGGCCTTCCGCAGCGGCAACGTCCAGGCCGCAGAGGCCTCCCTGCGCCAGGCCGTGGCGCGAGGATCGGACCTGTTCATCACCCATCTGAGCCTCGCCCGCTTCTACGAGCAGGCCGGAAAGACAGCCGAGGCCCGGCGGGCCTATGCCCGCGCGGTGTCGCTGGATGAGACCTGCGGCCAGTGCCAGAGCGCCTTTGGCCGCTTTTTGTTGTCCGTGGGTGAGACGGAGGAGGCGCTGGCGCGCCTTTCCAGGGCGCATGCGCTGGACGCCGACGCCTTCCCGCTGGCCGAGGCGGTTGCCGGTCAGGAGGCAGCGGGCCGCGGCGATCTGATCGGCGCCCGCCACTGGTACGGGCGCGCGGTCAGCATCGCGCCGGCGGAAACCGCGGGTGCCCGCCTCGCCCTCGCGGATGTGCTGTTGCAGCTTGACCTGGTCGAAGACGCGCGCGCTCATGTCGATTGGGTCGCGGCGCGGAACGACGCGCCTGGCATCCGCCTGTTTCAGGCAAGCACGGCCGAGATTGCCGGCGATTTCGAATCCGCCGAAGCCCTCTACCGCGCCATCTTGAAAGCAAGCCCCGACCTTACCGTGGCGGCCAACAATCTGGCCATGCTGATCGTGCGCCGGGGCGGCGATGCGTCAGAAGCGCTGCGCCTGGCGCAAAAGGCGGTGGCCGCGGGCGGCACCGACGACCCGGATCTTGTCGGCACCCTCGCATGCGCTGCCGCGGCGGCGGGCGCCGAAAAGGCTCCGGCGCTGCTGCGTCGTGCGGTGTTGCTTGCCCCCGGCGACCCATGGGTGCGGTGGTATCTGGGCCAGGCCCTTGCCGCGGCGGGAGACGCGAACGCCGCCGCACTGCACCTGGAAGGCGTCCTGCTGCTCGATCCGCAGTTTCCACACCGCAACGCGGTTGCCGACTGGCTCACCGAACATCGCGCGCCCGGTTGAAGGGCCTGGCAATGAGAACGAATGCGCCCCGGCCCGATCGATCCGGGGCGAGCAGGCCTTCGGCAGCCCTCGGCTTCAACAGGCCGGGGGCCCCAGTCTCACGCAAACCGCGCCAGGCGTGGGTTGCTGCCAAAGCGGTGGGTCGCTTCGATGGTCCGCACCGTGCCGGTGGACGAGACCATGGAGATCGACTGGGTTTGAGTCCCGCCGGGGATCCGCTTGACGCCACGCAGCATGGTGCCCGTCGTCACGCCGGTTGCGGCGAAAATCACGTCGCCGCTGGCCAGTTCTTCCATCGTGTATTTGCGGTTCAGGTCGGTGATGCCGACACGGCGGGCGCGGCCGCGCTCGTCGTCGTTGCGGAACAATAGCCGGCCCTGGAACTGGCCGCCGATGCACCGCAGCGCCGCCGCCGCCAGCACACCCTCCGGCGCGCCGCCGGAGCCCATGTAGATGTCAATCCCGCTGCTCGCCACCGTTGTCGCGATCACGCCGGAGACGTCGCCGTCGGTGATCAGCGCAATACGGGCGCCGGCCTCGCGGGTCTTGGCGATCAGCTCCTCATGCCGCGGGCGGTCGAGGATGCAGGCGACCAGGTCGGAGACATCGCAGCCCGTGGCCTTGGCCAGGTTCTTCAGGTTCTCAGCCGGGCTGGCGTCGATATCGACGACATTGTCCGGCAGGCCGCCGCCGACGCCGATCTTGTCCATATAGACGTCGGGGGCGTGCAGGAACTTGCCGTGCTCGGCAAAGGCCAGCACGGCCAGACCGCCGGCCATCGCCTTGGCGGTGATGGTGGTGCCCTCCAGCGGGTCCAGCGCGATATCGACCTTCGGGCCGCCGGTGCCGACTTCCTCGCCGATATAGAGCATTGGCGCCTCGTCGCGCTCGCCCTCGCCGATGACAACCCGGCCGGAGATCGGCAGTTCGTTCAGGCCGGTGCGCATGGCGTCGACGGCAGCCTGGTCGGCGGCCTTCTCGTCGCCGAGGCCAATCAGCTTGGATGCCGCCAGCGCCGCCTGCTCGGCAACGCGCACGGCTTCCAGGGCCAGTTGATGGTTCATCCCATTCATGGTTCGGTCAGTCCCAGCTTTGATGTTCTAGACGGCTTCGATGCGGATCAGGGTTGGCGGCTCGACCACGGAGTCGAGGCCTTCGATCTCGGCCAGGGCGGCCCGCATCGCGGCCTCCCGGCATTCGTGCGTGACCATGACCACCGGAACGGCTTCGCCCGGATCGCGGCCACGCTGCAACATGGATTCTAGGCTCACCTTGTGGCGGCCAAGGGCACCGGTCACCTCGGCGATCACGCCCGGCCGGTCCCACACCATCAGGCGCACGTAAAAGGCGCTCACCAGGTCTTCCATCGGCGCCGGCGTGGCCTTGCGCAGCATGCCGCACGGCACGCCGAAGGTCGGGTTGCGGCGGCCGGCGGCGATATCCACCAGGTCGGCGACGACGGCAGAGGCGGTGGCGCCCGCGCCGGCGCCGGGGCCGGTCAGCACCACCGTGCCGACGGCAGAACCCGCCACCTCCACCGCATTGGTCACCCCCTCGATCTGGCCCAGCGGCGCGGTGCGGTCGATCATCACCGGGTGAACGCGCTGTTCGATGCCGGCATCGGTGCGCCGCGCAATGCCCAAAAGCTTGATGCGGTAACCCAACTCCTCGGCAAATGCGATATCGTCGGCGGAAAGCGCGGTAATGCCCTCCAGATAGACCGCCTGCTCGTCCACCGGAATGCCAAAGGCGATGCTGGCCAGAATGGCCAGCTTCTGGCCGGCGTCGTTGCCGTCGATGTCAAAGGCCGGGTCGGCCTCGGCATAGCCAAGGTCCTGCGCCTCCTTCAGCACGTCGGCAAAGCTGCGGCCGGTCTCGCGCATGGTTGTCAGGATGAAATTGCAGGTGCCGTTCAGAATGCCGTAAATGCCGGAGACGCGGTTGCCCGCCAGCCCCTCGCGCAGCGCCTTGACGATCGGAATGCCGCCCGCGACCGCGGCCTCATAGGCCAGCACACGGCCCGCATCCTCCGCCTGGGTGGCCAGCGCGACGCCGTGCTTGGCCAGCATGGCCTTGTTGGCGGTGACCACATCCTTGCCGGCACCCAGCGCGTTGCCGACCGTCTCCAGCGCCGCGCCATCGGCGCCACCCATCACCTCGACCAGGATATCCGCATCCGCCTTGGTGGCCATGTCGGCGGCAGCATCATGCCAGGTGTAGTGGGATAGGTCGACGCCGCGGTCGCGGCTGCGGTCGCGGGCCGAGACGTCGGTAACAACCAGGCGGCGGCCGGCGCGGGCCTCCAGCAGGTCGGCATCCCGGGCCAGGATGCGCACGACTTCGGCACCGACCGTGCCAAGGCCGGCGATGGCAATCTTCAAAGGGGAACTCATCCGCTTACTCCGCGGCTTGGGCCATCCGGGCTTGCGGGCCCTTGGCCAGGAACGACTTCAGGTTGCGGGCAGCCTGCCGGATTCGGTGCCGGTTTTCCACGAGGCCCAACCGCACATACCCTTCTCCGTATTCTCCGAAGCCCACGCCTGGCGCCACCGCGACCTTCGCCTCGGTCAGGGCCATTTTCGAGAATTCCAGCGAGCCCATGTCCCGGAATGCCTCCGGCAACGGCGCCCAACAGAACATGCTGGCGGGCGGCGGCGGCACGCGCCAGCCGGCAGCCGCAAAGCTCTCCACCAGCACGTCGCGGCGGCTTTTGTACATCTGCCGGATGTCTTCCACGCAATCCTGCGGCCCGTTCAGGGCTGCGGTCGCCGCCACCTGGATCGGCGTATAGGCGCCATAGTCCAGGTAGGACTTCACCCGTGCCAGCGCCGCAATCAGCAGCGGGTTGCCGCAGCAAAAGCCGATGCGCCAGCCCGGCATGGAATAGGTCTTGGAAAGCGAGGTGAACTCGACCGCAATATCCTTCGCCCCCGGCACTTGCAGGATGGAGGGTGGCGGCGCGATGTCGAAATAGATCTCCGCATAGGCCAGATCGCTGACCACCCAAATGCCGTGATAGCGGCAGAAATCCACCACCTCCGCATAGAAATCCAGGTCCACGACCTTCGCGGTCGGGTTGGAGGGATAGCAGATGATCAGGCCGACCGGTCTTGGCACGCTGTGCTGCACGGCGCGCTTCAACTCGGTCATGAAGTCATAGCCGTCGGCCACCGGCAAATGCCGCAGCGAGGCGCCGGCGATGATCGCGCCGAACGGGTGGATCGGGTAGCTGGGGTTCGGCACCAACAGCACATCGCCCGGCGAGGTGATGGCCTGGGCCAGATTGGCCAGCCCCTCCTTCGAGCCGAGAGTCACGATCGCCTCGGCCTCCGGGTCGATGCTCACGTTGAACCGGCGCTCGTAATAGCCGCTGATGGCCCGGCGCAGGCCCGGAATGCCCTTGCTGGTGGAATAGCGGTGGGCGCGCGGGTTCAGCGCTGCCTCCCGCAGTTTCTCCACGATATGCGGCGGCGTCGGCTGGTCCGGATTGCCCATGCCGAAGTCGATAATGTCTTCCCCTGCGTGCCGGGCCGCCGCCTTCATAGCGTTCACCTCCGCAAACAGGTACGGGGGCAGGCGCTTGATTTTGTGGAACTGCTGTTCCAAGCGGTCGGTAAGAACGGACATGGCGGGGTTTCGCGCTTCGGGGTTGGATGGGTTCAAGAGTACAACAAAGATAATCGGTTTTCGTTTACAGCCCAATGCTTGCGTTGGCCCCCTGCCCCGAAAATCGGGCGAAGCGCCCCCAGAACTCAAACAATGGGCCCAGACGGCAGTAGTTCGCCGACCGGGCAGGCAGGGTCAACCGAAATCTGGGGCCAGGCCAGCGACAAAGGCGAAAACCAGGCCTCGGCGCCTCTGACATAGCCCCGGCTCAAGCCCGGTATGGCGATGACCGGTAGGCGATGAGCGGGGCATTGGCTTGCGGACCGCCGCCCCCTATCGCCGGCCCACCACGCCAACACCGGGGATCAGCAGCGGCTCGATCCGGGCCGGCGCAGGGCCGCCAAGCGCGGCGGCATCGGGCCGCCCGCCTCGGTCCGTACCGGCGGTGGCGTTGTCTTCCTGCAAGGCGGTGACCGTGGCGTTGACACGGGCCGCAGTCGGCAGGTCAGTTGGCCGCGGCGGCACGTCGCTCAATTTCGGATAGGGCGCTTTTTCCAGCCCCGCCCGCTTGCCGAGACGCCATTCCGGCGACGGCGGCGCCGGCGGGACATTGTTCATCCAATCCGATGCCGATTGTAATGATGCTGTAATGGTGTTGTTTTGGGGGGCGCAGGAAGCCAATACCAAAGTGATAAACAGGCTTGCCGCGGCGAAATGCCGGTCATATGTAAAGGCTTGGTCGAATAGACGGCGGCCAATCATCGCGTCACTCTTTCTGGGCGTTATCCCGCACCTTTGCCGGAACACGCCTCACGATAGCATGGGTTTCACCATCCATATAGGTCGAATAAGGGACCAGCACCATGTCGAACCAACCGGTTGACCCGACAGACATCAGCACGGAACTCGGCGAGATTGCCGAGCGCTCGCAGAAGCTCGTCCGCGAATTCCTGCAAAAGACGGCCAAGGAAGGCACCAACCTCCAGCCAGACCGCGACAGCCATTTCGATCCCGTGGGCATCGGCCGCGCCTTTATCGAGATGACGCAGCGGATGATGTCCAACCCCGCCAAGCTGGCCGAGGCGCAGACCGAACTCTGGCAGTCCTACATGAAACTGTGGGAGACCACCTCGCGCCGCATGCTGGGGCAGGAGGTAACGCCGGTGGCAGCCCCCGCCCAGGGCGACCGCCGCTTTTCCGAAAAGGAATGGTCGGAGAATTTTATCTTCGACTACATCAAGCAATCCTATCTGCTGGCCGCGCAATGGCTGCAACACAATGTCGAAGATACCGACTTCCCGGACGAACGCTCGCGCCAGAAGGTGGATTTCTACATCCGCCAGTTCATCGACGCGATGGCGCCGACCAATTTCGTCGCCACCAACCCCAAGGTGCTGAGAGAAACGGTCGAAACCCGCGGCGAGAACCTGATCCGTGGCCTGAACCACCTGTTGCAGGACCTGGAGGCCGGCAAGGGCTCGCTGAAGATCAGCCAGACCAAGCCCGATACGTTCGAGGTCGGCAAGAACATCGCCACCACGCCGGGCAAGGTGGTGCATCGGGGCCGGCTCATGGAACTGCTCTGCTACGAACCGCAGACCGAAACCCAGTTCAAACGGCCACTGATGATCGTGCCGCCCTGGATCAACAAATACTATATCCTCGACCTGCAACCGAAGAACTCGTTCGTGCGCTGGGCGGCGGAGCACGGACACACCGTCTATGTGCTCTCCTGGGTCAATCCCCATGAAGAACTCGCCAACGCCACCTTCGAAGACTATATCCGCGAAGGCGTGATGGAGGCTCTCGACGCCATCGAGCGCGACATCGGTACGGGCGAGGTTAATGCCGTCGGCTATTGCCTGGGCGGCACACTGCTGGCCGCGACCTTGGCGCACATGGCCGCCGTCGGCGACGACCGCATCAAGAGCGCCACCTATTTCGCCTCCCTGGTCGACTTCTCGGAGCCCGGCGAACTCGGCGTCTTCATCGACGAGGAACAGATCAAGTCGATTGAGGAGGCGATGGCGAAAAAGGGCTATCTGGAAGGCAACCAAATGGCCACCACCTTCAACATGCTGCGCGCCAACGACCTGATCTGGTCGTTCGTGGTCAACAACTACCTGATGGGCAAGGATCCGTTCCCGTTCGACCTGCTCTACTGGAACAGCGACTCGACGCGCATGCCGAAGGCCATGCACAGCTTCTACCTGCGCAACATGTACCAGCAGAACCAGCTCGCCCAGCCCGGCAAACTGACCCTGCTCGGCACGCCACTCGACCTGCGCGCGATCAAGACGCCCACGACGGTGATCGGCACCAAGGAAGACCACATCGCGCCCTGGAAAGCGGTCTACAAGGGCTGCCGCAACTATGGCGGCGAGAAACACTTCATCCTGGCCGCCTCCGGCCACATTGCCGGCATCGTCAATCCGCCGGTGGCCAACAAGTATGGCTACTGGCTGAACGAAGAATGGCCGGAAGACCGCGACGCCTGGTTTGCCGGGGCGGAGGAGCACAAGGGCTCCTGGTGGCCGCACTGGCAGCAATGGGTGGCGAAGTTCGCCGGTGACGAGGTGCCGGCGCGCCAGCCGGGCCACAACGGCCTGGCGGCACTGGACGACGCGCCCGGCACCTATGTGAAAATGTAGGGCCGAAGGGGGGCTGCCTCAGGGTGCGGTGAACACCAGCAGCGGCTGCCGGCCAAACGCGCTGGCCGCTGCTGCCAGGCGCCGCTGCACCGTCTCGCCGCACAGCAGGTCCGATGGGCCGGCCAGGCGCAGATGGTCCGGCGTCAGCGCCAGCGTTGTCCCCTGCAATCCCCGCCCGGTGGGCGAGATCGCCTGGGCCATCCGCAGAACCATACCAAGACGGATGGCGCTTTCCAGGCTGTCCTCGGGCGTCAGAAGCTGGGCTTCCCGCAACTCGCCGTTTTTCGGCATGCCGCCATAGCGGCAGCGCATCGCCGTGCCAAGGAATCCGCGCTCGCGATGGTCGAAAGCGACCGCGGGCAGGTTCAGGCCGCGGGAATAACCCAGATAGGCGCGCCGGTCCGGGTGCTCCCGCCCGGCCAGATCGGCAAGCCAGCAGGCCGCCTCCAGCAGGCGTGGCGGCGCCAGGGGGTCGTCCCGGAACACCGGCAGCAGCCAGTCGCGGATCACGAAGCCTTCGGGCGGAATGCGCGCGGTGGCAGCGCCGGCAAAACGGCTGAAATCCAGCAATGGATCGCCGTCTGCCATGCCGAACCGGTCACGGATAAACCCCTCCCGCAATCCGTGCGACGACGCAATCACGCTGGATGGCTGCGACTGCGCAATGACACGCGCCAGAACCTGGCTGGCATAGGGCATGATCGCCCGGCGCCTCTTCGAAATGCCGTCCAGCAATTCCGCGGATTGCTTGCTCATCATCGCAATCAGGTTCGCAAGGCTGCGGGCACTGTCCGCGGTCATCTCGTAATGGTGGATGATCGAAAGCGGATAGTGCTGCTGCTGCATGTGGGCACGGGCAAAGGCCCGCCACGCGCCGCCGACCACGAAAAACGGCTGCCCGCCGCAAAGCGGCAGCCACTCGACCTCGCGCAGAGCCCTGTCGATCCATTCCAGGGTCTCCCGCGTGTCGGCCGCATCGGCCCGCCGCAGCGCACCGATGGGCAGCGAGACCTGCTCGCGCACCTGGCCGTTTTCCAGGCGCACCAGTTCCAGGCTGCCGCCGCCCAGATCGCCCACCAGGCCCGTCGCGCCGGGAATGGCGCCGGCTACGCCCTCCGCCACCAGCCGCGCTTCCTCCAGGCCGGAGACGACAGCGACCCGCTGGCCCGTTATCGCGCCGACTTCTGCGGCAAAGGCATCGCCGTCGGCCGCATCGCGCACGGCAGAGGTGGCGAACAAAAACAGCGACTCCGGCTCTTCGTCCGCAGCGACTCGGGCAAAGCGGCGCAATTCGCACAGCGCCTGCCGCCGGCCGGCCGGGTGCAGCCGCCCGGTTTCCGTCAGGCCCCGCCCCAGGCCGCACATGGCCTTTTCGTCGAACAGCGAAATCAGGCAACTGCCCCGTATGCCGTAAACCACCAGGCGCACGGAGTTGGAGCCAATATCGACAACGGCGGCTCGTCTCATGGTCAGCCTGCTCGCTTCGTCAGGGCCAAACGGGCGCGTTTCAGGATTTCAGCACCAGGTCGTCGGAGGGTGTGGATTGTTCCAGCGCCCGTCCGCGGCCGGAGAGGCTGGGATTGGTCATAAAATATTCGTGCGCCGAAAACGCATCCAGCCCGCCCGGGGCCCGAACATAGGTGCCGTCGGCGCGCAGATACCAGCTCTGGGCCCGGTCGTTCAAGTTGGCGATCATGATACGGTCCAAAATCTGACGGTGCACGGTCGGATTCTCGATCGGAACCAGGGTTTCGACCCGCCGGTGCAGGTTGCGCTGCATCCAGTCGGCCGAGGAAATGAACACCTTTGCCTGCGGGCTCGGCAGGCCATAGCCCGCACCGAAACACGCAATGCGCGCGTGCTCCAAAAAGCGTCCGACGATACTCTTAACGGTGATGTTGTCGGAAAGGCCAGGAACACCGGGCCGCAGGCAGCAAATGCCGCGGATCACCAACTCGATCGGCACCCCCGCCCGGCTGGCGCGGTAAAGCGCGTCGATGACGTCCGGGTCTACCAGCGAGTTCATCTTCGCCCAGATCGCCGCCGGCCGCCCCTCGCGTGCGTGGTTCGCCTCGTCGTCGATCAATTGCAGCAGCTTGCGGTTCAGCGACACCGGCGAAACCGCCACCTTCTCCAGCGAATCCGGTGAGGCATAGCCGGTAATGTAGTTGAACAACCGCGCCATGTCGCGGCAGAGCACGGCATCGCTGGTGAAGTACGACAGGTCGGTGTAAATCCGCGCGGTGATCGGATGATAGTTGCCGGTGCCGTAATGGCCGTAGGAGCGCAGCTCGCTGCCCTCGCGCCGCACCACCAGGCTAAGCTTGGCATGGGTTTTCAGTGTCATGAAGCCGAAAACCACCTGCACGCCCACCCGTTCCATCTCGCGCGCCAGCAGGATGTTGTTGGCCTCGTCGAACCTTGCCTTCAGTTCCACCAGCGCCGTCACCGACTTGCCCGCTTCCGCCGCCTCCTTCAGCGCGGCGACAATGGGGGAATTCAGGGTGGTGCGGTAGAGCGTCTGCTTGATCGCCACCACCTGTGGGTCCGCCGCCGCCTGGCGCAGGAACTGCACCACCACGTCGAATGATTCATAGGGGTGATGCACCAGAATGTCCTTGGCCCGGATCGCCGCAAAACAGTCGCCGCCATAGTCCCGGACGCGCTCGGGAAAGCGCGGCTCGAACGGGGGGAACAGCAGGTGCTTGTGGGCCGGGTTGATCATTTGCTTGGTGTCGACCACACCCACCAGCCCGTCGAGGACGAACACGTCGTCGTCATCCACGTCCATTTCCCGGGCGAGGTACCGGCGCAGATGCACCGGCATGGCTCCGTCCACGGTCAGATGCACCACATGCCCGCGCCGGCGTTCCTTCAGCGCCGACTCGAAGTGGAGGACCAAGTCCTCCGCCTCCTCATCGATTTCCATCTCGCTGTCGCGGATTACCCGGAACGTGCCCTGGGCATCCACGCGAAATTGCGGGAACAGCACGTCCATGCATTGCAGCACCACCGACTCGACCGTCACATACCGGTCGCCGGAGCCGGGCAGCAGGATAAACCGGTCCAGTTGCTGCGGCACCGGTACCAGCGCGGTGATCGAGCGCATGTCGCTCTCGCGCGTCAGTTCCAGAATCAGCCCAAACCCGAAATTCGGGATGAAGGGAAAGGGATGCGACGGGTCGATCGCCATCGGCGTCAGCATCGGAAAAATCTGGTCCATAAAATGGCTGCGCAACCATTCCCGCTCATAGGCAGCCAGATCGCCCGGCAGCAGCAGGCCGATCCCCTCAGCCGCCAGTTCTTCGCGCAGGGAACGCCACAGATCCTGCTGCTTGTCCGCCAGTTGCCGCATCTTCACGCTGATCGCCGCCAACTGCTCGCGCGGCGTCATGCCATCGTCGCTGGCGGTGGCGAGCCCCGCGGTCACCTGTCCCTTCAGGCCGGCAATCCGCACCATGGCAAACTCGTCGGAGTTGCTGGCCGAGATCGACAGAAAGCGCAGGCGCTCCAGCAGCGGGTGGCGCGGATTGGCCGATTCTTCCAGCACCCGCTCGTTGAACGCCAGCCACGACAATTCGCGGTTGATGAACCGGGACCGGTCGCCCGGGTCGATAGCGGCCAGCACCGTATCGCTGTCTGGAATCTGGCTTGCGTCATTCATCGCTTCCACCTTGGTGGCATGTTGCGTATTGCGGCGGCGCACCGCTTCGGCCACGCTATGGGATATAAAAATCGGCTGCAATCATGCCCACTGTAACATGACCGTCGGAATTCCGTTTGGGGAGAGATCATAGATGCTGCGCCTTAGTCTGGTACGCCATGCCGAAGCCGCGTCCACGGCGGCCGGCAGCCTGGACCGGCACCGTGCGCTGACCGAAGAGGGCCGGGCCGATGCCGCCGCCCTCGGCCGCTTCCTGGCGCGGGAGGGCAAGGTGCCGGACCTGGTGCTCTGTTCCGACGCCGTCCGCACCGTTGACACCGCCCACCTGCTGCTGGATGCCGCCGGCAACGGCGGTTCGGTCGTGGTGCTGGAGAAACTGTACCATGCCGACCCGAACATGGTGCTGCAACTCATCCGCGAGAATGGCGGCGACGCCGCGCCGCATCTGATGATTGTCGGCCACAACCCGACCATCGGCGCGCTCTCCATGCTGCTGGCCCGGCAAAGCGGCCAGACGCCGGCGCCCGCTCTCAGCCATTTCGCTCCGGCCTCCTGCGCCCAGTTCGCGGTTCAGGCACTGGATTGGGAGAGCTTTGCCCCTTCCCACGCCACCTTCCGCTGCTTGCTTAGCACCGCCGATTATCCGGCGGCATGAGACCCGGCGATTATCCGGCGGCGCTTTCCGCCTTGTCCTGCGGCGTTTTGCGATTAGACTTTCGTCCAACTCTCCCGCCAGCCGCGGAGCGGAATGCGTATGCCCGAAAAAGTCTCGATCGCCGGTGTCGATCTGCAAGTCGAAGAGCGCGGCAGCGGCCGTCCCTTGCTCTTCCTCCATCCCGGCGAGGGGCTGGAGCCCGGCCGCCCCTGGCTCGACGCCCTGGCCCAACGCCACCGCGTCATCGCCCCGAACCATCCGGGCTGGGGCGGCTCCGCCCTGCCGGCCTGGATGTCGGGCGTCGATGACCTCGCCTACCTCTATCTCGATCTGGCCGCCGCCTACGAGATGCGGGACGCGGTCATCGTCGGCAATTCGTTCGGCGGCTGGATTGCGGCAGAGATGCTGGTCCGCGACACCTCCCGCTTCGGCGCCGCGGTGCTGGCCGCCCCCTTCGGCTGCAAGTTCGAGAGCCGCACGACGCGTGAAATCGCCGACATGCATTCCATGGACCGGGCGCTCTATATGCAGGCCGCCTGGGCCGATCCTGCCCGCGGCACGGTGGACTTGACCGCCAAGCCGGAAAGCGAACTGGCCCAGATCGCCCAGGGGCGGGAGGCGCTGGCCCTGTTCGGCTGGAGGCCCTACATGCACAACCCGCGCCTGAAAAGCTGGCTGCACCGCATCGCCACGCCCACCCTGTTGCTGCACGGCGCGGCCGACGGTGTCGTCGGCGATGGCTATATGCAAAACTGGGCCGCTGCCCTGCCCAACGCCCGCCTGGAGAGCATTGCCGACGCCGGCCACTATCCGCAATGGGAACAGCCAGACGCCTTCGCCGCCCAGATCGCCGACTTCGCCAAGTCCTAACGGTTCGATGCCGGCAGATGGTCCCCATCCGTTGGCCGAATCGAACCGCCGGATTATTGAAATAGTGGGCCGGTTCCCGAAACACCTGCCGTAACAAGCGTTTCGGCCGGACCGCCAAGCCGCCAGACCACCATCCGCGCGAAAGGAACACCCGTCCGATGCGTGTCTTCTATTTCTCCGAAATGGCGTACGACCCGGCCTGGGACAAGGCGATGGAGCAGGGCTCCATGCGGGTCAATTTCGCCAACAAAAACTTCGATCCCGAAACCGGCCACCGCATGCTGAACCGTTTCCTCGACGAGTTCCGGCTGTGCGACGAAGTCGGCATCGACATCATGGTGAACGAACACCATTCGACCGCCACATGCCTGACCGTGTCCGCGCCCATGGCGCTGGCCGTGATCGCGCGCGAGACCCAGCGCTGCCGCCTGCTTTCCTTGGGCTCGCCCATCGCCAACCGGCCCGACCCCGTGCGCGTGGCGGAGGAAATGGCCTGGCTCGACGTGCTCTCCGGCGGCCGGCTGGAAATGGGCCTGGTCAAAGGCGCGCCTTACGAGATCGCACCCGCCAACTCCCAACCCGCCCGCCTGATGGACCGCTATTGGGAGGCGCACGACCTGATCCTGAAGGCGCTGGCCACCACCGATGGCCCCTTCAACTGGGAGGGGGAGTTTTACCACTACCGCAACGTCAATATCTGGCCGCGGCCGTTGCAACAGCCGACCCCGCCGGTCTGGATGACCGGCCTTTCGGAGAGCACGGGCCGGGCCGCGGCGGAAAAAGGCCATGTGGCGGCCACCCTGCTCTCCGGCGCGGTGGCCAAGCCCATGTTCCAGGCCTATCGCGACCGCGCCCGCGAACTGGGCTGGGAGGCCGGGCCGGACCGGCTCGCCTATGCCGCCGTGATCGGCGTCGGCAGGACGACCGAGGAGGGCAAGCGCCGGGCAGACCGGATTTGCGGCTATGTCCGCACATCGCCGGTGGTCTACGAGCCCTTCACCAACCCGCCCGGCTATAACACCATCGGCGCCAACGTCTTCGCCATGAAGCATCCGGACAAACTGGCCTTCGTGCGCACCCGCGACGGCGCGCCGATCAACCATCTGACGGCCTCCGTGGACGACTTCATGGCCGCAGACACCGTGTTTGCCGGCACGCCGGACGAGGTTTTCCAGCAGATCAAGAGCTTTTACGAGTGGTCCGGCGGTTTCGGCAATCTGCTGTTTTTCGGCCAGGGCGGCACGCTCGATCACGCCGACACCTGCGACAACATCCGCCTGTTCGCCAGCGAGGTTGTCCCCCGCCTCCGGGACCTCACCGCCGGCCACCCCGCCTCCACCGCCCCGCCGCTGCAAATCGCGGCGGAATAAGGGGGGCGGGATGCCGTCGCCGGCAATCCCCGGGGGCTTTGGCTCCCGTCCGACTTGACGGGAAGAAAAAAGGAATATAATCTCTTTTCCTTGCTTTCACCCCGCCCGCGATCCGCGCACCCTCGGGTTGAAACGGAAGCCTGCCGGCGACAAAGCCAGGGCACAACGCTGCGGGCGGATGTCGCGAAATGCCAAGGTTTGTTAACATGGCCCCGCACCCGCCCACAACTTGTTGAAACAGCTTCGAAATTCCACTGCGTGGGTTAACAAATGTCCGCAGGGTATTTGGCCCGGCCGCCCTTTTCAAAACACCTACTGCCCGAACACCTTTTGCAGCAGCGCCGTCGTCCGCGCGGCCGGGTTCTCGCGGATCGCGGCCTCTTCGCGGGCCAGATACAGGAACACCCCATCCAGCGCCTTTTCCACCACATAGGAGGAAAGATCGGCCTTCACGTCCGGCACCAACGGCAGGGTTGCATATTCGCCCATGGCGTTGTCATAGGCTTTCGCCGCGCCCGACGCCGCCAACTCCTCGTTGACGATGGGCGTGAAGTCCTCCGTCAGTTGCGGCGTCATCTTCCCCTCGAAATACCGCGTCGCGGAGTCGTTCGGCCCGCTCAGGATTTTGCGGGCGTCGTCGATGGTCATCGCATCGATGGCGTCAAAAAACGCAGACTTCGCCTGCGGAACCGATGCCTCCGCCGCACGGTTCATGCGCAGTTCCAGATCGTCGGTCAGCCCGCTCTTGCCGGCCAGTTCCAAAGCCTGCTGCACCCTGCCCAGAACGCCTGGCAGTGGGATATGCACGTCCTCCACCCCGTAAAAGCCGCCCTCACGGCCCAGCGTATCGACCACATTGCCGGAGCCGACCCGCAACGCCTCGCGCAGGCCCTTGCCGATCTCGATATCGCTAAGCCCGGCACCCGGGCCGCTGCCACCGCCCATAGTGCCCAACAACTCCTTGCCCTTGCCGAACCAGCCGGACTGGGCACGGGCGGCCAAGGGCAAAGCGCTTGCGGCCATTGCCAGCAACAGTGTTCTGCGGTCCATCATGGGTTCGATCCTTTGTTGGCAAATGCCTCTCCATCGATCCGGACAGCTTGCGCTTCCGGCAGCCGGGGTCAAGCGTGCGCCCCGCACATAATAGTGATCGCCAAACCCCTCCTCTGCGGGTGTCCGTGGAAAGACTGCTGCGCAGGCCGCACGCGTCTGGTACACCCTCCCGGCTTTTCCGTCCCTAGAGAAATTCCGCCCCATGTCCGCCGCCGTCTCACCCATCGACGGGTCTTATGCCTGGTTCCGCCTTGCCGTCACCGTGCTGCTCGGCACTATTGGCAGCATCGGCATGTGGGTGGCCGTGGTCGTGCTGCCGGAAGCCCAGGCAGAGTTTGGGGTGGACCGCGCCGGAGCATCCCTGCCTTACGCCTCCACCATGATCGGCTTCGGCCTCGGCAACATCATTATCGGCCGCTTCGCCGACCGGCTGGGCATCACATGGCCGGTGATCATCGCGGCTCTCGGCCTTGGCGCCGGCTTTTATCTGGCGGCCCATGTGGACGGGATCTGGCAACTGACCGTGTTGCAGGGCGCGCTGATCGGCGTTGGCACCGGCGCCGGCTTCGGTCCGCTGATCGCCGACCTCTCCCACTGGTTCCGCAAGCGCCGCGGCCTCGCCGTCGGCTTTGCCGCCAGCGGCAACTATCTGGCCGGCGCCGTGTGGCCGACCATCGTGCAGGGCATCATGGCCGTGGAGGGCTGGCGTGCCGCCTACGAATATATCGCCCTGCTATGCGTTGTGACGATGATCCCGCTGGCCCTGTTGCTGCGGCGCAAGCTGCCGCCGGCCATGGGGCTGGACGGCCGTCCGGCACCGCCGGAGCCGCTGAAGCAATCCCCCTACACGCCGCGGCAGTTGCAATGGCTGCTGGCGCTGGCCGGCATCGGTTGCTGTGTCGCCATGTCGATGCCGCAGGTCCACATCGTCTCCTACTGCGTCGACCTCGGCTATGGCGCCGCGGTCGGCGCGGAAATGCTGGCGCTCATGTCCGCCGGCGGCGTGCTCAGCCGCCTCGCCAGCGGCGCGCTGGCCGACTATATCGGCGGCGTGCGCACCCTGCTGCTGGGCTCGGTGCTACAGTGCGCGGCGCTGTTCTTCTTCCTGCCGTTCGACGGGCTGATGTCGCTCTACGCCGTCTCGATCCTGTTTGGCCTCAGCCAGGGCGGAATCGTGCCCAGCTATGCCATCGTCGTGCGCGAGTACATGCCGGCGCGCGGCGCAGGCGGGCGCATCGGTATCATCGTTGCCTCGACCATTTCCGGCATGGCGCTTGGCGGCTGGATGAGTGGCGCGATCTACGACCTCACCGGCTCCTATACACTGGCCTTCGTCAACGGCATCGCGTGGAACGTGCTGAACATGGCGATCATCCTCTCCATCCTCTGGCGCACCCGAGAGCCCCACGTGCCGCGGGCGGCCATGGCGTGAGGCAGAACGCCGGCCGCCAGTTGGCCGCTCCGCACCAGCCGGTTTCTCAGTAAATGTGCGCCGTCTTCCGCACCGGCTGGGCCACGGCTTCGCGCAGGTCGCGATCCCGCGTCTCGAACCGGCCGGGGTTCTGCTTCTCCAGCAGGAGCCGCACCCATTTGCCGAAGCGCTCCGCCTCCTCGTTGTGCAGATAGCCCGACAGACAGAAGGAATGGCAGCCCGCATCGATGAACTGTTGCAGCGTCGCCGCCACCTGTTCCGGATTGCCGACGACACCGATGCCCGCACCGGGGCGGAACCGGGTGAGGCCACTCCAGAGGTGCGGGGCGATCCACAGGCCCTTTTCTTCCACCAGCGCCTGCACCCGGTGATTGGCCTTGGAAGTGGCAGTGTAGCGTTTCAGCTCTGCCCGGGATTCTTCCGAGATGTTGCGGATCAGCTTGTCGGCTGCCGCCAGCGCCTCCTCTTCCGTCTCGCGGCAGATGATCTGCAAGCGCATGCCGAATCCGATTTCGTCCTCGCGGCCATAGGCAGCGGCGCGCTGGCGGATATCGGCGATATTGGCCTCGATCACCTCCGGCAGATCGCCCCAGAACAGGTGGACGTCCGAATGCTTTGCCGATAGGTTCCAGGCCTCTTCCGAGCCACCGCCCAGATAGAATTTGGGATAGGGCTTTTGCAGCGGCTTCGGCACGACGATGGCGCCGTCAATGTCGTGGAATCGCCCCTTGAAATGCAGCGGTTCGTCGGAGGTCCAGAGCGCTTTGATGATCTCCACCTCCTCCTGCATGATGGCATAGCGGTCTTCCTTGGCCAGCGACACACCTTCGGAGCGGATTTCCTGGTCTGCCTGGCCGGCGATCAGGTTCACGCAGATGCGGCCGCCCGAGAACTGGTCGAAAGTGGCGATCATCTTGGCCAGCAGCACCGGGTTCATATACCCCGGGCGGGCAGCGATCAGCGGCGCGATCCGGCTGGTTTGCGCGGCCATAAAGGCGCCGGCGACATAGGCCTCCCAGCAATAGCGGGCGACCGGAATCAGGATATAGTCGAACTTCGCTGCCTCGGCCGCCTGTACCACCTTGCTCAGATGGTCCGGCGTGGTGATCACGGTTTCTTCCTGAACGCCATAGGCCTGGGTGTCGCCGCTGGTGGGCAGGAACCAACCAAGTTCGAGGGGCTTCGGGGCTGTCATGGGGAGAGGACTCCTTGAAGGCTGTCGTACTTTCGACCATAGGCTAGACCGCCAGCGAAGGCCAGCGCCTGTGGGCCGCCGGTTCGGGGCGGCTGCCGACAGCGGCCCACACTTGGGGGCTGGCGCTTTCGGGCTTCGATCAACATGCCGCACCCTTTGCGGAAAAAATCCGGGCAAAGGCGCAAGATCGGCCTTGCCAAGCGCGGCTCAATCCATATTATCCGCCGCTCTAAAGCCAACCCCGGCGCCAAGGATGCGGGAGTAGCTCAGGGGTAGAGCATCACGTTGCCAACGTGAGGGCCGAGGGTTCGAATCCCTTCTCCCGCTCCATCCTCTCCCTTTTTGGGATTGTTTCAGGCGCCTCGAAGGGTGCGGTTTGCCGGATGCGCGCACCGATAGCGGGCAGACGTCCGGCGCGGACGCGGGAGTAGCTCAGGGGTAGAGCATCACGTTGCCAACGTGAGGGCCGAGGGTTCGAATCCCTTCTCCCGCTCCAGGCTTTCAGCAGCGATTGAGACGTGCACCCGTCAGCCAGCCCGCGACGGCGCGCGTTGTCGAGCAGGCGCGCCCGCAACGGCGCGCGTTGTCGGGCCGTCACCGCTACAATAGCGGCGCCACCGCCAGGCTGAACAGGATCGCGCCGCCAAAGGCGCTGCCCAGATAGAGCGCGAACACCGGCGGCCGGGCCAGCGCCCAGACGGCGATTCCCGCCGGGATGCAGGTGATGCCGCCCGCCACCAGAAACGCCATGCCGGCGCCGGCACTCATGCCCTGCTCCATCAGGCCGCTGACCAGCGGCAGCGCCGCATAGCCGTTCAGATAGGCCGGAATCCCGACCACCGCCGCCAATGGGATTGCGAACCAGCTGTCGCCGCCCAACACGCTCGCCACCGCCTCCTGCGGCAGGTAGGACAGCATCATCGCCTCCAGCGCGAAGGCCAGCGCCAGCCACTGCCCGAGGAACAGAAGGTTCGACCAAGCATTCTTGGCAAACGTCTCGCGGCGGGCGCCTTCGGTCCAGAACTTCCAGTGCACGGCCGCATTCGGCTTGCGCACGCTGGCGGCGCCGCAGCCGCCATTGCCGACCCCCTCGCGCAGGGGATCGGTCAGCAGGCCGGTCCGCCCCAGCATCATGGTCAGATAGCCACCGCCTGCGCCAATGCCGGCCGCGATGACCGTCTTCGCGAGCGCAAACTCCAGCCCCAGAATGCCGGTGGTCATGGCGAACATGGTCGGGTCCATCAGCGGCGATGCCAGCCAGAACGCCATCACCGCCGACAGCGGCACCCCCATGGCCAGCAGGGCCGCAATCACCGGGATCACGCCGCACGAGCAAAATGGCGACAGCGCACCGAACAGCGCAGCCACCAGCACCATCCGCCCTTCCCGCCCGACAAAGGCACGGGCGATCAGTGTATCGGCGCCGCTGGCCTTGCTATAAGCCGCAAACGCCACCGCCAGCAGCAGAAAGGGCGCGGTCGAGGCAAACGAACCGGCGACGCTCTCCACCCGGGCCGGCAAGGCGCCTGCATCGACGACCGCCTGGGCCGCCAGCACCGCGGCCAAGCCTAGCCAGCCATGACCGATGCCTTTCAGGCGGTTGCCGACATGGGAGAGCGCTGGTGCGAAACTGGTCATGAGCGGGGCTCCTTTCAGGCCACAGCCTCGTCTGCCGGGCTCGCATGGCCGTGCGGGGCCAGCGAGCAACACTCGGCGGTGAGAAACTCCAGCAGAATGTGCATGGTCGCAAACGCCGCAGCGCTATTGGTCTGGCGGCCCTGCCGGGTCTGTTCCACCAGACCGCAGCGGGTAAGCGTCGCCAAATGGTGCGACAGCGTCGAGGCCGGAACGCCGGTCCGAACCTGGATTTCGCCGAACGGCAAGCCGGCTTCCCCGACCTTGACCAGCAGGCGGAACACGTCCAACCGGGTCGGCTGGCCGAGGGCTTCGAGGCAGAGCGCGGCAGCATCTGTGTCCATACGCCCGAGTGTAGGTCCGGCGGCGCCCCATTGCAACGATATTTCTAGTTTTATAGAAGAAACATTCCGGCCGGTTTCACGAGGTTCGCCCCATGACACCGCCCCCTCAGAGCCCACCCGAAAGGTATTGAGCGATATCGGCAGGTTGTGATTCAACCGTCTTTGTCGAGAAGATGGAGGATCGGATGCCTTGGACCGATATCGCTCGCATTGACCATAGCCGCAAGACAGCCCGGCATCGCCAAGCAAATTGAACTGATGGGGTGGATGCCCCCTCCCGGCCGGCATCGCTAAGGTGTCAGCACGGCGCCAAGGTGGCGTGATCATAGGAGGAACCCATGTCAGACGTTCATGTCCTGGCGATTGACCTCGCCAAACGTAGTTTTCAGGTCTGCGGCA
>Ga0206129_10000604_pt1 | contig 54559 bp, 64 predicted proteins | sample Helgoland_Spring_8_FD_148616 | JGI IMG/M metagenome (GOLD analysis project Ga0206129, IMG submission 148616) | Pelagic subsurface seawater microbial communities from Kabeltonne, Helgoland, North Sea - Helgoland_Spring_Bloom_20160502_2 | ecosystem: Environmental > Aquatic > Marine > Epipelagic ...
TGAAGTTAAATGGAAACCTAAAGTAAAACCTCCATTAGCATTTGTTGATATATTACAATCATGTACAGGCCATGTTAAACAAAATATTCCAGTTAAACGGTCAGTTCCAGTTAAACGGTCAGTTCCAGTTAAACAGTCAGTTCCAGTTAAACAGTCAGTTCCAGCTAAAAAAAGAAATATTATAAGTTATATTTAATAAAATTTTTATTATAATATTTTATAAACAAATATTATAATGAATAAAATATACATGAACTTGTCTACTAAAAAACAAAATATTACAATAAATAAATCTACTATTAATTTAGCACCAACTGCAAAACCTATGCAACTAACGAATAGATCCTTCAAAAATTTTTTAGGTAGAATTCAAGGAGTAAGTAAAGGATGTAGCGCATGTGGTAAATAAATTACCCGCTTGATAGTTTTATAGAAAATGACCAATCTATATTATTTAAATCTACTATTCTTCCAAATTCATCTATTAGCGATATTTTTAATTTTTGTATATCTATTGGACCTGTATACTGTCTTTGAATTTTTACAAGTCTATCTACCGTATAAAATTCACTTCCACTATCAAACAATATTTTTGCTAATACATTTCCTCCCAATGATACATTTGCATCACATCCTTTTAATGTAATTTCATCTATTATAAAATTTTCCATCTTATTTGAGTTAAAATCGTCTACTATTAAATATAAATATTTTGAACTTGTTAACTGTAAAGGTACGTCTGCTCTTATAAATAATTTATCTTTAAAACTATCTTTATTTAATGTTAAATCTAGATCAAATATATGTTCCATTTCATCCATTGTTTTTAATTCTACTATAGGTTTTCTAAAACCTATCATCCATCCTAATTTACTTCTTATATCTCTTACTCCTGTACTAGTTTCAGATGTTTTTTCAAAATGTAATTGAATATTTTTAGGTATTTTATCTGTATCTAATCCTTCTGTATCAAATACAAAAAATATATTTTGTATTAATGTAATATTATCATCTTCAATCTCTGGTAAAACAAAAGAACATTTATTAACTAAATTATCTGTATGTTTTTGAAAAACAATATTACATAACTTAATTAATTTCAGATAATCTCTAAAACCGTGATTTAATAAATAAATATTGGGTAAATTTATCATATGTTCTATATCATCTATTTTTAACATAAAGCTAGAATTTTGATAATAATCTGACATAATGCAATATACTTGAGGTATTTCAATTGATATTAAATCCATTTTTGTTATATTTGTTATAGGCTGTGGTATTGAATATATAAAATTTGTTCCATTATTATTAGAATAATTAGGTCTAAATCTGGTATCTATTGTTATTACTTTTTCAACAAATAGGTTTTTACTTTTAGATGACGATGACATATATAATGGATTTAATTGTGATGTATTTTCATTTATGGTAGTGGTTAATGTATTTATTGTACTTTGATTTGATGTTTTTGATAAATTAATTATTACTTTATTCTTCACTTCTTCTAAGAATCTAGATATTTCTTTTTTTTCAGTATTTGTTTTATTGCTGATTTGTATTTTATTTACTAATTTTTCGTATTTTGAATTTATTTCTATAATATCATATATTGAATCTTTATTTATAGATAATAAGTCCAATAATTCATTGTTATTATATTGATTAATGTTCAAATCAAACATTCTTATATGATATTAATATATTTAAAATATAATATATACTAAAATATATTAAATACTTATTAATTAGTAAGTATATAGCATGGATCAATCAGTATCAACTAGCCAAACCCAACCCCAAGAAGTTAAGACCCAAGAAGCCCAATCAACCGAAACAACAAATCAATTAAATATTCTAGACGTAGATGTAACCGATGAAAATATTGCACTTAATCTTATCGTTAATTTTGTAAACATTGCACAAAAGCGTGGCGTTTATAGTCTTCCCGAATCATCTAAAATTTGGGAATGTGTTCAGCGTTTTCAAAAGAAATAAATAAATATTTAAATTAATTATAAAATTAAATATTTATTGTAAACGATATATTCCGTATGCTAGTGCTAATCCAAATATATATCCGGCAATTACTTGAACTATTCTATGTGCACCCTTTTTAACACGGGCATAAGCAACCATAACAATTATTAGTTGTTTTGCTATACTATCTGTTGTAAAAAAATTACCATTATTAATAAATATTAAATAATTCATAACATAGGAAACACATAATGTATGTCCTGAAGGAAATCCTGATTTATCTCCCACATATCCCCCTGTATTAAACCCTCCTACGTCTCGTGCATTATCTGGTCTTTTAAATATATTAGGGTTCCATGAGGTTGTCATTATTTTTATAGATCGTTGTATTCCGCTAGAAATAAATATACCAATTAATATATAGTAATTATTATTCATAAATATATCTGATATACCATATGCAAATAACACCAAAGGAAAAAGAGATATAAAATCGTATATATGTTTTATTTTAATATATTCCATATAATATACGTAATTATTTAATTTAATAAAAATTAAGTTAGATTAATGGATTATAAAACTAAATACGGCGACGTAGCTACTCCTAAATATTTAGTTGAAGATATATTAGATTTATTACCTACAGACGTATGGTCAAATCCTAATTATAAATGGTTAGATCCAGGATGTGGCAATGGTATATTTATTAAATGTGTATTTGATAGATTATTTATAAATCTCTCCACGATAAAAGATGAAACGAAAAGGAAAATACATATAATCCAAAATATGTTGTATATGGTTGAAGTAAACTCTGTTTACATTTTTGAACTCAAACAATACTTTGGAGAGAATGCCAATATATATAATGAAGATTTCTTATTATTTAATAATAATATTTGTTATGATGTAATCATTGGTAATCCGCCATATAATTCAAATGGTTCTATAAAAGTACCTACAAATACGAATGATAATAAAAAAAAGGATGGAAAAGCTATATGGAAATTATTTATTAAAAAATCTATTCATTTATTAAATTCGGGTGGGTTTTTAAATGTATGTATTCCTGTAATTTGGATGAAACCTGATAAAGAAAATATGTATAACCTTTTTTTTGAGAGAAATATTATTAAAATAAAATGTTTTGATAATAGTTGTGCTAATAAAATATTTTCGTATAATGCACAAACGCCTATATGTATAGTATGCTTACAAAATATAAAACATAGAAAAAATGAACAAGAATTATTATTAACTGATTCAACCTCATATATTAATTATAAATTAAATAATCTCTCACCTATACCATTAAAATATGCTCACATACTTTCCAGGTTTCAACCATATATTGCAAAATATGGTTCACTAAAAAAATATATAATAAAAACAAATATGCCTCCAGCAAAAACATCATTGCAAAGCATGTCTGACAATAGTCATACTTATCCAAATATACACACATGTTTAATTAAAAATAAAATTCAACCTGAACTATCATTACGTTATAGTAATATTAAATTAGCATATCATGGTATTAAAAAAGTTGTTATGGCTCATAAAATGTATGGATTTCCGTATCATGATAAAGAAGGCGAATATGGTATTTCTAATAGAGATAATTATATAATAATGGATGAAAATAGTGATAAATTAAAACGAATTTTTGATTTTCTCTCCACATCATTTATTATAACTCTATTTGAATCCACTCGTTACCGAATGAAATATTTAGAAAAGTATATTTTTGAATTATTACCGGATATTAGTTGTATTTCGGATTTTCCGGAAATAATAAATGATGATAATTTATCTTTATATTTCAATATAAGTTTGGATTTTGCAAATAAATACAATAAATATACACGTTTTAATTTTTAAAAAATTGATTATTTAATATGTTATATCACAAAAATATTATACATGACATATACGGTGGCTGTTACTAGATTTAATGAATCTACATGGAAAGAACAAACATTATTTATGAATAATAAGAAATCTTTATTTTATAATTCTCCTTCTCATATTACAGATAAAATACCAATAAATAATTATATTATTGTATTAGAAATGCACAATGATGAGAATAAAATAAAAGGCATTGGTATTATTAAAAATTATGTAATAAGTAAAGCGAAAAATATTTTTGCAGATAAAAATTATAATCGTTTCACATATAAGTCATTATACAGAATTGATAGATCTGAATTAAATAATTTTGATGAAAGTGTATTAAGATTCTTTGATATTATATGTTTTACCACTTCAAGACATTTAAAACGCGGAAAGGGTATACAACGAATCCCAAATAATATAATTGATAAATGCAAACATATATTACATTTTCCTTCTTATTTTGAAAAACTATTTGAGAATAAAACATAGAAATAAAATATTATATATGATATAAATATGAATGTTAATGATATAATTAAACAATTAGAAAAAGCAAAAAATATGAGTAGTAATAGTAATATGAATAAGAATATGAATATGAATAGTAATATGAATCGTAATATGAATCGTAATATAAATAAGAATAATAATGGTATTAATTTAAATATAGATTTATCAAAAATGAAAGAAAATGTTAGAAAAGAAAGACAAGAAAAAGAAAGACAAGAAAAAGAAAGACAAGAAAGACAAGAAAAACAGGAAAGTCAAGAAAGACAAGAAAAAAAGGAAAGTAGTTATAATTTTGATAAATTTGATATAAGTGAGTTATTATTATTATTTAAAATAGATGAAAGAGAAGAAGATTTAAATTTAGAAAAAATACAACATTATACAAATGAGTTTATCAATAAAATACCAGAAAGTCATGGAAATATTAGAGATATGTTAATTCCATCAAAAGATAAATTATTAAATTTTTTTATTGAAAAAAATAAAATTAATTCTAATACTGTAGAAACAAATAATAATATATCACTATCAACGGTTGATAAAGACAATACATTTGACCAAGGTACGGGTGTTATAATTCCAAGGACACAATTGGACAATAACACAGCGTATGATGCTCCTATAAAAGAAGGTAAACTTAATCCTAAATTGGAAAATATTATTCAGAGAACATTAGTTATTGATAGTAGATACAGACAGTTTAATTATTATCCGTTAAATGAGAGTTCTGATGTAAATGCTGCCGCTGCACTGCTCAATCCAATTATAAATACTAATCCATTTACTATTGATTTAGAGCATCCAATTAGTGATTTATTATCATTTAAATTATTTTCACTTCATATTCCACTTGTATGGAATAATATTACATCAACTAGACGGAATAATTTTTTTTTTATTTCCAAGTTGAATGAAGAAGATCTTGAAGATTTCGTAGACGATCCGATGGAATATTTAGCAAGAGACGATAATGGTAATTTATATTTAAATACAGAGTCAGATTTAGTATGTAAAAGTAAGTTTTTACCTGTTATTATTCCTGATAATAAATATAGTAATATAGGTAATCTAATTACTGAAATTAATAATTCTATTAAAAATACGATTGATTATTATAATAAAGAAATATTTCCCAAATGTACAAATAATTCAGATATTAGTAATGATATGATTACATCAGAAGATATTAAATTTGAATATAATAAAACAAATAATAAAATAGAATTAATAATAAAACGAGGATCCGTTAAATTTTTTACAATGCGCAATAATGTTAAATTAGATTATTCTTTAGGATGGATATTGGGGTTTAGAAATATATTTTATTCATATAATCCTAATAAGAGTAATAATATTAATAATGAAAATATTTACACTAGCGAAGCAGCATATGATATTAGTGATACAAAATTTATAATGATATATATTGACGATTTTTTGCAAAATAGAATTAATACAAATATTGAATTTACAGGAGATAGTACTATATCTGCTATAACTGGTTCTAATAAAAATACTATTACGGATATGCCCATTGCTAAAGATAAAACGAATATAGATGCTCATACAAAAATTATTAAAGAAAAACCCAGTACTAAAAATAGTGATTTTATTTATTTACCTATGAAACCCAGAACACATACACAAAAAGAAATATATGCATTTTCTCAAAATCAAATTGGAGAAAAATCTATAGAATATACATTTAAAAATAGTCGGTTAAAACCACCAGTTACCAATAATTGTTTTGCACTTATTCCTATAAAAGGAACTTCGTCAAATACGGATGAAAATAACTATCCATATATAGATTTTAGTGGTTCATTGCAGATGCATGAACGTAAATATTTTGGTCCAGTTAATTTACGTAGACTAAAAATTACACTCGTTGACGATAAAGGATTTGTAATAGATTTAAAAGGTTTAAATTGGTCGTTTGTAATTCAATGTGGCATATTATATCAATATTAATCTTTAATTTTATATAAAATTGAATTTATTATATTTGTTATATTATACAATAACAACTATAATGGTAAAGAATTTTGGAGGTAATAAAAGTAAAAAATTGGCTCGCAAGGTTGTCACTGCTCCTAGAGACACTAGGTTACGTACTCCGAACCCTAATGAACCAGACGAACAATTTGCATGCGTTTCAAAAATGTTAGGAAATGGGATGTGTCACGTAATATGTGGCGATCAACATCCAAGAATATGTATTATACGCAATAAATTTAGAGGCAGATCTAAAAGAGATAATACAATTAGTACAGGATCATTTGTATTAATTGACATTAGAAGCTGGGAAACGGTAAGTGATACAAAAATTCAAAAATGTGATCTATTAGAAGTGTATAATAAATCAGAGATGGATAGATTAATAGATACTGTAAAGTTTGATTGGACTATATTTAAAGGTATAGGCGCTAAAGATGAATATAAATCAACAATTGAAAATGATAATGGGTTTGAATTTACAGACACTAATACTACAGAATTAGAACAAAATATTAGAGATGATACAAAAACTGCAATGGATCAATCTGTATCATTGGGGGATTGCGATGAGGCAATTGATACTGATGATATTTAATTAAAATTTATAATTAAAATTTATAATTAAAATTTATAATTAAAATTTATATATTTTTCTATTTTTATGAGTTTTCTTATTATAACCTATTCTAATTTTTTTAGTAAATAATGACATTGTTGTATTTTCTTTGCAAAATATTATTAAATTATTCAAATTTTTCATATATCTTGTTGTTACGGGATAACATATACTATCTTTATTTGTTACATTTTTTATCGTTATCGGTTTTTTTTCATATATTCTTTTTTCAATTTCATCATGATTATAAGGAACATATGTTTGAAATACATCTAATATCCTATAGTCATTTGTATATTCTTCTACTAAATTATTTATATTTTCTAAGTCAATACTATTTTTTACTAATTTATGACGTTTTTTTATTATTTCTAATATTTCATTTTTTTTTGAAATAAAAAATATTATACATAATATATTATTTGTTTCTATTTCATCAAACTTTTCATATCTTTTATATATTTCTTTCATACATTTTAACCAATTATCGTTTATTTCGTTATTTTCATATTCCATTAAAATACTGTAATTAATTATTTTTTAATTTATAACTCATCGTTTTTATTATTGACCATCCGAATTATAGTCATCAGAAGTATACTCATAATCAATATTTTCTTCTTCTGGTTCATCAAACTGCTTTAAATATTCTTCATATTCTGCTTGTTCCATTTCTACAATAGCAAATGTATCCAATTCACCAGTTTCATAATAATAATCGTCTGACTCCTGTTTTCGTTGTTGATGTAACTGAGCCATGTTATAAGAGAATAACTGGATACTTTCATCTAGTTCGTTCCTTTCTTTTTCTTTCCATTGTTCTTCTGTATATGTCTCTTGTAAAGAATCAAAATAATTTATACCATCTCTACTTACTTTAGTTTGGTGTGTCCCTTTTTCCCTTTTATATGATATCCATCCAGGTGTTAACATATTTTTATTTTTATCCTCATCAATCTTTTTTTGTATTTTTATTTTCTCTAAATAATCATTTTTTATTTGTGTTGTCATAATCTTATTTTCTTCATTTAATAATGACGGAAATAGTGTTTCATTATTCATATTTACCTCTTCTTTTTTAATTAAAGGTCTTTCATACCTACTATTTTTATTGTCATATCTAGTATCGGTTCTAGTATTTCTATTGTTATATCTACTATCCACTCTAGTATCGGTTCTAGTATTTCTATTGTTATATCTACTATCCACTCTAGTATCGGTTCTAGTATTTCTATTGTTATATCTACTATCCACTCTAGTATCGGTTCTAGTATTTCTATTGTCGTATCTAGTATTTCTATTGTCGTTTCTACTATCAGTTCTACTATCCACTCTAGTATCGGGTCTAGTATCCGCTCTCAAGTGCAGAGGTTCAACTGTGTTTTTCTCACCCGAATCTACTTTCCATCTACTATTTTCTTTCAATGCTGGCATTTTTTATTTTGATATAAATATTATATTAGTGTTTATGTAGTTAATACCTAATTATATAATTCAATTTTATATTATATAATAAATCATATAAAAATATAATATTTATTATATATATATAAAATGCAAATTTTCGTAAAAACATTAACCGGCAAAACAATTACACTTGACTGTGAAGCAAGTGACAGTATTGAAAATATTAAACAAAAAATTCAAGACAAAGAAGGCATTCCTCCCGATCAACAGCGTCTTATTTTTGCTGGTAAACAATTAGAAGATGGAAGATCTTTAAGCGATTATAATATTCAAAAAGAATCAACATTACATCTTGTATTACGTTTAAGAGGCGGATATTAAAAAAAGTAACTAATAATTATAGTTACAATAATGTTAAATTAATATTTTCATTAAATTATTAATTTAACTAATATATATAATGACTACTTTATTAAGAATTGCAAACGAAAAATACATTAAAAATGTATCTCACGACAAAGGATTTAGTTTAAATGGAGGTATTCGTAATAATTCTTACGTCGGACAAACATCTTTAGCAAGAAAAACAAATAAACCATATTTTACTAGATATAACGGCCCGTCTGGACATGGAGGATGTTGTGGAAAATATTATATATCTTTTACAAAACATAATAAATGTTATCCATTTGATAATTCTATTATTAAAAAATCTGTAATAAACACGAAAGGCATGTTAAGTAAAAAAAATAAATGGTTAACTTCTGTATATCCTAATACGGTTGTACAACCTGATAGTAATTATCCATTGAATGATTCAGCATCTTCATATATTAATACTTTAAAAAATGAAACTATATCAAAAGGCAATACACATAACTGTGTTCAATCTAAAGAAACTAATACTATTAATAATAATTCATCACAAGTACGTATGAATAATTTAGCCTGCAATTATACAACTGTTGTTTTTCCTATCCGTGTTAATAATTCTAATTGTGCAATTATTCAAAAATAAATATAGTAAAATTATATGGAAGTAAACGAAATTAATATTAATGAACAGGATTTAATCTCAATCGCAGAAAGCGATTTAAATACTTTGTCAAATGATCAATTTTCGTTTTTCATTAAACCAGATGATTTTGATAACTATAATAGCGGATTTAATTTATATGTTGATGAAAATGAATTATTAAATAATAATTTATTATTAAACGATATCACCACTGATAGAGATACTAGACATAGTCAAATAGACGATAGCAATTCATGCGATGATTCTAATACTGATAATAGTTTAAATGATCCCAATGGTATTGAAATACATACTAATAATCATCAAGTTGTTAATTATACCAAGTTATCATATACCGCTGTTGAAAAAGGTATTGATAAATATTATTTTGACCCTTTTCATAAACTATCTTCTTCGTTAGATATTATTGCTTGCTATTTAAAAGGACAAAAAATACTTTATATGGAAAGTAAACATCACTCTGAGTGTCAATTAAATTATTTAATGCTACCTGCAATAGCACTATCTACTGTTGCTACTATTTTTGCAGGACTTGACACGTGTCATTATAATTATTCAATTATATTGGCAAGCATTAATGCCACTATTGTTTTTTTATTATCACTTGTTAGTTATTTAAAATTAGATGCCGCGTCTGAAGCACATCGTATTTGTTCCCATCAATATGACCAACTTCAATCTACTGTTGAATTTATGTCAGGATTTGTTTTATTATTTAAAAATAGAAATAATGATATTGAAAATAATTGTTCTAATGATAACTATTCTACTGTAGAAAAAGATATTATGGAAAAATTAAATCAAGTTCAAAAAAAAATAGGTGAAATTAAAGAAACGAATACCTTTATTATACCACGTCTTATACGATATCGTTATCCAATTATGTATCATACCAATATTTTTACTCTCATTAAACGCATTGACGATTATAGACGTAAAATGATTGTAAGTCTTAAAAATGTTAAAAATGATATACGATATTTAAATGCACTACAAGAACATTATCAATATCAATTACCCGAAAAGGATCAGAAAAAAATTGAACAATTGTATGATAAAAAAAAAACAATTATGAAAGAAATTTTAAGACTTAAGTCTGCATATAACGTTATTGATCAAATTTTTAAACAAGAAATGAACAATGCCGAATTAAATAAATCATGGTGTTATTATTTTTATTGTTACAAAAATAAAAAAATAGATCCCGAAAATTTAAATACTTTTGTTTCTAATCTTATGGATCCATTTCATGATGATAAATAAATAATATTATAATTATTATTTATTTATTTAGTTAATCTTATTTATTTAGTTAATCTTATTTATTTAGTTAATCTTATTTATTTAGTTAATCTTATTTAATTGAGTGGTTTCTTGCTGATATCAAGTGCTTCATATACACACTTTCCATCAACAACACCTGTACAGACAGATATAGTACCATTGACAATAGCAACGAATGTATGGCCTTCTAGTTTAACAGCATGGTTTGTGTAAGAGGTACCTTCTTCTTCAACTTCAACAACATGTCTCTCTTTTCTAAGATCAGCTTGGGTAATAATACCTGATTGAAGGAGTGCAGTTACTGCAGCTTGACCAATACCTGCACCAAATTCATCGGAATCATAAAGTCCGTGGTTTTTGCTTGGATCTTCAAACAATAATGCTGCCATGTATAATGCTATCATTTTTGCATAATCACCAACAACTTCGTCTGCGAAGTTTTTAAGCGCGGTAGCTTTGTCGTTATATACTGGTCCCCAGTCATTATTTGCATCCAGTCCACATGCAATCTTAGCAAGTTGTAAGACTGTTCTACCAGCGTATGCTGCGGTGTGAGCGATGTCGTAATCAACTGCTGAACCATTTGTAGCGATGTTAGATAAACCTTGAATGCTAGCAAGATGATTTGTTTTACCGGCTGTATCCGCGGGCTTAGTAAGAGGCTCTGCTCCTTGAATATCAGAAATCAATGCTGCTAAAATACTACGTTCCTCTACAGCAGTGAAACTACCACCACGTGTAGTGGCCCACCCCTTTAATAAATTATGATCGCCTCCTACAGGGTCAATTAATTCAAGTGCTAATTGACGTTTGATGGATTTAGCTAATTTTTGGTATGCTAATGATTTTGGTACTGTTACTCCTGTTGCTGCTGCCATAGCAATAACTTTAAAGTAAAATTCTTTTTTTTGTTTATAATTAGCATCAGCTAATGCGTTTTCTATAATTTCAATTAAGTTCAAATCTCTTACGGTGATGTTAGATACATCGTTAGCAGTATTATTATAAAAAGAAACAGGAGAAGCAGCATTATCCTGAGCGGCTTTTGCTATAGACATAAATGCAACGGAAACAAATACTTTATTTTCATATTTCTTGTAAGCAGAAGTGGAAGGAATAACAGCAGCATCATCAAGATCAAGGATACTGGTTAGTGGGGTTGTGTTTGCAAAATCGTAAACATCGTCTTTGTCACCTGCAATTTTTTGTACGTTAATAGCGCTTACAACGAGGCTATTTGCAAGTTGTAATCTAAACTCTAAAAGGGTTTTGTTTGTTGGATCTTGTAAGTTAAAGTGTTGGTTACTGATGGAATCCATAATTGCGTCTCTAGCTTTTTCTTTATGTGCTTTGTCTGCATCTTTTGTGAATATGGCTCCATGATTATCTTTATTAAGTATACCAGTAAGTGCAATAATATCACTTTGTGTGACATCTGCTGTTGCTCCAATCCATGCGCCTGTCACACTTCCAGATCTTACCTTTCTGTCGGCACTTCCACTTGCATATGTGAAGTAACCAGGGGTAAAAACATTTTGGAGATCTGTTTCTTCTTTGGTGAATTTTAATAATATAGCTACTTGAGAACCATTTAATCCAGCATTCCCTTCTTTTTTAAGGAATGCTTCTAATTCAACAGATGTTAATAATGACAACATAAAGTGATATACAAGGGCATTTTTTTGTAAATATCCTTTTGCGTCGGTGGCTATATCTTCAATGCCATGACCATCAAATACTTGTCCGTAAGTAGTGGGGGTACTGCTGGCGCCTTCGTCAAATGCAGCATGTATATTTGCTTCGGTTTGACCAGTTACTGCATTGTATGCGTGAGCTGGCATTTTCATGTGTGCAAGATTCTTAGGTAATACAGTGTGCAAAAATTGTGCAGTATTTTCAATGAAATTTGCTTTTAAAACTTTACCTACAAGTTTTTGAATGACATTTCTTTGATTTTTTTCAAAATATTTATTAGGAATTAAATCAGCAGATGTTTTGGATAATGTATCGTTATCAAGAGTTGTATAATCATCAGAATTGTTGTATACAATCTCTTCAAAGATAGTTTGACCTTCAAGTGTTTTCTTAGATGAATTGGAGTGTAGTGTATCCGCATCACCCCATGTACTAGTAGAGCAAATTGTATTGAATAAACCTGTGGCTGAAGCTCTACCAGCATTGTCGTGATCTTCAAGCAATTCGCGTAAAGAAGCAAATTTAGGTTTACCAGCAATTTCTCTTGCTTCATTAACTAAGAGAAATCCAGCATTAACAATTTGCGATTCACGCGTTCTTGTTTCAGTACCAAGACCGTAGCTTTCTTTAAGTTGTTTATTTTCAACACCATATGAGGCAATTAAAGTTGCTGTGGATAATGCATCATTTATTGTGTTCAATTTATCACTTTGTAAAAGTGCACCAGTTATAAATTCATCTCTGTACTTTGAACCTAGAACGTTGGTTAAGTATGGTGTTGCGATTGAGGTAGTGCCGGCGACGAGTGTACCGTTAACACGATTTCCGACGTTGATTCTGGATCCAATTTTGAAATCACTACTCCATTCAGCAGTCAATTGTGCTGTGGTTTTTCCGGCCAAAGAATTATCTGCACCAGTACCAAATGAAATACCTAAATGTGAAACTTCTTTATAACCCAAATCAAATGCAGTATTTAATTCATGTATAGTCATTGTTGTAGATACCGATGATCCGCTTCTTAATACGGCACCATGTTGTTCCATTTCAAATTTACCTTCATCTGCGACTAGAGTGTTTAAGATAGTTGTATTAAATGCGTCTTCCCCGCCTAGAAGCTTACCAGATGATCTTTTAGTTGAAGAATCTGTCATAGATGTTGCTACTAATGAACCAAGAACACTTACGAACTGATTTCTACCTTTTTCGGAGTTGTCCCATAAGTTATATGTACGCACTTCTTCTTGGATATTGTACTTACCACAGTATGATTGGGCACAAGCACCAGATGCAGTATTTGAAGTTTGTCTTACTACAATTTGGCGTGCACCGCTACCGAATATTGCATCTGCCATACCGTGTTTTGCCCATAATCCGACTAAATAAACGGCACGAGATTCCTGTCCTACCAATGAAATATTGGTATCGTCAGCACCGGTACTAGTAGTAACAGCATCTGCGCGGATGCTGGTAAAAGATGGGTGAGCTCTTGCTTGCTCAATGGGTACAGATGCACTGGGTGCAGTACCGTTAACACCACCGAATGCCATACATAATACAGATTCAAACGCATTCATGTTGCCTTTGCTTGTACGGATACCAAATGCATCAGTATGATTACTGGGCGCAGTAGTACTATTCCATCTATCATCATTCATTAAGCCAAGAAATACATCTACTGTATCTTTGATTTCAGCATTATACGCGTTTGCTGAAGCTAGTTGGGAAGGAGTTAAAGACTTATCTTCTACATCTTCCGCAGATCTAGCTAATAAACCCAAAATATTGGTATACGCAGATTTGGTTGCTTCTGCTAGTGCCTCTTCTAACTCAGCACTAGGAAATGTTTGTAACAATTTGTGTAAGTTTAAAACATCAAAATTATTTTTGTCAGTGAGTTGGTCTTGACTAAAGCTTTGTAATAGCTCTTTCATCTTCTGAATATCAGCGTTGTCTCCCATTATACTATTTAATAATAAAAAAAAAAAACACAAAATTTTTATTATTAAATTAATTCATTTTATATAACATTATTCATTTACCAATATAATACTATTCACCTTTTTATGTTTCCTAAATGTATCTAAATCTTGTGAATTGTTTATATTTTTAAACGTATTTGTTATTTTTTTTCTTAATATTCCTATATTTATATATTTATTATTCGTATTTGATACCATTATATCATTTGTTATTTCATTTTTCATAAATGTGTGATCATTAATCATTATATAATTTGTATTCCAAATAAAAATATATTGTTCGTTAATACAATCATTTATTAAACTCGCAGGTATAGTGGATATATTTTCTATTTTATCTACTGAAATAGTTCTTATATTACTCATACAATTACATATATCATCAAACATACTATTATTTGTAAATATGTATATATTTATATTTGTTGGTATATATTTAAGCGAGTATATAAAATTTGCAACAGCAAACCCCGAGGTATCATACGCAAAATATATATAAGCTATATTTAAATCAGTTATATTATTAGAAACTTGTACTTCTTTATTTTTAAATTTATTTAATAAATTTGTATAGTTTAATTTTTTATAATGATTAAATAATTTTTTATATTCTATATGCTCGTTCTTATTATACATTATTTTATTTATTATGTCGGGTTCAGTGGTGTCATTTAATTTAATATGATTATTGTTTCTTTTATTTCTATAAAATTCTTCTATAAAATTATTCAAGACAAAATACTCTTTATATTGATGTGGTTTTATAATGGATGATAATAAATATTCATAATTTTTAATAAATTGCTGTTCTACTTCTAACTCTTTTTCGGTAATTGATTCTATTTGTATAATATGTTCATGTTGTATATTATTTTTATATAGATTATATAAATTTTCTAATGTAATTTTATTTGTATAAAATAAATATACAAAATCAGCAGTTACGTTTATTCGCGTGTTCATATAAAAAGGAGCATTTTCATCACTATATTGTAAATAATCAAAATCTAAGCTAATATTATAATAGGTTTTTCTTTCAATGTCTATACTTTTTAACAATTCATTATTATTATTATTTATGGTTTTATTATTATTAATAAACTCTATAATATTTGTATTTTTTGTAACAAAATAACAAAATGATTTTAATTTATTTATATTATTTTCATCTATAGTATTTTTAATTACTTCACAAACTTCTTTACTATTTATTTCGCTACTATTATTAAAATAGTATATTTTCCAATTAAAATCGGCTGGTACACTAAATAATATATTTAAATATTCATCGCTTAATAAATCTATTTTATGTTTTCCTTCTTCATAAAACCATTGATATTCATTTTCATAATTATTATTTTCTAAATTATATTTTACTTTATATTGTATTATTGGTTGCAATTGAAATAAAAAAGAGATGTCATATTTTATTTTATAATATTTATCATCTAATTTAAAATAATTTAATAATGTTTTACATAAATTATATATTTTTATATTATACTCTAATGTGTTTTCATTTAATCCTGCTAATTCATCATTAATATCTGGATATCTTTTTACATAATTTATAGGATCAAGTAAATCAGGAATATTATATAATAATCTATAATACTTATCATCTAATGACATACTTTTTAAATCTAATAATTGATATAATTTTTCATTATATTCTAATGTATTTTCATTTAACCCAATTAGTTCATTATTAATATCTGGATATCTTTTTACATAAGTTATAGGATCAAGTAAGTCAGGTATTTTATATAATAATCTATAATACTTATCATCTATAGGCATACTTTTTAAATCTAATAATTGATATAATTTTTTATTATATTCTAATGTATTTTCATTTAATCCAATTAGTTCATTATTAATATCTGGATATCTTTTTACATAATTGTCTACATCCAATTCTGAAGGTATTTTATATAATAATCTATAATACTTATCATCTATTGGCATATTTTTTAAATCTAATAATTGATATAATTTTTTATTATATTCTAATGTATTTTCATGTAATCCAATTAGTTCATCATTAATATCTGGATATCTTTTTACATAATTATCTACATCCAATTCTGAAGGTATTTTATATAATAATCTATAATACTTATCATCTACTGGGTTCTCTTTTAATTCATCTATCAAATATTTATAATATAATTCATAATACTCTCTTTTATTTTCATCTTTATTAAAGTGAATACAGTTTATGTTGATTTTTAAATGTTCATACATATTTATATAAGTTTCAATATTAAATTGTTCAGATATATCATTTTTTTTGATATAGTATTGATCATAATAGGCGTCGTTAAAATCATATTTTTTACTATTTTCGCTATAATATTTGTAAATTTTTATTGTATTGTCAAATAATACACTTTCTTTTACATAATCTGATAATTTATAAATTACAGATTCTTCTTGTAAATTATTAATACTTACAATTTCGGGATATACATTTATAAAAATATTATAATCAAACTCTTGTGGAATATTATAAAATATTTTATAATAGCCATCGTCTAATCCATATTGTGCAGTATAAACATTAAAATTTTCATAAACATATTTTTCTTCCTTTTTTATTTTAACATTATTATTTACATCGTCTAAGTTTTTATTATTTATTTCATTTATTATTTCTGGATATCGTGTAATATAGTTATTAAAATTAAATTCATTGGGAATATTGTGACATAATCTAAAATATATATCATCTAAATAGCAAAAATTGGACGATTCTTTTAATTTATTAAATACCATATACACATAATTTTTCTGTTCTTGATTTATAATTTTTAAAAAATCTCGCTTGTTTTCAAATATTTCAAAATATCGTTTAATAAACATATCTATATTTAAATCATCGGGTATATCATAATATATTTTATAATAATTATCACCTAAATGTTGATTTTTTGAAAATAATGTATAAATGCGATCTAAATCGTCAGAAGAATTTAAATTATAACTCAATTTATTTATTTTAATATATAATGATGGATCAAATAACGGATTATTGATATTATACTTTATTAAAAAATATTTATTATCTAGAGGATAATTATCTTTATGTTCTTGATAAAATTTATATATTTTTTTATTTAACGTATCTGGGACTTCATACCAATTATATAATTGTTCTTTCCATCTATTATATTCATCATTATTACTTTGGGTAGTTCTTTCTTCGTGAGATATAATTCTTCCATGTCTGTGATTATTCGCATTATCTACAAATGAGGATAACATACTACCTCTTGTGTGGGTTGTAGAGGTGGATGCTTGTGAAAATGTGGTTAATGATGACATTTGAGACCCTGTTTCCCAATCATCACTTCCTGCGTCATAGTTATCGTCTGTATATAAATAATTATCTATTTTATCACTATACCTGCTATAATATGAATTAGTATCAAAAATTTCTTCTATATTATAATACAGTCTGTCATATTTCTCGTTTAATGGAAATTCTTTATACCCAGTTGTTCTAAAATATATATATAATTGTTCTAAAGTTATATTTTCGGACAGATTTGCATACAGCATATATGTTTTTTCATCAAAATAGGACATGATTCCGTATAAGTTTCTTAAATATTTTATATATTTTTGCGTACCTGGTCTAGCATATTTATTAAAATGACGAAGAGCTTTGTATTCTGCATTAATATTTAATTGTTTTATCGTAAATTTATACACTTTCCAGTCAAATTTTTTAACACGAGGTGTGTTTATATTAATATTCATCGGCGTTGCTCGTGGCTGCACAGATTGAACATCGTGAACAACCGACGCATTGGACGTTGATGATTCAATTACGTTATCCATTGTCATTTTTTTTAATCTAGAATACATATATTATAAAGATGGATTATCTAATACGATAAAAAAACGAATTTAGACTTTATTTATTCTTAATTAAATTAATAATTCATCTTGTAACATTCTTTTATTTTTTTGAACATCTTGAATATAATTGTCCATAGAATTTACTTTTTCATCTATTGATTTCATATTAAACATATAAACATAGGTTTCTTTTTTTTGTCCCATTCTATAGCATCTTCCAATTGCTTGATCTTCCACACATGGATTCCAATGAGGACTTACTATATATACTTCATTGTATGTTTGCAAATTCAAACCTTCACATCCAGCTTGAATTTGCATAATTAAAATATCAGGTTCATTGTCTATTATCTCTTGGCGCATTTTTAGATTTAACTTACCCGTATATATTCCTATATTTTCTATGTTTTTTTCTTTGAGTTTTTCTTCTATTAGTTTAATTTCTGCATGAAATGTACAAAATATAATCTTTTTATTTCCATTTTCTGATCTGTTTTTTACCAAATCTACTACACTATCTAATTTACTTGTACTAGTTGCAATGCTAGTATACTCTTTACTTAATATACCATGTTTTATCATTGGCATTATTTTATGTGCTATTAATCGGGGACATACACACATTTGTCTTGCACGAATCATTTGTATTAATTTTCTATCTCCTATACTGTCCATCCAGTGAATATCTTTGGGGTCTAGTTTATTTTCAACTAGATTATGAATCTTTTCAGATATATTTTTTTCCAAATCATTTTTCCAATTTACTTCTACATTTTTATAGTGTATTTTTGGCAAATCTATTCCAACGCTTGATTTTGTTCTACGCAAAATGTGGTGATTTCTTAAGTGTCTAAATGTTTCATACTCAAATACTTCTTTGTATTTATAACCCAATATATGGAATAGTGAATACAAATCTCCTATACGATTTTGTACGGGGGTACCACTTAATAACCACCGCGAATCACTGTGTAAAAACTTGCCATAGAAATATTTCTTTGATGAACTATTTCGCATATGATGTGCTTCATCATATATTACTCTATTCCACTTAACACTATACAAACTATCAGTACTTGACGGTCTCAATGCACCATACGTAGTCAATACTATGGCGGATTCCTGCAACATTTCTTTTGTTATGGTGTTCTTAGTTGAACCATGATACACTAATACATCATGTCCTAGCGTTCTTTTGATCTCCTTTTTCCACTGGTTTAACAACGGTAACGGAACAACGATCAATGTATTTCTTACAAAATTACTTGCAAATAGACCAAGCATAAGAATCGTTTTTCCTAAACCCATCTCATCTGCTACAATACCGCCTCTTCTTGTGTTTACAACACATGTATCATCTTCACCAACTGTAAGTGATTCTGATTCCATTTCGCGCTGAACACACCACCAAATACCTTCCTCTTGATGAGGATTCTTTTGCATTTGGTTACGATCCAAATATTGATGGAAACGTTCTAAATATACGTCACGGGACTGCATTTTCGTTTTCACTGTTGTTTTTTCTTTTACTTTTTCTTGTATGACTTTTTCTTTTCAATTTTTTTTTATTATATTTTTTTATACTTATTTTTGGTAATTTATTTGCTAAAATAATTGTATAAATTAATGTAAATATTGCAATTTCAAAACCGAATCCAAATCGTAGTGGATTCTCTGGATCATTTAATATACAACATCCTTTTAGTATCCAAAGTAACTGAATTAGAAATACTAACAATAAATTTGCACCTATCAAATATTTGTTAGAGAGAAATGGAGAAAATGCTATATAAATAAATACCGAATAATGTAATATATCTATTACTTTTTGACTGCATAAAAATAACGCATTTATAAATATTCCGTGAATAATTAGTATGGAAAATGCATAATAAAAATCAAATGGGTTTAATTTATTTGTTATTGAATTCATTATAAATATATCCAATGCAAATGTTATAAACATTAATATAACCTTGTTTTCAAATTCCATTATATTAATGTTTTACTTTTTTTGTTCGTTTACGACGACTTTTTGTTCTTGTTTTACGACGTTTTGTTTTTCGTTTTCCTCCTTCTTTTCTTACTGGACTATCAGGATTATAGTATAATATTGTTGGTGATTTATCAATTCCTACTGCTTTTCTGTTGGTTGTTGCTAATCTAGAATAATCTGGTAGTTCTGCGTTTTCATTTATATCGTTACTATTAAGTTTGGGGGTTGTATTCTCATTAGTATTTTTTTTAGCTTTATAATATTCTTTAGAATATCCTGCTTTTTTTACATGATCATATATTTTTTTTTGAAAATGATCTATTAATATATTTCTTCTTGTAATTATATTATCATCACGTGTAGATAAAGACTGTAATTTATTAATTATTACCTCATATATATCGTGTATTTTTTCATATTCACAATTCATATCTCTTTTAAATAATGATGTACATGCTTCTATTTTTTTATTTTTTATAGCTTCAAAAACTTCAAGTAAATCTGTGTTTTGTTCTTTTCCCATATATTTTATATCACCTAAATCATTAACATAGTTTATAACATCTTCTCTTGTATATTTTCTATTATTAAACAAACCTCCTTTTCTGGTGCGTCTATTACGACGACGTTTTGTTTTATTTTTTGTTTTTCTATTACGACGGTTTGTTTTACGTTTTCCTCCATCAAAATTTAAATTTTTTACAGCTGTAGTATCTTTCATTCCTTCATTATTATATCCATTTTTTAATTTTACAGGATCTTGTTGTGGAGAACCAAATAACATACTTCTAATATCATTTCCATCTTCTTCTAATTCTTCTTTTAATGGTGATTTAGTATCAGGCGAAGATAAATTAAAAGGTATAAATCCGTTAGGTGTTTCAGTTGTTTTTTCTAAACGACTTCCTAACTCCTTTTCTTTCGGTGTTCCTAATGGTGAAGAAAACAATGATTCCCCGTGTGGTGTTCCTAATGGTGAAGAAAACAATGATTCACTTGTTGGTGTTCCGAATGATGAAGAAAATGATGATTGTTTGTCTTCTTCTACAAAATAAAAATTTGTTTGTTCTACATGTTTTTTCTTTCTTACTCTTGGTGCTGATTGTTCTCCTTTTTTTCCTTGTTCTACTATATCATAACAATCACATATTACTAGTTCCGCATGAAATGCTCCTCCAGAATCTGATGTATATTCGTCATGCATTGCATAACCATCATAATCTCTTTTCTTGCATATATGATTTACAACAGCATAATCATATGCAGGTATAGAATCTCTAATTTTTTTGGGATTAGAATATGAATATGATTGAACTAATGCATCTTGTATAGATTGTAGTGCTGATGTATAAAAATCACTAGATGTATCCATCTCCATTAATGCAAGTACTTTTAAATTTTCTTTAATTGTATATTCTGTTACACTTCCATATTGCTTTACATGATCTGGATTAAATCCAAAAAAAGCATTAGGGTGCATATCTGCTGGATAACCACCACGATATATTTTTGTACCTGCAGGTATAGTATAATATTTATTTCCATTTTCTTCTTTTATTTTTAATTGTTTTAAATCAAACACTTGATGGCTCATTATATATACCACGTATTTTTATACAAACATTTTAAATTTTAATTGAAAACTAAAAGGTTGATTTTCAAATTCTACTAAATGACCATTATGATGTCTAAATGTAAATTTCAATTTACTAATTGTTTCTGGAGTATTTAGTTTTAATACTGGATCTGAATCCCAATCATTATCACTTGAATTTAGGCAATCATTATGTATGCGCACTAATGCAAATGATTTATTTACATTTCCTCCATAATCATTATTATATAAATTGGTAGTTGCTGTCGTATAAGGTATTAATTCATCCATATAATTATATTTATCAATTTCCATATGAACATATTTCTCATTGTTCATGTACATTATAAATGGTGCACGTAATATTTGAAGACTACTAAACGGATCATATACGCTTTCATAATTCTTTTTATCAAACCCTAAATTATATCCTAACCCCCAATCGTTTGGTTGAAACCATACAGTATCTGGATTTCTACAATTTACTTTATAAGCGATTTGTTCTTCAAAATATAATTCAAACTTGTCATCGCGGTTATGTATTTCCATTTTTTTTGATGGTCCTGTTTTTACTTCAAAAGATACGTAACTGTTTGTAACTTCCTTAAAAAACCCATTATCTAATAATACTTTTGTTAATGCTTCATTTAATCCTTTTTCAATTGCTTTACACATTTCTTCTATAGTATAGGTACCTTCCGATATAACACACATAATTGGCTCTTTTGTATATCTAGGTACTTTAAAAATAAATGCAGTATTTTGATTTTCTTGTGTAAATGTGTGAACATACATAAAGAATTGTGCGCTCATTAATTCCATTTGTACTACATTTTTATAACTTTCGGGTAATTGTACTTCAAATATATTAGAATTAGGCCATTTATTAACATCACGATCATTACTACTAACAAATAATGTTTTATCAATTGATAATCCTTTTTCTTTTGTTAAACTATACATATAAATATATAACGGTTTTTATTTTATGGTTTTAACAATAACTTTTTAATTTATGTTTTTTTGTTATTGATTTTTTCTAGTCATACTATAAATGGATAATTGTAAAAATACGCGATTTTCTAGCTATAATCAATATAATCATTTGCTTGGTGTTTCTACATATCGTAGAGAATTAGAATCAACACAAATAATGCGTCTTTCACAACAAGTTGAAGATCGCATTGAAGATATTCAAGAATTAGTTAAAGGCAAAGAAAATGAAATAATATATGATTTACATCAACCTATATCTACAGAATGTCATGTTAGTTTTTTAAATCCAATTTCGGAAGGATCTGTTAAAAATCCACAAATTTTTGAATTACCAGTTGGAGGAATGCAAAGACAAATTAACAATGGTTTTCATAAAATTATTCAAACTATTCCTAATAAAGGTATTATAGGTATTAAATGTTTCTCTGAAGATGGTCTAGGTGGATTTTTAGTACCTCATGAAAATGCAAGACATAATGTATATGTCATGTCTACACCACATAGTAATGAACATATAGAACTTGTATGGAGCGAACTTAATGGCTTATGGTTTGTATTAAATTTCAGTGGTCATTTTGAAGATACAGATCCTAGTAATATTAGTGGTTCTATGTTAAATATTCAAGAAAATGAAATATCTACTTCGCTAGTTGGACAAACTGGAGATGATACTAATAGAATACCATCTACTATCGGATGGACCAATAGTACAGAAACATATACTATTTCTGACACTCAGAATAAACCCAACCCAGCTACTGATACCGAAGCCGATGCTAAAACCGAACCAGCTACTAATACCGAAGCTGATGCTAAAACCGAACCAGCTACTGATACGAATACCGAAGCTGATGCTAAAACCGAACCAGCTACTGATACGAATACCGAAGCTGATGCTAAAACCGAACCAGCTACTGATACCGAAGCCGATGCTAAAACTTAATAATATAGATACGATTATTGGTAATTATGAATTAAATAAAAAGTAATTTTATTAAATATATGATTAATAAAATTATTTATAAAAAAGGTATTAATTTATTATGATGAATGGTCTTAATTGGCTGCGGGGGCTGCGGGGGCTGCGGGGGCTGCGGGGGCAACAGGGTCCAAGTCGGCGACTTGGTTTGTAGAAGCTTGTTCGGATGTATTCATGAAGAAACCTTCATAGTCTAATACAAAGTATACTACATCATGGTCGGCATCTTCAGGTGCAGCACCTTGTACGTATGTAATATGTCCACCAATTTCAGTGAATGTATATGTATCATATAATTCACCATCATGAACCATAAATTTGGAGCCAGCAACTGCCTTAAGTGTTCTTGCTGTACCATCGGCGTTGGGACCAGAACTAATGACAACTTTTGTCATACCGACCTCTTCAGTTTTAAGTACATTGGTTACTGCTTCAAAATCACCACCTGCGGAGCTTAATACAGATGTTCTAAGATCACTTGTGACAGATGTTGCAGCAATTGCGTTACCGTTAACGTCAGTTTGACCAGTAGCTTTATTGTCTACAAGTTCATATCCATTTACACTAAGAATGGCACGAGAGTTTAACCATACTTGTTTGTACAATGTTGGGATGTATTTTCTAAGTCTTCCGGGCATGTAAAGACGGTTTGATCCTTCTTCGCCAACGACTTGGCTTTTGGCATCATAAGAATTTAAAGGTACTGTAAATTCGTTTGTTCCTTTTTGTGATTCGCCTACTGCGGGTGCAAAGTTTCCTGAGAATTGGTTATCAGTCATTATACAATTTAAAAATATTTTTTTTTTTAAAAAAAAAACAATCTATAATTAAACGCATTAATTGAAATTAATAAAATATATAAACTAATTTATATAATGTCAACTTTCCTTAATTTCAGTTATTCTAATAATTTAGTTAGATATACCCATGTTAGTAAATCTTCAAATAAAAATACCAGTTACTCCTTAACTCCTGTTAATTCATTTCCGTATAAAAATAAAATATATATTAATACCTACGCAGTTCCTTTTAAAGCTAGACCACTAAAACACTATAGAAAAAGACTAATTCCTACCAATTCATCCTCTATTAGACATGTATCATTAGATACTATCAATTCTCCAGGTGGTTCTATTAAATGTAATATTAGTAAAACCTGTCATCCACACTCAAATCTTGTTAATACATACAAATGGACAAATCGTCTATAATTAATAAAATTATTTATCTTATTAATTATAAAAATTATTTATATAGTATATATAGTTATGGCACTTATTGATATGTTTCTTAAAAATATATATAATTATGATAATAAACTATCCACCTCATATTATACTATTAATAATAACAAAAATATATTTATAACATTTATTATTACTTCTATATTGTACACTTTAGCAGATAACTATTATTTTGATATTTATCAATATAGATGGTTTGAAAATATTAGAAATATTATTTTACTATATATTTTTATAATTAGTATTATTGTTTCATTTTTACCATTTTCCAGTGTTAAATTTATTAAATTTCTGTTAATTGTTTCTATTACTATTACTATTTGCTTTGTATTTTCTGCATTAATTACATTAAATAAAAAACAAATTACTATTGAAAATATTACTACAATTTCTAGTTCTGATGAAAATAATTATGATTGGATGCAATTTGACCAACCTGATATGCCATCTATAAGTTTAATAAACGAAATTAAAGAACAATATAATAAAGATTTTACATCTTATAGAAATAATTTTTTACTTAAAAATGATGAATGTTTGTATTATAAAAAACATGGGAAATTTCCATATAATAATAATTTATTAAGACCTAGTTATAATCATATGAAAGCTCTTGATACAGAAAATACGTTAACTTTTCAACAATGGAAAGATTCTTATTATAATCTTGCACAACAAAATGTTCCTATGCGTGTTTTAATTTTGAGATCCACGTCTGGTACGACTGGTTATGAATTAGAAGGCATAAAAGAAGTTGATTTCTCTAATAAACTATATCAAGGAAAATTAAAATTAGACGAGCTTACAATTGTTGGATGTAAATCTAACGGTAAACCTTATTATAAGGAAAATGGTATTATTAATACTGACAAATCTGATACTGATATTTACGAAGCTATAAATAAAGTATTTGATATTGAATTTCTTGAAAGTAGTGGAGCTGGATGTAATAAAGGAAGACAACTATGTACTGAAAATAATATTTTAGAATGTCCTTTTAAATTTCAAGATGAAGATAAAAGTACACGCATGAGTGACGTAATGGCTAAATATTGGAACATGGATGAAACGCAAACAAAACCATTTGATGCAGGGTGTTATACTGCAGAAGGGTGTAAAGAAAAAACGGTTTAAGTTTTGAATGACATTGGGATTGAGTTCTATTCCGACACTATTAAATCATCTACTATATTTTTATTTTTCGGGATTGTCTTGTGTTTATTTTTACGAGCTGTCCTGCGTTTTATAGTTTTTCGTTTAGTTTTTATACTATCTATTATTTTACTACTCGTGTTTACTATACACCCTAATGTCAATAACAATGGACATAGTAACATACCTATACATTGAAATATAGGGGATTTCATTTGTTTACTAAAGTTGTCGCTACGTTTTTTTAATTCATACTGATTGGTTAGGTTCATTTTCGTTTATTCAGTTATTCGGTTATTCGGTTATTCTGTTATTCGGTTTAATTATTTCAATTTTTTGTTATTTTTAAATATGTTGTATCTTTCTTTCATATGATTTTTATTTTAATAAAACTATATATTCAAATAAAATTGAAATAACATTATTGCAACTATTAAATATATAAAAATATGGAATTCACTACTACCGCTACTGATATGGAATTTACTACTACCGTTGCCGATATTGCAGTTGCCGAAGAACCTGTAAAAATCGAAGAAGAAGGAAAGACAAAAATATATCATTTAACTGCTGATTATAAAAAATCAACATATCAAACTGAACAATGGAATAATGTATTATCAAATGGGAAACATGTTCGGTTTGAAGTAACAAATTACTTCTATTGGGGTACATTTGAAATAGAATTAACAGACAAAGAAAAAGAGGAAATATTGAAAAAAACTAGTATTATATTGAATGATCATTCGGGCGTTTCAGTTGAAAGCATGGATAGTGGTTGTGATTGTTCTGACGAAATTTGTAATAAAGATACTTTTACGCCAGAAGAGTTGAAAGAGATACACCGCCTTATTTATTTAGATCCCGATGACGAAGAATCTTACACAAGTGATTGTGACGACACGAATACCGATATATTGGAACAAAATGGTTGGTCAATGGATGATACCATTTATGGAATAGATACTGGATGTGAATTAGAATGTATAAGTGAATAAATATAAAAAAATAAAAAATCTTAATTATATATATGTTAGTAAATGGACTTTTACTATCTGCATGTGGTGCATTATTTACTGGATTGCATTTATTTTTATTAAAATGTTTTGATATTTATCCCAAGTATAGATTATTAGTATTTATTCTTTTCTTATTAACACTTATTATTTCTAGAGTTAGTTTATATTATGCTATGAAAATAATTGAAAATCCTACTATAGTATACGTAATAAATAGTTTTGCTATTTACGTAATTCTGTTGTTATCCATATTTATTTTAAAATTAAAAAATATTAATTATTATACACTCAATATGGGTATTTTTCTTATGATTAGTGGTTTATATTTTGTTATTTCAAGTCATAAATCTATTGTTTAAAAAAACGATTGTTTAAAAAAACGATTGTTTAAAAAAAAATTGAAATTATAATATTTTATGTTATAAATTCAATAATTGGTTAATAAATATGAATGAGTGCGCGATATGTTATGATGACGAATCAACTCAAGAGTTTATTAGTAAATGGACATGTGGACACAAGTTTCACTCAAATTGTATTGAAAATTGGCACGTGTCTTGTCCATACTGTAGATGTGAACAACTAGATGAAAGTGTAATAGAGACTATTTCATGGCAAATTTCCACGAATCCAACAAATGTATTAGATATTGAAATAATGAAAAATGCTAATCCAATACATGATATATCAAAAAAACAAATTTATTTAAATCAATGGAAAGATCGTGAATGCATTAGCAATGAACATACTTTACTTTGCTGTAAACCATTTGGTGTGTTATTAATTTGCGAAACATGTAATACTATTCAAACGTTTAATCTTATGCATTAAATATTTGAATAATATATCATAAAATTGAAAGATTATATCTTTTTTAATCATTATATCAAATATGTCGGAAACTAAATCTAGAAATTCTAAAGAATATATGCGTAATTATATGCGCGAATATTATAAGAAGGATCCACTTAAATCTAGAAAATATAGATTGAGTTGTAAAACGCGCAAAGATTATAATATTGATGAAAAAACTTTTGAAAAATATAAAGAAGATATACATCACATTGTAAAAATTAAACATCTTATGAATGAACTGAATCCACATTCTCTTATTTACTTTATGAATGAATATACATCATTAAATTTTGATAAAAGAGACGATGATACTATCCAACCAACTACTGAATCTAATTAAAATTAACAATGATGAAATATAAATTATTTTTTAAACACAAGATTACATCAACATTTTTAGTGTTCTAACATTTTTATTTTCGTATTTATCATTATCATATTCTATTTTTATTATTTTTACATCCTTAAATATACCATCGGCTGATTGCACAGGAAAAAAAACATTCTCTACAGTTGTTAATGATCCTGTACCTGAATCTTCATAAATACTAGATGCTCTAATTGTTCCTTCATTACTTAGTATGTGCAATGTTTCTCTAAATAATGATCCTGTAACTTCATCATTTGGTGTATATCTAATTCCTTCGTATGTTAAAATATCATTTGTTTTATTATTCCATGTTTTATCTGATAACTTTTGAGAAGATATATATCTATAATCTACATTACTTTCGTTGGTTGATAAATTATCACTTTCTGCATTTACGATAAAATCGTAATATAGATTTTTACTATTATCAAATGTGTAAGTATTATTAAAATGAATTATAGTACTGGTGTTATTATTGTTGGGTGTACATCCACTACATGTAGTCGCGTTACGATAATATGACATTTGCATATTCATTATAATATAAAGTCATATAATAAATAATAAAAATTTATATAATAAATATAATTGCGAGTACAATATTAGAAAATTGAATTATTACTTTTATTTTCACATAATTATTAATAATGGATACATTATGTGACGCAGTATGTATTATTTGCGATTGTGAGAATCCGTCATTGCAATGTGATGGTTGTGGTTGTGGAATATGCGATAGACCTGAATGTACCACTAAAACAGATGGTTATGAATTATGTGGGATGTGCGCATACGAAAAAAAGAAGTCTGTTCAAGATAAGTAATTTTTAATAAATTTTAATACTTTTTTAATAAATTTTGATGTATTTGTATCTATATCAAATAATAAATGAAGGAATACTCCGAACGAGAATAAAAAACTGGTTGTTAATTCTACAGGTATTGTTGTTAAATATGTTAGTATAAATGCACCAATTATTGTTAATATATAATCAACAATTGCAACATCCATAAACCGATACTTATGGACTCCTTCTTTTGGCTTTCCAAAAATGTTCTTATATTGTGAAAAAAAATTATTGTTCATTTTTTATATAATATTTGTTTATTATATTTTTATTTAATTACAATATCTAGATGATTTATTAAATCGTCTATATTTTTGTAATGTACTTTAAAACTATTATGCTCTAGTGGTATTATCATTTTATAATAATTACCTAGTTTGTATATTTCATATCTATCTAATTCATGTCCCTTTTTCCAATAATTCCAGTTATCTTCTTTATGATTTTTCATATATTCTGGAAAATAATTATCAAGTTCTAGTAAACTACCCATATATTTATTATGTATCTAATCTCTGCATGTTTTCAATTTTACATTTTAATCCAAATATTTTTATTTCATTTAAATATAAGCGTGTATGAAACTTACTACTTATAAAAATTCTTCAAAATATTTATCCGATTTGTTATTACAATCCGATACTCAAACTTGGCTATATTATAAAAATAGTTCTATTGATCTTATATTAGACGGCGGGGCTTTTAGCGGAAGTTATTTATTAGGAGGACTTTTATATTTATCAAATATATCAAATTATATTACTATTTCAAGAATTTCAGGAACAAGTGTAGGATCACTATTTGGATTATTATATTTATCAAATTTAATAACAAAATATAATCATAAATTTTATAATAAATTCCGAAAATGTTTTAAAAAAAACGGCGATCTATCCATACTTAAACATTGTTTACATTTTATTAAACAACATATTCCACACGATTTTTATAAAAAATGCAATAATAAATTATATGTTACATATTATGATATAGTCAATAAAAAACAAATTGTTAAATATCTATATGACTCTAACGATGAGTTATTAGAATCAATTTACAGAAGTTGTTTTATACCTATGCTAATTAATGGAAAAATTAGTTCTGAAAATAAATATATTGATGGTATTATTCCCTATATATTTTCACCTAATAATGCGCATGTTTTATTTATGGATCTTCATTCAAACTACATATCTAAAATGATTAATATTAAAAATGAAAAAAATAATCATTTTAGAATTTTATCAGGAATTCTTGAAACACATCATTTTTTTATGTATGGTTCATCTAATTTATGTAGAAATATATACAAACATAAATATTACTATTATTTAATATTTAATATTAGATATTATATTGCTAATAAAGTTGTGTATTTAATTTCTATTATTCAATCATTATATTTAGATTCAAATTCATACAATACGCACACCTCACGCAATAAAAAATTATATTATTTTATTATTAATTATATCTTCACACATTTAAAAAATATTTTTCCTTCTATTGTTAAATTTATTGCACATAATTATTTGGTATAATATTATTTTAATACATATCCCCATATTAAAATACTACCATCTGCATCACATATTGGACATTTATTTGTTTTATTTGTTTTATTTGTTTTATTTAAATAACATTGTTTATGAAATACGGATTTACATATAGTACATTTCATTTCATAATGAGATGATACTACCTTGCAATATACACAGGTGTTTTGGAAATTATCATCTATCTTATTCTCTAAACAATTTACAAAAAGGTTACCCATTATATCCGCAAGTAATTAATATTTAAAAAATAGTTTTATATTCATTTAAATATTAATTTAATATCTTACCACCACCATCTCCATGTTACTGGATTATACCATACTACTACTACACGTTTTTTTTTACGTCTGGCTGGAGCAACAGGTCCGTGAAGCGCATCACCCGGGCCTGTATATATGTGAGCGTCCGCTCTTACACGAGCACGAGGTGCTGCTACTGCTACATAACTTTCTTTTACATTTTTATTAATCATCACCATTAATATAAATACTAATAATACGGAGACGATTAACATCATATTTGTACATACTTTTTTTGCCATTTATATATTATTATTATTTAATTTTTATTTAATTTGTTATTTAATTTGTTATTTAATTTTTATTTAATTTGTTATTTAATTTGTTATTTAATTTTTATTTAATTTGTTATTTAATTTGTTATTTCCTGTTTGCTGGAATCGAACCAGCGACCGTTCGATATTTGCTAAACTAACTATTACAGTCGAACGCTCTACCAACTGAGCTAAAACAGGTTATCGGGTATGGAGATGCTGGGCATCGATCCCAGTACCTCTCGCATGCAAAGCGAGCGCTCTACCATATGAGCTACACCCCCCAAAATATTAGCTACATTCCTCCAATATTCCTACACCCAATATATTAATATATATCTTTTTATATTATTTAACTCATTCATAATTTTCTAAATAATCACTAAAATATTGTAAATTTGCATATTGTACATTGTGTTTCTTTATTAATTCTATAATATTATATGCATATGTTCTATTCTTTCTATAGGTATATCTCAATTTAATTAATTTTTCACAAAAAGTATCACTATTATATAGATAAGAACAGTTACATTCTCGTTCTAATGATAATGAAATTAATATTATTTCGTTTTTATTTATATCAGTAAATACAGTTGTTGTACCATATTCTGAAAATATTCCACACATTTGTCTTGCAGCAGTGGTATCGGTAATATCATCTTTTATTAAATTATATATTTTCATATATTCATTATTCATGTAAGACTCTATATTTAATTGATTCTTCATTTCTTCGTCTATATTTTTTATTAATTCATCTAGTAATTCTTTATTTTGTTGTATTTTGTGGTATAAAACTATAACTTCAATTTCTTCTTTTATTTTTTTAACATGTTTTAATATAAATTCAAACGTAGCTTCTTGGTATTCTTCTTCATCATCATCATCCATTATCATTTTTATATTATTTAGGTTCATTAAATATAAGTATATCAATTTTTTAATTATTTTTTAATTTAATATCTATATATATTAATTATATTATGAGTTCAAAATCTACTATGTCTTTATCAAAAAAAAGTAAATCGCCTAGTCTAAAAACTACTACACGAAAAAAAAGTAAATCGCCTAGTCCAAAAACTACTACACGAAAAAAAAGTAAATCACCTACACATACTACACGAAAAAAAAGTAAATCATCTAGTCCCATGACTCTATCAAAAAGTATTATAGACAAATATGATATTTCTTCTTATGATTTAAGCTACGATGATGTTGATAGTTGCCGTAGAGGTGTTAAATTACCATTCATGACAGATCCATCTGAATTTTTAAAAATATTACCTAAAAAATTAGTTCTTAAAAAAACGGTTCAAGAATCTAATAAACCCAAAGAATTAAAACATGATATTTATCAACAGTTAAATAGACAATCAATTATTGATACATTTAATTATATGTTTTATCACATTCGGATGGGTATATTTGTGTATATCAAAAATAATAAACTTCAATATTTTATTCCTTTTCAAAATTTAAATTATAAAAATAACTGGACTTCACATATTCAATTTAAAAAAAATATGTCATTTGATGATTATTATAAAGAAAAAGAAAAATACTTACGTAGAAAAGATGACGGACTTGAAAAAGATACGAGTAAATGGTCCTCTAATAATTGTTTAATGGGTAACTGGACTGACAATGATGTCGGTGATATGGGATGGTATGAAATACGTGATATGATCAGTCAATCCTGCGCTAACCATGATGTAAATGATTGTATATTTTTTATTAATAGACGTGATCATCCCGTTTTAACACCGAATGGTATGGAACCTTACTTTCATATTTTTAATAATCTAACAACCCCATTATCAAACCATAAATATGATAAGTATGTACCTATTTTAAGCTTCAGTAAAAATAATAATTTCGCAGATCTATTAATTCCTAATTATGCAGATTGGCGCAATGTAACTGGTAAATTATATCCTACAACATGTGTTGATATGGAAAAAGATGATATTACTAGCGACTGGGAAAAGAAAATAGCTAAAGCAATTTTCAGAGGCAGTGCTACTGGGTGTGGTACAACGCCTGAAAATAATCAACGTATACATCTTGCTCAGTTATCAAAAGATCTTAGTAAAAATCCCAAAACGAAAGATCTAATGGATGCTGGTCTTGTTGGTAAAAATTTACGAGATAAAAAATATATGGGAAAAGAAATAGATTTTTTTAGACATCGTGATTATGATTTACAATACTCTGAAAGAAAATCCATGAATGATCAATCTAATTACAAATATATTATTCATATTGATGGTCACGTTTCTGCTTATAGATTGGGTAAAGAATTATCTCTTACGTCTACATTATTAAAAGTTGATAGTATGTTTGATTATAAATTATGGTTTTCTAATCATTTAATTAGTGGCAAACATTTCTTACGTATTAAAAAAGATCTTAGTGATCTTGAAAAGGCTATTAAATGGTGTAAGGCAAATGATCAAAAATGTAAAACTATTTCTAAAAATGCAGCAAAAATGTACAATACTATTATGACTCCAAAATATATATTAGGCTATTTCGCGTGGACAATGAACTCTATTTCTAACAATTATTCTATTTAATAAAATTGAATCTCTCCAGAGCTGTTTTAACTTTTATAAATGTAAATGATGTTTGAAGAAGTTGATAAACTAATAGTTTCACTTCGTGAAGAGCAAGAAATGAAAGACTACTTGGAGAGAAATATTTATCCAGAGAGATTAATTGTTAATCATACAATTAAATATATACCACCTATTATTGAAAAAGATATACCAGACATACAATGTGACGACTTGACTCCTTATTATGATTCCGTAAAAAATAAATTAAATATTATTGATAATTTAATTTATTCACTCAAGTCGTCTATACAGGACACTTGTGAGACTTGTCCTATTTGTATATGTGAAATAACTGATACAAACGTTATGATACCTTCATGTGGACATAAAACTTGCATTCGTTGTTTTACATCTAATTTAATTCAAAATAAACATACTGGAAATTTGTGTTCTATATGCAGATCCGTTATTGTTTAATATAAGTATTTGTTAGTTGCAATAACTTTTTAGGTATTTCGGGTACTTGCATTTGTGGATATCTATAAGGTATATTTATTGATATGTACAATGAATTATAAAAATGCCACAGTACTCGTATTCTGTTATCCCATTTACTATTGTTTATAAAATAAGTATAATGATAAAATAATGATGAAAATAATATAGGTATTATTGTGTAAATATTATATTTTATCGTACAATAAATAAATGTATATATCCATACCGCCATTAACACAAATGGACTATTTCTACCTAAAATTATTTTTTCTACTACATTTAATCCAGCCAAGGACAATGCTATTACCGAACTTGAAAACGAAAAATTAGAACATACATATATTACACTTGATGTATCTAAAAATCCAAATAAATCTACCGTTGGAAATATATGAAATAATATAGATGAAATTGATAAAATAATAAACCCAATTGATATATTAAATGGTAATTCAAACATTATTGGTATTGTTAAAAATAATAATGATGATATACCATTTTCTATTGCTATTTTATTTTCTAATGGCATAATATCCAGGGACATATTTATTAAGAATATTTTTATTATTTTATACATACGAACTTAATTCGTATTGGTTTTAAACATCTTTAACCCTTCTTTTATTAACCCTTTTGAAATTTTAGTAAACCAATAACAAGATAATCCAAATATTACCATCAGCATGGTTCTTGCCATATAGAAATGATATAAATTTTCAGGGTTTACATTACCTATATCAAAATTACATAAATTATAAATATATGGAAATAAAAATATGCGAGCAAATAGAAAACTTATGAATAATCCTATTCCTGGATATACTAGTTTATCTAAAAATATTTCATTTCTTTTGAATAAAGTTATAGGTATTAAAAATATATTCGTTATTTCTGCAAACCCTGCAGCTGATATATAAAATTGTATGAAACCTTTGTATATTGAATATAAAAATACACATACTAATACAACATGATGTATTAACATACTTATATTTCTTTCACTTATTATATTGTAAAATATTTCATATATACATAACGCCACATGAATAAGTAAAGCTTTTATTCCCAGGTCATTTGTACCATATAATCTGTCATCTTTCAACCCATATCCAGTTATAAGGTATATTATTGATACAGAGAATGATACTATTATATTTATTATATCTGTAATATTGTGATGTATTTTTTTATTATATTCTTTGTTTTCTTCATTATTCTTTTTTGTATACATTATGGCATTTACTTCATGAACACCCATAAATGCAAAAACATAACTTAATAATTCTATAATCGTTTCCATATTATTAATTAATTTATAGTTTTATATGATTTCACTACTTCTAATGCATTAATACTCTATATTTAAAAATTGAATTAATGTGTTTATTGTTTTATGATTAACCCGTATAAACTAAACCTTATAAATTAAAAAATGCCTTGCAGTATTTGCCGATTTCCAGGACATAATTGTTCTACATGTATATGGAAAAATGTATATAAATCTAACATGGATTTACAAAAGTATATTTTTACAGAAGAATTTTATATTTCTTCTATAAAAGAGTTATTAGTACATATTTATACATGCGATGAACAACTTAATAATATCCAAGACCATATTCTATCTATTAAAGATAGAATTGAAAATTATTCAACATTTAATAAAACTAAATATCGTGTAAAAAATAAAAAGGATGATTGTAATTGTGTTATATGTATGGATGAGTGTATTGATACTAAATTATGTTACCAATGTAATACATGTAATGTTGTTTTTCACCAACAGTGTATAGATAGTTGGTTTAGTGATAATAAAAAAACATGTCCAGCATGTAGAGCCGATTGGGGAGAAAAAACCGACGCGCCACGATATCTTACAAATGCTTATAATAAGTATATCAATCTATTTGAAAGTAAAGTAGCTGGGTTCAAACAACTTGAGTCTTTTATGATTGACACATTGACCCGTTATTATTATAATATCCCTTCTAAAAATATAAACACTGATATTATTACTTATATTCCCAATTATATGATTATTAAATCACAAGAACAACATGCAATTGCTTTGAAATTTGATATAATTGGTAGACCTAGTATGTCTAACGGTTACAGAAATCTAATAAATTTTTAAATATAAATAAAATTGAATTATGGTTTATTACTATTTATTTTATTACTATTATATAATATCACGGATGAATAAAGTTGAGAATTTTGATAACTTTGATATAGCGAATCAATGGGGACAATTTATTGACATTGATCATCATGCGCCAATTTTCACTAAAAATAAAGTAAATATTCCACATACTATTATGGAAAATGATATTGTACGCAATTATTCATCGGAAAGTACTCCTCTTTCTCCTCCAATATCCCAATATATTATACACAACCCTACAAATAATAATACCACTATTACTACACATTTTATAGATCACCCCATAATTATTATGAGTAATATAGTTTATTCATGTGTTGAAATGTTCTGGAAATAAATATTAATGAAACTATTGAATCTGTTCACAACAATTAAAAATTGAAAGATTAGAACTTTATAAAATTATTATATAAATATAAAATATGGACATGCATTCATCCAGGTCTGACTTAATTGCGAATATGATTAAGTTGCCTATAATCTTATACAGTAATCAACTTGAATTACCTACGTTTAAATTTGAATTACCTACGTTTAAACTTAAGTTACCTCATAAAAAGTTAGATACAAATATTAAATATATGTCAATTGATAGTTGCCATCATAGTCAGCGTTAAATTTAAATAAATAATGTTTGTTATAATTGTTATTATTGTTTACATATTTTTTATTTAAATTAATTTAAATCTTGTTGGTTCTTTATCATTTATCATACTGTTTATTGATTCAGTAATTTCAGGAGTTTCATTCTTTTCAAAATAATATTGTATGGATTCATATGTTTTAAACTGTCTAGGTCCGCCACGACAATATCTATATGGTGGTTGTCCCAATATTACTTTTCGTGTTTTTAAATTTTCTACTATTATACATTCATCATCATTGTTTTTTGTTATCTCTCTATATTTGAATTTTTGTTCTACATCCAAATAACTCATCAATTGTGACCATGTTAAATATTCTTGGAGATTTTCTTCAAATGGTATATGTGTTTTTGTGTGTTCACTAATATTTGGGTCTACACTTATTATATTTGATAATATTTGTCCCATCTTTTATTACAGTATTAAAAAAAATAATTTTAAGTCAATTTTAATTTTAATTTTTACCTATATTGTACAAATTTGTCTACCCGATGATCTAATATTGTGTACCATGGCATCTAGTCCGCCCAACGGATCTATTATCAACGGAACTCTTATGTAAAACCATCTTAAACCATATTGTCGTCTATCATCTAGTATCATTGGAATCAAGATATCGGTAGCAAATTGAGATATCGGTAACAAATTGAGAACTATATAGTTTTCTAATTGTATTAGAAAAAATGTAAGTTGGTTAACAATAATCATTTACTAATTTTTATTTTTTTTACGGGAGTTGTAGTTGTTTTTATTGTTTGGTTTCTTTCATATGATTTGGGGGCAGTATGGGCAGTAACCCGTAGGGTCCAACTCCGGACAGGATCCATCTATCAGATGGTCCAACTCCGGACAAGGCTCGTATATCAGATGAATCAGTTGATTCCTTCCTACTACCATTGTATTTAGCTTCATCATCGGCTTCATCGTCGGCTTCATCGTCGGCTTCATCGTCGGTTTCAGGGTCCCTCACAAGGTCATCATCGGATTCATCCTCCCGACCATCCTTTCGCGAAAGGATTTCAAGGCTCTTAAGATACAAGTCAACGTGGCGTATAACATCCTGATTGTAATCCTTTTCGGGTTCGGCATCAGCGTCATCTTCATCCTCTTCGTCGCGCCATATATTTGGGATACTATTACTTATTCTGGAACAGGATTGAACATATCCTTCTTTCCAAGCATAGTCATATATTTGACCATCCAATGCTCTGTAATAATAATGTGTTCTATACCAAGAATGGCCATAACACGCCTCCCTCACACTCGTATCACGAAAGAAGAGCTGTACATTAGCCTTTTTTTCGGTGTGCATTTTAGGAGTGAATAATGATGACCTACTGCAATCACTCGTAGCAATCATATCCTCTACTTCATCCCATCTCTCCTCCTCCTCAGCGTTAAAATTCTTCTTCACCGTCTCACACACTACATCCGTGTACTGCCTTGTTACATCCTCTATATAGTATGTATCTTCCTCAATATTGGACGTAGATTGCGAGAAGGTGACAGATTTGTTCTTGTCGGGCTTCTCATCAACTGAACGCATTGACCATTTTATTACAATAGTAGAAGCAATAACGACTGATACGTAAACACCAATATTAAAATAACTTTCCATATTTTGAACTTTCTTATGCAATATTGGCCATAATTTATAAAATAAAAATTCAATTTTTTTATATTTTACGAACAATTTCATACACTATAACATCACAACACGATGAATTAATGATATCATTACATAGTACGCAATTATAGAGTGGTCCAGATACAATATCCGCCGGGACTACGTATATTATATATAAAAAAATTGATTATAAGTAAATTTAATTCAGACATTAAAAAAAAGTATATAGTAAATATGGATTTATCTAGTATCTTATGTGGCGTCGGGTTTATGGTGTTTATGAGTTATCTTATAAAAAAGTTGTGGGATGAATAATTACAATTGTACCCATTGCATGTAGAAATTGTATTATAATGTTTTCTATTGTACCATGTAATCTAACACGCCTCCATGGAACTCTCAACGGCACTCTTATGTAAAACCATCTTAAACTATATTATAGTGTATAATGCAGAATCCATAGGAATCAAGATATCGGTAACAAATTGAGATATCGGTAGCAAATTAAAACCCATATAATTATGTAAAATTTGTGGATACTTCCGTGATTATTCTTCCAATATGATACGATATAGACATGTGTATATATTTCCAATCTTTCACCACAACTACGTATTCAATATAAAAAAATTGAAATGCTATATATTGTATATATGATGTATAAACTTAAAGTATATAAAGCATCATGTCTAGTTATTCAACCTCAAATTCTCGTACCAGTCGTGCTGGACCACCTATGGTGGTTGCAGATCTCCCAAATGGGTGTGAATCTACTTCTTGCTACATTGCTCAAACTTTCTACAATTGCTGTGTCCATGAGATCACCAAGATCAATAGTCGTAACAAGCTTCGCGACTTCTTCATCAAGTCTCAGCCATACTGGATGCCTCCTAATCTAACAGAGCGTGGCGAAAACCGACACTTTGATCAGGTGCTTTACGCACTGGTTAACGATGGCGGTGTCTGTCGGATTAAGAAGTCGGATGACGGAAGTCATAGAGTTACATGGGCAATCAACCACGTCCGTGGTCCAAAAACTCATCCTCGCAAGCGCATTAACTCGCCTCATGCAGTTCAGCCTATTATGGAAGATATTGAGGAAGGTAGAGGATCACCTCTCACTATGGAAGATCTTTCAGCTGCTTCATATGACCTTGAGGAAGGTGAAGAAAGATCATATGTTTCTCCCGGAGGTGGTGGTGGCATTGAGGAGAATTATTGTATTAATATACAACCGCTACACAGAAGTTCCAGTTCTGGCATGCGCTAAACAGTATCCTACTAGTTAGTTGGTTCAAAATAACAATAAGGTAAGTAAATGTACATTGCAATGAAAAATGAGGGTTCAAAATAACAAAAACAAACAAAAATCCTAACCCTTTTTTCATTCTTATCCGAAATTTGATAGTTCATATAAATGGAAAAAATAAACCAATATATGAGCTGTGTTTTTCATATCAATAAAAAAAAATTGAAATAAAAATAATATTCAATAGAAAGTAAATTATAAGTCTAATTGTACCCAATTAAACCATGTCTACCGCAAATTACATTAACGCTGTTCGCGATATCGCAGCCGGCAAGAAACCCACCAAGGTTTATACCGGTATGCCCAAAGAGGAACGTGATCAATTGAAGGAAACTGCCAAGGCCGAGAAGATCGCACTCAAGGAAACTGCCAAGGCCAAGAAGATCGCACTCAAGGAAACTGCCAAGGCCGAGAAGATCGCACTCAAGGAAACTGCCAAGGCCGAGAAGATCACACTCAAGGAAACTGCCAAGGCCGAGAAGATCGCACTCAAGGAAACTGCCAAGGAAACTGCTAAGGCCGAGAAGCAAGCTGCCAAGGAAACTGCTAAGGCCGAGAAGCAAGCTGCCAAGGACGCCATCATTGCTGAGAAGCAAGCGGCAAAGGATGCCATCATTGCTGAGAAGCAATCGGCAAAGGATGCCATCAAGGCTGAGAAGCAAGCCGCCAAGGATGCCATCAAGGCTGAGAAGCAAGCCGAGAAGCAAGCTGCCAAGGAGCTCATCAAGGCCGAGAAGCAAGCTGCCAAGGAAGCTACCAAGGAGCTCATCAAGGCCGAGAAGCAAGCTGCAAAGGAAGCTGCCAAGGAAGCTACCAAGGAAGCTGTCAAGGAAGCTACCAAGGAAGCTACCAAGGAAGCTACCAAGGAAGCTACCAAGGAAGCTGTCAAGGAAGCTACCAAGGAAGCTACCAAGGAAGCTGCCAAGGCCCTCAAGGATCAAGAGAAGGCCGAAGCCAAGGCCCTCAAGGAAGCTGCCAAGGCCCTCAAGGATCAAGAGAAGGCCGAAGCCAAGGCCCTCAAGGAAGCTGCCAAGGCCCTCAAGGATCAAGAGAAGGCTGAAGCCAAGACCCTCAAGGATCAAGAGAAGGCTGAAGCCAAGGCCCTCAAGGATCAATAGAAGACTGAGAAGAAGGTGTTCATCACATCCCCATGTCTATAATGTACAGTAACTCCCTATTATAATTAATATAACAAAAACCCCATAAAACGAAAAATGAACCATATATACAAAAAACCATACAAATAACGGGTCTTTTTTCATGCCATTCTATCCCCCTCAACGGACCTATTATAAGAGACATAATCCCACACCCAATGCTCAATAGATCCGTTGAGGACCCCCCTTTATAATAATGCAGTTTTGTTGTCAATTTTTTGTTGTCAATTTTTTTATGAGTAGCAAATTGCAATAAAAAAAAATTGAAATGTGAATTTTTATATAGAAAAAATAACTATATAAGCAAATACTTGAGTAATCAAATATGTCCGCAACTACCACTACCCAGAAGATGACAAGTGAACAGAAGACTGTTCTCCGTGAGCAGAAGAAGGCGACCAAGGCCCTTGCCAAGGAAGCCGCCGCAGCCGAGAAGGCCCTTGCCAAGGAAGCCGCCATCGCCGAGAAGGCCCTTGCCAAGGAAGCAGCCAAGGCTGATAAGGCCCTTGCCAAGGAAGCAGCCAAGGCTGATAAGCTAGCTGCCAAAGCTCTTGCCAAAGACGAAGCTAATGCTAAGAAGTTAGCATCTAAGGTCCTCAAGGAGCTAAAGCAATCAGAACTCAAGCGCGATAAGCTACGAGCAAAGGAGCTAGTCAAAGCCGAGAAGGAGGCTGCCAAGGAAGATAAGCTCGCTGCTAAGGAAGCTACCAAGGCCGAGAAGCAAGCAGCAAAGGAAGCTACCAAGGCCGAGAAGCAAGCAGCAAAGGAAGCTGCCAAGGCTGAGAAGCTCGCTGCTAAGGAGCTAGCCAAGGAAGCTGCCAAGGCTGAGAAGCTAGATACCAAGGAAGCTACCAAGGCTGAGAAGCTAGCTGTCAAGGAAGCTGCCAAGGCTGAGAAGCTAGCTGCCAAGGAAGCTGCCAAGGCTGAGAAGCTAGCTGCCAAGGAAGCTGCCAAGGCTGAGAAGCTAGCTGCCAAGAAGGATGCTAGTGATCTTATCAAATCCGAACTCAAGGAAGCTCGTGTAGCAGCAAAGGCCACAGTAAAGGAACTTACCGACATTGAGAAGACCAGTCTTGTTGCACACGCCTATAAGGAGATCATCCTGTCTAGCTCAAACCAAGAGTTGGCGATGGAAGAGATCAAGGCTGAAATGAAGACCAAGGACTGGGTTAAGATCCTAGTTGACCAATGGAAGGCAGCCAAGACATCAATGGATCTTGAGAGATCCGAGTAAATAATATAAAATACATAAAAAATACAAAACCCCACAAGACTCAAAAAAACACAGAAAACGCACAAAACCAAATAAAAACACTTTTTCTATTGTCATTATAATATTACCTCTTTTTTGTCACATACGTTGCATTCTTATTGTCAACGTATCTAGCTATGTATTCTATAAGTTCAATCGGTAATTGGTTTTTTCGTTCCATATGTCCAAATACGATTGATGCATTTATTATCGGTTTATAGGTGTTATATTCATCTATAATATTTTCCATCTTTAACATAGGTTTCCAATTATTTGGACATGTAATAGACTCGCAACAGATGCACTGTATATTAAAATATTTACGAATCATACTTCTATTACCCAAGTAGTGATACACAATCGGTTGATAATTTACATGCATTCTTTTTGGCGGATAGAACGGATATCCGTTGGGTATTGTCATTGATATCATTCTTTCATCTTTGTATATAAAACTTACTTCTTTATTCTCAGGATTATATGAACAATTTGATAAATTTTCTGATTTGGTTAATTCATTATTCAAACGTTTCAACATATTATATATTGATATTTATACATATATTATCATATCAATTTTGTATTAAATAGTTATCATGTAAGTTTACTATGTTGTGTGTTGCGCGTTTAATTTACATTAAATATAAAAAAATTGAAATGGCGGCGTACTTTACATTATATATATAAAAACAAGGGAAACCCCCCCCTTATTTAATCAGAGTGGCGCAGTGGTAGCGTGTTGGGCCCATAACCCAAAGGCCGAAGGTTCGATTCCTTCCTCTGATATATGACCATGGATTAATATGTCGTTAAACTGTATCCCCCTGACCATTACAGGGTGAGAGAAATGGGTGATTTGGTGGGCGGAATGACTTGGCTCAACCAAAAATCACAATAAATCGTAAAGTTAGACGTAGAAATCGTAGAAAGAGAAGAAATTCTTGGATAAAAGCAAATCCCGGTCCCTCTATATGTAATGAGATAAATTGCAAGTCTGGTTTGGAAAGGAGTTAAACACTATTCCTATTCGTTTAGGTAGTGTCCCGACTTCATTTCAGATTGAATAGCGCGTAGCAAAGACGAAGTGATTGTTTCATAAAGCGAGAACAATAGTTTAAAATTGCACTATTGTATTAAGAGTGGTGAATTGTAATTATTTAAAAATACTAAATATATGGGTGAGTAGTTGTATAACAACCTCCTATAAAACAGGATAAGGATACACCGCCATTCATTTGGTAAAAATAGTAGTCCGAAAGTGTTTAAATGTATAAAATAACCAATAAAATCATTAGCATTCACGCGTATATATTATATAAAAGGGTTCAAAAATAGACCCCCCCCTTATTTACTATTATCGTATGTGTGCGAAAACCCCTTACAGGAACGTGGGGAAGCAATCCCAAGGAATTAAAATATTCCTTGTTTTTTTTTATATATAAAAAAGAATATATATAAAAAAATTGAATTAAGTTTTTTGTCAATTTAATATTACATATGAAACAGTAAATAGCTATTATTCTCAAATGATGACTGAAGTTGAACGAGTGTTAAATGCTTTGCGAATACAGAAGGCATTGAAACGGAAAGAACGGTTGGACCGCGCCAAACTTGAACGTCCTTTAGTTCTTAGTGAAAAAGAAAAGGATCAAATGATTGCTTGCAATAAAGCGGCTACTCAGGAAGGAAGAGATGACTGTGCAGAATGGATGAAATTAAAGGAAACACATCAAAGACATATCACGCCATTGACTCCTGCTCCTGATCCTGATCCTGATCCTGATCCTGCTGCTTCTCCCGATCCTGCTGCTTCTCCTGATCCTGCTGCTTCTCCTGATCCTGCTGCTTCTCCTGATCCTGCTGCTTCTCCTGATCCTGCTCCTGCTCCTGCTGCTGAGATTGGAGATGGACACACCAAAAAAAAAGAAAAGAAAATAAATGAATGTCCCTATTGTCGTGTGGTCCATAAGAAGGGCAGGTTTTGTCCCGTTGCGAGGAAGGCGCGTAACGAATACTACAACCTCCGCTATTGTATGGGCCAAGAGAAGCGTCCAGATTTTAGAGGTCTTACGCTTCCCGAGATGAGATGGATTGCTTCGGAGCTCGCAACATATAAAAACGCAACGGTGACTCCGTGGGAGGTTCTGTATATATTAAAATTGGGCGGAAAGGAAAAAAAGAATGCGAGAAGAGCATTTAATAAAAAAATGGAGCGTTGCCCTATATCGTTGGATTTATCAAAAAGCGAAATAAAAAAGGAATTATTAAAACGATGGGATGAATATCAGTCGTCGTTTCGCGATCAAATTTCGGCGGGTCCTCCTCCAATGGATCTACCAACATTTGAGTGCTATATGTGTGATAAAGTGTTTGACGAGAAAGAACAATATTGGGACAGACTTACATCCAATTGGGCAATACGCGATAAACATTTAAGCCACGATGATAAGGATAAAGATGGTAATGCATTGTGTATGTCGTGTTATATTCGTTATTAAATAGAAAAAGTAAACACAATTATATGGTTGTTTTTTTCATGTATGGGTGGCAATAGAATATAAAACAAGTTTATTGGTGTATTAAATAGTTATCATGTAAGTTAATATACGCATTGGGTCGCGCATGTAAGTTACGTTGAATATAAAAAAATTGAAGGGCGGCGTACTATATAGGATATATATAAATGAAGCCAATGTAATACTCTACTTATAATATTATGCACGGATTCCCGAGCGGTCAAAGGGGACAGACTTAAGATCTGTTGCGTTAGCTTCGTGGGTTCGAATCCCACTTCGTGCAATTGTATCTATAGCTCAGTTGGTTAGAGCGTCGGTCTTATGAGCCGAAGGTCGGGGGATCAAAGCCCCCTAGATACACCATTGTAATCATAGCTCAGTTGGTTAGAGCGTCGGTCTTATGAGCCGAAGGTCCTGGGTTCAAATCCCAGTGGTTACACTGCACGGTTTCCCGAGCGGTCAAAGGGGACAGACTTAAGATCTGTTGCGTTAGCTTCGTGGGTTCGAATCCCACATCGTGCACTTATGGGACATAATATAGTTCGCCTCCTCGTGGTGTGTCCTGGATATAAAAAACCAAATGAACTATTCCCTTTTAGCACAGCAAGATGCTAATTGTCGTCGGTTTAAAATCTAATTTAATTTGTATATGATTAATTGACCCGGATAGGTCATTAAACTGTCCTGAATCCTGCTTAAAAATCCAAGCAGGGGGTATGTTCCATCTTAACCGGTGTGCATGCTTATGTAGCTTTCCCATACCACGATTATCTTTAATTAGATACGTGGGGCCGGATAGCTCATGGCCCAGAAGTATTCCAGTATCTTTATACTATGATCTAAGAGAGCCACTTCTTCATGAGGTGTGATGACTCGGTAGTGTATAGATTGGGTGAGAGAGGAATATGTGCTTCTTACTTGGCACAAATTACTTTTGCAAAAAAGTAAAGTAAAGTAAGTCTCGCTGCGTATTCAGGTTAAGGGAAAGCCTGTTAATACAGTGGGGAAACGTGAATATATGAACGGGTGTGTTTGATGATTAATTTACTCTGATCAAGTCAAATTTTGATAAAACCACGCGGAAACCATGTTTATGTTGACGCTATTAGTCAGAGGTTAAGTCTTCTACTCTGATTGAAATAAATATAATTGGGTGTCATAGAGTTTGTTAAAAAACCTATGACCGCGGTGCTTGGATGGAAGCAGATAAAAAAAAGAAGATAAGGGGACGCCCTTTTTTTTATCACAAATATTGTAATGTTTTACATGACCACTACTTTTAAACCCAACCATATTAAAAAATTGAATAATATGACCATACTTGTAGTATTTATACAATATCAAAACATGTCCGCAAAAAATGAGCAATTAACTCTAGCAACGGAGTTACTCTACAACTCTGGGTGTCAACCGAATTGGACACGCCTCCCTCGTGAGATGAAACGTGCGCTATGTAAAATCATGAGGAAGTCTTACAACAACATCCACGATCCCAAGTTCTACGCAGACCTACGATCATTATGGACCAACCACAATGATTACCGCATGTCTCAAGTGAAAACAACAGAGGTAGTATCCTGTGCTGTATGTTTAGAGACATACAAACTAGATGGCAAGGACAAAGTAACCACGTTGATGTGTGGGCATCAGTTCTGCTCTCCTTGTATTTTCCGATACATGTTGGGACAAATAGAAATGAACTCACAGAGAAGGATCTCAGTTTGCGCACCATGTCCTATGTGTAGGGCCAATGTGTTTGAGCAGAATACTTGTCTTACGAGAACTACGGTCAATGCTACGGCCAATGGTGTTGAGATTGAAGCACAACGAATTGAACAACTTAGACAACGGAGAAGGGATGAGAGGCGAGCAAAACATCAACATCGTAGAGAACAAAAGGAATCTGGTACTATTGTCAATACCAGATAAACAAAAAAAACAAAAAAAACAAAAAAAACAAAAAAACACAAAAATATATTACATTTTTTTTGTTAAGACAATAATGTAAAGATGAGGGGCATTCAATAGAATAAAATTGAATTACGAGTTTAATAATAATATATTTGCCCTCTCAAAATCCAGAGTGGGATTATTGTGCGTAACTCTTCATTTATTTAGAGTTACTCCAGCGCGTATATTATGTATTATATGTGTGATAAAGTGGAACAATACAATAATAATGGTCCCTTATCCATACTAACAGGGTGAGAGATGTATGGGAACCGTCTGTATGGTTCAAATATCGTTATACAGATACATGCAACTAAATTGTCATGTAAGTGAAAGAATGAGGGTATTGTTAAATTTATTATATATGTGTCTGATCAACATTGTATAGAATAAATGGAACAGTATATCTGTATGTAATATGCAGATAGTAATATTAGAGTATTTTATATTTTGAGTGTAAATTCCCGCCAAAATTTAAGTATACTTTGTATTATTCTTCATTGTTAGTAGCTATGCTAGTCAGTGAGTTTTTCAAGATGTTCTTGGTGGATTATAATATAATTTAAAAACATCTAATAAGGGACGCCTTATTTTTTTTCATATAAAAAAATTGATACATATATTATCACGTATATCTTTTAAATAAAACAAGTGATTTCAAAAACTATGACATCCCGCAAAGCTACAAAGAAGTGTCTGTACTGCAACAATACGGATCACACTATTTTAAAGTGTAGAAAGGATACCATTTTGTTCTGTAATTTGTCTATGAGAGAGGTAAAGGATAAAAATAGATTACATGCATATTCAAAGAAACAGCTACTACGTCTTATAGTAGAATTATGTAGAGGATTTACAACTCCTCCACATGGTACAAAACATATGGTTGAACACATATCTCCACATAGTAACAAAGATGCAATAGTTGAATATATACATTCAACTATTGCAGTTGAATTAGACAAAAATAAAAAGGAGTGCCCCATTTGTTACGACATGTTAGGAAGGACTAAATGTAGGACTAGTTGTGGACACGAAATGTGTACTGGTTGTTTCACACAGATTTTCACAACCAATCCACGTAGTGCACATACATGTCCGATGTGTAGAGCGTTATTATAAGATAATACACGTTAATCTAGCTTTTGTTGTTTATAGTGTAAATCTTTTTTATATACTATCGCCTTTAAGATGATAGTATATAAACTAGGGTCATTCATTGGAATCAAGATATCGGTAACAAATTGAGATATCGGTAACGAATTGATAACTATATATCCACCGAGACTACGTATATTTTATATAAAAAAATTGATTTTTAATGAATGTAGTTTTATATTAACATACTGGAAATTGTAATTATAATATGAAACGGGAATCAAAGCATAACATTTATACTGGTGGAACCATAAGATATATTGGTAATATGAAGTATTGTACGAAAGGACTAGTGGAAGTCTATAGCAGAGGAAAAATATACACATATAAGAACAACTATCTACAACATTGTCTCAAATGCGGAGGGTCAAAGTTTTCTTGCAAATCTATACCACATGAAGCCAACCAATATGGTAATAAGACTTGGACACCACGAAATAAAAAGACATTCATTACATACACTGAATACTAGAGTTTTATATTGCACCCTTGCATCTAACTATTATTATCACTACTCTTTGGAATCTTTATGTAAAACCATCTTTAAACCATATTGCACTATATCATCTAGGACCATTGGAATCAAGATATCGGTAACAAATTGAGATATCGGTAACGAATTAAATCACTTAGATTATAATAAAAATTGATAGGTGTATAATATGAGGGCACGATAAATCATGGGTAATAATCATTCTAGTACTATTGTCACAACGAATGTTGAGAGATGTCTAATATGTTGGGATGATGTATTACAGGGTCCTGCTGCTAAATGTTTACAATGTAATATACAGATGCACACACACTGCGAAGAAACATGGCGAGGTGATAAAGGGTATTGTAAATGTCCTCACTGCAGCACGATTGGATTGATAGGAATTGTCCATTATTTTTAATAATTAAATTATCCAAATAGCGTTTTTCCCCATCCAAATACATTCCAAAATAATAAAGCAATCAAGAATGTAACTATAAAAATGAGTATTGTATGTATTATTACTTTTCTTTCATATTTTTTATGTTTTCTATCTAATATATGATCATCTACATAGTCATTTACTACAAATAATATGGAAAATGTTATTGCATTCACTAACGCGTTAAAAAAGAATGCTGTTTTATAATTTTTGTGATTTATGTTTACTAACGGTTTTATGGACGAACTACTCATTCTTTTATAATATCTCTCTAGAGATTATTTTTTTTTATATTGAAGATATAATCCACTACACTATCTACAATCTATAGTTTGACCTTGGTTTATAAAACAGAATATATACTATACATAGAGAGATTCATATTAATTCATTTAATTACGCTTATATACTTAAATAATAATGGAGTACGAATACAAAAAAAAACACAGGGATTATCTTTTCTATATAAGCAAAGTAAGCTATTACTAATGCTATTAATCCGGCTAATGTTGCATTCCATAATTGGATTGATTTTGACCTTGTTTCTTCTGAGACGATAGTCTTTTTGTAATATATATTTGTTATTACTATTAATAATATTACCATTATTCCTATTATACTTTCTCGTTCGTTTGATTTATAGATTTTTAATACTTTTTTTACTATATTCTTATTTCTTATATTATCTAATAACAATATTAATGTATAAATTAGCACTCCCATACTTATCATATCTATTAACTTACTTTCCATATTATAGACCTACATTTTTTTTTTCATACACACACAAACACTCTTTTACTCACGCAGATTCGGATTTATACATACTTCCTTGTTTCCAAATATTTCTCCTGACGAACACGACACTCCTTCCTCTAATGACGCACAACTTCTTACGCCTCCTTCCGACCCGATATAACACCATCCTCCTTCATACGAGTCTTCATTCGGGGTTGAGTGAGCTTCGGGGGGGTTTTCTTAAAAATATATATATTCAATTTTGAATGCCTTGAGATTTTTATTAATTTCTTTTTTCAAAAATCCAAAAATGGACAAGCTTTTTATGTCCAAAATCAAAATTCCAAAAATGAAATGAAAACTAAATCTCAAGGGGTTTCAGATTTAGATGTAAATGCTCTAAATTACAAATAATATATTTTAGTATGTGAGCATATTAAATTTTTAAATAATAAATAAGAAAAAGAATTTGGGGATTTTTTCTTATCATATATTATGGAAAACTTACCCGAAATCCCCAAAAAAAATCCCCAAAAAATCCCCAAGTATGTATGTGAAAAATGTAAATACACAACTAGTAACAAAAAAGATTTCACTAAGCATTTATTGACACTGAAACATAAAAAGATAAAAATGGTAAGTAATGATAATAAAAAATCCCCTTATGTTAATATGTACTCATATGAATGTATATGTAGTAAAAAGTACAAATTTAATAGTGGTTTAAGTAGACATAAAAAAGTATGTACTTATATTGAACATTCTGATACAAGTGACGCTATAGTAAAATATAAAGAATATGATAGTGATGATGTAAATTATAAAGCAATGTTTTTAAAAATAATGAATGAAAATAATGAGTTGAAAGATATGATAATACATCAAAACAACACACACATAACTGAAAGTAAAGAATTATTGAATATGGTAAAAACACAACAGGAACAACATAGTAATCAATTACGTGAGTTATTACCAAAAGTAGGAAATAATAATACAACAACAAATAAAGTAAATATTCAAATATTTTTAAACGAAACATGTAAAGATGCAGTAAACCTAAATGATTTCTTGGAAGGAATACAATTGCAATTACAAGATTTAGAAAAAATGAAAGAAATAGGCTATATAAATGGAATTACACAAATCTTTAAAAATGGTTTGAATAAATTAGCTTTAACTCAACGTCCATTACATTGTAGTGATATAAAACGAGAAGTATTGTATGTAAAGGACGAATACGGTTGGGAAAAGGATGAAAATAAAGAAAAAATCAATAAAGCGATTTCAACTGTAGGTAGAAAAACCCTACAACATTTTCCAGAATGGATGGAAAAAAATCCAAAATGTAATGACACAAATACGCCAGCAAATGATGATTATCATGCGCTAATAGAGAATACAGTAGCACAAAATACAGATGATAATAAAAAGAAAATTGTTAAAAATATTTTGAAGGAAGTGACAATTGATAAGGATAAATAAAAATAACAATACGTTAATCAAATAACAAAGTATTAATAATTGGATTAAAATGATTCCAATTCTTTATAATATAATCAACTAATACTTGCGATTGATCATAATAGTGGCATATATCATTTCTGTTATTTGTAAATAAAAAACTGTCGTAAAAATCAGACAATGTTGGTATATAATTTTTATTTTTGTAATAGTTTGTAATTAAATTTTGCCGCACATTCAATAAATAAGTAACATTATCTACTAAATCAACATAATAAAAAAGAGTAACGTTTGTTATTTGTTCTTTTTTATTTTTCATTTTTTTGTATAATCTAAATATTTTTTCATCTTTTGTTATTTCGTGTAATTCAATATTAATCATTTCATAAGTATATATTATGAAGAAATAATAGTTTGAGTATCTGAATTCCAGTTTCCAATAAACTTATTATCCTTTGAATTTTCATATAATTTATTATCCTCTGCTTTCAAGTATTCAATCCCATCATGTGTAAATAATGTAGTTTCAAATTCTTCATCTTCAACTGGCGTATCTGGTTGTAGTTCATCCTCCATAGGGATATCTATTCTATCAGAAGTATTCTTCTTCATAGCATTCATTAGTTTGGATAGAATTGGGTCTTCTTGGCCTGTAACATATGAATTAGAGATTATTTCAGTCTTTACCTTCTTAGGTCGTCCGCGCTTCTTCTTAATAGGCATAGTAATAACAGATTCGGTACATTGTATTGGTTGTATAGAAATTTCATTAATATTAATAAGTTGTTTCATAGTTGTATCAACATCAAACTTATGAATATTAGCACATGCATTTACTATTTGATATATAATTTTATTATTATATTCGCGAAATGTAGATTCAAACATATTAGAAATATTACTTGACATTATAAGTATATTAAAAAAGATAGTATATTTATAATTTCAATTTTTTAATATTGTACAATATGTTGGTTTGTTGTTTTATTGTATAATAATATATTCATCATTTTCCATCTTCCATTTAAAAATAACACGCGGGTTCATTTTATTTTGAATAATATCTTCCATATTATAAACATTGTACATATTATCAATGTAATATGAAATACCCGATATTTCCTGAATCCATACACTTATTTTTTTATAATCATTCTCTTCGTCTGAATTTTTTTCAATAACACCATGTGGTGTACCTTTAATATGTGTTCCACAAAAAGCCTCGTCGTCTTTGCGTCGTCTAGTGCATTGTTCACCACTACATCTTTTTGCACTACATCTTTCAAAATGAGGAACAGTATTTTTAACTCTTTTTTTACGTGTAATATCCTCGGTTGAAATAACCAGATTTTGATAATCCCATATAAACGTCATTAATTCATTAATATTGTGTTGTTCAGTTAATTGTAATTCGTTAATCTGTTTTGCAATATCTAACTTAAATTTGCTTAAATATACATCTATTTTTTTGCTAACTTTTACTTCCATTATTATAAAACAAAATAAGTAAAATAAATTAATTCAATTTTTTATGAAAATATACTATCTTTATTATATTTTGGTAAAGTTACATAAAAAAGTCCCATAGCAACAATCCATATTAAATAATTACCATATATATTAATAGTAATACCAAGTAACTCAAAAATATAATAAAAGAAATATAAAAATAATGAAAATGCTATAAGATATAATGTAGACCAAAATAAGTTAACAATAAACTTTAATAGTGGATTCATAAATTAACAATATATTTAATTATTCGTTTTTCTATGAATATAATCTCTAAATACTTCAGGTCTATTTTCAAAAACAAATTGACTTATTTCAGCTGCTTTTGAATCATCTTTAAAGTATGTATTTAAAATTGAAATAAGTGATTGTTTATTAATTGGTTTTTTTGTTTTTGATGTTTTATGAATTAACTTACCATTATTAATATCTATACAATCTAGTTCATTAGATTTCATAACATTAATAAGATTGTCGGTTAACATTTTACTCTCTTTTTTTTTATTACGTATCTGAGTCTGTAAATTTTTAACTTCATTATCATTATGCATCCATTTCTTAATAATGGTAACTAATTCTTCTTTAGTGGACATAATTATATATTATTATAATAAATTCTTTATATAATAATAAAAATATAAATACAATGGATCTACGAAAATATACAGACATTTATGTTGAAATACCATTAATGATTATATTACTATATTATTTTTATAGTAAAGAAAAACATTCAAACTTGGAATTAATATTATACGGATTAGTAACAATAGTATTATTTATAAATATAATATTATCATTAGAAATAATTAAGGTTAGATTTGTAAGTTGGAATTATTTTTTAACAGGATAGGATAATAAAAGCTTTCTAGTTGTGGATTTTTTCTTAATATTATTATATGAAAATTTTCTAGTCACTGGTATAGTATTGTAACCATATATTAGTTGAAAAAATGTATCATTATAGTTATTTTTATGTTTATCTATTTTCATTTTCAAAGGAATATTACCAAATTGTATACTATTTACTTGAAGTTCATCAATTGTTGCTGATTTTATATTAGCACTATCACTATTTACAATAGATTGTTTATTATAATCGGTTAATGATAATATAAACGTATCGGGTTGACATCCATCATCAATTTCAGATTTATAATTATCAGATGAACAAATATTTTTTAATACGCCATTATCATTAATATATATATCCCATGTAATTAAATTACGGTCATTGCCATATAAATCAACTGTATATTTACCTTCACGTAAATTAATATTATATATTTTTTTATAATCAATTTGTGTTAAAGTTTCTTTAAATACAATATTGGTGTTTTTATCTTTAATATAAAAAATATCATCTTTCCATGCTCCTAGTCTATCATATATAAATACACAAACTGGTAATAAACTAATATTATCTTCGCTTATATTCATTATATATTGATTATATAAATTAAAAATAACAAAAATATTACCTTAAATAGTATTTTTACAATGTATAGTACATAAATCATTAGACTTAACTTTACGGTCACATTCTTTACCTTTATTTTTACCTCTACTCAGAATATGTTTACAACCAATTGTTTGTGCTTTAACCATATTTTGTTTATTAATAATATTGTGATGTTGAGTGCAGTG